>ERZ795030.2944-NODE-2944-length-19083-cov-4.988386_pt1 | contig 19083 bp, 15 predicted proteins | sample MGYA00375122_ERZ795030 | MGnify/ENA primary metagenome ERZ795030 (study PRJEB30165, sample SAMN05720146) | activated sludge metagenome | isolation source: anaerobic digester from wastewater treatment plant | place: Japan | collected 2015-04-20 ... | reverse complement strand
GACCCGCTCGCGGTCCTCCGGATGGACGAAGCACGGCTTGCCGGGAGCGGGCGGGATTCCCGTCACCTCGCCCGCGATCAGCGCCGCCGACGACCAGCCGAGGACCTGCTCGCATGCCGGACTCGCATAGCTGATCGCCCCGCCCGGTTCGCTCACGATGATCAGGTCCCGCGTATTCTCGACGATGCTCTTGTAACGTTCCTCGCTCTGCCGCAGCGCGTCCAGCGAATTGACGTAGTCGGTCACGTCGCGGCCGATCCCCTGGAACTCCTCGATCCGGCCCGCCCGGTCAAAGATCGTCGTGTTCTCCCAGGCGATCCAGCGCCAACCCTCCGGCGTCATCATCCGCGCCTGGTGGTGCGTCCGGTATGGCGGAAAACGCAGGTCGCGCAGTACCTCCAGCGTCAGCCGCACATCGTCGGGATGCGGCTGCGGCAAAAATCGCCGGCCGATCAATTCCTCCCGCCGGTAGCCGAACTTCCGGCAGAACGCGTCGTTGACGAACGCCAGCCGCTCCTCCAGATCGAGCCGCACGACCAGATCCACGTGCGATTCGACGATCCCGCGATAGCGCTCCTCGCTGCGCCGCAGTTCCTCCTCCGCCCGTTGCCGTTCCGACACGTCGCGGGCGAAGATCGCGATCTTGACCACTCGACCCCGTTCGTCCCGGATCGGCATCAGCTTGTTCTCAAACACGTAACCGTTGCGCCGGTCGGTGAATTCGACAGCCTCCCCGGTCCGCCGCACCCACTCGATCTGGGCCGCCCGCCGCGCCGCCGTGTCGGCGGGCCACAACGGGCGCACGTCGCGGCCGATCAATTCCCCGGGCGCCTGCTCCAGGCGCCGCCCGGCCGTCTCATTGAGCGCCAGCAACCGGTAGTCCTCGTCGATCAGAAACGCCGATTCATCTACCGCATCCAGCAGCGCCCGCAACGCCTCGCGGCTTTCATACAGCCGGCTCTCCGCCACGCGCAGCTCGTTCGTTTCCCGGCAGAACGCCGCCGCCGCCGTCACGCGGCCCGCCGCGTCGCGCAGCGGCGAAATTGAGACCTCGTAACTGAACAGCTTGCCCTGAAACTGCACCTCGCACGGCCCGCTCTGCGGCAGCCCCTCCTCGAACACGCACGCCAGCATCTGCTCGCGGCGCCGCGCGTGCTCGGCCAGAAGAAACTCCCGCATGTTGCGGCCGCGCACCTGGTCGAGCGACAGGCCGAACCACGTGGCGAGATCCGCCGGACCCCAGGCGTCGACAATGTCCCCCTGGCGATTGTAGAGAATGAAGATCGAACGCTGGACCGAACTCAGTATCCCATCGAAAAGTTGGAGCCGCTCCCGCATACCGCGCAATTCGGCGGTCACTTCCCGCCACCGCCGCACCGAGCGGCGCAGCGCCGCCGCGCCGCCCGCGGCAACGATCGCCGCCGGCGGTGCGAGCACGGCCAACAACATCCTGGCATGGGAATCTTCGAGAGCGGCGCCGACGGCGACGACGGCCAGCAGCAGGCCGGCGCCGAGCACCGCGACGACCAGCGCCGGCCGCCGCCACGCCACGCCCCGCCGATGCGCCGGTCGGCCGGGCGAAACGCCCGAGATCGGCCCGGCGGTTTCACCCGCCCCGCCGCCGGCCTGGTCCATCACATCCCTTCCCCCCCGACTGACTTCTCTCCCCCAGACCGCTAAAAAAACATAGATGGAATGATCTGTCAACCAGAATTAAATCCACCCCGCCCGTCTGAATATGTCCTACATAATCGTCCCTCGTCCTCGCCCTGCCCTCCCCTCCTCAGATATGCTCGAAACTCTCCGGAAACCGCGCTTTCGCCAGCGCCATGTCGAGTGAGATCAACCCCCGCTGGTAAAGCAGCTTCAACGACTTGTCCATCGTGATCATCCCCAGCTCGGTCCCCGTCTGCAGCGCCGTGTGCAGTTGCTCGGCCTTCGCCGACCGCAGGATCTTGCGCACCGCCAGCGTCGCCACCAGCACCTCGCACGCCGCCACCCGCCCCTGGCCCCCCGTGATCGGCAGCAACTGCTGCGCGATGATCCCCTGGATCGTGTTGGCGAACTGCATCCGGATCTGCTCCTGCTGATGCGGCGGAAAAACGTCCACCACCCGGTCCACCGTCTGCACCACGTCCGGCGTATGGATCGTCGTCAGCACCAGGTGCCCCGTCTCGGCCGCCGTCAGCGCCGTCGCGATCGTCTCCAGGTCGCGCATCTCGCCGACGACGATCACGTCGGGGTCCTGCCGCAACGATTCGCGCAGCGCCACCGCGAAACTCCGCGTGTCGATCCCCAGCTCGCGCTGCTTGATGATGCTGTTGCGATGGCGGAACACATACTCGATCGGATCCTCGATCGTTACGATCATGCACCGCCGTTCCTGATTGATCTGGTCGATCATCGCCGCCAGCGTCGTCGACTTTCCCGATCCGGTCGGCCCCGTGATCAGGATCAGCCCCGACTCGCGCCGCGCCAGCTCCTCGATGATCGGCGGCAGCCCGAGCTGACGGATCGTCCGGATCCGGTCCGTCACGATCCGAAACGCCGCCTCGATCGCTCCCCGCTGGCGGTGCACGTTCACCCGGAACCGACCCACGTTGCGCAGCGTCAGCGACAGGTCCAGCTCCCAGTCCCGACCGAACCGGTTGCGCTGTTCCTCATTGAGCAGCCCCAGGATCATCGGCGCCAGATCCTGCGGCGTCAGCTGCGCCATGTCCATCGGCACCAGCGTCCCGTTGAGCCGCATGATCGGCGGACTCCACGACACCAGATGCAGGTCCGACGCGCCCTGGCGCGTCGCCTCCGTCAATAGATCCTGTACTTGGGGGGGCATCGGCGGCTACTTCTCCAGCGCCAGACGGCGGATGTCGATCACATGGCACCCCGGCCGCCGGGGAATGATCGTCCCGAACCGCGCGGCCCGGTCGTCCGACGTATAGTAATCAATCCAGATCTCTGCTTCATCCTCCAGCTGGCCCTCCGGCCACACCGGCGTCGTCCCCGCCGGCTGCGACGAGACCTGCGCCAACGCCCGCAGGATCCGCTTCAGATGCTGCCGCCCCACCCCCGCCGGCACATTCCCCATCGACGTCCACAGCCCCACCCGGCATTCCTGGCGCAACAGCATCCGCGCCAGCGTCGCCGCCAGGCTCACCGCCAGCTCCAGGTTCGCCAGCAGATCCTCCGCCGGCTCGTGCGGCCGGCGCAGGTCCAGCATCAGCCGGTAGCTGCGCGTCTGCTCCTGCTCCATCTCCTTCACCATCAGGCCCTGGCCGCGCGCCGAATGCTTCCAGTGAATCTGGCGCTGCGGGTCCCCCTCGCGGTAGGCCCGGATCCCGTGGATCCCGCTGCCGGGGCCCTTCTTCTCGCGGGCCAGCTCGCCCACCACGCTCGGCAGGTGCGGCGCGATCGCGATCTCCGACAGCAGCCGCGGGTAAACCAGCAACTGCGCCGGCTCGTCAAACCGCACGCTCCGTTCGAACAGCCCGAACGGGTAGCGCGACGTCAGCAACGCGTGGTGCAGCAGGTAGAGCCCGCGCTGGGGCAGCGTGAACTGCACCGGGCAGCGGATCTGGCCCCGCGGCGCCACGCTCACCCCGAACGCGCTCAGCGTCAGGTTGCTCTCCTCCAGCTCCGGATTGGCCGGCCCGTCCACGAAATCCACGACGCCGATCGCATAGCTCCCCCACAGCCGTTTGCCGTTGCGCAGTTCAACCTGCCCCTGCACCGTCTCCCCCGCGTGAAATTCGAGCGGATACAGCCGGCTCATCCGCAGCCGCGACAGGTTGATCCACGCCAGCAGGAACGAATGGAGCAGCATCGAAATCATGATCGCCAGGATCAGATACAGCAGGTTGGTGCCGGTGTTGATCGCGGCCAGGCCGATCAGCAGCGCCAGCGCGACGAACAACAGCCCCTCGCCCGAAACGTGCGTCGTGTGGCGGAATCCGCGCAACCGCCGCGCCCGCCGGATGGTCGCCGCCGCGCCCCGCCGCCGCGTCACGGCTTGCAGCCACGCCCGCGCGCGCGCGCCCAGCCCCCGCGGCTCGCTGACCTTGTCCGGCGGTTCCGACAACACCACGCGTCCTGATTCCGGGCTCGCTCGGCCGGGCGATTCCACCAACCGAGCCGCCATGATAATCGTTTTTTGTTCCCAAGACGAATCGGGATTGCTATCGATTAACGGGTGCGGTTCGCTCCCTTCGTCCAACGCCCACGCCGGCTGCCGCTCCGCCGGCCGATCCAGGATGCGCGCCTTGCCGCTGCCCCCTCATCTTCCCAGAGCCGCCACGCCTCCCCCCGGTTGCGTATGGGATGTGGGACCGGCGCCGCGCTGCCACCGCCCCGGCAGGGGCGGAATAGGAATAGCCCGGGTGGAGCGTAGCGGAACCTGGGGTGGAGGACACCCCAAAGAATCTCCGTCCCCGCTCGGGGCGAATTGGAATCCCGCGACGCCACCCGGACACGATTGACGTATCACCCGACATGACCCCAACTCGTCTTCCCGACCCCTTTCCTTCCTCCCCGCGCCCGACCCGCGCCGCGCCGCGCCGCCTGCTCTTGCTCGCCCTGCTGGCTTGCATCGCTTTCCGCGCCCCCCTGCCCGCCCAGCCGCCCCCGGCCGGCCCCCCGACCGGCCAACGCTTCGTCATCGGTTTCCTCGGCGAAGGCTCCGATTTCCCCAATGCCTCGGTCCTGATGGAGGAACTGCGCGAGCGGCTCCTCGCCGAGCCGCGCGTCCGCGAGGCGCTCGATCGCGCCGGCTTCGGCCCCGTCGTCCTCTCCCGCGGCGGCGGACCGCGCGACATGCTCCAGCTGATGGGCGAACGCGAACTCCATCTCGTCTTCGCCACCGCCGTCGTCTACGCCAGCCACCTCCGCCCGCTCCTGCTCGATACCCCCGGCGTCAGCAGCTATCAGCCGATCCTTCAGACCCAGCGGCGCGACGATTTCGAATTGCCCGGCTCCAGCGGCGTCTGGCGCCGCGGCGTCGTCTTCGCCGGGCCCGCCTCCGCCCTCTTCCACGACGACTTCTCGCTGCGCGACGACGGCGCCCGCCTCGCCCAGGAACTCCTCGCCGTCCCCTCCGACACCTCGGTCTCGGGCTACATCTACCCCCGGCTGATGATGGAGCGCCCCGAACTGGCCCTCCCCCGCGAGTTCCGCTTCTGCGGCTCCGACGAGGAGGTCGTCAAGCATGTCGTCACCGGCCTGCTCCCCATCGGCGCCTGCCGCCAGGGCGAACTGACCTCCCTCCTCCCCAACGTCGATCCCGACGCCAACCCCTACTACCGCATCCTCTTCAAGACCAACCCCTTCCCGACCGACCCGATCCTCCTGCGCGACGACCTGCTCCCCGAGCGCTCCGACCTGGGGCGCGAACTCAAGGCCGCCTTGCGCGAGATCTTCAACGGCGGCCTCCGGCCCATCGCCGGCGATCTGCGCGTCGAAAACGCCTCCGCCCGCGACTTCGAGGACCTCTCGCGCGCCCTCGCCCGCTTCGAATCGATCAGCAAGGATGTCAGCAGCCGACCCGCCACGCCGCCCCTGGTCGAGCCGGCGCCCGCGGAGCCCACAACCCCCACGCCGCCCGCCGACACAACCCCCACGCCGGCCGCGGAACCGACCTCCCAGCCGACCCCCGCGCCCACGCCCGTCCTGACCCCGGCGCTCCCCGATTTGCTCCTTGGCCTGAGCGGAGGCGAGGAATGAACCGCCTCAACCGCATCCTCGCCGCCCTGGCCGTTTCGCTCCTCGTCGTCACGCTCACGCTGCTGACCTGGAACCGCGGTTTCGTCAGCCGCGAGATCGAGCGCGACATCGCCAGCACCGTCGCCTCGTTCAACCCCTACGAAATCCTCCACGGCGTCGGCGACGACATGGTCCGCTTCGGCCTGCTCGAGCAGCTCGCCGCCCGCGCCCTGGCCAGCCCCTACATCCGCAATCTGGTGATCACGCGCCTCGTCGACGGCGACCGCGAGCTGCCGATCATCCCCTGGAAAATGCACGCCGAACTGGGCGAGGGCTGGCGCGCGGCCGTCGACGGCTGGCAACGCATCGCCCTCGGCGGCGACGATCCCTTCGGCTACATCTATCTCGATCTCGATCTCTCCGCCCTGCGCACGATGAACTGGGCGATCGCCGCCATCGGCCTCACCATCGCGATCATGCTCGCCACGCTCCTCGCCCGCGTCTGGCGCCAGGAAACTTCCCTCACCCGCACCGTCATCGAGCTCAACGAGCGCCGCCGCGAAATGATCCGCCTGGAGCGCCTCGCCCTCGCCGGCCAACTCGCCGCCGGCCTGCTCCACGATCTGCGCAAGCCGGTCCTCCACATCAAGCACTCGCTCGATGACCTCGACGAGGCCCTCGGCGACTTCGCCCCCGCCGCCGGCAGCCTGCAGGACCTCCGCCGCCAGACCCGCCTCTTCTTCCAGATCCTGACCGACAGCCAGATCGAACGCTTCGTCCAGTCCGACAAGGCCGTCGAGGAGTTCGTCGCCCTCGCCCCAATCATCGAGTTCTCGCTCAACCTCGTCCGTTACGAACAGCGCAACGTCCAGGTCATCCGCAACGAGCAGGAGGGCCTCCCCCCGCTCCTCGCGCATCCCTTCCGCCTGATCCAGCTCTTCTCCAACCTGATCCTGAACGCCTACCAGGCGATGGACGGCCAGGGCCGCCTCGTCATCGAAGCGGCCCGCGCCGGCCGCGGCATCGAGGCCCGCATCATCGACGACGGCCCGGGCATCCCGTCCGACGTCATCGAGCGCGTCTTCGACCCGTTCTTCACCACCAAACCCGAGGGCGAGGGCACCGGCCTGGGTCTCTCGATCAGCAAGATGATCGTCGATGACCTCGGCGGCACGATCTCGGTCGAAAGCCGCGCCGGCGGCCCCACCACGTTCCGCATCTGGCTCCCCGCGGAGACCGCCGCCGAAGACCCCCCCGCTCCGCGCGTCCCGCCCGCATCCGCCCCCGACACCCCGCCGCACCCCGCACCGACCCCCGCCGACTGAGTCCGTCCTCCCGCAGCCTGGCGGGATGCCCTCTGCCGCCTCGAAGAGGCGGATTTTGAATAACTCCAGGAGGAGCGCAGCGCAACCTGGGGACAGCCCGTTCCACCCCCCCCCGTCCCCGCAGGGGGCGAATGCCCAAATCCGCGATGCGGACGACCGGCATCAAGCGCAGAGTGGAGGCCGCAGGCCGGAACCCTGCGTCCCCGCCCCCCGCGCCCCAACCTCCTGCAAGCGGTGCCCGGATGGCGACCGAACCGAATTCCACTGGTATGGCGCCGGCGCCCCGCCGCTCCCCCCCGCATCCCGGAGCGATGCCAGATGTCCGCGTCAATCCGTGTGAATCGGTATCAATGGGCAAGCCAGAACTCAATCAACCCCGGGCGGCGCGCCGCACCTGCCCCCGCTCCCTCACCCCTGCGCGCCCCCCAGAAACAGCACCAATAACAACGTCAACGGCAGATACGCAATCGACCCGAAAAACAGCGCCATCGCGCTGCCCCGCGCCGGACGGAACCAGAACCGGATCGCCAGCGCGGCGAACCCGATGCCGGCCAGCGCCGCCGCCGTCCCGTAGACCGCGCCCCCTGTCCCCAGCGCCAGCGGCGCCAGCGTCGTCGCCAGCAGCGCCGCGGCATACCACACCGCCTGCGCCGCCGTCGCCTTGCCGCGCGAATCCAGCACGCTGTAGAGCGGGAACCCCGCCGCGCCGTATTGCTTGCGGTACTTCCAGCCGATCGCCAGAAAATGCGGCTCCTGCCAGAAGAACAGAATCAGGAACAGCACGACGGCCAGCGGCCCGATCGGCTCGCCGGTCGCCGTCCAGCCCATCACCGGCGGCACCGCCCCCGAAATCGCCCCCGCCAGCGTCGACAGCGTGCTTGTCCGTTTCATCGGCGTGTAGAGAAACAGGTAGACCGCCAGCGTCAGCCCTCCCAGAAACGCCGTCAGCAGGTTTACCCGCCAGATCAGGATCAGCAGGCCGACCAGGCTCAGCCCGGTCCCGAACAGCAGCGCCTCGAACGGCCGCAGCCGGCCGGCGGGCAACGGCCGGTTCGCCGTTCGCTCCATCAGCGCATCCACATCGCGCTCGATGAACTGGTTCAGCACGCTCGAGCCGGCCGCAACCAGCGCGGTCCCGCTCAGCGCCCACAGGAACAGCCACCCGTCGATCCCGCCGCGCGAGGCCAGATAAAATCCGATCGACGTCGTCACCAGCACCAGCGCGTTCAGGCCCATCTTGGTCAGCGCGTAGAAATCGCGCCAGCTCGGCCGGCCCGTCCGTTGCTCGGCGGCGCCCAGCAGCCGCTGTTGCCGCTCCCCCGCGCCGACATGCCACACCGCCGCGATCAGCAGCAGCGTCAACGCGACCAGAAACAGCGCCTGGCCCCAGCCGGCCAGCGCCGCCGCCGCGCCGGGCCACGATCCCAGCCCGCCCGCCAGTGCCGGGAACAGCGCGAAACCGAACGTCGTCGACGGCCGCAGCAGCGACTCGGCATGCTGCGCCCGCAGGCCCGCGACCCACGTCCCCCCCAGCGCCAGCAGCGCCAGCGCCAGCCCCGCCGCCAGCAGCCCGTTGAACAGCGTCACCGCCGGCGCCAGCCGCCACGCATCGGGCGACGTCAGGCACACCACCCCCAGATAGCTCAGCAGCAGCACGGGCGTTGCCCACCAGACGGCGTCCAGCCGCCCCCCGCCGCGCGGTTCGAGCGTGGGACAACGATAAATCATGGATGTGCGGGCTCTCCGCTCAGCTCCTCGGCGGGAACGCTCGCGTCGCCCCCCACCGCCGCCGGCTCGGCCCCGGGCTGATGCGTGTCGATCATTGCCCCGGCGGCGCCGTGCGTGTCCTCTTCGCCGTGGCCGCCGGTGGTCAATCCGTCGGCCGCCAGCGGCTGCACGTCCACCCCCGCGCGCGGCATCTCGGGCACCAGAAAATACCCATCATCGGCGTTGACCTCGCCGCGCGTCAGCGGATCGATCAGCGTGAACGCAAAAAAGATCGCAACGAAAACCAGCCCGCTCAGCAGCACGATCAGATTGAACTTCTCGTCGTAATACAGATGCATGAAGATCAGCGCCACCAGCGTCGCCTTGATCATCGCGATGCTCAGCGCGATCGGCACGTTCAGAAAGCCGATGTGTACGAACGACACGGCCACCGTCAGCGCCGTCAGGAACATCAGCGCCAGCCACACGCCGATGTAGACCTTGAGCGGGATCACATGGACGTGATGCGCGGCGTGCGCGCCGCCTGCGTGCCCCGGTTGGTGCAAACTCTGATCCGCCATCAGTGCATCGGTGACCTGTCAATGAGGTAGAGCATCGGGAACAGGAAGATCCAGATGATATCGACCAGGTGCCAGTAGAGCCCGACGACTTCGACCGGCGTATAGTATACGGCGCTGAACTCCCCTCGCCGCGCGCGCAGCCACAGCCAGCCGATCGCCGCCATCCCCATCAGCACGTGGATCCCGTGCAGGCCGGTCATCAGAAAGTAGATTCCGAAAAAGATCCGCACATTCTGCCACTGCGCCACGTGCGCCTCGTGTCCGTGCGGCGCGAACCACCGGCCCGGCAGCAGACCGACGTGAAACTTGTGCGAATATTCGAAATACTTGACGACCAGGAACACCCCCGCCAGCGCCAGCGTGCTGAGCAGGAACAGCGCCTGCAGCCGGCTCCGCCCGAGCTGCGCCTCCCGCACCGCCAGCGCCATCGTCAGGCTGCTGCCGATCAGCACGATCGTGTTGAAGCCCCCCAGCGGCAGGCTCAGCAGCCGGCTGGCGTGGTTGAAAACTTCCGGATGGAACGCGCGATACGCCCCATAGGCCAGGAACAGCCCGCTGAACAGCAGGATTTCCGTGACCAGAAAGATCCACATCCCCAGCTTGGCCGAGTTGTGCTGCTGCTCCATCGATTCGAAATGATGGGCCAGGTGCGGGTTGTGGGGGTGATCGTGCCCGTCGATCGCACTCGCGGCGCTGCTCATCGCTCGTTGCCCTCAGTCATGATTAGTTCGTCCCTCGTCCTCGTCCCTCGTCATCGGCTCTCGAACCCTCAATGCCCGCCGCCCGTCTCCACCCCGTAATCATACGGCATCCCCTCGATCACCGGCGTCTCCAGGAAATTCTGGTGAATCGGCGGCGTTTCGATCTGCCATTCCAGCGAGAGCGAGCCCCACGGATTGCGCGGCGCCTTGGCCCCCTTCCACAGCGACCACAGCAGATACGCCGTCGTGATGGCGAATCCCACGCCCAGCACCAGCGCGCCAACCGACGAGAACGCATGCAGCGGCTGGAACTGCTCGTCATACGTCGCGTAGCGCCGCGGCATTCCCTGGCTGCCCAGGATGAACTGCGTGAAAAACGTCATGTTGAATCCCAGGAAGACGATCCCACACGTGATCTGCCCGAGCAGCTCCGGATACATCCGCCCCGTCATCTTCGGCCACCAGTAATGCAGCCCCCCCATGAACGCCATCACCGTCCCGCCGACCATCACGTAATGGAAGTGCGCGACGATGAAATACGTGTCGTGCAGGTGGATGTCGGTCGCCAGCGCCCCCAGAAACAGCCCGGTCAGCCCGCCGATCGTGAACAGGAAGATGAACGATAGCGCGTAGAGCATCGGCGTCTTCAGATCGATCGAGCCGCGATACAGCGTCGCCGTCCAGTTGAACACCTTGATCGCCGACGGAATCGACACCAGGAACGTCAGCGCCGAAAAGATCATCACCGCGATCTCCGACTGCCCGCTCGTGAACATGTGATGGCCCCATACCAGGAACCCGATCAGCGCGATCGCGATCGATGAGAACGCGATGAACCGGTAGCCGAAGATCGGCTTGCGCGCGAACGTCGGGATGATCTCGCTGATGATCCCCATCCCCGGAACGATCATGATGTAGACTGCCGGATGCGAGTAGAACCAGAAGAAATGCTGAAACAGCACCGGGTCGCCGCCCATCAGCGGATCGAAAATCCCCACGTGCGCCACCCGCTCGATCGCCAGCAGCAGCAGCGTGATCCCCAGCACCGGCGTGGCCAGCACCTGGATGATCGACGTCGCATACAGCGCCCACACGAACAGCGGCATCCGGAACCACGTCAGCCCCGGCGCCCGCAGCTTGTGCACCGTGACGATGAAATTGAGCCCCGTGAAGATCGACGAAAACCCCAGAATGAACGCCCCCATCGTCATCATCACCACGCTCGTCTGCGTATCCACGCTGTACGGCGTGTAAAACGTCCAACCCGTGTCGACCGACCCCAGCACGATCGAAATCACCGCAAAGATCGCCCCGACCACGTAGATGTAGAAACTGGCCAGGTTCAGCCGCGGGAACGCGACGTCCTTCGCCCCGAGCATAATCGGCAGAAAAAAGTTCCCCAGCGCCGCCGGAATCGACGGGATGATGAACAGGAACACCATGATCGCCCCGTGCAGCGTGAAGAGCTGATTGTAAACCTTGTTGCTCGGCAGCATCGTCAGCTGCGGGTCGATCAGCTCGGCCCGGATCAGCAGCGCCATCACGCCCCCCACCAGGAACGAGGCGGTCACCGCCGCCAGATACATGATCCCGATCCGCTTGTGGTCCAGCGTGTAGACCCACGACATCACCCCGCGGTGCGAGTGCAGGTAATTGATCCGCCCGACGTCGTGGTCGTGCGGGATCGGGCCGGGTAGCGTTGCGGTCGACATCGTCCTCGTCTCCTCGCGGATTACTCGCTCGCCCCGAGCGACTTGATGTATTCAATCAGCGCCGTCGTCTGGTCATCCTTCAGCAGCCCGGCGAAACTCGGCATCTCCGCCCGGTAACCCTGCACCACGTCGGCGTTGGGTTCCATCATCGAGCGGCGCAGATAATTTTCGTCGGCCATCACCGTCGAGCCGTCGGTCAGCGTCACCTCGTGCCCGAACACCCCCAGCAGGTCGGGGCACTGCTTGTTGCCCGTGCCGTCGACCGAATGGCAGACGATGCAGGTCTTCTTCTCGAACAGCAGCTTGCCGTACTCCACCGGCGGCAGGTTGCCCGCCTCGATGCCCCCCGCCGCAACCCAGTCGTTGAACACGTCGGGCGGCATCACCTTGACCCAGCCATACATCTGCGAGTGCCCGTCGCCGCAATACTCGGCGCAGTAGATCCGGTGATCCCCCACCTCCGTCGCCTCGAACCAGGCCACCGTGTAGCGGTTGGGCACCACGTCCTGCTTCACCCGCATGTCGGGCACATAGAAACTGTGGATCACGTCCTGCGAGTTCATCAGCAGCTTCACCGGCCGGCCCACCGGCACACCCAGCTCGCCGATCGTCACCGTCCCGTCGGGATAGGTGAACTGCCATTGCCACTTCAGCGCGGTCACGTGAATCTCAAATGCATTGGCCGGCACGACGCGCAATTGCAGATAAACTTTGAACCCCCAGGCGAAGATCAGAATGATCAGGAACAGCGGAATGATGCTCCAGAACGCCTCGAGCGCATAGCTGTGCGTGATCTTCGGCGTCACGTCGTCGGGGCTGCGCCGCCGGTAGCGGATGACAAAGAAGATCATCAGCCCGACGATCAGCGCAAAGAAAAACACCGACAGCCAGTAGACGAAGTAATAGACGTCATCGACGGCGGCGGCCATCGTCGAGGCCTGCCGGGGCATGAAGAAGGTTTTGTCCATGATACTCCGGCCGCGCGCGGCGGCGATCTCCATATCCCTATCAGGTTATCAACTTCCGGGGCGCTACGCGTCCCCCCCGCACACCTTCGCCCCCGCCGCGGCCCCTACTTCCCCGCCGCCGCCGCGGGCTCCTCCAGCGGACCCGCCGCCGATGCCTCGTCCATCCGCCGGCGCCGTCGCCGCTCCAGCCACAGATACGTCCCGATCATGCCGAATAGCGCGACCGCCGTCAGGCCGCCCCCCAGCCGCATGATCCGCAATGCCATCAGCGTGTAGCCGCGCGTGGAAGGATCATAATGGTAACAGAACAGGATCAGTCGATCCAGCGTGCTCCCGATCTTCCCTTCCCCCGCCTCCAGCAGCGCCAGCTTCATCGTCTTCGGATCATACGAGATCCCGTAGAGGTAGCGCGAGATCACCCCCGCCGGCGAGATCACATACGTCGCCGGCGGATGCGCGTAGATCCGCTGGACCGGATCGTACTTGTACTTGAAGCCGACCGCCTCGGCCAGCCGGTCGATATTCGCCTTGTCCCCCACGAACCAGTGCCACCCGCGCGCCGCCTCCGGCCGACCGTATTCCCGCAGGTAGTTCGCCTTCTTGGCCGCCGCCAGCTCCGCCGTCTCCGTTGGATCGATGCTCACCGTCAGGATCTCGAAGTTCTCCCCCGCGGTCCATTGCATCGCCTTCAGCCCGTGCGTCAGCTCGTTCAGCATCGTGTTGCACAGCGTCGGGCAGGAGTAATACACCAGCATCAGCATCACCGGCTTGTCCCCGGTGATGTACTGCCCGAGCTCGACCGACTCGCCGTGCTCGTTCGTCAGCCGCACGTCCAGCGGAATTTTTTCGCCCAGGTGCTCGACGATATCCACCCCCCGCATTTCGGGTGGAACGGGCTCAGCGCCATGAAGGGTTGCCAGGGATGTGAACAGAGCCAGCGCGGTCAGCAGCCTCAAGGCCGGGTGATGTGTCGCCTGTCGTTTCATGATCGGGGTTCCTTCCCCCCGCGGGTCTCGCCATCCTTCCCACCGTCAAATGTCGTCTCGCGTCCCCGCTCTAAATTCGTCTCTCGTCCCTCGTAATCGCCCCCGAAGGTCTCTCCCTAACTCCCCGGCTCGCCCGCCGGCGGCGCGGCGCGTTCCAACGACCGCGTCGTCACCACCGAATCGGCCGCTCGCGGCCCCTCCGGCGCGATCGCCGCTTCGGGCTGACCCGCGACCGGGATATCGGCGCGGTCGGCGCCGATCGGCTCGGGCGCGCCCGGTTCGGGTGTCGCGCCGGGCGCGGGCGTCGGCGTCGCCGTCGCCTCGGGCGTCACCTCCGTCGGCAGATCCATGGCCGCCCGCCACGGCGCGGCCGCTTCCAGTTCAATCGCCCGCTCGATGGGGATCGCCACCGTCCCCGTGGCGGCATCCAGATACGCATACTTGTTCAGGGCCGTGTCTTCCCTCGCCCGCAGATCGCGCAGTTCCGGCGTGGGCGCTCCCTCCACGATAGCACTGACGATCGTCTGCCGCCAAAACGAAAAGAAGTAGATCAGCAGGAACGTGATCAGGAACAGCCCCACCACGGAGATCAGGCCATACAGCGCGATCAGATTGTTTCTCGGTTCATTATGCTCGGAACTTGTCATGCGGGCCGTCGCCTTAGAAATTCTCGAAAGCTAACGATTCGGCCAGATACGGATCGCGAATCGGCACGACATGGCGCCGCGTCAGCCGCCACACCACCGCCGCCGCGAACAGGCACCCCATCCCGATGAACAGCGCCGGATCGACGATGTTGAACGGCACGTTCTCATGCGTGAACGACGGCATGGCCAGGTAATACATGTCCAGGTAGTGCATCGCCAGCATCCACAGCGCCCCGATCCCCAGCAGCGCCTGGTTGCGCTTGACCGACCGCGGCAACAGATACAGGAACGGCAGGATGAAGTGGCCGATCAGCAGGAACCAGCTGAACCCCTTCCACGTCCCCGTGTAGCGGTGCATGTACCACACCGTCTCCTCCGGGATGTTCCCCATCCAGATCAGCAGGAGCTGCGAAAACGCGATGTAGGCCCAGAACACGACCATGCCGAACATGAGCTTGCCCAGGTCGTGGAAATGCTCGCGGTTGATCGCCCGGCCCACCGCCCCCGTCGAGCACACCCAGATGCAGATCAGGATCATGAACGCCAGCGCGCCCATGAACGCCCCGGAAAAATAATACACGCCGAAAATCGTCGAATACCAGTGCGCGTCGAGCGACATCAGCAGGTCGAACGCGAAATACGTCAGGCTCAGCGAAAACAGAATCAGCCCCACCGGGCTGATCCGCCGCATCGCCTGCGTCAGCCCGTAATCCCCTGTTTCGTCCTGACGCACCGACCGGTTGTAAAGATATGTGCTCAGCCCGATCCAGATCACGAAATACAGCCCCATGCGGATCAGGAAGAACGGAATATTCAGATACGGCGCCTTCTGCTGCAACAGGGCGTCGTGCGCCACGTGCTCCGCGTCGGCCCAGTGATACAGGTCGGGCAGCCAGAACAGGATCGGCACGAGCAGCACCAGCATCAGCCCCATGTTCATCATGATCGCTTCGCTCACCCGCCGCACCGTCACGCTCCAGCGCGCGTTGCAACTGTGCTGGATCAGCACGAAGAACAGCGCGCCGAGCGACAGCGACAGGTAACACGCATAGCTCGTCACGTACGAAAACTTGAACTGCCGCCAGGCCTCGCTGTCGTCCGCACCGGCGAAGCTGAAGACCAGCCCGAGCACCAGCGACGCGATCGCCAGCGCCAGCAGCACCCGCCACACCAGTTGCGGATGACTCCCCTTCAGGCGGTAATCGACTTGGGCTTCGGGACGCATCATGGCCTCACTTCAAGTGTCGAGCGCATGTCGGACGGCACGTCCGCCAGCGTCGTGGACTGGCTGCGCTGCAACGCGCGCAGGTAGGCCACGATCGCCCAGCGATCCGTCACCCCGACCTGATGCCGGTACGACGGCATCGTCCGCACCCCATACGTGATCGTGTGGAAGATCTGCCCGTCGGGCATCTCGCGGATGCGCGCGTCCTGCAGGTTCGTCGGCGGCGTCATCCCGGCGTAGTTGGTCACCATCCCGCGACCCGTGCCGACCCGGTCGTGGCAGGGCGCGCAGTAGATGTTGAACTGCCGCTGGCCCCGCCGCAGCAGTTCCTCCGTCGTCGGCAGCGGCCCGTGCTGGATCCAGTTGCCCGCCGCCGTCTGACCCTCGTAGCGCACCGGGTCCACCTGCAGATCGCCCCGCGCGATTGTCCCCGCCACCGGCTCGCGCGACGCCCGTCCGTCCGGAAAAAACGAAAACTCCTCCTGCGGGTCGAGCTTCTCCTGGTCGTCCATGTTCGGATTCAGATGCACCGGCGGCTCGTCGGTGACCCGGCCGCGGCATCCCCCCAGCAGCGCGGCGCTCAGCAGCAGGACCATGATGCGGATTGGCGAACTCATCGGCTCATGGCTCCAGCAGCGTGATGTTGCGACCGCCGATCGACTCGAGCAGCGACCGCGTTCCCTCGACGTCGAACTGCTTGTCGCGCGCCTCGATCGACAGGAAGAACGCGTTGTCCGTCGCCTTGCGGAACGGCTCGTGCTTGAACAGCGGGTGATACAGCATCGGCAGAAAATTGAGGAACAGCATGCTCCCCACCGCCGCGAATCCCGACAGCAGAATCGTCAGCTCGAACGTCACCGGAATGTAGGCCGGGATGCTCATCAGCGGCTTGCCGCTGATCACCAGCGGATAGTCGTAGGCCATCATCCAGATCTGCATCGCGAGCGCGCCGACGCAGCCCGTCAGCCCGCCCCCCAGCACCAGGAACGGCAGGATCGTCCGCCGCACCCCCATCGCCTCATCCATCCCGTGGATCGGAAACGGCGAATGCACGTCGAACGCGCGATAGCCCGCCTTGCGCACCGCCTCGGCCGCATGCAGCAGCGCGCCCGGATTGTCGAACTCCGCCACGATCCCGAACGGATTGTCCTCGGGCAGTTGGCCGGTCACCAGGCGGAGGAAATGCGGCAGTCTCATCCTCGGCTACTCCGTCGCGTGGCCCGCATGGGCCGGTTCGTGGCCGTGGTGCGCGTGGGCCTGCGGCATGATCGCCTTGATCTCCGCCAGCGCCAGCACCGGCAGGAAGCGCAGGAACAGCAGGAACAGCGTGAAGAACAGCCCGAAGCTCCCCAGGTAGGTCAGCACGTCGATCAGCGTCGGGCTGAAATAGTCCCAGCTCGACGGCAGAAAGTCGCTCGCCAGCGACGTCACCACGATCACGTAGCGCTCGAACCACATCCCGATGTTCACGAAGATCGAGACGACGAACATCACCGGGATCGAGCGGCGCAGCCGGCGGAACCAGAACAGCTGCGGCGAAATCACATTGCACGAAATCATGATCCAGTAGGCCCATGCATACGGCCCCAGCGCCCGGTGGATGAACGTGAACCGCTCATACAGGTTGCCGCTGTACCACGCGATGAAGAACTCCGTGCTGTAGGCGTAGCCCACGATCATCCCCGTCGCCAGCAGGATCTTGTTCATGTTCTCCAGATGCCGCAGCGTCACGAAATCCTTCAGCCCGAACCACTGGCGCGCCGGGATCATCAGCGTCATCACCATCGCGAACCCGGAAAAAATCGCCCCGTCGACGAAATACGGCGGGAAGATCGTCGTGTGCCATCCCGGCAGCACCGACACCGCGAAGTCGAACGACACGACCGAGTGCACCGACAGCACCAGCGGCGTCGAAACCCCCGCCAGGACCAGATACGCCACCTCGTACACGTGCCAGTGCCGGTGCGACCCGCGCCAGCCCAGCGCGAAAATCCCATACGCGATCCGCCGCAGCGGCGTCTTCGCCCGGTCGCGCAGCGTCGCCAGGTCCGGCACCATCCCCACATACCAGAACAGCACCGAAATCGTCGCATACGTGCTCACCGCGAACACGTCCCACAACAGCGGACTGCGGAACTGCGGCCAGATCCCCATCTGGTTCGGAATCGGGAACAGCCAGTAGGCGACCCACACGCGGCCGACGTGAATCCCCGGGAATATCCCGGCGCAGGCCACCGCGAAAATCGTCATCGCCTCGGCGAACCGGTTGATCGACGTCCGCCACTTCTGCCGGAACAGAAACAGAATCGCCGAAATCAGCGTCCCCGCATGGCCGATGCCGATCCACCACACGAAGTTGACGATCGCCCAGCCCCAGCCGACCGGGTTGTTCACCCCCCAGACGCCGACGCCCTCCCACAGCAGGTAGCTGATCACCACCGCCAGAACGCCGAGGAACGTCACCGCGATCGCGAACGCCACATACCACCCCTTCGGCGTCCGGCTCTCCGCCACCCGGCTCACCGTCTCGGTCGCCGAGGCGAAATCGTGCCCCCCGGCCACCAGCGGTTCGTCCGGCGGCGCCTGCTGCAGCGGTGGATTGGTGTGCGCGACGGCCATCGATCAGGCTTCCAGCTCGGGATTCGGGTTCCGCAGACGCGCCAGATACGAGGTCCGCGGTCGGAAATTCAAATTCCCCATCACCTCATAGTTGCGGTTGAGCCGCTTCGCCCGCGCCACCAGGCTCGTCTCGTCGTTGATGTTGCCGAACACGATCGCCTCGGTCGGGCACGCCGTCTGGCACGCCGTCCGCACGCTCCCCTCGCGATACGGCTCGTCCGTTCCCCGCCGCCGGAGCTGGTCGCGACGGATCCGCTGCACGCAATACGTGCATTTCTCCATCACGCCGCGCATCCGCACCGTCACGTTCGGGTTCGACGCCATCTTCAACAGATCCGGGTAGTCCTCGTGGTAATTGAAAAAGTTGAACCGCCGCACCTTGTACGGGCAGTTGTTCGAGCAGTAGCGCGTCCCGACGCACCGGTTGTACGTCATCTCGTTCAGCCCGTCGGGGCTGTGCGTCGTCGCCGCCACCGGGCACACCTGCTCGCACGGCGCGTTCTCGCAGTGCTGGCACGGCATCGGCTGGAACACCATCTCCACATCCTCCAGCCTCTGGCCGCTGAAGTAGCGGTCCACCCGGATCCAGTGCATCTCCCGCCCGTTGTTGACCTGTTCCCGGCCGACGATCGGGATGTTGTTCTCGGCCTGACACGCCACCAGGCAGGCATTGCATCCGATGCACGTGCTCAGGTCGATCGCCATCCCCCACTGCTCGCCGTCATACTCAAATTCGCGAAAGGGCTGCGTCTGCCCGTTGTGCGACGGCGTCTCCGCCTCCATCTCCTTGATGATCAGCGGGTGCTCGGCATACAGCGCGCCGGTCGTCTGCCGGTAAATCGGCCGGCCCTCGATCGACCAGTGATCCTGCGTGTTGGCCAGGTCGAAGTGCCCCCCCGCCCGCGTGACCTTGACCCC
>ERZ795030.2938-NODE-2938-length-19114-cov-48.732095_pt1 | contig 19114 bp, 15 predicted proteins | sample MGYA00375122_ERZ795030 | MGnify/ENA primary metagenome ERZ795030 (study PRJEB30165, sample SAMN05720146) | activated sludge metagenome | isolation source: anaerobic digester from wastewater treatment plant | place: Japan | collected 2015-04-20 ... | reverse complement strand
CTTCGAATTTGGCCATGTCGACTCTCCTTGGCGCCGGGACCGGGACACCGACGGCATCCTCAGATCCGGGAAGCGCGATGGTTTTTCGCTCAAAGAAGAGTATTTGGTAACACATCGAACGGCCCCCTGTCAAACGGCCGGGGCGATCTCCGCCCCCCTCCCCGGCCTCTTCCGGGCTTTCCTTCCGAGCCTTCCTTCCGGGAACGGGCCGCGGCCATAAAAGGCGGGACGCCGGCGTCCGGGGGGACGCTCCCTCAAGCTCCAAGCCGCCGGAGAGAGCGAGGGAGGCGCCTCCGCTTTCCTCTTTTTTGATTTCATCCGCCATTTAGACTAAAATTCGGAACGCATGATCGCTTACCTGAAAGGCGTCATCCGCCAAAAGTCCCCGTCTCAAATCGTCGTCGATTGCGGGGGCGTCGGATACGCCGCGGCCATCCCCCTGTCCACCTTTTTCAAGATGGGGGAAGAGGGCGAACCCGTCGAGCTGTTCATCCACACCCACCTCACGGACAGCGCCTTGTCGCTTTTCGGCTTCCGGACGCGGGAGGAGAAAGAGCTCTTTCTCAAACTCATCTCCATCTCCGGCATCGGGCCGAAGCTGGCCATCGCCGTCCTTTCGGGGATGGACACGGAAACCCTGGCCGAGGCCGTGCGGGCCAGCGACGTCGCCCGGATCGCGATGGTCCCGGGAATCGGCAAGAAAACAGCCCTCCGGATCGCCATGGAGCTGGCCGACAAGATCGAAAGCAAGGAAAAAGTCCTCAAGGCGCGCGCCCCAAAGGAAACCGAGGATCTTGTCTCGGCCCTGCTCAACATGGGCTTCCGGCGCAAGGAAATCGAGCCGGTCGTCGAGAATGTCGTCAAGTCGGGCAAGAACGGCGATTTCGAACATCGTCTTCGGGCCTGCCTGAAGGCGCTTTCCAAGGTCTGATATGCCGCCTCTCGCCCCCTCCGCCGTCCTCAACCCCGTCCGGACCAAGGAAGACCTCCTGTTCGAGGACTCCCTCCGGCCCCGGAGCTTCGACGAGTTCATCGGCCAAGACAACATCAAGGCCAACCTCAAAATCTATATCCAGGCGGCCAAGAAGCGAGGCGAACACCTCGACCACGTTCTGCTGTACGGACCGCCGGGATTGGGCAAGACGAGCCTCGCCTACCTGCTGTCGCGGGAGCTGGGCGTCGGGTTGAAGCCGACGGCCGGTCCGGTGATCGAGCGGGCCGGGGACCTCTCGGCCATCCTCTCCAACATGCAGAGCAAGGAAGTTCTGTTCATCGACGAGATCCACCGCCTCCACCCCAGCGTGGAGGAGATCCTCTACTCGGCCATGGAGGATTTCAGCCTGGACATCGTCATCGGCCAGGGCCCGGCGGCCCGAAGCCATAAGCTCATGCTCAAGAAGTTCACCCTGGTCGGGGCGACGACCCGGGCCGGCAAGATCACCGCGCCGCTCCGCGGCCGGTTCGGGATCATCCACCGGCTCGATTATTACAAGGACGCCGATATCAAAAAGATCATCCTGCGGGCGGCGGATCTGCTTAAAGTCAAGATCGACGACACGGGCGCCGAACAAATCGCCAAGCGGGCCCGGGGAACGCCGCGCGTGGCCAACCGGCTGCTCCGGCGGGTTCGGGACCACGTCGACGTCAAGGGCAAGGGCGTGATCACGGCGGCCGCGGCCGATGACGCCCTCGACCTGATGGAGGTCGACTCGCTCGGATTAGACGACGTCGACCGGAAGATCCTCACGACGATCATCGAGAACTTCGGCGGCGGCCCGGTCGGAATCTCGACGATCGCCGCGGCCATCGACGAGGAAAAAGACACCATCGAGTCCATCTACGAGCCCTTTCTGATGCGCATCGGATTCCTGGAGCGGACGATCCGCGGACGAAAACTGACCCGGAAGGCCTACGACCATCTCGGACTCCCCCACCCCGGGCGCGGCCGGGCGGCGGGCGCGGCCGGAGGGACGGCCCAGAAAAAGCTATTCCGCGACTGAAGGACGCCGGCTGCCGTGACGCGCGCTTAATCCCATGCTGGTCAAAGAATACGATTTCCCCCTTCCCCCCGAGCTCATCGCCCAGAAGCCGCTGGCCCGCCGCGACGATTCGCGGATGATGGTCGTCCGGCGGAAGGAAGGGACGTTCGCCCACGCGGCCTTCCGCGACTTCCCGGATTATTTCGCGGCCGGAGACCTGCTGGTCATCAATGACACCAAGGTCATCCCGGCGAAAATCTGGGGCCGGCGGGGAGGTTCGCTCATCGAGTTCCTGCTGTTCAAGCAGCGCGAGCCGGGGACCTGGGAGGTTTTATGCCGGCCGGCCAGGAAAATCAGGCCGGGCGATCGGGTTGATTTCCCGGGCGGGCTGTCGGCCGAGGTGATCGAAACGGGCGATGAGGGGCGCCGGGTGCTTAAATTCGCCGTGCCGGACGTCCTCGGGCGCCTGCGGGACATCGGATTCGCCCCCCTTCCGCCTTACATCAAGAGGCCGAAAAACGACGACGGGGGAAGGGCGGAGGATTTAAACCGCTACCAGACAACGTACGCCGAGAACGAGGGGGCGATCGCCGCCCCGACGGCCGGGCTGCATTTCACGCCGGATACGATGGAGCGGCTGAAAGCGCGGGGCGTCGAGGCGGCCCGGGTGACGCTGCAGGTCGGGCTGGCCACGTTCCAGCCGCTGCGGGTCGAGAGGGTCGAGGACCACCGGATGCTGGAGGAGATCTACACCGTCCCGGAGGAGGCGGCCGCGGCCGTCGAGCGGGCGAAAGCCGGGGGACGGCCGGTCACGGCCGTCGGGACGACCGTCGTCCGGACGCTGGAAAGCGCGGCCAGGGCGGGGATGACGGAGGACGCGGCGCCGGCGGAGACTGAGGCCGGGCCGGCGGCGGAAGCGGGAGAACCGGGCGGGAGGAATCCCGCGGCGGAAACGTTGATCGCGCCGGGGACGCGCGGGACGTCCCTCTTCATCTATCCCGGCTTCGAGTTCAAGATCGTCGACCGGCTTCTGACGAACTTTCACCTGCCGCAGTCGACCTTGCTGATGCTGATCTCGGCCTTCGCCGGCCGCGAGCTGATCAAGGCGGCCTACGAGGAAGCCGTCCGGGAAAAGTACCGCTTCTTCTCCTACGGCGATTGCATGCTCATCCTTTGAATCCGAACCTGGTCAACCATTTCCCCAATTCCGCATCCCTGGAAACAAATCCGAACCTGGTTAACCATTTCCAAAATTCCGTTTCCCCTGGAAATAAGGAAAAGGTTGAACAGGAGCCGATTTAAAACGGACGCCGATTTCAAAGACGCGGATTGATCTCCGATGCCCCCTCCTCGGGACAAGCGAAAAATCCGAAAACCGGCTTTTCGATGAGCTTCAAGGCGAAATCATCAGGGGAAGGAACAGCGCGTTCCCCGATTGATCAGCCGGCGACGATGCCCAAGGGAGGATTGGTCTTCCACTTGCCCCGGGTGAAGTCCGGGATCTCGATCGGGCGGCTGCCGGCCGCCGCGCTCTCGCAGCTCGCCCCGACGACCGCGCTCCAGGCGGCCGCGTCGTAGACGTCCTGGTCGAGAGGCTCGCCCTTGAGGAGGGACTGGATCAGGCGGTAATCCTCGATGTAATCCATGCCGCCGTGGCCTCGTCCTTCCCCCTTGGCCGCGATCGCCTTCCAGAGAGGATGTTCGTACTCGGCCGCGAACTTCTCGAAGTCGTCCCACGCATGGGATTCCGCGGCCAGCCCCTCGACATAGACGCGATCGGGCCATTTCTGAGCGACGCCCTTCGTCCCCTGAACGAGATTGATCCGGGTGTAGGGCCGAGGGAGGTTGGTATCGTGGATGAGGATGATCGTCTTGCCAAGCTTGGTCCGGATGAGAGTGGAGTTGACGTCGCCGAGGGCGTATTTTTCGGCGGCTTGCGGCGAGGACGGCCCGAAATTCGCGACGGCGTACTCGTGGAGCCCGCGGGCGGGAGAGCTCATCGAGACGATGAAGTCGAGGGCGTCGCCGCGGTTGACGTTGAGGCACTGGGCGACCGGCCCGAGGCCGTGGGTCGGGTAGAGATTGCCGTTGAGCTTCCGGGACCAGGCCCGCCGCCAGAGCCCCTCCCCCTCGCTGGAGAACTTGACCTCGCGGAGGTCGTGGAGGTAGCCCGCCTCGGCATGGAGGATTTCGCCGAGGACGCCGCGACGGACGAGGTTGAGGGTCATGAGCTCGATCCGGTCGTAACAGCAATTCTCCATCATCTGGCAATGCCGTCCCGTTTTTTCCGCCGTCTCGACCAGGGCCCAACAGTCGTCCAAGGTCATGGCCGCCGGAACCTCGGTCGCGGCATGCTTGCCGTTCCTCATGGCCGAAAGGCAGACCGGGACATGCCACTCCCAGGGCGTGGCCGTGAAGACCAGGTCGAGATCTTCCGTCTCGCACATCCGCTCGAAGTCATGGTCTCCCCGCGTATACGCCGAGGGGAGGGGCTGGCCGGCCTCGACGACCCATTTTTGGGCCCGCTCGACCTTGGCTGGAACGATGTCGCAAAGGGCCTTGATTTGAACGCCGTCGATGTTGAGGAGATTCTGAACGTGGGCCGAGCCCATGCCCCCCACGCCGACGAAGCCGATGCGGACGATGGGTACGGGGGGGGCGGCGAACGCGGTCCGGCTTTCGCCCGGGACCCGGCGCCGGTCGCCGAGAAGAGGCTTGAACCCGGCCAGAACCGCGCTCATGCCGGCGGCCCCTGCGGCGGCCGCTTTCAAGAAATCACGGCGGTTTTGAACGCCGGAGCCGGCGGAATCGTCTTTCATGTCATCCTCCTTGCGGGTATCCGCCCGGCGGACGGGCAAGGATGATTATATCCAAATCGGAGACATAATATCTATCCGCCGCGGGATCACGATTGACGGCGAGTCAAAACGCAAGATCAAAAGCGCGGAAAGAAGTGAAAAATGAGGCCATTAAGCGCCTGACTCCATCTTATATAATTCATTATAATATAATTACATATTATTGGATCAGGCCTTTAAAAATCCGAATTGATTCTTCTTGACAAGCCCCTCTTTTCTTCCTATGTTGTCGACTTAAGGGAGGCCCGGCGGTCTCCCGGCCCGTCAGGGAGGAAATCCCCCGATCATGAGCGCCTCGAACGTCAAGAGTCTCGTCCAAAGCTGGGAAACCGTGCGCTTTGAGTTGCTGAATCGCAGGATTTCCGACCTCAACCTGAAGATCGAGGGCTCGCCGGCCGAATGTTTCGTCCTGCGGCTGCGCCGCGAGCTCGAGGCCAAGAAATTCATCTTCAAGCCGTCCTTCTACCTGACCGACGCCTGGGGCTGCCCCGACCGGACACCGGTCATCGGCGTCCCCTTCTACTTGGCCGATGAGCGGCTGACCCGCCTCGAGGAGGAGCAAAACGGCGAAATGGAGGATCCCAAGACGATCATGATGCTCTTCCGCCACGAGGCCGGGCATGCGATCAACTACGCGTTCAAGCTTTGGGAGCGGTCGTCCTGGAAGGAGATCTTCGGTTCTTTCACCAAACCCTATCGGGACATCTTCCGGCCGGACCGCTTCAGCCGGCAATTCGTCCGCCATATCGACGCCCATCCCTACGGCCGGACATACGCCCAAAAGCATCCCGACGAGGATTTCGCCGAAACCTTCGCCGTCTGGCTCGCCCCGCGAAGCGACTGGCGGAACCGTTATAAACACTGGCCCGTTCTGCGCAAGCTCAAGTACGTCGACCGCTTGATGAGGGAGATCCGCCGGCAGAAGCCGCGCAACATCCGCCGCAAGGTCGTCCTGCCGGTCGAGAAGATGAATCTGACCCTGGCCGATTTCTACGGCAAGAAAGCCGATGTCTTCCGCCGATCCGCCCGGGGGTATGTCGACGACCGGCTCCGTCAGGTCTTCCCCCCTTCGCGGGCCGAAGTCCTCCTCCCGGCCGTCGACTTGTTCCGCCGGCGCCGTTCGGAGCTTTTGGACAGCATCGTCCGCTGGTCGAGCCTCGACGAAAAAGAGGCCGACGCCATCCTGCGCAAGCTCGAAAGCCGGACAAAGACGCTCGACCTCCGCTATCCTCCGGGAAAGAAACGGTCCCGGGAAATGGAGATCGCCGCCCTGGCCGTGGCCCTGGCCATGGACTACGCCTACACCGGCCGCCTCGCCTGATCTGATCGGCCGCGATTCAATCCGGGATCGGCTGTTTCCGCCCGGCCGCCGCCTGCCGACCCCGCCTCGTGTAGATTCCTCAGACAACACGATGCCGGCGAGCGGCATAAAAAGCAATCGCCTTTGGGGATGGAAGGCCGGCCTTGTCTCCTCAAACTGAGGAGGAAGCGCCGGATGATCTCCAAGGAGGCGTCCATGAACATTAAGGCAAGGCCATGGAACGGGACAAGCCTCCGGGCGGTCGCCAAGGAACCGGGCCCGCATCGGGCGGAGGAAGAGCCGGCTCTGCCCTCCGCAGGACAGGGGGAAAGGCGCCGTTGGAAAAGCCTCCTCATCCGATTCAAGCGCCGCTTTCCCGTAACGAATCGGGATGTGAATCGGGAAATGAACAAAATGATCGAAACCGGCGCGGATTGAATAAAGAGAATTAGGGAAATGGTTAAACAGGTACCGATTTAAACAGGTACCGATTTAGGCGCCGATTTGAGGGCCGGATTTATTTGGGACGGGGGGCCGGGTGGTTGTTGAGTCCGAAAATCGGCAGGTTCATATCAAACGGAGGCCCCTCGAAAGCCGCCTTGATGATGATGCCCATGAGCCCGGAATAATTGATGCCGGCCCTCTTGGCCGCCCGGGCGAGCCCCATGTCGTTGTCCAGGCAGGGATTGCAATTCACCTCGAGAACGCGCGGCCGGCCCTCGGAATCCAGGCGGATGTCGACCCGGCCGTATCCCCACCCCCCCACCACCCGGAACGCCTTCTTGGCGGTTTCGCCGATGGCTTGGGTCAGCTCCGGCTTGGTTTTGGCCGGGCAGATGACCCGCGTCTTCTGGAATTCCACGGTGGTCTCGATCCACTTGGCCGCGTAGGACATGATCGGGGGAATCGTCCCCGGCAGGGCGGAATAATCGACCTCGGCCAGGGGCAAAACGCGAAGCTTCCTCCCCCCGATGACCCCGACGTTGAACTCCCGCCCGGCGAGAAAGTCCTGGACGAGCGCCGGCTGGCGGTATGTCTTCAGGATCTCGCGGACCTTGTCCTTCAAGGCGGCCTTGGTATGGACGACGGAATGACGATCCAGGCCGATGCCCGCGTGCTCCTGGCTGGCGTGGACGATGAGGGGGAATTTCCAGTCGCGGCCGTTCAGCTCGCCGATCCGCTCGATCAGCATGGTCTGGCCCGGAATGGGGACGCCGGCGCCCTGCAGCAGGCTGGCCGCCATGTACTTGTGGCGGCTGAGGCCGAGGGCGATGGCCGGCGACCCGGTGATCGGAAATCCCAGCATCCGGATGAAGGCCGCGACCCGCATCTCGTACAAGGCCCCGTGAACGACGTCGTCGTATTGGTTGAAGACGACGTGCGGCTTCAGCCGGCGGAGGCGGCGCTGGAGATAGTTGAGATCATCAGTCAACGGGATGACGGTCACCTTGTGCCCGAGCCGGCGGACCGCCCGGGCGATGGTGAAGATCATCTCCCGCAGATACGCCGCGCCGCTCTGGTCGTCCTCGGCGGACTCCTGGGCGTCGGCGTAGGCGTTGTAAACGAGCGCGACCCGGAGTTTCCTCATCTCTTCCTCAATTTCAATGGAACGGCGCTTTCATCATAACGAAGGACGCGCGCCGGCGCAAGCGCGCGCATGGAATCACATGAAATGTCACCGAATCCCAAGAAGGATACGGCGACATGCGCAGGATGGACAGGTCAAAATCCCGATCCTTCCTCGGCAACAGTTTATATGATTCAACCGCCCTGTGTTCGGTAACATGGTTCCATGAGTTGACACGGCGTCGCCGCCGGGGGGGGGCGGGGACGTCCTCCGCGGCGGGAATATCCCGGGAGGAGCGGCCGGCCGCCTCAAGCGATCCGGAAGCGGGCGAGCTCCGTTCTCCGCTCTTTCCCGTCGGGGACGAGGCGGGCCAGCAAATCGTAAAACGGGCGCCCGTGATGATGATGGCGGAGATGGCAGAGCTCGTGGAGAATCACATAGTCGATGCAGGCCGGCGGAAGCTGGGCCAACCGGACATTGAGCACGATCCGCCCGTCCCGGGCGCAGCTCCCCCAGCGCCGCTTCATCATCCGGAAGGAAACCGCCGGCCGGGGGAGGTTGTGGGCCGCGGCGAGGGGGAGACAGGCCTCCAAGCGTTCCTGAAGCCGGCGTTCACATTCGGTCCGGAGCCGGGCTTGTTCCCGGCGATCCTCCGGCCACGTCAGCCGCCGGCGGGCCAGGGCCTTGGCCCGCGTCCGGAGAATCCAGGCCGCCTTTCCGGCCACGAACGACAGGACCGCGTCCGCCCCGGCCCGGGCGGGGGAATGGACGCGGATCTCTCCGTCCTCCCGGACCTCAAGGCGCAGACGGCGGCCCCGGCCCCGAACCCAAAGGAAAACGACGGTCTCCCCGCCGCAGGTCAGGCTGTGGCGCGTCGGCGGCGGAAGACGCGTCGTCCGGAATCGTCCGATCATCCCGGCCATCTTACCCGAGAACGGGCGCCCGTTGCCATTCGCCGGCGATCATGATATTTTTTTTTCATGCCGAATCCGAAAGCCGCCGCCCGCTCCCCGCGCCGCCCCAAGGTCGGCCTCGTCCTCGGAAGCGGCGGAGCCCGGGGCCTCGTCCACTTCGAAATCATCGAAGGCCTCCTCCGGATGGACATCCCGATCGACCTCATCGCCGGTTCGAGCATCGGCGCCGTCATCGCCGGGATCTACGCCGCCGGCGGGCTTCCCCGCCTCCGGGAGGACCTTCAAACGATGAAGCGGGAGGATTTCGTGCGGCTCTTCGATCCGGCCCTTTCCCGCTATGGATTCTTCGCCGGCCGGAAAGTGATGGTCTTCCTCCGCCGATATATCCCGCCCGAAACGAGGCTTGAGGACCTCGGCCTTCCCCTGGGCATCGTGGCCACGGATTACGAGACCGGCCGGCCGGTCGTTTTCCGCAAAGGCAATCTCCTGGAGGCGATCCGGGCGAGCATTTCCATCCCCGGCGTCTTCACCCCGGTCCGCGTCGGATCGAAGCTTCTCCTGGACGGCGGAGTCGTCTCCCCGCTGCCGATCGACATCGCCGAACAGATGGGCGGCCACCTGATCGTCGCCGTCAGCCTTCTGCCGACCATCGGAAAGCTCCGGGGAATCCTCCCCCTGGGCTGGAAAAAACGGAGGGGCGGGGACAAGCCCCCCCCCGGGCGCCTGCCGCTGAAGGAGAAAATCGCCCGCCGCCTCCCGCCCGGCCGGAAGGAAGAGCGCCGCTGGCTGAGGATCGCCGACCAGTGGTTGACGGCGAAAAACGGGGAAGCCGGCGAGCCGGAGAAGACGCCGAACCTGATCGACATCGTCACCCGGACGATCGACATCATGGCTTACACGGAAACCCGGCAGATGTTGGCCGCCCATCCGCCGGCAGTTCTCTTCGAGTTCGACTTTCCCGACCTCGGCGTCCTCGATTTCACCCGGAGCCAGGAGCTTCTGGACACGGCCCGCCGGGCGTTCGAGCTCAAAATCCCGGAATTGACGGAAAAGGTTAAAAAGCGCCTGTCCCTGCCGGTGCCTCCGTCGTTTGGGAAGGCCCGGCGCGAGATCCGCTGAGCCCGGTTATTCGAACCGGGAGATGATCATCCGGTTTTGGGGATTGTCGATGGTCTTTCCCTCGGCCGTGAACAGGTTGTCGATCCGGGCCCGGTAAAAGTCTTCGATCTTTCCCCGGACGATCTTCATGGTCGAGTTCATGAGATGGTTCGGCTCGGTGAATCCCTCGCCCAGGACGGCGACCGTCGCCGGCAGCCAGCGGGCCGGGAACTGGCCGGCCAAAGGACCGCCTTCGCGATACTTGGCGATTTCCCCGTCCAAGAGCCGGAGAACGGCCGCCTGCCCCTCGGGCGCGCGAGCCGACAAACCGCTCTTTTTCAGCCAGGCGAGGAGGGCTTCCTTGTTGGGAACGAGAAGCCCGACCGTATAGGGCGACTGGTTGTTGTAAAGCATGAACTGCTCGATGTAAGGCGAGGATTCGATGATCGCCTCCTCGATGGATTCGGGACTGTATTTCTCCCCGTCGTTGGCGATCAGCAGGCTCTTGGTCCGGCCGAGGACATAGAGATAGCCGTCCTCATCGAGATAGCCGAGATCGCCGGTGTAGAGCCAGCCGTTCTTGAGCGCCTCCGCCGTGGCCTTTTCGTTCTTCCAGTAGCCGGCCATGACATTTTCGCCGCGGATGACGATTTCTCCCCGGCCGCCGACCGGCAGGGGCGTGCCGGAGGAGTCGCAGATGCGGATTTCGATCCCCTTGGCCACCCGGCCGGAGGAGCCCAGCTTATGGGCCGCGCCGCTGTTGGCCGAGATGACCGGGGCGGCCTCGGTGAGACCGTAGCCCTGGAACATCGGGATGCCAAGGGCGTAGAAAAACCGCTGGAGCTCGATGTCGAGGAGAGCTCCGCCGCCGACGAAAAACTGGAGCCGGCCGCCGAAATTCTCCCGGATCTTGCTGAAGAGGATCTTGTCGTAAAGGAGAACGAGCGGCTTCTTCAGGGCCTGCCGGCCGCGGCCCCGGTTGCAGCCCTCGGCGTTGTAGGCGACCGCCGTTTTGAGGGCCTTCCGGAACAGGGCCTCGACTTTCGGGCCTTTCTCCCGCACGCCCTTCTCGATGTTCTTCCGGAAGCTCTTGGCCAGGGAAGGGACGCTGAGGAGAATGTGGGGCCGGGTTTCCTTGATATTGACGGGGATGTTGCGCAGCGTTTCCATGCCCGTCTGGCCGGCCTGTATCGAGGCCAGGCTCGCCCCGCGCATCATCAGCGTATAAACGCCGCAGGTGTGGGCGAAGGCGTGATCCCAGGGAAGGATGATCAGGCTGAGCCAGTCCTCCTCGCACCGGACCAAGTCGAGCGACTGCTCGCAGTTGGCCGTGTAGTTGCGGTGGGTCAGGATGATGCCCTTGGGATCGGCCGTCGTCCCCGACGTATAGCAGATGTTGGCGTAATCCGATTCCTGGACGGACCGCCAACGCTCGGCGAAGGCTTCCCGGGCCGCGGGCGGCAGGGACTCCCCGGCCGTGAGGATGTCGCCGGCGTATATCTCGTCGCTTTCAAACGATTTCAGCTCGTCCAGGACGATGACCTTTTCCAGCTGGGGGAGGTCGTTCTTGATCCTCCGGATTTTTTCCACCTGGCCTCGCGAGACGATCACGAAGCGGCAGCCCGAATGGCTTAAACGGAACTTGAGGTCGTTCGGCTCGTCCAGCTTGATCGAGATGGGGACGTTGATCGCCCCGCAGTAGAGAATGCCCATCTCGCTCACGACCCAATCGTTCCGGCCCTCGGCGATCAGGGCGACCCGGTCGCCCTTGTTCAAGCCCAAGGACATCAGCCCGGCGCCGAAGGCGTGGACCCGGTCGCGCGCCTGGGCGTAAGTCATCGGCTCGTAGGCGTCGGTCTTCTTCTCCCAAAGCAGCGGGTTTCCGGAGAATCGGTCGGCGCTGGTTTCCAGGAGCCGGGGCAGGGTCCGGGGTTCGATCATGGCATCCTCCTCCGTGGCCAATGGCGGCGGACGCGGGCCCGCCGGTCATGGGCGTATTCTATACTAAAACCGCGCCCGGAAGGGAATCCCCGGATTCCCTTTCGCCGCGGTTGTCCCGGCCGGCCTTTTTCGAGTAGAATATTCCCATGAACGCGGATCCCCGAGCCGACCCGGCGGCCCAGGCCAAGCTGGACGAAATCCTCCATCCGAGCACGACCTCCGATTCCTTCCGCGTCACCGTCGTGTTCGGCTACAAGCTGGATTCCAGGTATCAGAAGGCCGTCTTTCTGGCCAAGCGCAATCCGACCTACCGGGAGGAAGGGGAAGGCGAATGGATCCGGCATTCGGCCGTCTACACGCCGGCCGAGGTCGAGGATTTGTTCGACCTGTTCAACATCGTCCATGACTGGGAACACACTGAAATCCTGATCAACCACAAGCCCCTCCCCTACGGCCATCAACTCTGGCTCCCGCTGATGTGGTTTTACCGCATCCCCTGAGCCGCGCCCCGGCCCGCCGGCCGTTTTCCTCCTGTCCCGGAGCGGGCGAAAGCCCGTCCGTCCTTTTTGGATTCCGTTTGGATTTTCCGGCGAGGGGGGGACAGCGGGGGGAAAGCCCATCGTCGCCGGCGGAGATTCTTCTCGGGGGAGGGGGGCGGCGGATCCTCCCCTGCGCGGACTTAGCGGGGACGGCCGAGGAATCGCCGTCCCCGCCTTGCGTTTCCGCCCTCATCCCACCGAGGATTGCGCCCGGGATCCCCCTCCTGAACGGATGTCCGCCCTGGATCCAAAGGAGAAGATCCGCCGCTCGTCAGGCCGGCGGCTCGACGGGACGGTCGGAAAACGTGATCGTGAACGAAACCCCCGGCGCGGTCTCGATCCTGACTTCGCCCCGGATCTGCTCGACCAGCATGCCGATGAGCTGGAAGCCGATCGTCTCGGCCTCGGCCAAGTCGACCGGCCCGGCCATCCCAACTCCGTCGTCCCGGACCTGGAGCGTGTGCCGGCCGTTTTGTTCCTCCGCCAGCCGGATGAAGATCTCCCCCGTGCGGTCGTCGGGGAAGGCATGCCGCAGGGCGTTGACGAGGAGCTCGTTGAGGATGAGGCCCAAGGGGATGGAGACGTCGACGCCGAAAACCGAGGGGGACAAATCGAACGTGCGGAGGATCCGTTCGGACGGGATCTGGTAGACCTGGAACAGGTGGACGACCAGGCTTTGGATATAATCGGCGAAATCCACGCGCGCCAGATCTTCCGACCGGTAAAGCTTTTCATGGACCAGGGACATCGCCTTGATCCGGTCCCGGCTGGCCCGGAACGCTTGGCGCAGGGCGGGATCGGAAATCGCGGCGGCCTGGTGGTTGAGCAGGCTCGTGACGATCTGCATGTTGTTGCGGACGCGGCTTTGAACTTCCCGGAGAAGGATGACCTTTTCCTCGAAAGCGGACCGGAGGCTTTCCTCGGCCCGCTTGCGCTCGGCGATGTCCCGGATGAAGACGAGGGCTCCGTCAAGCTCCCGGTAGCGGATGGGAACGGAGGCCGTTTCCGTCTCCACCGGCGTCCCGTCGAGCTGGAGGAAGGCTTCCTCCTGGTGGGGAAAGCTCCGCTTCTTCTCATTGATCAGCTTGATCCGCTCCATGAGCTTGGGCCGGGCCTCGGGACGGACGCGTTCGGCGAAGGGCCGGCCCAGCAGCTGGTCGGCGGACCGGGCTCCGAAGAGGCGGACGGCAGCCTCGTTGAGGTACGCGAAGACCCCCTCGGCCTGGACGACGATCGCGTCGGGCGCGCCCTCGACAAGCTTCCGGAACCGTTCCTCGCTCTCCCGGCGGGCGTCCTCGATCGTCCGCTTTTCCCAGTTGATGTAGGCATGGGCGGCCGCGTCGGCGATTTCGGCGACGAACCGGACCTCGTCCTCCAGCCAGCGGCGCGGCGGGCCGACGTACTCCCCGCAAATGACGCCGATGACGTCGGCCGCGACCCGCACGGGCGCGTCGATCAGGGAGCCGATCCCAAGGGGTTTGAAGTAAACGTCGGTGAATTCCCGGGTCCGCGGATCGGAGGCGGCGTCGGACGCGTCGATCACCCGGTCCCGGGCCAGGGCTTCGAAGTACCGGGGAAACCGGTCGGCCATGAGAACGGGCCCCTGGGCATGGTGATCCTTCGACCGCTCATAGAGATCGATGCAGCGGATGAGCCCTTCCCGGGCATTGCCCAGCCAGAAGCTCGCCCGCTCGACTTCAAGATTCCGGGCCAGGGCCTCCGTGATCTCCCGGATGGCGATCGGGAAATCGCCCTCGGCCGCCGCCCGGGAGAAGGATAAATCCAAAAGCGCTTTTCTCTGGGCATTGATGCGCTCGGCCGCGGCCGCCCGTTCCTCCTCGGCCGTATGGCTCTCGGTGATGTCCCGGGCGATAAGATACCAGGATTTGACCTCGCCGGAACGGCCGTAGATGTTGAAAATCCGCGTTTCCAGCCAGTTCGCGCCGCGCGGCCCCTTGAAGATCCGGGCCCCGGTCATGCGGAGAAACGAGGCAAGACGATCCCGGTACTCCGGCCACCGCTCCAGGATTTTATCGAACGGCCGGCTGACATACTCGGGAGGCATCTCGAAAAGCCGCTCGGCCGCGGGATTGGCTTCGACGACGCGGTTTTTATCATCGAAAACAATGACCGCGTCGGTCATGTAATCGAAGATGCTGCCGAAGGCGACCGGGGTGATTTCCAAGAGATGATGCCGGAAAAAGCTCCGGGAGATGAAAACGCCGGAGAGGACGAAGCCGAACGGCGTGAGGTCCAATCCCTTCGGCCCCAGGCCGAGAAGATAGACGAGATTGGACACTCCGGGAGTCAACGCGCCCAGGATGAGCCAGACGACCTGGAGCCGGACCGGCCGTTCCTTGCTTTTGACGATCAGCCCGAAAAGAATGGCCGTTCCGATCATCACCAGGGTATAGGCATAGCCCAGGTGGGCCCAGACGGCCGGGCCGTGGGAATAAACCAGGATCGGGGACTTCGCCCCGGGAAGCGGGGTGATCGATGTCCAGACGAGGTGGTGGAGGGGATTGGTGAACGCCAGAACCGCGACGACGAGTCCCGGAATCCAAAGGATCCACCGGAACACGCCGGGAATCCGGGCGTGAAATTCGTAGTAATCGTAGCAGAAGAGCATAAAGAGCAGGGACACGCCCGACACGGCGATGTAGATAAACTGGGAACAGAGGATCTTGTCGGACGGCGAAACCAGGATAAATTCCAGGGCGGCGAAGACCTGCCACCAGACGAGGACGAGCATCAGCCAGAAAAACGGCCAGCCTCCCGGCGAGCGGCGCTTGGGCCAAGCCGAAACCGCCAGGAAAAGGGAAACGACGACGCCGAGGACGAGGACCGCCGCCCAGGGGGAAAACTGAAACGTCATCGCCGTGCTTCTCCAGAAGAAGGCGGGAACCCGGATCCCCGCTCTCCATGATTATATCAAAGACGAGGGACCGCCGTCAGGCAAGCGCCCCGCCTCCGGCGAGGCTCAGTCGATCTCTTCGAAACGGGCGGTGAAATGCCGGAGGAAACGAGGCTCCTCGATGATCCGAACGCCCTTGACCCGTTCCGGCTTCCGGGCGATCGCGCCCAGAGCCTGGGCCACGAAGACCATGTGCGAGGCCGTGTAGACGCGCCGGGGAATCGCCAGCCGGACCAGCTCCAGATCCGGGAACTCCTCCCGGCCGGTCCGGGGGTTCTTCCGCCCGAACATCACTCCGCCGATTTCGACGGCCCGGATCCCCGATTCGCGGTAAAGGGCCACGGTCAGAGCCCAGCCGGGATAGCGGTCCCGGGAAATATGCGGAAGAAGCCGGTCGGCCAGGACGTAGACGGCGTGGCCTCCGGCCGGCTTGAAATACGGCACGCCGGCCTCGTCAAGCAGGTTCCCCAAATAGGCCACCTGCCTCATCCGATGCTCCAAGTAAGATTCGTCCAGGATTTCCTGCAGTCCCTGGGCCATCGCCTCGAGGTCCCGTCCGGCCAAGCCGCCGTACGTCGGGAATCCCTCCCCGATAATAAGCATGTTCTTGATCCGGGCGGCCAAGTCCGAGTCGTTGAGGGTGACGAATCCGCCGATATTGACCAGCGCGTCCTTCTTGGCGCTCATCGTCGCCCCATCGGCGTAGGAAAACATCTTCCGGGCGATGTCCCGGACCGTCCAGCTTCCGTAGCTCTTCTCCCGGCGCTTGATGAACCAGGCGTTTTCGGCGAACCGGCAGGCGTCGAAGAAGAACGGGATTTTCCGGAGACGGCAGACGGCCGAGACCTTCCGGATGTTGGCCAGCGAAACCGGCTGGCCGCCCCCGCTGTTGTTGGTCACGGTCATCATCACGATGGGCACGCGGCCGGCGCTGCGGTCCAAGAACGACTCGAGCTTGGCCGTATCCATGTCGCCCTTGAACGGCAGGTCGGCGTCCGGATCATAAGCGGCGGCTCCGGCCAGGTCGACGGCCTTGGCGTTCCGGACCTCGATGTTGGCCCGGGTCGTGTCGAAATGAATGTTGCTCGGCACGGCGCTGTTCCGGCCGAGAACCGATTCGAAGAGAATCCGCTCGGCCGCCCGGCCCTGGTGGGTGGGGATGACGTGGGCGAAGCCGAAGATGTCGCGGACCGCCTTCTCAAACCGGAAGAAGCTCCGGGCTCCGGCGTAGGACTCATCGCCCATCATGATTCCGGCCCATTGTCGGTCGCTCATGGCCGAGGTTCCAGAATCGGTTAAAAGATCGATGAACACTTTTTCGGCGGGCAGGTTGAAGACGTTGAATCCGGCGGCCCGGATAAGCTTGTCGCGCTCGCGCCTCGTGGTCCGGCCCAGCGGCTCGACCATCTTGATCCGGAACGGCTCGACGGGCGGGGGAATCTGACTCATAAACGACCTCCCATGATCATGGAATGAATGCGGTTTCATACGGAGACGAGTTTTTTCAAGGCGGCGAAGCGGCCTTCGACATCGGCCGGTTTCATGGTCTTGAACCGCTCGATGCCGAAATCCTCGATCGTAAACGAGGCCAGGACGCTGCCGTATACGGCGGCTTTGCGGATGGCCGAGGACCGGAGGGTCCCGGCCCGGTCGAGGTAGCCGAGAAACGCCCCGGCGAAGCTGTCGCCGGCGCCGGTCGGATCGACGACTTGGTCGCAGGGATGAGCCATGATTCCGAAAAGCCAATGCCGGCCGAAAACAAAAGCCCCATGCTCCCCTTTCTTCAGGACGACGAGGCGGGGGCCGCGTTCGACCAAGCGCCGGCCGGCCCGGATGAGGTTCAGCTCTCCGGTCATCAGCCGGGCCTCCTCGTCATTGGCGAAAAAGATGTCCGTCCGGCGGAGGACGCGCTCGAGGGCCTCGGGCTCCGACTCGATGTAATGGCGGATCGTGTCCATGGCCACGATTCGGGGCTTCTTCACTTGCGACAGGACGTGTTCCTGCAAACCGGGGCCGATGTTGGCCAGGAAAAGGATGTCGGGGTCGCGATAGGACGGGGGCAGGGTCGGACGGAAGTCCCGGGAAACGTTCAGATCGAGCCGGACGGTGTCCCGCTGGTTGGGATCGTCGCCGTAGCGGCCTTCCCAGAAAAACGTCTTCCCCCCTGGAACAACCGTCAATCCCTTGAGATCGACGCCTCGTTTTTTCAGGAAATCGGCCGTCGGCTTCGGGAAATCCTCGCCGACGACGGCCACGATCCGGGGCCGGGTGAAATAGCTGGCGGCCAGCGCGCTGTAGGTGCAGGAGCCGCCGATGATGCGCTCCCGGCGCGCTTCCGGCGTTTGGATCGTGTCGAAGGCGACCGATCCGACGATGACCAGGCTCATCGGCCGGTCCGGTATTCAGGAACGAGCAGGGCCAGCTTTTTCCGGGTGGCCGCCGGGACGTGCTTGGCCGCGGTGACGACGGCCGCCGCCAGGACATGCCGGCAGGAACAGGCCGTCTCGTCGTGGGGCGGAAGCGCGGCCACGGCTTTCCGGATGATTTCCTTGGCCTTGACGATGTTCACCCGCAGGTTTTCGAAAATCATCCCGACCGTGACTCCTTCCTCGTGCGGCCGCCACGTGTCGTAGTCGGTGGCCAGGTTCATCGTCGCGTAGCAGATCTCGGCCTCGCGGAAGAGCTTGGCCTCGGTGGCCGCGGTCATCCCGATCAAATCGCCCCCCCAGACCTGATGCATCTTCGATTCCGCCCGGGTCGAAAACGCCGGCCCCTCCATGCAGACGTAAGTCGCCCCCAGGTGGGAGCGGATGCCGAGACCGACGGCGACGACGTGGCAATGCCGGGACAACTGGGGGCAAACCGGCTCGGACAGAGAGATATGGGCGACGCAGCCCCCGCCGAAAAAGGTGCAATCGCGCTTCGTCTTGTCGATGAACTGGTCGGCGAAGACGATGTCGCGGGGGCGGATCTCCTCCCGGAGCGAGCCGACGGAGTTGACCGAGATCAGCCGCTCGACCCCGAGCATCTTGAAGCCGTACACGTTGGCCCGGTAGTTGATCTCGGACGGGCTGAAGCGGTGACCCCGGCCGTGACGGCTGAGGAAAGCCACCTTGCGGCCTTCCAGGGTGCCGAGAATAAACTCATCCGAGGGGTCCCCCCACGGGGTTTTCAGCCGGACTTCCTCCAGGTTGTGGATGCCCTCGATCTCGTATAATCCTGTCCCGCCGAGGATGCCGATTTCGGCCCGGGGAGCTGCTTTTTTCCGGATCGCCTGAGATTTTTTCGCGGTTGCTTTCACCGGCTTGCCGACGGCTTTTCTCGGAGTCATGGGGTCTCCTTCTTAAGGAAAGGATAAAGATATCTTTTCCCCCGCGGGGAGTCAACTTGAGGGGGGAATCCGCCCTATCCACGGCCGCCCATTTGTGCTATCGTTATTCATCGCGCGGCCGGCTCCGCGGACGGGCGGCTCCGCAGGAAAATCACCATGAAATTCGTCTATTTCGACGCCTCCGCCGGGTTGAGCGGCGACATGATCTCGGCCGCCCTGCTCGACCTGGGCGTCCCGCCGGCCGCCTACCGGGCCGCCGTCGGCGGCCTTCGCCTTCCCGTCCAGGTGAAGGTCGGGACGGTCGAGCGGGCTCATCTCCGAGCCCGGAAAATCGATGTCCGGATCCTGGGAAAAGGCTCGCCGGCCCGCCGGTGGAAGGACGTCTCCGGCCTGGTCAAAAAGGCGGATTTCCCGGCCGCGGTCAAGGAGCGGGGTCTGGCCGTGTTCGAAGCCTTGTTCAAGGCCGAGGCGAAAGTCCACGGCGAAGCGATCGACCGGGTCCACCTTCACGAAGCCGGGGCGGACGACGCCCTGGTCGATGTCCTGGGGACCTGCTGGCTGGCCGAATCCCTCGGCGTCGGCGAATTCTATTGCTCGCCTCTTAATGTCGGAGGAGGGTCGGTCCGGACCGCCCACGGCGTCCTCCCGGTTCCGGCCCCGGCCGCGGCCGAGC
>ERZ795030.2937-NODE-2937-length-19120-cov-5.242696_pt1 | contig 19120 bp, 13 predicted proteins | sample MGYA00375122_ERZ795030 | MGnify/ENA primary metagenome ERZ795030 (study PRJEB30165, sample SAMN05720146) | activated sludge metagenome | isolation source: anaerobic digester from wastewater treatment plant | place: Japan | collected 2015-04-20 ... | reverse complement strand
CGGCCAACGGCTGGCATGTTTACGCCGGCGGCGGCGACCTACAGCCCCATCTGGCGCTTCATTTCGACCGGCTTGTTGCAGTTGAGCAGCGCGACTTCCTTGGTGATCGCCCCCTGGCGGTACAGGTCCAGGATTGACCGGTCCATCGTGACCATGCCCCACTTGCCGCCGGCCTCGATCGTCCCCTGGATCATGTGGGTGTTCCCCTCGCGGACCAGATTGCGGATCGCGTCGGTGGCGATCATGATCTCCAGCGCGATCTCGCGGCTGCCGCGCGCCGAGGGGAGCAGCTTCTGGCAGATCGCCCCTTCGATCACCGCCGCCAACTGGATGCGGATCTGCTCCTGCTGGTGCGGCGGGAAAACGTCGATCATGCGGTCGACCGTCTGCACCGCGCTGACGGTGTGCAGCGTCGAGAAGACCAGGTGGCCCGTTTCGGCGGCCGTGATCGCGGCGCTGATCGTCTCCAGGTCGCGCATCTCGCCGATCATCAGCACGTCGGGGTCCTGCCGCAGGCAGTACTTCAGCGCGTTCTGGAACGAGTAGGTGTCTTCGTTGACCTCGCGCTGTTCGATCAGCGCCCGCTTGTGATGGTGCAGATACTCGATCGGGTCCTCGATCGTGATGATGTGGCAGTCGCGTTCGGTGTTGATCAGGTCGACCATCGCGGCGAGCGTCGTCGACTTGCCCGACCCGGTCGGGCCGGTGATCAGCACGAAGCCGTTGGGCCGGCGCGAGAGATACTCCATCACGCGCGTCGGCAGGTTGAGTTCCTGGAAGCTGCGGATGCGCGAGTCGATGACGCGGAACGCGGCGGCCACCGTCGAGCGCTGCAGATGGACGTTGACGCGAAAGCGGCCCATGTTCGAGACCGCCAGCGAGAAGTCCAGTTCCTTTTCCTCTTCGAACTTCTGCTTCTGCTGGTCGTTGAGGATGCCGTAAATCAGCCGGCGGGTCTCCGGCGGCGTCAGCGGCTCGCCGGTCAGGTTGTGCAGCTGGCCGTGGAGGCGCAGGATGGGCGGGCGGCCGACGGCCATGTGGAGGTCCGAGGCGCCCACTTCGATCGCCTTGCGCAGCAGGTCGCTGATCTCGTAGCGCCCGCCGCCCTCGTAGGGAATCGTCGGCGGGGAATCGTCGACCAGGGGATCGTAGCCGGCGACGGCGATGCCGGTCTTGCCGCCATGGGTCGGCATGGCGCCGCGGACGGTGGCGTTGAGTGCCATGGATGCCTCCAACTGTCAGGACCGACGCGTGGGGGGACGCACACTCCCCCGCCGGGCGACCCGCAAGGGTACGGCACGACGTCGCTGTCTCTGGACCCTATCGGCATCGGCGGGGCGAAAGATGATCCGGAAATTGAAAGGGAACAAGGCGGGGGACGCAGGGGTCAGCCGGGACGCCGGATCGCCCGGATCAATTCCTGGGCGCGCTGCTCGTCGCGCGGCCCCAGTCGCTCGTCGCCGAATCGGCAGCGGTGATACAGATCGAGGATCCAGGCCAGCTCATACTGCCCGCGCGTCGTCCGGTCGATCTCGTGAAACCACTCGGCGAGCGTCTGGCTCGGCTGGCGGGTCCACCCCAGCGCTTGCAGCCGGCGGATGAGCTGGTTGATGAAGAGGACGGGAGACCGCTGGCCGGCGCCGGTGCTCTGGCGCCGACGCAGCCGCCCCTGCAAGACGAGGAACAGGACCAGCGCGGCGAGGAACGCCGGCGGCACGATCAGCCGCACCAGGCGGCCGGCGAGGCGGTCCGAATCGGCCCCCTGGCGCGAGCGCAGCTCGAACTTGCTGGCCAGGTCGTCGCCCACCGGGCGGACCAGGTTACGCAGCCGGGTGATCCAGCCCCCCGAAAACATCCGCGCGAGCGGACCGGTCTGACTGCTCGAATAGTCCAGCACATAGGTCTGCCACAGGAGGCGCGCCCGTTCGTAGAGGCGCTCCCAGCGGCTGACTTGGAGCAGGCGCTGCGCCGCGCGGCCGCGATCCAGCGGCGGGGTCGGGTCGATCGTCAGCCAGCCGACGCCGTCGAGCCAGACTTCGGTCCAGGCGTGCGCGTCGCTCTGGCGCACGATGAACCGGCGGCCGTCGGCGCGATCCTGGAAATCCGCCGTGTAGAACCCCGAGACGACGCGTGCGGGGATGGCTTGGGCCCGCAGCAGGAGCGCCAGCGACGAGGCGAAATACTCGCAGTGCCCCTTGTGCGAGCGGGTCAGGAAGGTCTCCAGCGGGTGGACGCGCGGGGTGTTCTCCAGGTCGAGCGAATACTCGAAATCATTGCGCAGCCACTCGACCAGTTGCAGGACCTTGCCGGCGCGCGAGCCGCTGGTGGCGTGGTTGAAGGAAAGCTCGCGGATCTTGTCGATCAGGGGGGTGTCGGGCAGGCGCGTGCAGCGAAAGCGCTCGTTGGTCGGCAGCGTCAGGTTCGGATCCAGCCCCAGTTCGGTCGCCTCGATCTGTTCAAGCACGGTGGGGCGGCCATCCTGATAGACCTGGAGGGGCCGGCGCACCTGGGCGGACGCCGAGCCGGGCGACGAGCCGGCCAGCCGGCGCAGCAGCGCCAGGTGGTCCTCCTCGATCTTCGAGTAGACGTAGTAGGGCATGTGATTGTCGTTGAACCGTGGCGCCGCACGCCGCCGGAACATCGGGTGGTTGTTCATCATCAACGACTGGCCGGAGCGATTGAGCGTCAGGTCGACGCGCCAGCCGTGATCCTGCAGCGCGGAGAAGTCGAACCAGACCGGCGCGCCCGCCCCGAACAGGCGGTTCATCGTCAGGTCCTGGTAAATCCGCTGTTCGAGGATGGGGGCGGGGCGGTTGTTCAGGCCGGACATCGCGACGGCGCCCCAGGTATCGCTCTGGTAGACGGCGTTTTCGGCGTCGCGGCGCCACTGGCGCTCGTCAAAGTAGTCCAGGGCCTCGCCGCGCAGGCGCAGCGTCGTCGGCAGCGGCGCGGTATTGGCGCGGTCGGCCCAGCGCGCCGCGACGGTGATCACCTGCGTGTCGTCCAGTTGGATCCGGTCGATCGGCGTGAAGGTCACTTCGTCGCGATAGCCCGAGCTGGAGCCCCCCTGCGTCGGATCGTTGCGCGACCAGGGGCTGTTCAGATTGCGCGGCAGGAAATGCGGCATGGTCAGGAAGAGCGCGAAGGCGACCAGCAGGATCGTGAGCCCGAGCAGCGTACTGTTCAGGACCATGCGCTGAAAGAAGTGGCCGGGCACGCGCAGCGCCGGCCGGAGATCGACCGGCGCCCCCCCCAGGCGCCCGCCGGCGCCCCCCCGGCCGATCGACAGGCAGACCAGGTCCAGCGTAATGAGCACCATGAACAGAAGCAGAAAGAGGACAAACGCGACGGAGGTCGAAATGATCGAGCAGGCCAGCAGCATGAAGAACGACATGAGCATCGCGTGCAGATGATCGAGCGGCTCGCGCAGCGTCAGGCACTTGTAAAGCCCGAGGAAGAGGAGCAGGTAGAGCAGGCTGTCGAAGCGGGCCTGGATCGCGAGGAAGGCGATCGCCCCCAGCGAGGCCCAGATGAGCATGTGCGACATCCACTCGGTCCACCAGCGCGGGCGACCCGGGTGAATGTAGCCGACCAGCCAGACGACGAGGAACAGGCCGCCGGCATAGAAAGTGAGTTCGCCGGTGGAGAGGAGCGCGAGGAAGCCCAGCAGGACGAGAAAGAAGGTGACGCGCCGCCAGAAGAGATGAAACGGGGAGCCAGGCGCCGGGGCGTCGGTGGGCGCGGCGGCCTCGGCGCGCGTCCCGAACGGCAGTGGCGTGGCGAGTCGAAACGACATAAGACAGCGAGTATAACGCAGGGATGGCCGGGCGGGCGCGGGAATTGCGTTATGCGAGGCGGCCGGGCCGGCGGGTGAGGGTCAGGCGCTGAGGGGGGTCGGGGCGTCGGCCGCGACCGCCGCCTCGGCGAAACGGCGCATCGCCTCGAGCGTCGCCTGTGAGACGTGGTGTTCGATCCCCTCGGCGTCGATCAGCGCGGTATCGCGGGGGATCCCGAGCGAGAGGAGGAACTCCACGACAATCCGGTGGCGTCGGCGGCTGGCCTGGGCCATCTCGCGACCCGACTCGGTGAGGAAGATCGAGCGGTAGGGTTGCGCGCGGACCAGCCCGGCTTCCTTCAGCCGGCCGATGGTCTTGGAGACGGTCACGTGCGAGACGCCCAGACAGCGGGCGACGTCGACGGCGCGGGCCTCGCCCTTCTCGATGATCAGGTCGTCGATCAGTTCGACGTAATCCTCCATCAGTTCGGACTGTTTGCGGGTGCGGGTATGGATGAATCCGGAGCGCGAGCCGAAACTGCGGGGTTGTTTTCGCTGGGGCGTCATGCCAGAATCCTCGGGCGAGTCAAGCTCAGGACCTTTTTTTAGCAGTCCGGAAACTTGTTTAGCAAGCCTTAAACAAGTTGAAACCCGCATTAAAACTCGAGAATCATCGCCCCGTGCCGTCGCCGCGCCCCCCGAAGCCCGCCGCGTCCCCCCTCCGCCGCACGCCGGCGCCCGAACTGAAAGCTCGCGCCCGGCGGATCAGCACCCGACTGCGCCGCCATTACCCCGACGCGGGGACGGCGCTGCATTTCGACGGCCCGTTCCAGCTCCTCATCGCGACAATCCTCTCGGCGCAGTGCACCGATGAAGCGGTCAACCGGGTCACGCCGGAGCTGTTCCAGCGCTATCGCGACCCGGCGGCGTTCGCGGCGGCCGACGCGGCTGAGATCGAGAAGCTGATCCATTCCACCGGCTTTTTCCGCCAGAAGACACGCTCGATTCAGAATTGCAGCCGGGCGCTGCTCGAGCGCCACGGCGGCCGCGTCCCCGAGGCGATGGAGGAGCTGACCGCGTTGCCCGGCGTCGGCCGCAAGACCGCCAACCTGGTGCGCGCCTGCGCGATGGGCCACCCCGGGCTGATCGTCGACACCCATTTCAAGCGGGTGATCGGGCGGCTGGGCTTGACCGCCGAAACCGACCCCGACCGGATTGAGTTCGCCGTGGCCGAGCTGCTGCCGCCGAGCCACTGGACGCATTTCTCGAACGCGCTGATCTGGCACGGCCGGCGGATCTGCACCGCCCGCAAGCCGCGCTGTCCGGAGTGCCCGGTCTGCCCGGACTGCGATTTCGGCCGGCCGCATTGCACGGGCCGGCTTACAATGAAAGGATGAGATCATGATGACCCGGCACGGATTGACGCTGACCGCCCTTTGCGCCGCGGCGTGGATGCTCTGCGCGGCCGATTCCCTTCCGGCACAGGATAAGGCGATGACCGACACGATCTACTCCGTTCCCGTCGAGCCGATGGCCGACGACGACCCGGCGACGACCGAAACGCTCGCCCCGTGGCAGGGGAAGGTGCTGCTGCTGGTCAATGTGGCCAGCCGCTGCGGCTACACGCCGCAGTACGCGGGGCTGGAGCAGCTCCACCGCGCCTATTTCGACCAGGGGCTGCGCGTTCTGGGGTTCCCATGCAACGATTTCGGCGGCCAGGAACCGGGGACCGAGGCGGAGATCGTGGAGTTCTGCCAGACCAACTACGACGTTACGTTTCCGCTGTACGGCAAGCTGCACGCCAAGGGCGAGGAGATTTCGCCGCTGTTTGAGTATCTGACGGGAGATAAGAGCCCGCATCCCGGGGAGGTGAAGTGGAATTTTGAGAAGTTCCTGATTGGCCGGGACGGGCGGCTGGTGGCGCGGTATGCATCGGCGGTGACGCCCGACGCTCCCGAGCTGATCGAGGCGATTGAAGCGGAACTGGCCAAACCGGCGCCGTGAGGGGCGGGGGCTTGGCAGAGGGGGACAGGTGCGGCGGAGCGGGAGCGGCTCGGCGGAACGGGAGCCAATTCCGGATGGGTGCCGAGTTACGTCGGGGCGAACTCCGCTGAGGTTTCGGTGGGTTCGGAATGGCTATCTGGTGGACGAAGAGTTTGAGGCGGAAGGCGCCGAGGATTTTGAAAAGATACCAGGAAGGCGTTGCCATCAGTGCCACCCAATGTGGCTACAATTGGGGTGACTTCTATACAGTTCCTGCGCAACATGCATAAAAAACTCGAATTTCTATGCATGTTGCAGGCGCGATTTTTAACATGACAGTGATTTTGCCGATTTACATGCTCCTGCCATCTTGCCGGCTCGCATAATCCGACGGTCTTGACGCAGGGGCGGTCTTGAGAAGCGGCGGGTTCACAGCGCGGGGTGAAGATGGGGGGCAAGGCCACTCAGGAGAGTGGCGTTCTCAGGCTTCCTGGTTTCGGCTGGTGCTTGCATCCATAAGGCGTCGGGGCCGGAGGGGGCAATGGCGGAACTGACGAGGAAGAGAACAAGAACGATTTTGGAGGGAGATCTTCACCACGTCTTCGGCGCAACTTTGAAAGGATGAAACCAGGTCGCCTACCGCAGTATGTTTGGCTGAGGTTCGCCCCCTTCGGGGACGAGGATGTATTGCGATAGCGTCCCCCAGGTTCCGTCGGGCGGTTGCCTCCACCCTGCGCGTTCGTCCGGACTACCGCTCCGCGCACTCGAAGGGAGGACCGGCGAGGGCGCCGGTCCCACACCGGCCGCGATTGTTGGATGGTTTTTCGAGAGACGAGGACGAGAGACGAGAGCCGCAATCTCGAATGAATTGGGTGAGAGGGGGGTTGGGCGATGGCGGGGTTGGGGCAGGTCGGGCGGGTGGTATGCCAGGTCGGTTTGGGGCTGGTGCTGGCGGCCGGCGGGGTGGCGCGGGCGCAGACGGATCCGGTCTTCATCACGCCGGTGGACGACGCGCAGCTCACGTCGCCCGCACTGACGTTCGAATGGCAGGTCGATCTCGCCACGCTTACCTATGTGATGCGGATTGAGGAGATCGACGCCGAGGGGGCGGTCGTTCCCGGCACGCCCGCCTGCGAATTCGTGTTTGCCCAGGGCGACACCACCAATTTGGGGAGCAATCGCCGGCGGCTGGTTTACAACTTGGAAAGCCCGCCGGCGTTCGTCGGAGCGGAGGAGCGTGCTGATCTGGCCACGCTGGGGTCGGGCCGGTTTCGCGTCACGCTCAACGCGCTGCAGCTCGCCGACGATGGCGAGGGGGTCACGACGTATACGTTCGGCGCGCCCGCACCGCAGATCGAGATGTCGACGGAGGATGCGAAGGACCCGCGCGATCTGCGGTGGCGGCTGCGGGCCGATGATCCGGACAACACGCCTGAGTATCGCTACACGCTGACGTTCGCGCCGCAGGGGTCGGGCGAGCCGGTCCCGCTCGTCATGGAATCGGCGGCCGAAGCGATCGATCAGGCCGGGCTGGGCATCGCCAACACGGCGACGGCACTGGGGCTGATGGAAGGGACGACGTACGACCTGCAGCTGCTGGTCGAGGACACGCTGAATCAATCCGCCGCGGCGGGTCAGGGCGCAAGCGGGACCGCCGAGGGCATGGTGCGGATCAACGACCTGGCCCGGATCACGGCGCGGCCGGATGATTTCATTTTTCACTATCCCCATGGGGACGTGTGGGCGGCGACCGTGCCGGCGGCCGGCGTGATGGCGACCGACCTGGATTCGGCCGCGGTCGATATTGAAGCCGTCATCGACTATCCGGGCGGCGACGACCCGGGCGCTCAGTTCTTCCCGGCGCGGGCGGTCGACACGTCTCACACGCTGGAGCTTGACCTGACGGCGCATGACCCCGCGCAGCCTCATCCGATGTACGGCGTGCAACTGCGCGCGACCGACGCCCTGGAGGTCACGGGCGAATTGAGCGAGCCGTTCAGCGTGACGCTCAATCAGCGGCCGGCGGTGCTGAGCGCGGAGGTGCTGCCCGCCAAGCAGATCGACTACGACGGCTCGACCGACACGGCGACCGTGCCGGTGACGCTGCGGGTGACGGTGGATGACTTCGAAACCGAAACGCTGGATGTCCGGGTCGCGATCCACGACCCGGCCGACGATACGCTGCGCGACACGCAGACGCTGGAGGACGTGCCGCGCAACGTGGCGACCGAACGCGAGATCCTGCTGCCGAAGTCGCCGCCCGCCGAGGATTACGCGGAGTATCTGCTGCGGATTACGGCGCTGGATGAGACCGAGGCAGGGGACATTATCGAAAGCGCGGCGAGCGACGTGGCGGAGATCGACCATGTCCGGCTGAACGAAATTCCGCACGCGGTCGAGGCGCCGACCGCGCCGGCCGTCGTGAGCTACGACGGGACGCCGGCGCTGGTCCAGGTCCCGTTGACGGTCCACGCGGGGGACAAGGAGCCGGGGCCGCTGACGGTTTACGTCGATGCGCGGAGCACCGACGGCGAGCTGCTTGAGACGATCAACGTCGGGGCGATCGAGCAGGATGTGGAGTCGGTGGTCAATCTGGAGATTGCGCCGCGGGCGCCGCGACGGATCTACGATCTGGAGATTTACTTTCGCGACGAAGCCGGGGCCGACAGTTTCCGGACCACGCGGAGCGTGCGGCTGAACCAGCCGCCGGGCCTCGCGGCGCAGCATGCCCCCGCCGCCGCGGAGCGGCAGGACCTGGCGGCCGACGCCGAAACGATTCCGTTCGATGTTGAACTGACGGACGACTGGTCGACGTCGCTGACGATTCAGTTCGAGGGGCTGGGGGCGTTGCAGAGCTTCGATTTCGAGCGGGATTTCATCGCGCAGGTCGAGCGCGTCGAGGGGACGCTGGCATTCGATGCGTTCGGCGCGCACGCCGTAACGGAAACGATCCGGGACGGGGACGGGGCGACGGCCGTTCGCGACCTGACGCCGCTGGTCATCAATGACCTGCCTATGTTGTTGCTGAGCGTCACGCCGGCGATTTTCGATGCGCAGACCGGCACGTGGCGCGTCGAGCAGTCCCGGCCGACGACGTTCGCCGCGCAGGGGCGGAACATCCATCGCGACCCGGATGAGCTGCTGACGTTGACGCGCCAGCTCGAGACGTCGGACGAACCGGGGCTGAAAGAACTGGCGTCGGGGAATCCGCCTGCCGCCGGAATCGTTCACGAGCTTCACGGGAGCGAGACGCGCCAGTTCGAGGAGTTGGGCGAATTCAGCTACGATCTGACGCTGACGGAGCGGTTCGACGGAGAGGAAGTCGAGGTGACGGCGAGTTTCCCGATCCGGGTCGAGGAGTCGATACCGGAACTCAACGCCGCCGGGGATTGGCGGTTGTATCGATGATTCGGCGTGCGGGCGCCGGCGATGCCGGTGCCGTGACCGATGGCGAGAGCGGCGCCGATAGCGATAACGACAGGCGCGGGGTGGCTTGTCAGTTGCGGCGGGAAATGATAAAGTGAAATATGGCAAAGGGGCTCGCCTTTCGCCGAAGACTTCCGTCCGAAACCGCCAGGCCCGCCGTGTTCGCTCGCCGATTCCAACGCGCGTTGTTGATCAACCCTCCCACCGGGCTGTACCGGCGCGACGACCGCTGCCAGTGCAAGGTCGAGGATCAGACGGTACAGATCATCTTTCCGCCGGTGGAACTGGCGACGCTGGCGGCGACGCTGCGCCGGGGAGGGGCCGAGGTCGAGCTGCGCGATTACCCCGCCCAGTCGGCCGGCTGGGAGGACTACATCGAGGACCTGCGCCGGCTGCGGCCCGACATGGTGCTGGTCAATGTCGTCACGGCGACGAGCGAGGGGGATTTCGACGCGTTGCGCGCGGCGAAGGAAACCCTGGGGGCGGACAACGTGCTGACGATCGCCAAAGGGGAATACATGGAGGCGCTGGGCGAATCGGTGCTGCGCCACCGCCCCGAGGTCGATTTCGGGTTTCATGGCGAGATCGACCTGGTGCTCGATCAGCTCTATAAGGGCGAGCCGCTGGAGACGATCGACGGTCTGATCTGGCGGCGGGCGCCGGCCAACGGGCATCCCGCCGACGTCGTGCGCAACCCCGGCCATCCGCTGATCGAGGAGCTGGATGCGCTCCCGTTCCCGGCGCGCGACCTGCTGCGCAACGACCTGTACCGCAGTCCCGAGACAAACCGGCCGCTGACGGTGATCCACGGCAACCGGGGCTGCCCGGCCAAGTGCATCTTCTGCCCGGCCGGCGTCATGTCGGGTTATCGGATTCGTTACCGTTCGCCGGGCAACATCATGGCCGAGATCGACGATTGCGTCCGGACGTACGGCATCCGGGAATTTCTCTTCCACGGCGACACGTTCACGATCAACAAGAAGTGGCTGATCGAGCTGTGCGACCTGATCATCGCCTCGGGGCACAAGATCCGCTGGGGGTGCAACAGCCGCGTCGACACGATCGACGACGAGCGCGCGGCCAAGATGCGCCAGGCGGGCTGCTGGGTGGTCGCCTTCGGCGTCGAATCGGGGAATCAGGAAATTCTGGACTATATGAAGAAGGGGCAGAAGGCGGAACGGGCGTTCAAGGCGGCGGAAGTCTGCCGGCGCCACGGCCTGCGGGTGCATACGTTTTTCGTCATCGGCACGCCGCTGGAGACGCGGGCGACGCTGCGCGAGACGTACGAATACGCGCGCAAGATCGATCCGGATTTCTTCGACTTCAACATCGCATATCCGTTGCCGGGCACCGAGCTGTATGAGATCGCCGAGCGGGAAGGGCTGTTCGAGAAGCCGCCGGACGCCACCGGCTATGCCAACGCAGCGGTGCGGACGAGGGAACTGAGCAGTCGTGATCTGACCGAGTGGCGACGCAAGGCGCTGTTGTCGATGTATCTGCGGCCGCGCTATATCGCGCGGATGCTGTACCGGGCCGGCTCGCCGCGCGTGGCGCTGAACTACGTGCGCGCCGGCGCGCGCCGGTTCCGCCAGCTCATCAGCCCCGCCCCTGATTCCTGATTCGCGCCGGAATGCCGCTTCCTTCTTCGTCTCCATTCGCGCGTGGTTTTCCAACTCGGGTGCGCCGACCCGGAAATGGGTGGTCAATTTCCATCGGAATTTTGTCAGCCACCGGGTTCCGCGGCGCTCCACCTGGGGCGATCCAAATTGCGCCCCACTGGGCGCCTCTCACGCGGACGGCTTGAGTAGCGGGATGTCGAGAGCCGAGGACGCGGGACGGAGCATCTTAGTTGGGGAAGAGGAGGCTGAGGGCGGCGTCGACGAGGGTCATCCAGACGAATGCCAGGACGAGCGTCAGCGTGATCGCGCGGGTCACGTCGGCGGGGGAACGCTTGGGCCGCGCGCCCAGGCCGTAGGCGATCGCCGCCAGCCCGCCGCCCATGAGCATGCTCTTGACGACCAGCACGCCGAGTTCGCCCGCGCTGAGAAACGTCGGAAACCGGCGCAGGAAGAACGTCGGCGTGATTTGCGCGCGCGAGACGGGCAGGCCGAGCAGGGCGATGGCGGCCGCGGCGCCGGCGGCCATCCCGATCAGCGCCAGCAGCGGCGCCGCCAGCGTGAGCGACCAGAAGAGCGGCGGGAAGAGCGTCCGGTCCGGGTCGATCCGCATCGTCCAGAGGGCGCGGCGCTGGCCGGAGAGTTCCATGAAACCGACGTGGGCGCCGATCGCCGAGCCGCAGCGCCCAGCCAATAGAAAACCGGTAAGGATCGGCGAGAGCCGCAGGAGGCTGAGCGCGACCAGTTCGGGCAGCCGGTTGGAGAGCCCGTAGTCGACCACCGCCGACTCGGCCTGCACCTGCATGACGACGCCGAGCAGCAGGAAGATCAGGGCGACGAGCGGAAGGGAGCCGAGTCCCCAGTCGCGCAGGCCGCGCAGCAGAAGGGCCGGACTGAAACGTCCGGCCAGGCGGGCCAGCAGGAGCGCCGAGCGGCCGAGCGCCTCGAGGACGTCGTTGATGAAGCGCGCCGCGCCCGCCGGCTCGGTGGGCAGGTCGGCGGCGGGCTCCTTGGCCTGGCCTGCCTCGGACCGGCGGCGGCGGTGCGAGTCGAGCTGGTCGCGCATCCAGAGTTGCAAGGCGTGATGGCGCTGCTCGTCGTGCGCCCCCAGGTCGTCGCGGCGGCCGGGGTCGGGGGGTGTCCAGCGCGGCATGGTTCCCTCGACCGGCGAGAAAAAATAGACCGGGTAACCGAGCCGGCTGGCGCAGGCCGGGTCGTGGGTGATGATGACGGCGCTCATGCCACGCTGACGGATCAGGCGGCCGAGCAGGTCGTAAATCAGGGCCGAGGAGGTGGGATCCAGTCCGGTGGTCGGTTCGTCGGCGATCAGCAGGCGGGGCCGGCGGATGAGCGCGCGGGCGAGGGCCACGCGGCGGCGCATCCCGCCCGAGAGGGCCGAGGGGAGCTTGGGGCCGTCGGTTTCGGGGTTCAAGTCCACCTCGCGCAGCACGGCATCGATGGCGGCGCGAGCGGCGGGATCGGCGGGGGGTTCAAACAGGTCGGCCCGCTCCAGAAGCGCGGTTGCCAGGTTGACCGCGACCGTGCGGTCGTCGAGCAGAGCGTCCTCCTGAAACATGACGGCCATCGCGCGGAACGGGTCGGGGCCCAGGCCCGCGCGGTCGACCTGCCCTTCGTCCGGTGCGTGCAGGCCGAGCAGCGTGTGGAGGAAGACGGTCTTGCCGCCGCCGCTCGGGCCGAGGATCACGGCGCATTCGCCGGCGCGCAGTTCCCAGCTCAGGCCGTCGAGCACGCGCCGGCGGCCGAAGCGTTTCACCACGCGGTCGAGGCGAATCAGCGGCGGTTCCATGGAGATCACGATAGTGTGAGGCGGAGGGGAATGCGAGGGGGAATGGGGGGCGGAGGTGCGGGGGGACAGGGCGATTGTGAGGAGTCGCGGCGGTGGATTGATATTGGAATTATCGAATCGATCAATCGGTTTGGGGCTGGTGGTTGCCCCGACCGTGGGTTGCATAGGCGCCGGGGGGCCATTGCAACCCACGGCATGGATATCGAACCGCGGGCGCGGTTGCTGAATTGGCTGGGTACGGAGAGGGGGAGCGTGGGTTGGTCGGTGAATTCTTGCCGTCGCGAGCACGAGGGGGCCGGTCCCACACCGGCAAAGTCGCCATCACCGGCCGGTGTACGAACACGAAATGAGCGTGATTGGATTGCACGCCGCAATCTCCGGCCACCCCTTGCAGGGGTTTGTGGCGTTGGGGGCGGAGACGCAGGGTTCCGGCCTGCGGCCTCCACCCTGCGCTTTATTCCACTCGTCCGCTCCGCGGACTCTAGAGGGGACCGGCGAGGGCGGTGGTTCGACACCGGCAGGGGTTCTTGAAGGGTCTTCTCGCGAGACGAAGGTGAGGAAGGAGAGAAGGGGAAGAATTCCTGGGTGGGCCGTTGGGGGCGATAATCTCACGCTGAGACGCGGAGACGCGGAGAGGTGCATGCGCGGAGGATGGGTCTGGGACGGGATGTTGGGTTCGGGGGGATTGCGATGGGGGATAAGAATTGAGGCGAAAGCACTCAGAAGAGTGGCGCTCCCAGGTTTCGGCCGGTTGCTTATTTCCATGAGGCGGCGGGGCCGGAGGGGGCGATGGGGGGGGAAAGGATCGATCACGAGGACGAGGACGAGGGACGGATTCGGCTGGGGAGCCTTTGGGGGTGAGAACCCAGGCTGAGGGACGAGAGACGAGGGACGAATGCGTGGGGGGCATTTGCTGGATGATTTTTGCCGCGGGATTGCCTAGGATGGACCCAAAGCCTTGGGCGGCGGCAGGCCGGGAGACCCCCCTGCGCGCGCGACGGCGCCCCGCCGGGGCCCGAGTCCCTGCTACGATTCTCCGCTGGAAAGCGAACCTTGCATCATGCGCATTCTCGTGCTGAACGGCCCGAATCTGAACCTGCTCGGCCACCGCGAGCCCGAAATCTACGGTCATCAGACGCTGCAGGATCTGGAGAACCGGTTGCGCCGGCAGGCGCGCGGTCTGTCGATCGACGTGGAATTTTACCAGAGCAATCAGGAAGGGCAGTTGATCGACGCGCTGCACCGGGCGCGCAACCGCTGCGACGGCGTGATCATCAACCCGGGGGGTTACAGCCACACGTCGGTGGCGCTGCGCGACGCGATCGCGGGGATCGGCCTGCCGGTGATCGAAGTGCATATCTCCAACATCCACGCCCGCGAGGAGTTCCGCAGCCGGTCGATCACGGCGGGCGCCTGCCTGGGCCAGATCACGGGGCTGGGCCAGGGGGGCTATGAGCTGGCGCTCGAAGCGCTGTTCCACATCTGCCAGGACATCCGGCGCGAGTCGGGCCGCGGCGAGGAACGGCGGGAGGAACGCCGCGAGGAGAAGCGCGAGGAGAAACGCGAAGAGCGGCGCGAGGAGAAGGGGGAGGGGGATGATGACAAGGGAGACCGCGAAGCCCGGCGCCGGCGGCGCGGTCGGCGCGGCGGGCGCGGACGCCGGCGCGAGGGCGAGCTGGAGGAGTCGCGCGAGGGCCGCGAGGAGCGCGAAGGCGAACGCGAAACGTATGATATCGCCGAGCGTTACTCGAACCTGGAGGGGGTGCGCGTGCGGCGCGGCCTGGACGTGATCGCCGAGGAAGGCGAGGAAGATGAGGCGCTTGAGCAGCAGGACCAGGACCTGGTGAGCTTCCACGATCAGGAGACGCTGGAGGGGATGGCGGGCCGATCCGAGGCGGAGGGGATTGGGCGCGAGGAGTCGCCGATGGAGATCGGGCCGGATGACGCGGGGGACGAGCCGCATCCGACGCCGGGCCGGCGCAGCCGGCGGGTGGTTCGGGGGCGGCAGGCCGCCGGTCCGGACGAGCTGACCGACGCCGCGATGATGGACGACGGGCGGCCCGAGGAGCCGACGGCCGAGGCGGGCGAGCGGGAAGTGGCGGAAGAAGTGGCCGCGATCGCGCGCAGCGTGAGCGGGGAAGGCGATGAGGGCGGCGGCGAGGCGGACGCAGCCGAAGAGGAACCGACCAAGCCCGCGCGCAAGACGGCGCGAAAAACCACGCGGAAGGCGCCCAAGAAGGCCGCGTCGGGCGGGACGCGCCGGACAACGCGCAAGAAATCCGAGGAGTAGGCAGGGGTCGCCGCGCCTGACGCGGGCGCGGCGGCCGCGCACCGTCGCGGGGGTTCGACCGCGCGGCGCAAACGGGTTTCCATAAGCTGTCCCATCCGAACTGAAGCTGGAGGGAGACGATGCATCCCAACCGCCCCTCGGCCGGGATCGGTCCGGCGCGTCTTTCGTGCGCGGGCCTGCTCGGCCTGCTCCTGTTCGTCGCAGCGTGCGGGGAACCGCCGGTGCTGGAGCCCGCGCAGCCAACCGCGACGGAAGCGACGACGGGAACAACCGCCGCGAGCGTGAATACGCCGACGCCGGAGGCGGCGGAGCCCGCGGGGCCGCCGGCCCTGCTGACGACGACGGCGGGCACGACCGAGGCGCTGGTCCTGGGCGTGGCCAGCCTGCCGGCGGACGCGCCCGCCGAAGCGCAGATCGCGATGGATATCACGCCGGGGCGGTACGGCGGGCAATTGGTGATCCCCGCGGTGGAGGGGCCGCGCTCGTTCAATCCGATTTTCTCGAGCAGCATCACGGATCAGTACGTCTCGGGCCTCCAGTTCTCGCCGCTGTATGACTACGACTGGTATCACCAGCAGGACCGGCCGGCGCTGGCCAGGAGCTGGGAATTTGACAAGGCGAGCCTGACGTGGACGTTTCATCTGCGCGAGGGGGTGAAGTGGAGCGACGGCCAGCCGCTGACGGCGCGGGACTTCCTAATCTACACGGAACTGCTGTTCGACCCGGAGATCCCCAACAGCGAGCGATTCTTCTTCCAGACGGGAGAGGGTGAGACCGCGCAACGCTATGAGTTCGCGGCGCCGGACGAGCTGACGTTCACGGTGCGGATCCCCGAGCCGGACGCGTTTTCGTTCCAGAACATCGGGCTGATCCGCGCGCTGCCGCGCCATGTGATCGAGCCGGTGTGGCGGCGCGGCGCGTTCAAGGAGGATTTCTGGTCGCAGGGGGTCGATCCGGCCGAACTGGTCGTCAGCGGTCCGTTCAAACTGACCAGCTACCGCCAGGGGGAGGCGTTGACGTTCGAACCAAACCCGCACTACTGGCGCTACGACCGGCAGGGGCAGCGGCTGCCGTACCTGGAGCGGCTGGTCATGCTGATCGTGGAAGACATGGAAGCGATGAACCTGCGGTTCCTGAGCGGCGAGACCGACCTGCTGGAGTCGATCAAGCCGGAGAATCTGAATCAGCTTCAGGACCAGGCGCAAGCGGGCAATTTCACGATCCACGAGCTGGGGCCGAGTCTCAATACGACGCACTATTTCTTCAACCTGCACCGCGGCGGGACGTATCTGAACGAGGAGGGGGAGCGGGTCGAATGGGAGCCGGAGCGGATGGGGGAGGAGCCTCCGGCGAGCCTGCGGGAATTTCTGCCGTATCTGCCGGCGCGCAACGCGCGGTGGTTCATGGACCCCGAGTTCCGGCGGGCCTGCTCGGAGGCGACGAATCGCCAGCGGATGATCGACAACATTCTATATGGGCTGGGGGCGCCGCTTTACGGGCCGGTTCCGGCGTCGAACCGCCAGTGGCATAATCCGGATATCCCGCGCTACGCGTACAATCCGGATTCGGCGCGGGCCCGGCTGGATGCGCTGGGATTCGTCGATCGCGACGGCGACGGGTTCCGCGAAGACGATGAGGGGCATCCGATCCGGTTTTCGATCGTGACCAACCGGGGGAACGATCTGCGGGAACGGGTCGTGCAGTTGCTGCGCGAGGACCTGCGGGCCGTGGGGCTGGAAGTCGAGACGCGGGTGCTGGAGTTCAACAATCTGATCACGGTGCTGAAGGAGACGTTCGACTACGACGCGTGCCTGCTGGGGCTGGGGACGGGGGTGCCGCCGCATCCGGCGATGGGGGGCAGTCTGTGGCGCAGCGACGGGGAGGTGCATCCAGGCTATCCGGAGCAGAAAGCGCCCCAGACCGAGTGGGAAGCCGAGCTGGACCGGCTGTATGCCGCGATGAAGCGGACGTTTGACCCGGAGGAGCAGCGCCGGATCTTCTTCCGAATGCAGGAAATCTACGCCGAAATGCAGCCGTCGATCCACCTGTTCACGCAGGAGTCGCACGTGGCGACGCGCAATGGGCTGGGGAACCTGAAGCCGACGATCATCCGGTCGTCGGTGACGCATAATGTGGATGAGCTTTACTGGGAGGCGCCGTGAGAGGGAAGGGAGGAAATTAAGGGATTCGAGAGCCGAGGACGAGGGATGAGTTGGGGGCAGCCGGGAAAGATCGTTGCGGGCTGAAAAATGTTGATTTTCGCCCGCGCATACGAGACATTGCGGTGCTAAGTGCGGCCGGGCGATTCCCGCGCGAGGGGACGGCGGCCGAGCCGGTAGGCCGGCAAGCGGGGCGAGGGCCCGGGGAGTACGAACGATGACGATCCTGTACAACAAGAAAAGCGTCGAAGACCTTGAGGTGAACGGCAAGCGCGTATTCGTGCGCTGCGACCTGAACGTGCCGATCGAAAACGGCCAGGTGGCCAACGACCGGCGGATCAAGGCGTCGGTCCCGACGATCGAGTATCTGTATCAGCGCGGCGGGATCGTGATCCTGGCCTCGCACCTGGGGCGGCCCAAGGGGGAGCGCAAGCCGGAGATGAGTCTGCGGCCGGTGGCGGCGCGGCTGACGGAGATCCTGGGCCGGCCGGTGCATTTCGCCGAGGACTGCATCGGCGAGGCGACGGAGCAGCAGGTGGCGGCGCTTAAACCGCGCGAGATCATCCTGCTGGAGAACCTCCGCTTCCATAAGGAAGAGGAGAAGAACGACGCGGAATTCAGCAAGAAGCTGGCGCGGCTGGCCGACGTGTATGTGAACGATGCGTTCGGGACGGCGCACCGGGCGCACGCCTCCACCGAGGGGATCACGCACCACCTGAGCCCGTGCGCCGCCGGGTTCCTGATCGACAAGGAGCTGAAGTATCTGGGCAATGCGCTGGCGCAGCCGGAGCGGCCGCTGCTGGCGATCCTGGGCGGGGCGAAGGTCGGCTCGAAGATCGGCGTGATCACGCAATTGATGAAACAGGTCGACACGCTGGTGATCGGCGGCGGGATGGCCTACACGTTTCTGAAGGTGCAGGGGATCGGGATCGGCGACAGCCTGTTCGACAGCGAATCGGCCGAGACGGCGCGGAAGATCCTCGCCGATGCCGAGCAATCGAAGGTCAAGCTGGTGCTGCCGGTGGATTGCGTGGTGGCCGACAAGTTCGACAACGCCGCCAATCGCGAGGTGGTGGATATCGACAAGATCCCCGTCGGCTGGATGGGCATGGACATCGGGCCGCGGACGATCGAGCGGATCAAGGAGGAGGTCGCGCAGGCGCGGACGATCGTGTGGAATGGGCCGGTGGGTGTGTTCGAGATGGACAATTTCGCGATCGGGACGCGGGCGGTGGCCGACGCGGTGGCCGCCAGCAAGGGGGTGACGGTGCTGGGAGGCGGCGAGACGGCGCAAGCCGCGGAAGATTTTGGCGTCGACGGCCGGATGACGCATGTCTCGACCGGCGGCGGCGCCTCGCTGGAGTTCATGGAAGGCCGGGTGCTGCCGGGCATCGCGGCGCTGGATGACAAATAAGGGACCTAATCCACCGCGGGTCGCGCGCGGCGGGACGAGATTCCCCGCCGGGCCGGCGCCGAAGGAATCTGCAACATGGTATGGCTGCTGGGCATTCTGCTGTTCATTTACACGATCGCGTGTCTGTTTCTGATCTTCGTGATCCTGATCCAGTCGGGCAAGGGGGGCGGGCTATCGAGCCTGGCCTCCGCGTCACAGGGGCTGTCCGATTCGCTCGGGACGACCGGAGCCGAGCGGACGCTGAACCGGATGACGACCTGGGCGGCGTCGGGGTTCATGGTGCTGGCGATCCTGATTTCGTTGATCGGCGGGACGACGATCAGCGAGAGCCGCTCGATCATCGGCGAGACGCCGGGTGGCGTCGCGCAGCCGGTGACGGGGATCCCGGGCACGGAGGCGCCCAGCGCGCCTGGTCCGGTGGCGGGGCCGCAGGCGGTTCCCGCGCCGCCGGCCGAGGCGGAGGTCGTGCCGTCGGGCCTGCCGGGCGAGATGCTGCCTTCGTCGGTCGAGCGGACCGGCGAGGCGCCGGGGCTGGCGCCCGCGCCGGCGCCCGCAGCGGGTGAACCGGCCGATGCGGCGAACAACGGGCCGGCAAGCGGGGGGGCCGAACCGGCGGCGGGAGAAGCCGAAGCCGCGCAGTAGCCGACGCC
>ERZ795030.2930-NODE-2930-length-19150-cov-6.648651_pt1 | contig 19150 bp, 15 predicted proteins | sample MGYA00375122_ERZ795030 | MGnify/ENA primary metagenome ERZ795030 (study PRJEB30165, sample SAMN05720146) | activated sludge metagenome | isolation source: anaerobic digester from wastewater treatment plant | place: Japan | collected 2015-04-20 ... | reverse complement strand
ATAAGTGGATGAGAGGCCGGCGATCTCCAACATCAGGGTTCTCTTGTTATCCGGTATCAAAAAACGATCTATCTGAACCGGCAATCCATAAGTCATTACCTGTTCGTATTTTTATGTCAGCGAATCGCCATCGAAGATATCCTTACGAAAATCGGCGCGTCGAAAATCGTTCTGTATGCCGTGCCTCAGGCGGTAAATTTCTATAGGAGAGCCGGACTGTCAACTTTTGAGGGATTCATGGTTGCCGATAAAAACCCATACCTGACAGATTGCGTGCCTATGTATTACAACATCGGCGAGGAATACGACCCGAACCTATAATTGAAGCGCTGCCCGGGAGGATTGGCAATCTCGGATTGTCAATCCTCCTCATGCGCGATTTTATAAGAGAGCGCGCAGATGCTGTCGCTCAAATGCACGTTTTCCGTGGGAACGTCCGCCACGAGGTCGACGGGCACGAAGTTCCATATGCCCCTGACGCCCGCGCGGACCATACCGTCCGCGATGCCCTGCACCGCCTTGCGGCGCGCGGCGACGACGCCGATCTCGATGTTGTGCGCGCGGATATACTCCTCCATTTCGGCCATGTCGAGCACAGGTTTGCCGTTGACCTCCGTGCCGACGGCGGCGGGGTCCACGTCGAAGAGCGCCTCTATGCGAAAGCCCATCTCCTCGAAGCCCGCAAAGCACGTCAGCGCCCGGCCGATGTTGCCCGCGCCGGCGATCACGAGGCTGTGCGGCCGGTCTATGGCGAGTATCGCGCGGATCTCCGCGAGCAGCGACGAGATGTTGTATCCGTAGCCCTGCTGGCCGAAGCCGCCGAAGCAGTTGAAGTCCTGGCGCACCTGCGAGGCGTTCAGCCGCATCTGCAGCGCGAGCTTCTCGCTCGATATACGCTCGATTCCCTGCCCCTCGAGTATGGACAGATGCCTGTAATAGCGCGGGAGGCGCTTGATCACGGCCTCCGAAACCCTTTTGCTCGCTCCCATCGCGCCCTCCGTTTCGAAAGAATATGTTTGTGATACAGTATAGCAAACCCGCCGCGATACTTCAACGCCCCGCGCTCTGCGGGAGGAAGGCGTTGAGCGTCTTATCCTCGCGCCACTCCCCGAACACGCCGCAGTGCGCGGCGCCGAGCTCCACGTGCAGCATGGCGATGCCGCAGTCGAGCCTGCCCCAGCCGAAGTTCCACGCGACGTTCTCGACGACGACGCCCTCTCCCGCCGCATCGAAGCTCCACGGCTGCGCGTTGACGGCGCTTGGCGCGAGCCTCGCGCACTCGACGGCGCAGCGCTTCCACTCGGGCAGGGCGTCATATTGCGCGCGCGTCAGCTCCGTAAGCTCCTCTATGGTGCGGCGCTTGCGCGCGGCGTACTCCTCGGCGCTCACGCCTATCGAGATGACGCAGACGAGTTTCTCGTCGTGCGCGGGCGGCACGGCCTTTTTCAAAGCGCCCTTGGAGAAATTCGCACCAAGCCAGCAGGTGCCAAGGCCGAGCGCCGTAGCCTCGAGCACGAACGCCTCGCCTATGTAGCCCGCCGTTTCCGGGCGCGCGCCGCGGCTCACGAGCGCGGCGAAGGTGTCCGTTCCCCTGATCTTTGCGCCGAGCATGCCCGTAAAGACGGCCTCTTCCTGCGCAACCACGATCTCCACGCCCCGCGCGGAAAGCGAGGAAGCGGCTTTTTTGAGAGCCAGGAGCTGCTCCTTCGCCGGATCGGAGGCATACGAGCGCACGGAGAAGCGCGCCCGCGTCGCCCGGTACCATCTCTCCATCGCCGTTTCCATGCGCAGCCTCCTTATGCGTTATGTCTTATCGCAAAGTATCCTGCTTAAATATTGCCCCGTGTAGCTCGCCGCGTTCCAGGCAATCTGCTCCGGGGTGCCGCAGGCGACGAGCGTGCCGCCGCGGTCCCCGCCCTCGGGGCCGAGGTCTATGACGTAATCCGCGGTCTTGATCACATCGAGGTTGTGCTCGATGACGACCACGGTGCTGCCGCCGTCGCACAGCCGCTGGAGAATCGAGAGCAGGCGTTTCACGTCGTCCACATGCAGGCCCGTCGTCGGCTCGTCGAGCACGTAGAGGGTCTTGCCGGTGTCTTTCCTCGAAAGCTCGGTGGCGAGCTTCACGCGCTGCGCCTCGCCGCCGGAGAGCGTCGTGGACGGCTGGCCGAGCCGGATGTAGCCGAGCCCCACGTCGTGCAGCGTCTCGAGCTTGCGCTTCAGTTTGGGCAGCGCGGAGAAGAAGCGCAGCGCCTCCTCCACGGTCATGTCCAGCACGTCCGCGATGGACTTGCCCTTGTAGCGCACCTCGAGCGTCTCGCGGTTGTACCGCTTGCCGTGGCAGACCTCGCAGGGCACGTAGATATCCGGCAGGAAGTGCATTTCTATTTTGATTATACCGTCTCCGCGGCACGCTTCGCAACGTCCGCCTTTGACGTTAAAGCTGAATCTTCCGTTGTTGTAGCCGCGCATGCGCGCGTCGGGCGTAGACGCGTACACGTCGCGGATCAGATCGAACAGGCCCGTATACGTCGCCGGGTTGCTGCGCGGCGTGCGGCCGATGGGGCTCTGGTCGATGTCGATGATCTTGTCGAGCTGGCAGACGCCCTCTATGCCGTCGTTGTCGCCCGGGTGCGTGCGCGCGCCGTTGAGGTCGCGAAGCAGGGTTTTCTTCAGCACCTCGTTGACCAGGCTCGACTTGCCGCTGCCGGAGACCCCCGTCACGCAGGTGAACACGCCCAGCGGGATCTTCACCTCGACGGACTTCAAATTATTCGCGCGCGCGCCCTTAATCGTGAGGTAGCGCCCGTCGAAATCGCGGCGGGACGCGGGCACGTCTATGCTCTCCTTCCCGGAAAGATAACGCCCGGTGACGGAACCCTCGCACGCGCAGATCTCCTCGAGCGTACCCTGCGCGACGATGACGCCGCCGCGCTCGCCGGGGCCGGGGCCGACGTCCACGATGTAGTCCGCCTCGCGCATGGTCTCCTCATCGTGCTCGACGACGATGAGCGTATTGCCGAGGTCCCGCATGCCCTTGAGCGTCGCGAGCAGCTTCGCGTTGTCGCGCTGGTGCAGGCCGATCGAGGGTTCGTCGAGTATATACAGCACCCCCACGAGGCCGGAGCCGATCTGCGTGGCGAGGCGTATGCGCTGCGCCTCCCCGCCCGACAGGCTCGCCGCAGCGCGCGAAAGCGTGAGGTAGTCGAGCCCCACGTCCGCGAGGAAGCCGAGGCGCGCGTCGAGCTCCTTCTCGATCTGCGAGGCGATCATGCGCTCGGTTTCCGTGAGCTTCAGGTTCCGGAGGAACGCGCGCGCGGCCAGCACGGTCATGTCGTTGAGCGCTGCGATGGACACATCCCCCACGGTCACGGCGAGGCTCTCGGGCTTGAGCCGCTTGCCGCCGCAGTCCGGACAGGGGATGTTGGACATATAGGTTTCGATCTCGCGCTTCATGGCGTCCGACTGCGTTTCGCGGTACCTGCGCTCGAGGTTCGGGCAGATGCCCTCGAAGGGCTGGTCGAGCGTGCCGGAGCCGTATTCGCGGCGGTAGTGCATGTGCAGCTTCTCCCCGCCCGTGCCGTAGAGTATGGCGTTTCGCCCGGCCTCGGGGATATCCCGGAAGGGCGTGTCGGTCGAGAAGCCGTACTTCCTGGCGATGGCGTCGAAGAACATGCCCGCGATGCTCTCGTCGTTCATGCTCTGCCAGCCGGAAACCGAAATGGCGCCCTTTGCGAGCGAAAGCGAATCGTCCGGCACGACGAGCGCGGGATCGAGCTTCAACAGCGCGCCGAGGCCCGAGCAGGTCGGGCACGCGCCGAAGGGGTTGTTGAAGCTGAACATGCGGGGCGTCAGCTCCTCTATGCTCACGCCGCAATCCGGGCAGGCGTAGTTCTGCGAAAAAAGCGTCTCTCCGCCCTCCGCGTCGATCTTCGCGAGGCCGCCGCCGAAGCTGAAGGCCGTCTCGAGCGAGTCGTTCAATCTCCCCTGCACGCCGGGGCGGATCACGAGCCGGTCCACCACGACGTCTATGGTGTGTTTGTATTTCTTGTCGAGCGGCGGCACGTCCGCAATGTCGTAGACCGTGCCGTCCACCTTGACGCGCACATAGCCGTCCTTGCGGATCTGCTCGAGCAGCTTCTGGTGCTCGCCCTTCCTCGCGCGCACGGCGGGCGCGATGACCTGCACGCGCGCGCCCTCGCCAAGGCCCATGACCTGATCGACGACCTGGTCGATCGACTGCTTCTCGATGCGCCTGCCGCATTTGGGGCAGTGCGGGATGCCTATGCGCGCGTAAAGCAGGCGCAGATAGTCGTTGATCTCCGTCACCGTGCTCACGGTCGAACGCGGGTTGTTGGAGGTGCTTTTCTGGTCGATAGAGATCGCCGGGGAAAGCCCTTCGATGTAGTCCACGTCAGGCTTTTCCATCTGGCCCAGGAACTGCCGCGCGTAGGACGAGAGGCTCTCCACATAGCGCCTCTGACCCTCGGCGTAGATGGTGTCGAAGGCCAGGCTCGATTTGCCGGAGCCGGACAGCCCCGTGAATACGATGAGCTTGTTTCTGGGCAGCGTGAGGTTCACGTTCTTAAGGTTGTGTTCGCGCGCGCCCTGTATGCGCAATACGTCGTTCATATGATAAACTCTCCGTTATTTCCTTGATTTGTTGCGGTGCGGGGACTTGCGGTTCCGCCCGCGCGACTGCCTCGCGCTGCCCGGCGTGCCAGGCAGGGGCTTGGCGTCCTTTTTCGGCGCTTCTCCGGTGAGGGCGAACAGCTCGTCCCGAAGCTTTGCCGCGGTTTCGAAGTCCAGCTCCGCGGCGGCCTCGCGCATCTGCGCGCGCACGATTTCAACGCGCGCGGCGCGCTCCGCCTCGCTCATGCCGCTCTGCTCGGCCCCGGCCTTGCGCGAGATCTCGAGCACGCTGTGCACGCTCTTATGTATGCTCGTGGGCGTGACGCCGTTCTTTTCGTTGAAGGCCTGCTGCTTTTTGCGGCGGCGGTTGGTTTCGTCGATGGCAAAGCGCATGGAGGCCGTGATCTCGTCCGCGTACATGACCACGCGCCCGTCCACGTTGCGCGCGGCGCGGCCCACGGTCTGCACGAGCGAGGTGCCGCTTCGGAGGAAGCCCTCCTTGTCCGCGTCGAGTATGGCCACGAGGCCGACCTCGGGCAGATCCAGCCCCTCGCGCAGCAGGTTGATGCCCACGAGCACGTCGAATTCGCCCAAACGCAGATCGCGTATGATCTCCATGCGCTCTATGGTTTCGATGTCCGAGTGCATGTAGCGCACGCGCACGCCCATCGAGTCGAGGTATTCGGTGAGGGTCTCGGCCATGCGCTTGGTGAGCGTGGTCGCGAGCGTGCGGTAGCCCTTCTGCGCGGTCAGCTTGACTTCGCTGAGCAGGTCGTCGATCTGCCCCTTGACCGGGCGCACCGTGATTTCCGGATCGACGAGGCCCGTCGGGCGGATGATCTGTTCTACGGTCTGCTCGGACAGGCTCAGTTCGTATTCCGCGGGCGTCGCGGACACGCACACAAGCTGGCCGATGCGCTCTTTGAACTCCTCAAACCGCAGCGGGCGGTTGTCGTACGCCGCGGGCAGGCGGAAGCCGAAGTCCACGAGCGCGGTCTTTCTCGAAAGGTCGCCGCCGTACATGCCGCGTATCTGCGGCAGCGTCACGTGCGACTCGTCTATGAACAGAAGAAAATCCTTCGGGAAGTAGTCGAGCAGCGTAAACGGCGGCTGTCCGGGCTTCCTCCCGTCGAAATAGCGCGAATAGTTCTCGATGCCCGTGCAGTAGCCGATCTCGCGCATCATCTCGATGTCGTAGGTGGTGCGCTGGCCTATGCGCTGCGCCTCGAGCAGCTTATCCCGCTCCTTGAACCACGAAACGCGCCCGTCCATATCGCGCTCGATCTCGACGATGGAAGCCTCGAGCTTTTCCCTGCCCGTGGCGTAGTGCGAGGCCGGGAACACCGCCGCGTGCGAACGGTGCGAGAGCGCCTCGCCCGTGAGCGCGGAGATCTCGCTGATCCTTTCGATCTCGTCGCCGAAGAACTCCACGCGAAGGGCCTTGTCCGTCCAGTTGACCGGATAGACGTCGAGCACGTCCCCCTTGGCGCGGAACGTGCCGCGCTGGAAATCGAACTCGCTCCTCTGGTACTGGATGTCCACGAGCTTTTTGATGACCTCGTCCCGCTCGATCTTCTTGCCCTCGCGCAGCGAGATCGAAAGCTTGAGGTATTCCTCGGGGTCGCCCAGAGCGTAGATGCACGAAACCGAGGCCACGATGATGACATCCCGCCTCTCGTTGAGCGCGCAGGTCGCGCTGTGCCTGAGCTTGTCGATTTCGTCGTTGACGCTCGAAACCTTTTCGATGTAGGTATCCGACGAGGCGATGTACGCCTCGGGCTGGTAATAATCGTAGTAGCTGACGAAGAACTCGACCGCGCTCTCCGGGAAGAACTCGCGGAACTCGCTGCAAAGCTGCGCGGCGAGCGTCTTGTTGTGCGCGATGACGAGCGTGGGCTTCTGCACGCGCTCGATGATCTTTGCCATGGTGAAGGTTTTGCCGGAGCCTGTGACGCCGAGCAACACCTGCGTCTTTTTTCCCTCGAGGATACCCCGGGAGAGCCTTTCGATGGCCTCGGGCTGATCGCCCTGCGGCTCGAAAGGCGCGACTGCCCTGAACTCGTTCATATCAGCATTCGTAGTCTACGCAGACCGAGCTCTCGAGCACGGCGTGGATGTATTCCTTCACCTTGACGTGCGCGGGGTGGTTCTGGTACGCCTCCAGCCCTTCGCGGTCGTCGAACACGGCGCTCAGTACCAGATGATAGGAACGCGGGGAATCGAGGAAGTCCACGCCCGTTTCCATCGAGCGAAGCGTAGGCACCACGCCCACAAGCGCGCCGAGCATGACCGATATCTTTTCGGCCTCGGCCTTGTCGCGATAGCGGTGGCAGACAACATGCTTTACCATAAGAACTCCTTCGTACCCATACGCGCCTACGATATTATAACGGGAGATTTGATAATTGACAATTGAAAATTGACAATTGACAATCGGGAACGCCGCCTGCGGGCGGGGACGGGAATCTTTTTTATTATTCCGGGTGACAGCGCTGTTTGTTCGAAGTTTAGCGTAAGCGAACGCTTGCGGACGAACACGCAACGCCGCCATTCATCGCGAACAAACAAGGCCGTCCCCCGTTGCGGCACTTTCCTTTTGAATCGTCGGGGACGGTTCTGCCTTTTTCCCGGCGCTCCTGTTCCGATATATTGGCAACCTTTTTCATACCCTCATCACACTCGTGCGCGCAAAACCGTCCCCTGAGCGACGAAGGGCCTTTCGTTCCTCTCCGGGGACGGTTTTCGGTGCCGAGGGTGATGGCCACCGCGGCAACCGCCGCCGCTCTGCGGAAGATGATCGACGGAAGGCCGCCGAGAACCGTCACCGGCAATTCGAAAGGATGAAAAAGCCGCCCGCAGGCGGCGCTCCCCGATTGTCGATCGTCAATTCCCCGTGATCTCCCCGCACAGATCCTTTTGAATGATTTCCCTTACGCCGTCGATTTCAGCCGTATGGCCGAGCGCATACATCAGTTTGGTCACGCAGGCCTCGGTGGTCATGTCGCGCGCGGAGATCACGCCCGCCTCGCGCAGCGGGCCGGAAACCTCGTAGATGTCGGGCGTGCTCGGCTCGTAGAGGCATTGGGAGGCGAGTATCACCGGTATGCCCGCGTCGATGAGCTTGCGGATGCTCACGGCGTGGTCGCGCCGGAAGTTGTGCACGCCGCCGAGGCCGAACGCCTCCACGACGACGCCCCTCGCGCCGCAGTCGATGAGGCATTCTATGGTCGAAGGCATCGCGCCGGGGATGAGCTTGACGAGCGCGACGCGCGGCTCTATGGCGTCGAAGAACGCGAACTTGCCGCGCGGCGGCTGCGCCTGGGCGGCGCGCTCGAAAGCGCCGTCCCTGAAAACGCCGACGTCCGGCGCGTTGATCGACTCGAACGCGTTGAAGCTCGTCGTGCGGGTCTTGACCGCGCGGCAGCCGCGGATGACGCGCCCGCCGAAGCAGATATACACCCCGCCTTCGAGAACGCGGGCGGCGGCGATGGCCTCGCAAAGGTTGGAAGGCCCGTCCGATCCCTCGGCGCCGATGGGCTTCTGCGCGCCCGTGAGCACCACGGGCACGGGGATGTTCAGGAGCATGAACGAGAGCATCGAGGCCGTGTAGGCCATGGTGTCCGTGCCGTGGGTGATGACGATGCCGTCGTAGTCCCAACTCGACTTGAGCGTTTTTTCGGCGATGCGCACCCACTCCTCCGGCTGTATGTTCGAGGAATCCATGCTGAACAGGTCCACGCAGTCGATCTCGGGCGAGCCGCAGCCCGAAAGGGAAAGAAGCTCCCTTGCGCCGAGCGTGGGCATAAGGCCCAGCGGGCCGTTCGTGCAGGCGATGGTGCCGCCGGTCGTAATGAGGCGAAGGCGCTTCATACCGCGTCCCTCTCCCGATAGATTTCATCGACCGCGCCCGCGAGGCGCTCGAGCGCTTCCGCCAGAATGCCGCGCGGCAGCGCGATGTTCCAGCGCGCGAATCCGGAGCCGCCCGGGCCGAACCAGTCCCCCGGCGTGAGCGCGAGATGCGCTTTTTCTGCAAGGAAGCCCCGAAGCTCTTTGTCGGGCAGGCCGAGCGCGCGCAGATCCATCCATGCGAGATACGTGCCCTCGAGCGGCGAGAGCCTGAGCATGGGCAGCCTCTGGGAGACGAAATCCCGCAGGAAGGCGAAGTTGCCCGCGAGGTACGGGAGGAGCGCGTCGAGCCAGCCATCGCAGTCCGTATGCGCCGCGATGGAGGCCGCGCGCGCGAAGTAGGTCATGCCCAGGGCGTTGTCCCTTCGCTGCTGCCGCGCGAGCTTTCCGCATATGGCCGGGTCCGGCGCGAACGCCTCGGAGCAGGCGAGCCCCGCAAGGTTGAAGGTCTTGCTCATGGCCATGAACACGGCGCAGTTCCCCTCGGCCTCGGGTATGGCGAGCATGGAGGTGTGGCGGCGGCCCGCGAACACGATATCCGCGTGGATCTCATCCGAGAGTATGAGCACGCCGTGTTCCGCGCAGATGCGCGCGAGCCGCGCCAGTTCCCCGCGCGCCCAGACGCGCCCCACGGGATTGTGCGGGCTGCAGAGTATGAACAGCTTCGCTTCCCCCGCCGCGCAGAGCTTCTCGAAGCCCTCGAAGTCGATCTCATAGCGCCCGTCGCGCGCGAGGAGAGGATTAAGCAGAATCTTCCCGCCGTTGGCTTCGACGGCGTCGAAGAACGGCGCGTAGACGGGCGGCTGTATGATCACGCCCGCGCCGGGCGAGCTGAGCGCGCGCACGGCCGAGCCCAGCGCGCTCACCACGCCGTTGAAGACGAGCAGCCATTCGCGCTTGATCTCGAGGCCGTGCCTGCGCGCCATAAAGCCCGCGAGCGCGTCGAAATACGCGTCGTCCGCGTGCGTGTAGCCGTATATGCCGTGTTCCGCCGCCTTACGGACGGCCTGGGTCACCTCGGGCGGGCAGCGGAACTCCATATCCGCGATCGAGAGCGGCACGGCGCCCGCGCGGCGGAGCGTCTCGGGGCGCTGCGCCCATTTGACGGAGCCGGTGCCCTCGCGGTCTATGAAAGCGTCGAAATCGTACATGCGCAAACCGTCCTTTCAAAAGTCAACCATATTGTAGCACAACGGATCGAAAAGGCAAGTTGCGCATTGCGCCGGCCCTTCCGAATTGTTATAATATGCGTGGATTCATGCACATTCTATCTTCTGCGGAGGTCATCATGAAATTGAATTACAAGCGCACGTTCCTCGTCGGCCTCGCGTTCTTCTCGATTTCGGCGTTCTGGCAGATGTACGACTTCGTAATCCCCCTGATACTGGGCGATACCTACAACCTGAATTACAAACAAACCGGCGTAATCATGGGGCTGGACAACCTGCTCGCCCTGTTTCTGCTGCCGCTCTTCGGCGCGCTGTCGGACAAGAAAGGCGTGCGCATGCCTTTCATCAAATTCGGTACGGCGCTGGCGGTGGTGTTTATGATGTTCATCCCGCTCCTCCAGAATAACAACGTTGCGGTGTCCAACGCGGTTGCCGATTTCTTCGTGCGGCTCTTTCCGACGTTGCAGACGCACTACGAAGCGACCGTCCGTATCGCCTCGCTCGGCCTTTTCTTCCTCGCGCTGGGCGTGCTGCTCGTGTCGATGGGCCTCTACCGCTCCCCCGCCGTCGCGCTGATGGCGGATGTCACGCCCAAGCCCCTGCGCAGCCAGGGCAACGCTGTCATCAACCTGATGGGCGCGTTCGGCGGTTTGTATACGCTGGCCATGATCAATTTCGCCGTGCGGCAGAACGCGGATATGAGCAAGGATTATCTGCTGCTCTTCCTCGCGGTGGCGCTTCTGATGGCGGTGGCGGTCAGCGTGCTCGCCGCGATACTGCCGGAGCGCAAATATGTTCAGGAAATGAAGGATATCAACTATGGCGTATCGCCTGAGGAAGACCAGGGCCGCGCCGAGATCGTGAGCGGAAAGGAGAAGTTGCCGCGCCCCGTTTTTATAAGCCTTTTGCTGATCCTCGCGACGATCGGGCTATGGTTCCTCGGCTACAACGCTGTGACAACCTTCTTCTCGCGCTACGCGACGGAATCCTGGGGCGAGGGCAAGGAAGTTCTCAGCCTGGCTTCGCGTTGCCTGATGGTAGCGACAGGCGCCGCGGTGCTGTCTTACATGCCCATAAGCTATTTAAGCGCGAGGCTCGGGCGCAAGAACATGATCCGCATCGGCCTCGTGGTTGCCGCCGCTTGTTTCGCCTTCGCGACGTTCTACGCGGGCGAGTTCACCGTTGCCCTCTACGGCATGTTTGTGCTGATTGGCTTCGCGCAGGCCGCCGTCACGGTCAACACCTTCCCGATGGTGTGGGAGATCAGCCGCGTGGGCAACGTGGGCAAATACACGGGCTTCTACTACACCGTGTCGATGGCCGTGCAGGCGGCGACGCCGTACATCGTCGGCTGGTTTCTCGACAGGTTGGGTAAGGGCGCGCTCTTCCCCTACGGCTTCGCGTTCGTGCTGCTCGCGATGATCCCCATCAGCTTCGCCAGGCACGGCGACACCAAGCCCGTGCCGCCGAAGAAGAAGCTTGAGGCGTTCGATGTGGACGATTGAATTTCAGACAATCCCGGATTGTCCGAAATTCAACTAATAGCTAATAGTGAATGGTGAATAACTATCTAAATCCGACACGGCTTTCGCTTTAAGGCGGGAGCCGGTTTTTGCTGTAATGACAAAAATAAGGGCCTTTTATAACAAAAACCCTTGGAATTAAAACAGCTATTCACTATTAGCTTGGTCGCACCACTCCCGCGCGATCGCGACATACGCCCGGAGTCCTTCCTCCAATGCTTCGAGGGCAATATGCTCCTCATTCGTGTGCGCGCATTCCATCTCGCCCGGCCCGTAGACGACGACGGGCATGCCCGCGTAGTGCGCGATCAGGCCCGCGTCCGTCCAGCAGGGGCAGCCGGATATCCGCGCCTCGACGCCGAGCGCCCGCTCCACGCCGCGCCCGACGGCGCGGACGAAGGCATCGTCCGGATTCAGCGCGAAACCCTGGTGGACGTAGCCCTTCTCCATGCGGCTCGATTCGAGCACCTTCATTTCATATTTGAACTCCGGGTCTTCCGCCGCGAGGGATTCCGCGATCTCCCGAAGCTCCGCGACGCAGGATTCCCAGGTTTCCAGCCCCGGCACGAAGCGCCGGTCGAGCTGCACGAAGCACTCACCGGGCACGGTCGAAAGCTGCGTGCCCCCGCGGATGACGCCGATGTTGAGCGTGCTCTCGCCGGCGAGGGGCAGCGCGCGCGTTTCAAGCTCCGGCGCGAGGCGCGAATGGAGCGCGTTTATGAACTTCACGGCCTGGTTGATGGCGTTGACGCCCGCGCGGTACGACCCGCCGTGCACCGTGCGGCCGATGAAATCGAACTGGAACCACTCGAGCCCTTTTTGCGCGACGGCGACGCTGCGGCCGCCCGTAGGCTCGCCCACGACCGCCGCGTCCGCGCGCACGCCCCCTTCAACAAGCGCGACGGTGCCCAGGCTGCCCTCCTCCTCGTCGGCGACGGCGCAGAAAAGAAGGTCGCCCCTGAGCCGCACACCGCTCCTTTTGATGGCGACGAGCGCGCCGAGCATGGCCGCGAGCGGGCCTTTCATATCGGCCGCGCCGCGCCCGTGGAGCCTGCCCGCATCGTCGATCCACGGTTCGAACGCGCGCTCCATGCCGTAGGCGGGGACGGTGTCCATGTGGCCGTTGAGCATCAGGGACTTCCCCCCGCCCGTGCCGGACAAGGCGGCCGCGACGTTGCAGCGCCCGTCCCGCAGCGGTACGATACGGCAGTCGACGCCTTCGCTGTCGAACACGCCCTTCAGGTATGCGCCGACTGCGGCCTCCTGCTCCGGCAGGCCGCTGTAAGAGGGGATCGCCACGAGATCGCCCGTCCACCGGAGCAGTTCCTCGCGGCTCACGCATTCATGGATCGGCCGTTTCATAGAAAGGTTCCTTTCTTAAGCGGCGGGCGGCCGCGCGGGGTCGCCCCTATTCCTGAAAAATAATTGCAGGCAATGAAGGCGGTTCTGTTTGCGCGTTCCTGAAAGGCCGTTATGTTCGCGATCAAGCAAGCGGGACCGTCCCCGCTGCTCTCCGTTCCCCAATTGTCAATTACCCCGCCGCAGCGGGCGTTTCCTGATTGTCAATTGTCAATTATCCCCGTTCCCCGCACACGTCCACCCACGTTCCGCCGGAGCAGTTCTCGAGCTCGCCGCAGGTCAGCTCTACGGCGCTGCGCGCGCTGCCCGCCGCGGGAAACACGCTTGAAAAGCGCCTGAGCGACGCGTCGAGATAGACCGCGACGCCCTCCGGCAGCGCGAAGGGGCACACGCCGCCCACGGCATGTCCCGTAAGCGCCTCGGCCTCTTCGTGCGAGAGCATGCGCGCCTTGAAGCCAAACCTCCGGCGGAACTTCTTATTGTCCACGCGCGCGTCGCCCGCCGTCACAACGAGCATGCAGCCCTCCCCGTCGCGAAAGGAAAGCGTTTTTGCGATGCGCGCTTCCTCCACGCCCACGGCGCGGGCGGCAAGCTCCACCGTCGCGCTCGAAACCTCAAACTCGCGAATGCGCTGCGCGAGGTCGTATTTGCTAAGATATTCCCTGACCTTTTCGACCGGCATGTTTCCTATGCATCTCCTGAAAAACAATCGCGTCTTATGCAGGCAGCGGGGGACGGTTCTGTTTGCGCGTTCGTGAAAGGCCGTTATGTTCGCGATCAAGCAAGCGGGACCGTCCCCTGTTGCTCCCCGTTCCTCGATTGTCAATTACCTCGCCGCAGCGGGTGTTTCTTGATTGTCAATTACCCCGCCGCAGCGGGCGTTTCTTGATTGTCAATTGTCAATTGTCAATTACCCGCCGTCTCTCTAAACTCTCGCCGCCTCGTTGTGGAACCTGCGCCAGAGCTTGGTCTGAAGCGTCACGAGGTCGCGCGCGGCGGCGACGGGGCCGCGGCGGACGAAATAATCGTCGTCCTCGGGCGTTGTGGCGCCCACGGCCTCGATGTACGCCTTGAGGCTGCCCTCATAGACGCAGAAGCGGTTGAGCCTCTGCTCGAGCGCGCCTATGCTGTCCACGCGCGCGTCCATGTCGAGCAGGTACGCGGCGAAATCCACGCAGGTGTAAGCGTCCCGCATGCGCACGCGGCGGCGGAAGGGCAGCGCGAACGCGTCGTAGAGGTTGTAGAGCATGCGGCTCTGGTGCGTCCTGCAATGCTCGATGCGCCGCATCACGCGCAGATACGCATCGTCGCTGAGCTCGACGCGGCAGAGCTTGACCGCGAGGTCCCTGCCGCCGATGAGGAAGTGCGCGGGATACTCGCGCATGAAGCCGCCCGAAAACGGCGAGTCGTGCCGCTTCCTGGAGAAAGAATACATCGCGTACAGGTTCCCGTCGAGCGCGACGGTCACGTGCGAATAGCGGCTGTTCGGGAAAAACAGCCGTATGAAGCGGCCGATTTTCGTGTTTTGGCGTGAAAACAGAATGTAGAGGCACCTTTCGACGGATTCCATACGACAACCTCCCTTAAAGCAGTCTTTGCCCATTGACGATCAGGCGGAACGTCAGACCGAGGAATTCCGCGGCGCGGCGGCAGAGCAGCATGCGCCCGAGAAAAATCTCGAAATAATCCATGACGGAGCAGTAGTGCGCGTCTATGGTCATGTTGAGGGCGATGCTCTTTTTCTCCTCGTCGATATCGGTATTGCCCTCGCGCACGGCGAAGTTGACGCGGTCGTGTATGTCGAACTGCGCGGCGTCCTGCGCGCGCACGCGGGTATAGCGCACGTCCGTCTTGTCCGCGAGTATGAGCGCCGCCGCGACGGCGCTGATGGGCTCGGCCGTGCCCTCGTCGTGGTTGCCTATGGCGGCGACGGTTTTGGCGATCTCCCCCGGTTCCATGCCGAGGTTGTCGAGTATGCGGAAAGCCATCAGCGCGCCGCTCTGCGCGTGGTCGTGCCGGTTGACGATGTTGCCTATGTCGTGTAGCCACCCCGCGATCCGCGCGAGCTCCGCCTCGCGTTCGGGATAGCCAAGCGTCGTCAGGATATACCCGGCCGTGTCCGCGACCCTGCCCACATGCGCGAAGCTGTGCTCCGTGTAGCCCAATGCCTCCAGCAGCGCGTCCGCCTCCTCGATGTAGGTGCGGATCGCCGGGTCCTCCCGGATCTGTTCGAATGTGATCATCCCGTATGCTCCCTCAGTATGCGGCGGGCGGTTTCCCGCGCGTCCGCAACGGCTTTTTCTATATCTATGGTCGTGAACTCTCCGTTTTCGTAGAGAATCTTCCCGCGCACCATCGTGAGCCTCACGTCGCTCCCCTTGGCCGCGTAAGCGGCGGCGCTTGCAGGGGAATAGACGGGGCACATCGAGGGCGAGTCCGTTTTAAGCAGTATCAGGTCGGCCTGATAGCCCTCCTTCACGCGGCCGATCTGCCCTTCTCTGCCCTGCGCCTTCGCGCCGCCCACGGTCGCAAGCCTGAGCGCCTCGTATGCGGGAAGCCGCGTCGGGTCGCCGCCCGTGCCCTTGGCGAGCAGCGCCGCGAGCTTGATTTCCTCGAACAGGTCGTGCGAGTTGTTCGAGCAGCAGCCGTCCGTGCCGAGGGCGACGTTGACGCCGCGGCGAAGCATCTCGCTGACGCGCGCGATTCCGCTGCCGAGCTTGAGGTTGGATACCGGGCAGTGCGCGGCGCTTACGCCGTTTTGCGCGAGTATGTCCATGTCCTCGCCGCTCAGCCATACGCAGTGCGCGGCGAGCGTCTTTGCGCGGAACACGCCGTGCTTCTCGAACAGCCGCGCCGGGGTGAGGCCGTATTTTGCTATGCAGCCGTCGTGCTCGGCACTGGTTTCCGAAAGGTGCAGGTGCAGCACGAGGCCGTGCTCCAAGGCGAGCTCCGTTTCCTTCTCCCACGCTTCGGGGCAGCTCGTGTATTCGGCGTGGATGGACGCGTCCGCGCGCACGAGGCCGTCGCCCCCGCCGTGGAAATCCCGCACGAGCGCGGCAAGCTCGCCAAAGCAGCGGCCGTTGGGATCGAGCCTGCCGTCGAGCGCGACCACGCCGTTGCACAGCGACGCGCGCATGCCGATTTGCGCCGCGAGCGCCGCGACCTCGGGCTGGTGGAAGTACATGTCGCTCACGCTCGTCGTGCCGGATGCGATCATCTCCGCGAAGCCGAGCTTCGCGCCCGCGCGTATCTCCGCCGCGCCCAGGCCCGCCTCGACCGGGAACACGCGCTCAAAGAGCCATTCGCGCAGCGTATAATCGTCCGCGTAGCCGCGCATCAGGCACATGGCCGTGTGCGCGTGCGCGTTGACGAGGCCGGGCATTAATATATCCCCGCGGCAGTCGATGGTCCGCGCGGCCGCACCTTCCGGCTCCGCCCGCCCGACGGAGCGGATGAAGCCGCCCTCCACGCCGACGAAGCCGTTTTCGAGGACGGGCGCGTCGTCGCACATGGTGAGTATGGCGGCGTTTTTGAAAAGTATGTCCATGAGAGATATATTACCTCATTTTCCGCCGTTTGACCAGCCGCGCGCGGCGTTATATAATGGCATCATACGAAAAAACACACCGGAGGAACCGTTATGAGCGCCATCAGGGACGCTTCCCTCGCGAAGCTCGGCAGGCAGCGCATAGAGTGGGTCCGCGAATTCATGCCCGTCATGCGCGCGCTCGAGGAGCGCTTCTCCATCGAAAAGCCGTTCTCCGGCCTGCGCGTGAGCGTGAGCGTCCATCTCGAGGCCAAGACCGCCTACCTCGCGCTGCTGCTGCGGGCCGCGGGGGCGGACGTCGCCGTGACCGGCTCGAACCCGCTTTCCACCAAGGACGACGTGTGCGCCGCGCTCCATGAAATGGGCATGGAGGTCAACGCGTGGTTCGACGCGACGCAGGAGGAATACCATGAGCACATCCGAAAGACGCTCGAGTTCCGTCCGCACGTCATCATAGACGACGGGGGCGATTTCGTGTCTATGCTATGCTCCGAGCACCCCGAATACGCCGAAAACCTCATCGGCGGCTGCGAGGAGACGACCACGGGCATACGCCGCCTTCACGCGCGCGCCGCGGCGGGAAAGCTCCCCTTCCCGATGATGGCCGTCAACGACGCCAACTGCAAGCATCTTTTCGACAACCGGCACGGCACGGGCCAGAGCGTGTGGGACGCCGTTATGTACGCGACCAACATCATGCTTTCCGGCAAGACCGTGGTCGTCGCGGGCTACGGCTTCTGCTCGAGCGGCATCGCCATGCGCGCCAGGGGATTGGGCGCAAACGTGATCGTCACCGAGGTGAACCCCTACCGCGCGCTCGAGGCCGCCATGGAAGGTTACCGCGTGATGAAGATGGACGACGCGGCGCCTTTGGGCGACATCTTCATCACCGCGACCGGCTGCAGGGACGTGATCGCGCGCCGCCACTTCGAAAAGATGAAGCACAACGCCATACTCGCAAACGCCGGCCATTTCGACGTGGAGTTCAGCAAGAAAGACCTTCGCGCTATGACTGTGCGCGTCGAGCAGAGGAAGCCCTTCATCGACGGGTATTGCCTGCCCGACGGGCGCGTGCTCAACGTCATGGCGGACGGGCGGCTCGTCAACATCGCGGCGGGCAACGGGCATCCGGCGGACATCATGGACCTTTCGTTCGCGATACAGGCGCTCGGCGCGAAATACATCGCCGAGAACGGCAAAAGCCTCGGGCCGGGGCTCTACGACATCCCCGATGAGATCGACCGGGAGGTCGCCGTACTCAAGATCGGCGCCATGGGCATAGGCCTCGACGCGCTCACCCCCGAACAGGAAAACTACATGAAAGGCGAATACTGATGCAGATCACGAAATTCGGCCTCGGCATCCGCTTCGCGGCCATGGCGGAGCTGCCTGAAAGGGAGTTCGCCCGCATGGTATACGAGGAAATCTTCTCCGTGCTCACGCTCACCGAGCTCGAGGGCTTGCAGGTATACGGCGGCAACGACCCGCTTTTCGTCGAAGCGGGCGCGCACGGCAGCGGGGATATCTTCCTCGCGGTGCTCATGGGCGGCAAGCACAAGCAGATGCGCCGGGTCTTTACCGCCATAGACGAGGACGCGGCCATAGGCATGTATCTCACGCACACGCGCCCGTACATCGAGAACAACCGCCTCGAGCGCGTGGAGGGGCTTTCCTATTACGGAACCGTCCAGAAGAACGGCCGCGTCGCGGGCGGGGACGGCACGCTCGACGGCCTCACCGTGCCGCACGCGCGCGGCAGGCGCAGCCCCGTGGGCAAGGGCGTCAAGCTGCTGCTCGCGCCGGAGGATTACCAAAAAGGCATCTCCTCCGTGGACGCGATCAAGCTTTTGACGCTCGCCGCGCGCAAGCACTTCCAGGGCGTCAAGCTCGTGCCCATGCCCGTGAGCCGCGGCGGGCCGGGCTTCGCGCGCGCGCTCATCACAGCGTGCGACGGCGCGCTTCGGCGCGCGGAGGTATCCTCTCCCGACGGCGCGGGCAAGGTCAGGGCCGAATACGCGGTGCTGCGCGGCAAGCTTGCCGTCATAGAAACCGCGCCTTCCCCGGAGGCCGCCTCGCGCGCCCTTTCCGGCGACGCTTCCTCGCGCGGCACGGGCGAGCTGATCCGCCGCGCGCTGGACGAGGGGCTTCGCCGCTTCATCGTGGGCGTGCACGAGCGCGCGGTGTACGACTGCGGCTTCGGCCTCGCGCGCGCTCTGGGCGTGAAGTTCTTCGACGCCGCGTGCAACGAGCTCACGGGCGGCGCCGCGCAACTGCCGCTCGTCGCCTCGGCGGACGCGGAGTTCCTGAATCCCGCCATAAGGGCCGCGAAGTTCGTCGTCGCCGACGCGGGCGCGGATACGCCCCTGCCCGAAGGCGCGGAGAACTTCCTCGCGGCGCTCTCCAAAGCGCTCGGGCGCGGCGTATCGCCCGGGGACGGCTTCGCGGGCGCGCTCGCGGCCATCACGGGCGGCGAGCTTTCGCGCAGCTTCGATTCCGTGCTCGACGCGCTCGAGTTCGAGAAGCTTCTAAAGGGCGTGGCGCTCGTCGTATCCGGCACGATGAGCGTGGACGAGGGTTCGCTCGCCAAGGAGCGCGCGCTCGCGTGCATACTGCGCCGCTGCAAGGCGCGCAGGATCCCCGTCGCGCTCATCGCGGGCAAAAAGGATGAAAACGAGGCCGTCCTCTCCGCGCTCGGCGGCGCGGGCGTGATGTGCTTCGGCATCCCCGCCGAAGGCGCGGACCCCCTCGCCCCGTTCTCCCGGGCGGCGGACAGCATGTTCCGCTTCATCCGCATCGGCCGCGACGTCGAAAAAATAGGCGCGCCCAGAAAGCCGCGCCAGAAATCGTTCGTCCGCCTGTTTTGGGACAGCGTCAGGGAGAGGGCGAAGAAAGACTAGCCCTCCAGCAGCGCGCAAACCTCATCCTCGTCGGCAATGCTCGGGAGACCCCCGGGCTTTTTCGTCGAGAGGGCTGCGGCCGCCGCGCCGAAGCGCGCCGCTTCGAGTATCCGCTCC
>ERZ795030.2925-NODE-2925-length-19167-cov-10.879761_pt1 | contig 19167 bp, 10 predicted proteins | sample MGYA00375122_ERZ795030 | MGnify/ENA primary metagenome ERZ795030 (study PRJEB30165, sample SAMN05720146) | activated sludge metagenome | isolation source: anaerobic digester from wastewater treatment plant | place: Japan | collected 2015-04-20 ... | reverse complement strand
CGCCTTTCTGGACAAACGCATCTGATGTCCCGATGAAATCGCCGGCGAAGAGCGTGTCGGTGTCCTGGTCAATCGTGACCGCCGCGCCGGCGCTCAGATTCATCGTACTGCCGACTTCGCCCGACAGCCCGCGCAGCGCCGCGCCAGCGAAGAGGATCGACTGCGGCATCAGGTTGGTCGTGCCGCCCGGATAGGCAATGAAGGCGCGCAATGCGTTACCGCCGGTGTTTTCACGATAGAGGATATCAATATCGTAGAACCCCGCCGTGAGCGTGATCGCGCCGTAGCGCGCAGTCACGCCCTGATCGTAACCGTTGTTCACGACCAACTGGCCGTTGATATAGAGCATGCTGCCGTCATCGCTGGCCGTGCCGAAGGCATAGGTGCCGGTCTGGCCGAGGAAGATCTTGCCGGACGCATGGAAGTCATAGGTGTCATTTTCGGCGCCCACGCCCTGCACATAAGGCACCGGCCAAGCCGTGCCCCCAGTGCCGGTGTCGAAATTGGTACCGAGCATCAGCGAGTTGGTCACATAGTTGGGCCCGCCCGGGAAGGTCGATGCCAGATAGGTGTACCATGCGGCCAGCGACTGGAACTCGCCGTACTCGGCGTCCGAAGCCGAGCGGTTGTAGAAGCGCATCTCAAGCCCTGTGCGCCCGAACACCTCGGCGCCGGTGCCGCTTGCCAGCGAGAGCGTGCCGAGCACGCCCGCACCGTTGGTGAGCACCACACTGCCGGCTTGCACATCTAGCACACCGAAGTAATCGCTATTGCCGGAGTCGAACGTCAGGATTCCCGCGCCCTCTTTCACGACGCGTCCCAGACGGTTCGATCCGAGGAAGCCGCCGCCGAAGGTCATGTCGGCGTCGTCCATCACATGCAACGTGGCCGCGCCCATGTCCGTGAAGCGTACCGCGCCATCCGTACCGGCCAAAGTACCGATACGCGCCTCGCCCGAGTCTGTCCCGGTGTAGAGCAGATTGTTGGGAAGATCCCGCAACGCCACGGCGCCCGGCGGCCTGAACCATACAGTCAGTCCCTGCCCGCCGCCCGCCTCGTAAAAGGCGATGGCGATCTGGTGCATGCCGGCCTCCAGCTCGACCTCCGTCACGATGTTGCTGTCGCCCAGCGTGTAAGACTGCATGGCGTTGTTGTCGACAACCATCTGCCCGTTGATGAAGACCACGCTGCCGTCGTCGCTGGCGGTGGCAAAGCCGTAGCTTCCGCTCGTCTGCGCCGCGAAGAGCCCCTCCCACAGCACAGCGAAGTTTTCGGTGGCAGTCGTATTGTAGGGTGCCGGGAAGCGCGAGCCGTTGCTCAACGCATTGAAGGTAGCGCCGAAGCCGGTGCTGTTTTGAATCACATTCGGCGTCTTGCCACGCAGGAAGTTGGTCACTGCGGTGTAGGACACGAAATCTGTCGTACGGGGCACCTCCGACAACGAATAGTATTTTCCGTCCAGCCCTTGAGTGCCGAACGTCACGCCCAGCGTGCCGCCGACGGTCGTCTCGACCACGCCGGTGATGGCGGTTTCGCCGAAAAGTTCCAGCGTGCCCGCACGGATTTCAGCGTTGGCGAAGGAACCGTCCGGACGGGTCAGACGCTGCGTTCCGCCACCGACCTTAATCACATCAAGCTGCGGGTCGGTGGTACCGGCAAACGAGGCCGTCACGTTGTCCGCGCCGACATAGAGCGCCGTGGTTGTGCTCGCGCTGTCCTTCACTTGGCCGGCGCCGTTCAGGCCGCCGATCGACAGGTCGCGCCCATCGGTCTCCAGCGTCGCGCCTGCCGCGATCGTCACCGCGCCTTTGCCAGCCCCGCTGGGCAGGACATTGTTTTCGGTGACGCGCAGCGTACCGGCATTGATGTAAGTGATACCGCCGTAGCTGTTCTCTCCAGAGAGCGTAAGCGTGCCGTCTCCCTCCTTGCGCAACGATCCCGTGCCTGAGAAGGGATAGGAGAGCGACCAGTCGCTGTCATAGTTCAGCGCGAGCAACCCGTTGATTGCAAAGGTGCCGGCCGACGACCAACTGAAGTTCGCGCCGTCGCCGATACGCAGATTGCGTCCCGTCGGGATATCCAGCAACCCGCTGAACGTGTTATTCGCGCCGGCGAAAGTGACCCAGCCGCTGTCGGTGGTCGTGATTTTTCCTGAACCCGTAAGGTTGCCGGCAACGGTCATGGAGTGGGAACCCCACGGGTGCAGTTCAAGTCCACCCGGTCCCACCGTGATACCGCGGTTGGCAGGCAGGGTGAAGATGGCATTGCCGCTGCGGATCACGCCATTGTCCACGTAGAGATTGTCCGGGTCGGGCGCGGCCGGCAGGGCACCCAAGCCGTCCTCTCTGAGGAAGAGCACGCCGCGATTGGTCACGACGGTGCCGCCTGAGTAGGTGTTGCCGCTCCTCAACTCTACCATGCCGGGCGTACCGATGACCACGCCGGTTGCTTTGGCACCATCGGCCAGATTGCTCACCGCGAGGCCGCGGTTGGGCGTTCCATTGAAGGGCTGGTTGCCGCCGCCGAGCAGGTAAGTGTCGGTCGCGGTCGGCGGGGTCAGCGTACCGGTGTAATCGAGGCTCAGTTCGGCCGCGCCCACCGTGATGCCAGGATGGTTGCTGAGATCAATATCCCGCGCTGCGTTGGCGCTGCCTAGCAGCAGAAAACCGGAGGAGCCGGGCGTGATTCGTTCGGTGACCAGCGTGTTGACATCCATCGCCGCAGTCAGGCGCAGGACCGCGCCGTTGCTCAGACTGATGTCGGGCGCACCGGATGCTCCCTGCACGCCGAGCGCGTTGGCGTGGGCCAATGTCACCGTCGCACCATCGATCTCCGCACCGCCGGTGAAAGTGTTATTGCCCGCAAGCACCATGCCGCTACCGTTCGCGCCGATGACGGTCAGACGACCGGGCGTGGCACCAGCGTCAGCGATCACTGCGGAGTTTGTGACCGTGCCGCTCTCGATTTCAAAAGTGTATTTCCCCTGATACGGCGTGAAGGTGCCGGTATATTCCGTTAAGCCCGAAAAGGCCAGCCGCATCTCCGGGAAGGTTGAAAAATTGACGTCATCCGCAGCATTGGCCGGGAAAAGGACGAGCGAACCCTTGGATCCCGTATCCATGCGCGTCAGCAACAGGGACGCCCCACCCTCCGCCGCGTAACCGATTGCGGAATCTGCCGAATTGGTCAATGTGATGGTGCCCGCGTAACCGGCTAGCAAGCCCTCCGCATGATTCAGAATGAGGTCGCCCTCCAGCACATCAATATCGCCGGAGAATGTATTGGCACCGGCGAAGATGATCCGTCCCGGGCCGATCTTGGTCAGGCCGCCGCCGGTGCTTTCCGGATCTTCGGTCAGGGCCTGCGCCGCCGTGACCGTGACACCGTCCGGCACACTGAAGATCGCACCGCCGGCCTGCACGCGGGCGGCCGTCAGGTTATACATGAAGTCGGTGCGAGACACCAAGGCTTCGATCGTGCCGCCGTTCAGGAACAGCAGGTTGGTACCGACCGTGGAAGACGGGAAAAGCCGCCGTGCGCGGAGCGTGCCGCCGTTCAGCCTGGCCACGCCGTAAGCGGCGTTCGTGGCTGTGCCGCTGCTCCACAGAAAGTCAGCGGTCGCGTTGATCAGACCGTCGTTGAGTATGATCTCGCCGCGTGCACCGGATCCGTTTATGACGATGTTCTTATCGGGCAGGCGGCATCCGAGTTCACCGCCGTTGATCGTCACGGTCCCCTGTGCGCCGACACCGACCGCCGCATAAGACCAGCCGTTGGATGCAAAGACGCCACCACCTTCGCCCAGCGTCAAACTACCGACACTACCGGCACTGGAGGCCAAGATCAGGTCGCGATTCACATCAATCACCGCTGACTCGCCACTGCCGCCGACCGTCACCGTAGCGTCACCGCCGCGCACGCCCATGTTCAGATTGATCGTGCCACTGCCGGGAACCCGCAGGTGGCCGTTGACAATCGTCAAGGCAAACGCGGCATTGTCGGCCAATTCGGTAGACGTCGAGGTGCCTAACGTCAACTGTGCACCGTTGTCAATCGTCAGACCGCCGTAAACAGGAAACAGATGGTTGAGCGTCAGGTCATGGGAGAGCACCGCGATACCGCCAGTGTTGATCCAGACCGTGTCGCCGTCCTGACCGACATTGCCGTTGAGCCAGTTGTTGGGGTCAGTCCAAGGCAGTGGTGTGCCCGCTGCACCGGCCCAGGCTCTTTGAAACAGGCCGTTCTCAAACTGATAATTGCTGACGACATCATCGCCGCTGAGCGTCCCGCTGTGCACGCGCACCTTGGAGAGCGAGCCGCTGAAAAGCATCTGCCAGTTTTTGGCCCCGCGATCCCAGACGCCGCCCATGGCAAAGGGCGCTCCACCGCGCAGATTGCTGATCGGCGGGCTCATGGCAGTACGCAGCGCGCCGTCGGCATAGAGCCGCTCGACACCGTCAGCGTCACGCGTGATCACGATATGGTGCCACACGCCGGCCAACGGCGGCGTACCGCTCCAAGAAATGTTGTAACCCCCACCATAGTGCTCCACGGCGTTCCCGGCGTCTGCACCGTAGCGGACCTCCATGCAGGTGCCGTTCGCCGAACCAGTCCACGAGCCACGGTCTGTCCATGCGAACATATCCTCGGTCGTCTGCAGGGTCGGGTTCAACGCCCAGATCTCGACGCTCCAGATCGTACCGGAGCCCAACAACGACGCCGGCGGCGCGACCGTGTTGGTCATAATCGAATTGGCCGAGGCCGCAAAGGTCACAGCCGGTGCGCCGCTGACATTGGCCTGATACACCGCGCCCGTACCCGCCACCGCCGGCACGAAATTCCCGCCCAGCGAACCGGCGTTGGTCCAGGCGCTCACCGCCGTGTCCGGCGTCCAGGCAGACAACGACGCCGCATCCACATCCACGAGCAACTCGCCCGCAACTTTGAGTTGCGCGTGCGCCGCACAAACCGACACCAACAGAACAATACCTGCCCTCAACCCAACTCGCATACTACACCTCCGCGCCTGATCGGCCGCTTACCACTTAAACCACAATTAGTGTCATTATTGCCTTTTTACTCCCCCCTCGTCAAGGCAATGCAGAACTAATTTTGAAAGCCGATCTGTGAAACGCGCAACACACTCACCACGCCTGAGTATTATCCGCTCACGCTCAATGCGTTGCTCGCCGAACTTGAGCCGCATTGTCATGAGTCGATAGGGGGTTCGGGGGCGGAGCCCCCGTTCTTCACTCACTCCTCAAACCACGCGCCGACGGTTTCTGCAAAGGCCGCCAGATCGGGCAGGCAGAGTTGCGCCCGGTCGTCGAATGATGTCGGCTGAGCGTTGACGATCACCAGTTTCCCGCCGGTCCGCAAAGTCTCGCCGGGCAGCGCGGCCACAGGATGCACCGTCAACGAAGTGCCGAGCACCAGCATCAGGTCGGCCTGACGCGCCTGCGCGACGGCTTCCGCGAGCGCAGCCTCAGGCAACGCCTCGCCGAAGAAGGTGACGTCGGGTTTGTAGGCCGCGCCGCATTGGGTACACAGCGCAACTGGCCCATGCTGTTTCAGCAACGCACAGACCTCGTCAAAGGTGGCGCAATGTCCGCAACGAATGCAGTGGTGCTGGATCGGCGAGCCGTGAGCCTCGATCACATGGCGCGAGCCAGCCTTCTGGTGGAGCATGTCGATGTTCTGCGTAATGATTGCCTTAAGCCGACCGACCTGCTCCAGCCGGGCAAGCAGTGTGTGAACCGGGCCGGGCGCATAACGGTCAAGCCCGTAGATCATCTCGCGGCAGGCCTCGTAGTAGATGGCAGGATCACGACGGAACCAGTGGATGTCGAAGATCCGCTCAGCGCCGGGTTGTCGATAGAGCCCCTGCGGCCCCCGAAAGTCAGGGATGCCGGCCAACGTGGAAATCCCAGCCCCGGTCAGGGCCACCATGTGGTCGGCTTGTTGTATCATCGTCTTTAGGTCAACTTTGTTTGTCATATCCGCATTGTACGACAACCGGCGCAGTGTGTCACGCGCTCATTAGTAGGTCTGAAAGACCAGTAGCGGACCGCCCTCGAAAACCAGCTTGAAGGTTTCGCCAAGCGACTCGTTCAACGCGGCCTGCCACCAGCGGGTGAAGGGCACGCCGTCGAGCGCGTATTTCAGGCCTTCGGCGTAAACCTGAAGACCGGGCATGAGCGCAAAGACCGAGACCTGCTGCCCCGCATGCGACCGGAACTGCGTGGAGGCGAGTACCGGTGTGAAAACTCCGGTATCGGTCAGCAACACGACGCGCCCGCGGGCAGTGCCTGCAGTACGCGACGCATGCAGTGTCTGCGCGAAATCCGCCAGCCAGGCGAGATTGCTCAGCGTGTGATCCTCACGCAGACCGGTGGCGCCCACGATCACCAGATCACGCCAGCCCCGCTCCAGACAGAAATGAAAAGCCTTGGCCAGATCGTTGGTTTCCTGCTCAGCCACCGCCACCAGACACTCCTGATAGCGCACGCGGCTTGCTTCGGAGATACTGTCGAGATCCCCCACAATCCAGTCCGGCACAATGTCCGCCGCCTCCAGCTTTTCAACCGCGCCGTCGCAGCACACCACGCGCCGCGCCCCGCGCAATGCTGCCAGTGGCAGCGGATGCGACGGGAACGCGCCGTTCGCCACAATGACACATTTGGAAAGCGGCGGTTTCATCACAATTTTCCTCTTACTTCACTTACGCGTCGGCGCACGAACTGTCACTTTTTTCATCAAGCAACACATTCAGCGCCTGCAGATAGGCCAGGATGCTGCCCTCGATCACGTCGGTCGAGACGCCGCGCCCGTGGTAGACGCGCTCGCCGTCACGCACGCGCACCGTCGCCTCGCACTGGGCGTCCCGGCCGCCGGTGATAGCGTTGAGTTGGAAGCTCTCCAGCGTGACCTTCAGGCCCAGCAATTGATTGATCGCCTTGAACGAGGCATTGATCGGGCCGTCACTCGCGGCGACGTGCTCTATCAGCTTACCGTCACGCAACAGACGGATCGTACCCACCGGCGTGATCGCGTTGCTGGCCGTGACGTTGAAACGGTCGAGCTTGACGTGCTCGGTGATCATGATCTGCATGCCGTGCGCCAGCGCTTCGAGGTCGGCGTCGGTCACGGTCTTCTTGCGGTCGGCGAGATCCTTGAACTTTTCGAATAGCTCATTGAGGCGCGCCTCGTCCAAGTGAAAGCCCAATTCGTTCAGACGGCTCTCGAAGGCATGCCGTCCTGAGTGCTTGCCCAGCACCATCTTATTGCGCGGCAGGCCGATCGACGCAGGCGTCATGATCTCGTAGGTCAGCGGGTTGGCGAGCACGCCGTGCTGGTGGATGCCGGCCTCATGCGCAAAGGCATTCTCGCCGACAATGGCCTTGTTCGCCTGCACGCGGCTGCCGGTGACGGTAATCACGCAACGGCTGGTCGCATAGATCTTGGTGGTGTCGACGTTGGTCTCGGCCTGGAAAAACTCGCGGCGCGTGTGCAGCGCCATGACGATCTCTTCCAGAGCAGCGTTACCCGCACGTTCGCCAATGCCGTTGACGGTGCATTCGACCTGATCGGCACCGGCACGCACAGCGGCCAGCGAGTTGGCGACCGCCAACCCGAGGTCATTGTGACAATGCACGGCCAGCCGCGCCTTGTCGATATTCGGCACGTTGTTCCGGATGTCCTCGATCAGCTTGCCGAACTGCTCTGGCACGGCATACCCCACGGTGTCAGGGATATTGACCGTTCCGGCACCCGCAGCGATCACGCCTTCCACCACGCGGTAGATGAACGGCCGCTCGCTGCGCGAGCAGTCCTCCAGCGAGAACTGGACATCGCCGCAAAGGTTGCGCGCGTGCTTGACCATCGCCACCGCCTGCTCGTACACCGCATCCGGCTCCATCTTCAGTTTGCAGGCCATGTGGATCGGCGAAGTTGCGATGACGGTGTGGATGCGGGGATGCTTCGCCTGACGCACCGCTTCCCATGCGCGGTCAATGTCCTTGGGCAACGCCCGGCACAGACTGGCCACCGTAGCCTCCTTGACCACGCCGGCAATGGCTCTGACCGACTCGAAGTCGCCGACTGAGGCGATCGCGAAACCGGCCTCGATGACATCCACACGCAACGCCTCGAGATGCTCCGCGACCAACAGTTTGTCGCGCAAGTTCATGGTGCAACCCGGCGATTGCTCGCCGTCGCGCAGGGTGGTGTCGAATATGTAGATGCGTCGCATCTCAGAAGTTTCGCTCATGGTTCTGTTTCCTCGTCGTGCCCCTGTCGGGGCTGTTATCGTTTTGGTTTCCGGGCTTTGCTCCCGCGCTCCGCCACGCTGTCGCCGGGAAAACAAAAACCCCCGCGGCAGCATTCGCTGATCCACGGGAGTTCTGGCCTTACCTTCGCACTGCGAAAAACCTACACGTCAACCCTCCCGTGGCCGCACAGCAGCCACAAGCCGGTAAGTCGCAGGTTAATCGCTATGACTTTCGATGTCATTTGCGGGTATCATGACATAGTTGGGCCGTCTCTGACAAGCGGAATATGTGCATGGATGATCGCGATTTAAAAATCTATTTTCCCTAAACGGGGAAATCTGCAAAGACAGCGGATTATTTGCAGAGCGTGTAGAGCACGCCCGCGACCACCGCCGAACCGATCACGCCCGAGACGTTCGGCCCCATGGCGTGCATCAGCAGGTAGTTGTTCGGGTCGGACTCCAGACCGACCTTGTTGGACACACGCGCTGCCATCGGCACTGCCGAGACACCGGCCGAACCGATCAAGGGGTTGATCGGATCTTTACAGAACTTGTTCATCAGACGACCCATCCAGCAACCACCGGCCGTACCAAAGCTGAAGGCGATCAGCCCCAAGATCAAAATGCCCAACGTTTCTGGATTCAGGAACTTTTCGCAGGCCAACTTGGAGCCGACTGCAAGCCCCAGCATGATCGTCACGATGTTGATCAAGGCATTCGCCATGGTGTCGGCGATACGCGCCACACTGGGGCCAACCTCGCGCGCTAGGTTGCCGAGCATCAATGCGCCAATCAGCGGCACCGCGCTGGGCAACAGCAACGCGCAGAGTAGCAGCACGGTCAGCGGGAAGCAGACCTTCTCCATCTTCGAGACCGGACGGAGTTGCTTCATCACGATCTTACGTTCGCTCTCAGGGACGATGGCCTTCATGATCGGCGGCTGAATGATCGGCACGAGCGCCATGTACGAGTAGGCCGCCACCGCGATCGCGCCCAACAGGTGCGGGGCCAACTTGGTCGTCAGCCAGATGGCAGTCGGGCCATCCGCGCCGCCGATGATACCGATTGACGAAGCTTCTTTCAGTCCGAAGTTGATATGCTCAGGGAAGAGCAGGGAGAGCGCGAGCGCGCCCAGCAGCGCGACGAAAATACCAAGCTGCGCGGCCGCACCCAGCAACGCCGTACGCGGGTTGGCGATCAGCGGACCAAAGTCGGTCATCGCGCCCACACCCATGAAGATGATGATCGGGAAGAGACCGGTGTTGACGCCGAACTCGAAAAAGTAGTAGAGGAATCCGCCCGGTTCGAGCACCAGCTTCGTAGCCGCATCCACCAGCGGCGGCGCGGTGACATTCGCGAACGGCATGTTGGCCAGCAGGCCACCGAAGCCGATCGGCAACAGCAGCAGCGGCTCGAACTCCTTGACAATCGCCAAGTAGAGCAACACAAGGCAAACAAGGATCATGATCGCCTGGCCCAGCCCGTACGGCAGTCCGAAGATGACTTTCACCTCCTGCCCCGGCATGTGAGCACCCGACGGCGTCAGGTAACCTTCAGTCAAATATTTAGGCGGATCTTTGGCGAGAAACCCTTTGATCCCGGTATCATCCTTGAGTTGCTTCACTTTGCGGACCATCGTCCGCCAATCGTCGCCCGTGGCAGTCTGAGCGACCGCACCGTCAGCCGTCGCAACCGGTGCCGCAGGCTGCGCCCCAGCATCTGCCGAAAACGCCGAACCGGCAAGCACCACCACACACACCATAATCGTATAGAGAAATTTCATACAGCAATCCTTTCATTCATCCTTACGCCAAGAGAGCCAGCAGGTCGTCGGTATTGACCTTGTCACCGACATTCACATACACCGCAGCGACACTTCCGGCACGCGGAGCATGCACCGGGGTTTCCATCTTCATGACATCCAGAACGATCAGAACGTCATCTTGCGCCACGGCATCGCCGGGCTTGACTTCCACGCGCAGCACCGCGCCCGGCAATACCGCGCGGACCTCCTCTTGTTGGGCTGCGTCAGTGGCGACGACCGGCGCCGCAACTGTGGCCGCTGGCGCGTTGGCTTTCGGACGCGCGGTACGCGTCTTCTTTTTGGGCTCCTCATCCGGCAGGATGTGGTTGAAACGGGGGATAATCACAGCAAAACGGTTCATCACCCAGACCATGAGGGCGAGGAACACATAAACAATGCCCATGCCTGCAACCAGCAGGACGAAGCCTTGCATCAAGGTGTTGGCCATATACGACTCCTGGGGCCGGAGACCCCATCTACGAATAACAAAAAAGGGGAAGGAAAATAATGCGACCACGCGCGAGCTGACGGCAGATTAAGAGGGCCGTCCGTAATGCGGGGTCAGGGGAAAAAGACAGAAGATCGAACTTAAGTGCTGAACGCTTAACTCATATCGAACTCTCAACGTTCAACGCTCAACATTCAAAGTTCAAGATCAACACAGCACCGGAGAGGTGTGCGCGAGCAAAAAGAAATGCGGATGCAGAATGTTCCGCAGTGAAGAAAAATTACAAAAGCCCGCCCTAGCACGCCGAAGCGGTGGGCGCATATTATCGTGATATCTGGACCATACGACATCCGGCGTACGGACAAATCGGAGTGTGTCGAAGACAACAACAAACCCGCTCCGATGCTCAGGCAACAGTGCGTCGCAGTGCAACCCGTCTTCAGCACCCGCCCAAGAAGTGCCCGCCGCGTCGCCGCCTTGACCGCCCCAGGATGACTCGGCATCTGCGGAGCCACCGGATGTGAACACGCCGAGCAAGGACCCGGTACAGACACGTCCATTCGTCTGCAACAGGAACGCCGATGCGAACAGCACTGCGAACGTCACCCTGCGGATGACGTTCACAGACTGCTCGTTAGACACTTGCTCGAAACGTTTCATTTGATTATTTGCAGAGCGTGTAGAGCACGCCCGCGACCACCGCCGAACCGATCACGCCCGAGACGTTCGGCCCCATGGCGTGCATCAGCAGGTAGTTGTTCGGGTCGGACTCCAGACCGACCTTGTTGGACACACGCGCTGCCATCGGCACTGCCGAGACACCGGCCGAACCGATCAAGGGGTTGATCGGATCTTTACAGAACTTGTTCATCAGGCGGCCCATCCAGCAACCACCGGCCGTGCCGAAGCTGAAGGCGATCAGCCCTAGGACCAAAATACCCAGCGTCTCCGGATTCAGGAACTTTTCGCAGGCCAGCTTAGAGCCGACCGCAAGCCCCAGCATGATGGTCACGATATTGATCAAGGCATTCGACATGGTGTCGGCGATACGCGCCACACTAGGGCCGACCTCGCGCGCCAGATTGCCGAGCATCAGCGCACCGATCAGCGGCACCGCGCTGGGAAGCAACAACGCGCAGAGCAGCAACACGATCAACGGGAAACAGACTTTCTCCATCTTCGAGACCGGACGGAGTTGCCTCATCACGATTTTGCGCTCGTGCTCAGGGATGAGCGCTTTCATGATCGGCGGCTGGATGATCGGCACCAGCGCCATGTACGAGTAGGCCGCCACCGCGATCGCGCCCAACAGGTGCGGGGCCAGTTTTGTTGTCAGCCAGATAGCGGTCGGGCCGTCTGCACCGCCGATGATGCCGATTGATGCCGCCTCTTTGAGACCGAAGTTAATCGCATTGGGAAACAAGCCGGATAAAACGAGTGCGCCCAGCAATGCGACAAAGATGCCGAATTGCGCAGCCGCGCCCAGCAGCGCCGTACGCGGATTGGCGATCAGCGGACCGAAGTCGGTCATCGCACCCACGCCCATGAAGATGATGATCGGGAAGAGACCGGTGTTGACGCCGAACTCGAAGAAGTAGTAGAGGAATCCGCCGGGTTCGAGCACCAGCTTCGTGGCCGCGTCCACCACCGGCGGCGCGGTGACATTCGCGTACGGCATGTTGGCCAGCAGACCGCCGAAGCCGATCGGGAGCAGCAGCAGCGGCTCGAACTCTTTGACGATCGCCAAATAGAGCAGCACAAGGCAGACAAGGATCATAATCGCCTGACCCAGCCCATACGGCAGCCCGAAGATGACCTTCACCTGCTGCCCCGGTATGTAAGCGCCCGACGGTGTCAGATAGCCTTCAGTCAAATATTTCGGCGGGTCTTTGGAGAGGAAGCCCTTGATCCCGGTGTCATCCTTGAGTTGTTTGACCTTGCGGACCATCGTCCGCCAATCGTCGTCTGCGGCTGTCTTTGCAACCGCACCACTAGCCGTCGCAGCCGGTGCCGTAGGCTGCGCCCCGGCGTCCGCCGAAAACGCTGGACCGGCAAGCGTGAGCGCGACCGCGCAAGTCAGAATAAAAGTTCTCATAGCGAATTCCCAAAATTAGGTTAAGGTGACAGGCCGAGCGTGCGGTGAAGCAGCGTCGGCCCGGTGACACATCAGCCGACGACAACCAGCACTTCGCCGGTGTTGACCTTGTCGGTCTGGGCCACAAGAACGGCCTTCACCATGCCGTCGCAGGGCGAGACCACAGGCGTCTCCATCTTCATGACGTCCAGCACGACCAGTTCATCGCCTTCGGCGACGACGTCGCCCTCCGACACGTTGACGCGCAGAACCACGCCGGGGACTGCAGCCTTGACCTCGGTCTCCTTGCCGTCGGCGGATGCCGCCGTCGGAGCGGCAGGAGCGGACGGCGCAGCGGTGAGACCGTCGGCCACGCTCACGGCGTACTCCTTGCCATTCACCCGCGCCTTGCCATCCTTCAGCGCGACGGCAAATGCCTTGCCATTGACCGTCACCGTATAGCCGTCCGGCTTAGTGCCGCCAGCGGCGGGCGCGGCCTTCTTAGGCATGTTCTTGCGGATGCCGAGCTGCGCCTTGCCTTCGAGGAAGAGAATCCCCTTCTCTTGACAGGCGGCGGCGATAAAGATGTTCTCGTCGTTGACCGGAAGATTTTTGTCGGTCAGCATCTTCGTGAAGTGGGCGATCGACTTATTCGGGTCGGCATCGTTGATCTCCAGCACCGTCTTCGTGGTGGGCGGCAGATCGAGTTGCTCAGAAGCGATCTTGACGATCTCTGGATCCGGCTCGACCGGCGTCTTGCCGAAGTAGCCAAGCACCATCTTGCCGTAGCCGGGGGCGATCTTCTTCCACGGCCCCTGCAGCACGTTGTTGAATGCCTGCTGGAAGTAGAACTGCGAGACCGGCGTGACCGAGGTGCCGAAACCACCGCGGCGGACCACCTCGGACATCGCGGCGATGATCTCGTTATAGCGGCTCATCAGGTTGTTGTCACGCAGCATCTGGGTGTTGGCCGTAAGCGCGCCGCCGGGCATGGGGGACCAGGGGATCATCGGCTCGACCTTGGTCGCCTCTGGCGGCAGGAAGTAATCCTTCATGCACTCGCCGAAGACCTTCTCGGCCTCGCGCACCTTATCGATATCGACGCCCAAATCGTACTCGGTGCCACGCAACGCATGCCACATGACGATCACGTCGGACTGACAGGTACCGCCGGAGACCGGCGAAAGCGAGAGGTCGATTGCGTCCGCGCCGGCGTCGAGCGCGGCCTTGTAGGCGGTGACACCGCAACCGGCGGTCTCATGCGTATGGTACTGGAGTTGCGTGCCTTCCGGCAGCATCTTGCGGGCGCGCTTGATCGTCTCGTAGACGTAGGTTGGCACCGAGGTACCGGAGGCGTCTTTGAAGCAGACCGAATCAAACGGGATGTCCGCATCGAGGATATTGCGCAGTGTCTTCTCATAGAAATCCGGATCATGTGCGCCGGTGCAGCCTGGAGGCAGCGCCATCATAGTGACCACGACCTGATGCTTGAGGCCGGCTTCATGGATGCAACGACCGGAGTAGATCAGGTTATTGACATCATTCAGCGCGTCGAAGTTGCGGATCGTGGTGATGCCGTGCTTCTTAAAGAGTTGCGCATGCAGGCGGATGACGTCCGACGAGGCAGAGTCGAGACAGACAATGTTCACACCGCGGGAGAGCGTCTGAAGGTTCGCGTCCGGTCCGGCCACTTCGCGGAAGCGGTCCATCATGCGGAACGAATCTTCATTACAATAGAAATAGAGCGACTGGAACATTGCGCCACCGCCGGCCTCGAAGTAGGTGATGCCGGCCTCGCGGGCCGCTGCCACAGCGGGCATGAAATCTTCGGTGAGGACACGAGCACCGTAGACGGATTGGAAACCGTCACGGAAAGCGGTACACATAAAGTTAATTTTTTTCTTAGCCACGGGATGCTCCTTGTAGGGTGGGTAATTGGTGTTAGGGTTGTTGGAAAAGGGGGTGGAGTTTGGTCTTAGTTCGCGCGTGCCCGGGCTGCCGCGACCGCGATCGCGACCAGTACGGCGTCATCATCAGCCCGCACGGCAGGACGCGCCCGCTTCTTGGGCTCCTCATCCGGCAGAATGTGATTGAGGCGCGGCACAATCGTGGCAGAGCGGTTCATAACCCAGACCAGCAGGGCGAGGAACACGTAAACGATGCCCATGCCTGCGACCAGTAGGACCAAACCTTGTTGAAGAATAGCCATCTAGAGACTCCTCTGTGATAAAAATAACATTTTGCCGACCGATTATATCGGAAATCGGGCGGGGATGTATAGCCTAAAATTTTACCAAAAATCAAAAAATTCCCACCCTGGCACACGCCCGAAAACCTGCGGCCAAGTGCTATAAATCTGACAGATCAGGCTGAACCGACTGATCTGAGAGAAAAAGGGGGTGCCGGAATCAGAGACCGGCTCCCCCCACTTGAAGCTTATCGCATCAAAGCTTCCAAGGCGCGCGCATCGGGCGTTCCAGCATCCGGTTCGCCTCATCGTCGCCCGTGAACACCTCTTTTACGGGATCCCACTTGAGTGAGCGTCCCAGTTTATACGCGATTATCACCAACTGTCCAAGCGAAGCGGAGCGGTGCCCGATCTCCTCGTGCGAACTCGGACGCTCGCGGCTCTTGATGCAGTCGAACCAGTTGGCGTGATGGTTGTTGGCGCCGCTCACCTCCCGCCGCGTCAGTTTCATTTCGTCGAACAGGCTCTCAGGCCCCGCCTCCAACTTGCCGCCACCGTACAGGATCGACAGCCAGCCGCGTTCGCCCACAAACACCCCGCCGAAATTCCCCGCCAGGCGCGCCTCTTGCGGCAACACGTCTTTGTACGACTTCTTGGCGTGATCCCAGTTGTCTACATGGTGCAGCAGAACCCCATTGGCATAACGGCAGGTCAATGTCGGGTAGCCGCCGTCTGACGGCTGAATCAGTTCTACCGGACCACTCTCTTCAACGCCCAGCGCATATTGGATTACGTCGGTCGCATGCGAGTGGTAACCGGTCGACGCCCCCAGTCCGAAATCTTCACAGAAGTTCCATGGCACCACGCCCGGTATCGGATTGCGGTGGTAGTGATGGTTATACGGATGCCACGGCGCGGGGCCGACCCACTGTTCCCAATCCAAGCCTTCGGGCACCGGTTCTTCCGGTAGCACCGGATTCAGCGGCACGCGTGATTTGCCGAGTATCGGAATGTTCTGCCAGCCCCAGATGGTAAAGACATGCTTCACTTTACCCAGCCCGCCCGCGCGCACGAAAGCGATCGCCTGGTTGAGCGTCTGCATCGAGCGGTACTGCGAGCCGGTCTGGAATACGCGCTTGTTGGCGCGCACGGCTTCGACCAGCGCACGGCCTTGGCGCAGCGTCAGCGAAACTGGCTTTTCGCAGTAGACGTCTTTGCCCGCCTTTACCGCATGCACGGAGATCGGCGTGTGCCAATGGTCGGGCGTCGCCACCACCACGGCATCAATGTCGGCGCGCGCCAACATTTCGCGGTAGTCGGAGTAGGCCGCGCATCCGCTGTAACTGCCTTCGGGACGCGACACCGCGTAGTTCGATTCGACAACCTCCTTGCCATCTTGGCAACGCGACCGGTCGGGGTCGCACACCGCCAACACCTGAATGCCCTTGTCGCCGACCAGCCGCCGCAAATGTCCCCGTCCCATGCAACCGTGTCCGATCAGTCCCACAGCGATCCGGTTGGCCGGTGCTGTTGTCCCGTCGGCGCCGCGCACCGATGCGGGCACGATCCACGGCATCGCCAGCGCGCCTGCCGTCCCACTCATGAAAGCCCGACGTGATAGTGAATGCTTGAGTGACATCTCTTCCCCTTTTCCTATTTGCTCAACGACAAGCTGAGCTGATTGAAAAACTCAATACAACGTTGCACAGGCGGCTCGTTCTCCAGCCAGTCACGTGAATACTCGAGCCCCACCATGACCGGTTTTACCTGTAGTTCGTGCATTTTGCGCAGCAGCGCCTCGGTCTGTCCCGCGCCGCTTCCCCACGGTACATCAGCCCCCTTCGGCCCCGCCACGTCCAAGTCGTGAAGTTGCAACGTGATCAGGCGATCTTTCAACTGCTCGATGCCCTTGACCGGATCGATCCCGTCGCGTATCCAGTAGCCCACGTCCGCGCACGCCCCCATGTAACTGCTGCGTCCCTCGCACACACGCAGGATCGCCTCGGGGCTCCAATAGTGCGGCGAGGCCTTGCGGTCATGGTTGTGCAGCCCGACTTTGATGCCGTACTCCTGACAGAAGCGATCGATCATCGGCAGCGCCTCCACCGCCGGTTCCGTCATAAAAACCTCAATGCCCATCTTACGCCCGAACTCAAAAACCGCGCGGCATCCCGCTTCATCGTTCGGGATAGTATGGTAGTAGTAGGTCAGCATGCGCACGCCTGCTTTGTCCATTTTCAGCCGGATGGCTTGCAACTCATCGTCCGAGAGGTTCGGCGTGAAGTTCTTGGGGATATCCTTGCTGACCTTTTGGAAGCTCAGGCCGCCGACATACGGCAACCCCAGCTTCGCGGTCTTCTCGATGGTTTCGAAAAGGGTGTACTTGTGGAAAGTGTAGGCCTCGATACCCAACCGCCATCCCAGTTTCTCCTGTGCCCGGAGCGCCGGCGTGAGCAGGCCGCTCGGCAGGGTCGGCGCGGGCAGGTCGCCTAGCGCGAACTGCGCACCGGCCAGGAAGAACGGTAGCAGGTTCGGGTTTTTGAAGATCGCCGGATGATGTCCGAACCCCGCGTAGAACACGCGCCCGCGCCCGTATTGCCGGACCCACGCCATCGCGTAATCCTTGTCCGCGCGATACGCGCCGTCGCGCGGCTCGTTGGAAAGGTCGGTCCGTTCGGTATCGATGCTGAGCAGCACGCGGTTGCGCCGACGCGAGTAGGTGCGCTGCGGACGGAAGAACTCATCCTGCAGCTTGAAACCCTGACCGCCGAAACAGGCGAGCAGCGGATGGTCGGGATCGTCAAGCTTCATGAAGACCTGCTCATCCGCCGCACGGTGGGCCGCGCCGCGCGTCCCCAGCATGATGCCGTACTCCGGCCAATCCTCTTTCCCGCCCTCTTTCCAACGCAGGAAGGCCACGGAAGCACCGTGTACTCCCATCAAGCCGCCGCCTCCGACCACGAACTCCAGCAGGTTTTTCCGCAGTTGCGGATCGGTAAAGAGATTGCCGACCGTGTTGTTCAGAAAGACAGCGTCGAACTGCGCCAGCGACTCACGCTGGAACACCGCCGGATCACGCGAAATGACCGTCTCAAACGCGCCGGTCTTTTGGCCCATGAGCGTGAAGGCCTGCTCGGCCGTCGGGATCGAACGGTGCCCGCCGTATTCCACATTCAAACTGAAGATCAACAGCTTGCGCGGCCGCAGCGGTTTGACCGGCGCAGTCGCCGGCAAAGCTGCCTCAATCGCGGCCTGCTCATCCGATCCGGCTGCGAGACCGCTGATCGGACATGTCAAGACCGCCGCACCCAAAGCCGCGTCCCGCAAAAACGCCCTGCGTGAAAACTGACCTCTCTCCCCTACTCCGGCATCGTATCGCATAAAACCTCCCGTCATAAATCCAAAATCATTTCTCTTCCTCAGCACAGGCCATGTGCGTTTCCGCGACCGCCAAAACGCCATTTGCATCATTCCGGTGATCGAGTTTCCCCGCGTAAAGGTCCTCAATGGGAAAACACAATTCATGGTCACCCCATACCAGATTGCCATAGGCCAAGGTAAAGGCACAAAACAGGCTCTCATCGCAATACTTCGCAATATCGGGGTGCAACGCGGTACGCAAGAAAGAACCGAAATCCACCGTTGTGACATGTCCATCACTGAAAGTCAGGCGCAACCGATGATCACCGAGGTAATCGGCACTTACAATGTCTACGGCAATTCCAAGCGACAGGCTCATGGCAGTCTCCGTTTAATGATTTCGGGCTCCACATGCTTGTGCAGCACGAAGAAATCCACCCATTTCTGTACGATGTCGCCCTGAAAGTGCGCTACCAGCTTCCGAAAATCACGGTCTTGGCGTGCCCCAAGCGGCTTGCGCCCCTTGACAGAAAAAAAACGCATCTCAATCACTTCGCCGTTTCGGATGATAAGTTCCGCCCGAGACGCTCTGTCCCGATAAACGCCATGAACGTGTATCGGCTCGTGCTCGTTCGAGTAGAACCGGACAATCAAACCAAAATATTCGAAGAGTTTTGGCATGTGTTGGGTATGGTACAAAACAGAGCCGCGAGCGGCAAGAGGGAATCCGTCCGCTGGAGGGTGTCATTTTGCCAAATAAATTCGCGCCTCGCACGAGAAAAACCGAGCCCTGCATGAGTCCGCGAACCGAACTTGGCGCGTTTTTGTGTCAATCCCAAATCCCAAATCCGAAATCACAAATCATTCGCGTCATTCGCGTTCCTCCCTGCATGTCCTGCCATCTGCGTTTCTTTTAGGTTCGACGTTGCCTTGCCACATCCCAGTCAAACATGTTAACCTTCCAAACAACTCCGTTCGGTTGTACCGAACATCACTCTCAAAGGGGAAACCATGACGACAT
>ERZ795030.2917-NODE-2917-length-19231-cov-5.204735_pt1 | contig 19231 bp, 14 predicted proteins | sample MGYA00375122_ERZ795030 | MGnify/ENA primary metagenome ERZ795030 (study PRJEB30165, sample SAMN05720146) | activated sludge metagenome | isolation source: anaerobic digester from wastewater treatment plant | place: Japan | collected 2015-04-20 ... | reverse complement strand
AGGCGGCCCCCGCGTATCGAAAAAGAAACCCGCCGCCGATCAAAAAACGGCCGAGGAACACGAAAACAACGCCGCTCCCCCCGCTGGCTCCGAAGCGCCTCCGCCTGCCGAGGCGGCTTCGTCTTCACCGGGGGACGTCATGACGACGCCGGATATCAGATGATTTCCGCCTTCTTGACGTAGTCGAGATTCGGAAACCGCTCTTCCAGATATGCGTTCCCCAACCGCTGGATGGCGCTTTGGTCCGGCTGCTCGCCATACTCGCCATTGATCGCGTCGACAACATCCATCCCGCAAACAACCCTTCCAAACGCCGCAAAGCGCATATCATCCAGGAATCGGTTGTCGCCGAGATTGATGAATATCTGCGTGGTCCGGCTGTTTGGCGCGTTGGTCGCGGCGAAACACACCGTCCCGCGGGCATTCGACTGCCGCACGGGATCGTCCGCAATGGCCGCCGCACGCCATCGCTGCATGACGCCCGGATTGCCATTGATGCCAAATTGGATCACGAAAGGCTTGGGACTCCTCACCACGCGAAAAAAACGGTTCTCGTCGTAAAAACCCGACGTCACCAACTCATGAAAACGATCGACGCCATTCGGCGCCCATCCCCGCTCGCACTCCACGACGAAAACGCCGTTGGTGCATGTAAACTGCGCTTGAAACGTCTCCGGAACGCCCGGCTTGTTGGCCTCTGTCACGTGTATGCTCCTTTGCTTTCACGATCGTTCAGGGAACGATCTCGGCCTTCTTGATATAGTCAAGACGGGGGAAATGCTGCTCCAAGTATGCATTGCCCTGCGTGTTGATGGCGCCCTGATCGGGTCTCTCGCCATACTCGTCCGTGATCGCATCGACCGCATCCATCCCGCTGATCACCTTGCCGAACACCGCAAATCCCATGCGATCCAACGGCGAGTTGTCGCCGCGATTGATGAACAACTGCGTGGTGCGCGAATTCGGCATGCGCGTCGCGGCGAAACAGATCGTTCCGCGCACGTTGGACTGCTTCACCGGATCGTCCATGACGCGAGAAAAACGCCACTTCGCCGTGACTTCCGGATCGCCGTTGAGACCGAATTGAACGATCGCTGGATTGTCAGCGACGCGGAAGAAACGGTTGCCGTCGTAATAACCCGACGTCACCAGCTTGTAGAACTGCTCGACGCCCCGGGGCGCCCAGTCCCGATGACACTCGACCACGAAGGCGCCGCTCGAACAGTCGAACCGCACCTTGAAAACCTCCGGAATCCCCCCCTCCCCCGTCTCCGAAGAGGCCGGCGTCGCCGCCGGAGGCGCGGGCGGAGGCGAAACGGGCGGCGGCGGCGGAACGGAGGAAACAGATTCGCTCGGAGCGGCGCTAACGGCCGCCTCCGCCGCTTTCTCCGCCGCAGCATCCGCCTCGCTGAGACGTTTTTCCGCAAGGGAAATCTCGGCCAGTTTGCCCTTTGTAAGACGGTCCGCCCTGAATTGATGCACGCCCGCGATGGCGGCCAAGCCCACAGCCAACACAACAATCATGAGCGCTTTCTTGTTCATCTCTTCTCCTCGTTCGCCTCGCGCCGCACGACGCGCCGGCTATTCCTCCAGCTCGCCGTGCGGAAACGATCCCAATACCTTCAATTCCTTGCAATACGAGGCCACTTTTTCGAGGGCCCCCTTGATATGGAAATCATCGACGTGACCGAGCATGTCGATGAAGAATACATATTCCCATGCCTTCTTCTGGGACGGCCGCGACTCGATGCGCGTCAAGCTGATGCCCGCCTCGGCCAAGGGGGTCAGCAAATGATACAGCGCGCCGGGCCGATCCTTGATGGCGCAAAGGATGGAGGTCTTGTCGTTGCCGGTAGGCTTGGCCAGTTGACGTCCAACGACGAAGAAACGCGTGAAATTGTGCGGCGCATCCTCGATGCCCGACACCAAGACATTCACCCCGTACGTCTTGGCCGCGAGCGCGCTGGCAATGGCTGCGGCCCTCGGCTCGTTTGCGGCGGTTTGCGCCGCGGACGCCGTACTCGACGTTTCGATAAGCTCCGCGTTGGGCAGGTTCGCCTTGAGCCAATTCCGGCATTGCACGAAGGGTTGCGCCTTCGAATACACCTTGACGACATCCTCGAAACGGCTATTCGAAAGAAGGTTCTGCGTGACGTGCAGCATCACCTCGTTGATGATCTTGAGATCGGAGGACAGGAAGCGGTCGAGCGTGTCGCTAACGCCGCCGCCCATCGAAGTCTCGACAGGCACGATGCCGTAATCCACGCGCCGGCGCTCCACTTCCGTGAATATGTCCTCCACGGCCGGCAGCGGGTGGTACGCGGCATGCGTGCCGAACAGGCGCAACGCGGCCATGTGGCTAAACGTGTCCTTCGGCCCCAAAAAAGCAATATCTAACGGCTTCTCCAGCGCCCGCACCGCGCTGATGATCTCGCGATAAATCGTCTTGATCGCCGCATCAGGCAACGGGCCGGGATTGGCGCTGCGAAGCTTGTCATAGACCTCCTTCTCGCGCTCCGGGACATAGAACACGGAGTCGCCGCCGCGTTTTATGGCGCCGATATCGAGCGCGCATTGAGCGCGTTCGTTGAGCAAACGGAGAATTTCCTGATCGACCACATCGATCTTCGCGCGAAGTTCGTCGAGCGTCACCGTTCTATTCCCCTTCCACAATCGTCAGCGGAGCCATGGCCACCATGATATCGCGCGACCGGCCCGAATCGAAGCGGATATGCGCCTTGCATTTCGCCCCATCGCCCTTCACATACATCACCGTGCCCCGTCCGAACGAGGCATGACGGACGCGCGTCCCCATCCTGATTGCGCCGGCCTCGGCGCGCGGAGCGGCGGCGAAGGCGTCTGCCCTGCGCCGGCGCGTTTCAAACGACGGGCGCGGAGCAGGCTCCGCAAACGCATCGTTCACGCGCGCGATCCGCCCCGAAGGCATTTCGGAAAGAAACTGCGATTCCTCCGCCGCCCTCGTCTCGCCAAACGCCATCCGTTCCCGGGCCGCCACGAGAGTCAGGCGTTTGCGCGCACGCGTCATCGCGACATAACACAGCCGCCGCTCTTCCTCGATTTCACTCTCGCTGTGAAACGCGCTCGCATGCGGCAACAAGCCCTGCTCCAAACCTACCAGGAAAACTTCGTCGAACTCAAGGCCCTTGGCGGCATGACAGGTAATCAACGTGACCAATGGCTTCTCCGGGTCATAGGCATCCAGATCCGAATACAGCGCCAGTTCCTGCAAAAAATCGGCAAGCCCCCCGTTGCCTTCGCCGCGGACATTGTCGTGCTGCGCACAGGCGGACACAAATTCGTCCACGATCTCAAGGCGATCCCGAAAATCGCGTTCGTCGGTTTCCTGGACGTATTCGCGATACCCCGTCGCGTCAAGTAAACGGACGGCCAGGTCTTCCACGGTCGCCTCGCGCGAAAACAGCGCCAAATCGTCGATCATACGCACAAACGCGCCCAACCCTTCGCGTACTCGCGCCGAGAAGGTCTGGTCATGCTCCACCTCGCGCACGACCTGCAACAACGGCAATCCGCGCGTGCGGGCATATTCTTCCAGGCGATCCATTGTGACGCCGCCGATCCCCCGCGCGGGCACGTTGATGATGCGGCGCAGGGCCTCATCGTCGTTGGGATTGATGAGTAGCCGCAGGTACGCGAGGATGTCCTTCACCTCCTTGCGGCTGTAAAACTGCGTGCCCCCAATAAGAACATACGGCAGCGCTTTACGGCGCAGGGCCTCTTCGAACAATCGCGACTGCCCGTTCGTCCGGAAAAGCACCGCCACGGATCCGTCGCTTTCACGGCGCTGGAAAATCTCGTCAACCACGAACCGCGCCTCGTCCCGATCATCATCCGCGCGATAAAACCGGACCGGATCGCCCCCCTCCTGCGCCGTCCACAACGTCTTGCCAAGACGATTCAGATTGTTCGCAACCAGGGCATTGGCGGCATCGAGGATCGGCTTCGCGCTGCGATAATTTTGCTCCAGACGAAAAACGCGCGCGTCGGGAAAGTCTTTTTCAAAGTTCAGGATATTGGCAATGTTCGCGCCCCGCCAAGAATAAATGCTCTGGTCCTCGTCGCCGACGACAAAGAGGTTCTTGTGCGGTTCGCTGAGACGCTGCGCCATGACGTACTGCGCATGGTTGGTGTCCTGGTACTCATCGACGTGAACATAACGATACCGGCGCGCATAGCGATCGCGGACATCCGGAAAGTCCAGAAACAGCCGCGCCGCCAGGACCAGCAGATCATCATAATCCACCGCATTGGCGCGCACGAGCGCCTCGTGATATTTCTGCCACAACAGTCGCAACGCCTCCTCGTCCGGCTCGGACGAAACACCTGCGGCATCCGGAACCTGGAGGTCTTGTTTCAGGCGGCTGATCCAGCTCATGGCCCTTCGAGGCAACAGCTTGGGACTGCCCGACGGCAAATCCTTGATGAGCCGCTTCATGAGACTTACCTGATCAGAATCATCAAAAATCGTGAACGCGCTCGAACGTCCGATCTTATCTATCTCGCGTCGTAAAATGTACAACCCAAACGAATGGAACGTGCCCACCCACGCCCCAAGCCGTTGGACGCCAAGACGGGACGCCGTGCGCGCCTTCATCTCGTTCGCGGCGCGGTTCGTGAAGGTCAACGCGAGCAGATTGCGCGGGTCGACGCCGCGCTCGCTCACGAGGTAGGCCAGCCGCTCAACAATGACCCGCGTCTTGCCGGACCCCGCGCCTGCCAGGACCAGCGCCGGACCGTCTCCTTGAGTCACCGCAAGCCGTTGCGCTTCATTTAGATGCATAGGAAGAATGGAAGTCCTGTGTGTGGCGGCGATTCCTGCGTTCGCCGCGCCGGGCGGCGAGAAACGCTATCCTAATGGGCCGAAACGGCCATGTCAAGCGCCGCAATAAAAGACCGATAGGCGACGGCATTATAAGGATGTCATAATCACCTAGCACGAACATGTGGGGTTTCCTCATATAAAAACCGCAGCGAAAAGGTTGACTCGTTCTTCATGAAGTATGTACGATGATGTCCGGATCAAAATGGGTTTTCTAACGTTTGTTTAACAGGAGCGCTAATATGGCCATTCGAGTGCTTACTAAAAAAGAAGCAGACGAACTAGGACTGGTTCCCCGCAAAACCGCCGACGCGGACAAGGCAAAACGCCTGAACCCGCACGTTGCCGAGATCATGGAACAAGTCAAAGGCACGAAGCCGGGGCAGTTTTTGGTGTATGAGCCCTCAGACAAAAAAAGTTTCCAAACCCAAATTTTGCGAATTCGCCAGGCCTTCGATCTGCTGACCAAGCCGTGGCCATTTACACGCCCAATGGAAGGCGGCAAGCGAACGGCCATCAAGATTCTCTCCAAAGCCGATTCCTTCGAACAATATCCGCAGCAGGAAATGGCCCCAAAAGAGAAAGCGGCTTCCGAAAAAGCCAAAAAATCGGGGCGGGGAGCCGGGCGCAGCAAAAAGCGCAAGTGACTTCCCCATCGCCAAACGTGAAGCCCTGCAGGGGACTGACGTATGCCGCCACAACCAGAATCAGGGCGGATCGATTGGCATGTTTCACAAAATACCAAATCACTGAACGCCACGATCCGCGCCGGTCTTGAACCTGTAACCAGTGTCCAGGCGCGCATGCGATTCACCCTCTTGGATAAAAGTCTCAACCCATCCGAAAATACTATTTATAATAAAAACATTATGACTATATAATATTTTATCGTTATTCACGGGAATTCTGGATTCGAGGCATCCTCCCAAACAGGCGGTTTTGTTTGCCAAAAGCCTTTCGTTGTGTCATACTGAGCCACACGAGGTAGAGGCGAGGGTGTCCGGCGATGGGCATGCCTGAGAAGAGGTAGTGTGCACTACGGCGCAGCCCACCAAAAAACCCTACAGTGCGCGAACTATAATGCCCCACAAAACTAAGCGTGGAGCCAACGCCAACCGACCCCATTCGCATGCATGCGACGGACGGTTGTCCATTTCCCAAACCAAAGGGACAGGAGAAGTGAGATGATGAGAAATGCGGTGCGCAGCATAGCTTTTGTGTGGTTCATGGGCGTCCTCTCCTTCCAGGGGCATGCCGCAGACCTTACATTCTCTCCCCTTGGGGGCCCTCACCCCTCGTCGGTTTCCGTCTCCATCGCCAATTCCGGCGCAGGCTCTGAAGTGCGCTACACAACCAATGGAAGCATTCCGACCGCAACCAGCACGTTGTATACAACGCCCATACCGGTTTCTGCCACAACCGTTATCCGAGCGGCTGCCTTTACCGGGGGAACAGCCGTCGGCGAAATCGTCACGGACACCTACCTTATCAACGTGAATACGTCCATTCCCATCATGTCGATCGTGATGGCGCCGCGCGATCTGGACCCGCACAACGTCCTGACTCCGTTGAACCGGAGCAATCCGTACGCCAACAGCCAAGCTCAGGTTCATGCAGCGGCCATTTACTGGAATTCGTTTTTCTTTTCGGAGCAGCAGTGGCAGAGCTTTTTCAACACCACCGATCGAATGGGCGAGCGCCTGGCAAATGTCTCCTATTGGGAAACCGGCGGCGTCAAAGCCTTTCAAGCCGACACGGGAATGCGCATGCACGGCGGCGCTTCACGCCAGAATGACACGATGAAAAAATCATTCCGGTTCTATTTTAGATCGGAATATGGCCCTGGCAAGCTCGATTACAAGATTTTCGCGACATCCGATGTCGCGCGGTTCGACAAACTCGTCTTCCGAGGCAACTACAACGACGGATGGTCGCACAGCAAGTTTCCCTCCAACATCGACAATCAGACCACCTTGGCCTGCTACATCCGAGACCCGTTGACGCGCGCTCTGCGACGCGAAATGGGCGATCTCGCCGGACACGACGCATGGTGCATGGTCTATCTCAACGGCGAACCATGGGGTCTCTACAATACGACCGAGCGTTACGACGACAACTGGCTCAAGGATTACACCGGCAAGACCGATTGGGACTTGATCGGCATATCGGACGTTGGAGCGACCGGCAACGACAAGGATCCTTTGCCGCATGGCGCGGACGAGGTGAAAGAGGGCGATGCCGCGGCATGGCAATCCTTCGTGACGGCATACGTCACCAACGGCACGAACGCCAACCCCAGCGGGCTCACCGGCAACGCCTATCTCGCTGCGGTTCAGAACCACATCGATATCGAGAACTTCACCAACTACATGATCCTGAACATTTGGAACGGGAACTGCGATTGGCCGCACCACAACGCCTTTGTCGCGCGCGAGCGCACGGCGGGGGCCAAGTGGATTTTCATCGACTGGGACACCGAATCGGCCTATGGCGGGGGAGGAGCGGGCAGCGCGGACGTGTGGGGCGACGGGCGCGCGGTCAATTACAACGCCATGGCGCGGTGCACCGATCAGCGGATGCGCTTCACCAACTTGTTGCGCCAACTGCTGGGCAGTCCGGATTACCGGAACTACTTCGCCCAACGCATGGACATTTTGCTCAACTCGATCCTCGCGCCATCGCACATCAACGCCCGGGCGGACGAAATGGCCGCGGATATCCGCCCGGCAATGCCCTTCGAAAAACAGGTGTGGCAGCAGGTCCACACCGTGGACACCTGGGAAACAGCCCTTGTCACCATGAAGACATGGAACAGCGATCGCACGCCGTACGTGCGACAACACGTGCGCGACCATGCCCTGATGCCCAACGTCACGGGGTGGGCCGACGTCACAATCGCCGCGCCGCCGACGGGCGGAGGGAGGGTCAAGGTTCAGACCCTGGAGCCAGAGTCCTATCCCATGACCGGAACCTTTTTCACCGGCGTGCCGTTGACGCTCGAGGCCATTCCCGACACCGGATACGTCTTTTCGGGTTGGACGGATGGCGATCCCTCCGGAGCGACGCGCACCTTCACGCATACAGGGCCGCTTTCCGTCAGCGCCAATTTCACGTTGGATGGAGAGCCGCCTCATCTGCTGGCTGCCGAATTCGGACGCGGCGACCTGATCGCGCTGGATTTCGATCGCGCGCTCGACCCGGCCACTGCGCTGATCGTCACGAACTACAGCGTCGACGAGGGAGTGGGCAACCCGATCGCCGTATCCCTCAAGCGGGACGACACGCGCGTCCTGTTGGAATTCGCGTCGCGGCTGAGTTCGGGCGTCCTCTATACGGTAACCGTGAGCGGCCTGCGCGACGCCCTCCTGAATCCCGTGATGCCCGCCCCCGAAACGGCACAAGCGCACTACCAAACCCCGCCGATCTCGATCACGGAAATCATGTACAACTGCCGAGGGGCGAACGATATCGAATGGATAGAACTGCTCAACACGACCAACAGCCCTATCGACGCGTCCGGCTGGTACATTTCCGATGACGATGTATATCCCGCGACGGGAGAGGGCCAAGCGGTATTGCCCGCTTCGACCGTCATCCAACCCGGCGAACGCGTCATCGTGAACCTATGGAATTCCCCCGATTTCGCCCTGTGGCAAATGCCCGAAAACGTGCGCGTCATCAACGCCCTGTGCACGGATCCCGGAAGCCTGAACAATGGCGGCGACAATATCGCGCTATACAACGCCGCGTCCGGCGGAATCCTCATCGATGGATCGCTGACCGTGGAGTATCCCGACAAGGCGTCGGCCGGCTATTCCCTGGAAAAAGTCGACGAACGATTCCCGTGGGGTTCGGCAGAATCAAACCGCTACAACTTCGAAGAAGCCCAAGTCGCGATTGGCTTTCCGACAGGCCCCAGCACCCTAGGCGGACCGCTGTGCGATTTCGCCTCGCCGGGACGCGCCAACGGCACGCTGTTGGCCGATACGACGCCTCCCGAAGCGCCGACCATCACGACGAACGGCGGAAACGATTACGCCACGGACGCAACCGCGTTGCTCCTTGAGGGCGCTTGCACGGCAGACACGGCGGCGATCCATGTGAACGGTTCCACGACAGGCGTGACGTACGCCGCCGGCCAGACGACCTGGAGCTACTCGGGCACGCTAACCCCCGGACCCAACACCTTCAGCGTGACGGCGATCGATGAGGCGACGAACGTCTCCCCCCCCGCCGTCATCACGATAACACTGAATCTTTTTGCGGACACCGACGGCGACGGACTGAGCGATGAAGACGAGATATACGTCTACCACACGGATCCTACCCTGTGGGACACCGACGGAGACGGTTACTCGGACAAGCTCGAGGTGACGCTGGGCGCCGACCCCCTCAGTCCGATCACCGTTCTGCCATCCGCATCCACCCCCCTCATTCTGGGGGCGGGACTCGTCCTCCTGCTGATCGGAAGAAATAGACTGCGCCGACGCGCATAACCCTTGCGAAAGGATGCCTTGGCGCCAAATTAATGGACGATTTCAACGAGACGCTGATAGCGGCGGCCAACGCCGCGCGGACAACGGCTCAACGGTTCGAGATAAAGTACGTCATCTCGGAGGCGGTCGCTCAAGCCATTTCGGCGCACATAGCGCCGTATGTCGTGCCGGATCCCGCCGGCGCGCAGTATTCGGTCGTCAGCGTATACCTGGATACTCCGGACCTCGACCTGTACTGGCGCTCCTTCGTGGGCGAATGCCATCGATACAAACTGCGAATCCGGAGCTATGACGATAAAGAGGCGGGCGCAGACCCTTTGTTTCTCGAAGTGAAACAGCGAATCAACCAGATCACGCGAAAAACTCGCGTCGCCATCCTCCGCGAAAAACTGGACGAGGTCATCGCCGATCGAAACGCGCCGGATGAATGCCTGTGCCGTCGCGGCGATCCGGCCGCCGCAGCCCACGCAAACCGATTCTGCGAAATGATGGCCTTTTTGGCCGCAACGCCCCGGGTCGCGGTGAAATATCAACGCGAGCCTTTCGTGAGCCGGGTGGACCACGAACCGTTGCGAATCACATTCGATCGCCGGCTGGCGTGCGCTGCGGACACAAGCTCCGTGTGGAACGGGGGCGCTCCCTGGCGTGAATTGCCCGAGGTGCCCGTGGTGCTTGAGATAAAATTCACCGATTGCTACCCTGCCTGGGTGGAACGCTTGGCGCGGCAGTTTGACTTGCGCCAGGAGTCGTTTTCCAAATACGTCTACTGCGTGGACGCATTGCGGCGCGAAGGCTTCGCCTTGGCGGGAAACGCGAACAACAGGATGGACACGCCAGAAATCTGCATGAGGGAGTTTACATGAGCTTCCTGCTGCCATCCAGAACGATACGTTGGCTACTGATGGCCGGCTGCCTCTTCACACAGACGGGCTGTGTCGTTCTTGTATACGCTCTATACGATACGCACACTCCAACACGAGACGTTTCTGCCAACCGCGAGTGCTGGGGAGGCTATGAAATCGGCTCCTTGTATCGACTCAAAGTGGACGTATTCATCGCCAACGTGAGGTTCTATTCAAACGGAATCGCGCTCGCCACGGGCACAGAGTTCAAACGTTCCGGACAATGGGGTGGACCTACTACTACACAAGAGTACAAATCCGCGCCGCAGAACTGGCCCGACATGATGGGAGTTGTTGACGCGGGAACGCTCCTTCGCGTCGCCAAAATAAAGCACCGACGATACCTGATGGGCGACGATGGCGATTGCTACTACGTTTTTGCATCCATCGTAAACGGTCTGTGGAAAGGCAAGACCGTCGAGATTACGGAACTTTCCGACTATGTCAAACCGGACGGCCATTTTCTGGAGCCCAGCCCTCATCTGCTGGAAAAAGTCGCAACCTCACAACAGAACGGAGCCCGCGACAGGGTTGACAACGGATGACGAGCAATGACTCGCAAGAAAACAAGCGCGCCTACAATCCGATCGGAATGGTGACCCAATGAACGAGTTGACGACATGGCTCGCGTCGGCAGGCAGCGGAACCAATGCCCGGATCGGGGAGGCCGCCCTCGGGCTGTTGCTGGCGTTTATCTTTGGACAGGCGACCGCATGGATGTACGCATTGACGCACACGGGGCTTTCGTATTCAAAGGCCTTTGTGCAGTCAATCGTGCTGTTAACGGTCATCGTGAGCCTGGGCATGATGATCATCGGCGACAACATCGCGATCGCTTTCGGCCTTATCGGGGCCTTGGCCGTCATCCGCTTCCGCAATATTCTCAAGGATACGCGTGACACGGCATTCATCTTCTTCGCGCTGGTGATCGGCATGGCGACCGGGACGGGCCGCTATGAATTGGCGACCTTGGGCGCGGCCGTATTCGCCGGAATCGTGTTGTACCTGCACTGGGCCCAATTCGGAGCCCGCGTAAGCAGCGACGGATTCGTGCGCTTTCACGTCGCCCCGAGCGTCGGATCCATCGCCCAAGTGCAAGACCTGCTCGAGCGCCACTGTCACGCCGCAAACCTCATCTCGCACCGGGTGCACGAATCGGGCGAAGGAGAAGTCGCATACCGGCTTGTCCTGCGAAATCCCGCCAAGGCGGAAGATTTCATCGCCCAACTCCGCGAAACCACCGGCATCTCGCAAGTCAGTTTCGTCTTGCACGAAGAACAGGGCGAACTATGACAGCCGACGATTCCAATGGATGGCCGGGAAAACCCGCGCAACGGCTCCGAAAAATCCGGCGCCGCCTCCTCCCTGCTCTCATCTGGCTGCTTGCCGTAGGCAGCGTCATCGCGCTGCTGCAAACGCGTTCGCGCCAAATCACAGGCGTCGGCATCGCGGACCCGCAATGGGCCATGGTGACCGCGCCGGCGCCAGGCAAAATCCAATGCCTCGCCGTCGACATGCTCGACACCGTCGCCGCGGACCAAGTCATCGGCACAATGGATACCTCCGTGCTGGACGCCGAACTCGCGGTGGCGAAAGCGGAAATCGCCCGCCTTGCCGCCCAAGTCGAAGCGACAAAGGCCCAAATCGGATTCGATGCGACGGCAGAGCTGTTGCAAGAAATCGACAGCCAGCGGCGCTTTTCCCTCAATGAGGAGCAAGCCCGCCTGGGCCTCCTCGATCGCCAAGTCCAACACGAAGCGGACAAGGTCACGTTGCGCTCCCTGGAGATCGCGCGCGACCGGCAGCGGCGCATGGTGGAGGAGGGATTGCTCGACGCCGCGGCATACGACATCGCGCGGCTGGAATGCGAAGCGCTGCAAAAGCGGATTGAAGAAAACGAGAAGGCGCTCGCCATGGACAAGAAGCGCATGGAAGAAGCCGGCAAACGCCAACAGGAACTCGCGACCGCTAGAACGAACCCGGCGCTTGATCCCCTTTTGGAGCCCGTGCGCGAGGAAATCCGAGTGCAGGAAGCGCGAATCCAGGAAATCGGAAGTCGCCGAGAACAGTTGGTCCTCCGCGCACCCAATGCGGGACAAGTGGCCACGGTGCTCAAACGCGCCGGGGAAAACGCGCTTCAGGGCGAACAACTCCTCACCATCGCGATCGAACGAACGCAACGCGTGCTGGCCTACGTGCCCGAAAAAAACATTCCTCAGATTGCCGTGGGCGACCGGGTCACGATCCGCTCACGGAGCGCGCCCCTGCGCGTGGCGCAAGCCACCATCACCAAAGTGGGCGATCATGTTCAATTGATGCCCACGCGCCTATGGCGCAGCCTTCAATTCGAACAATACGGCATGCCGCTGATTGTGAGCGACCTTTCAAACGATCTATTCCTGCCCGGCGAAGTTGTCGACATGATTGTCCTGCCCGCCAAATGACGATCCCCGCGGCGCGTCCGCTGCGGCAAATGATCAGCCCTTCATCCCTCAAAAAACCTACAGCACGCCGTACTTCGACGCCAATCGCATCTCGGCAACGCTGCGGTCGGTGGCGGGCTGGTAGCCGGGGAGGGGTTTGATCTGGCTGTGGTACGCATCCAGGAACCAACTCGCCATCGGGTAGTAATAATCTTCGAGCTCGGCGGGCGGCACGATCCAGTTCTTCGCGCCAATGACGCACACGGGCGCATCGAGATCGTCAAAGGCCATTTGCGTCACGTTCGAAGCGATGGTGTGCATGTAGCTGCCGCGCTCGCAGGCGTCGCTCGCAAGGATCAACTTGCCGGTCTTGCGCACGGAGTTCAAGAGGATGTCATAGTCGAACGGCACGAGCGACTGGCCATCGATCAGCTCGACCGACACGCCGTAGTCGCGTTCGAGTTGGGCCGCAGCCTCGCGCGCCCGATACAGCGTCGCGCCGAAGGTCATGAACGTGACGTCGCGTCCTTCCTTCACCACTTCGGGCACGCCGATGGGTATCGTGTAGTACTCCGCGGGCACGCCCTGCGGATGGAACGTCTCGGTCACGTCGTACAGACGCTGGCTCTCGAAGAAAATCACGGGGTCGCTGCCCAACAACGCCGAAGCCATCAGGCCTTTCGCCGAATACGGCGTCGCGGGGAACACGACTTTCAACCCCGGCACGTGCGCGCACAACGCCGTCCAGTCCTGCGAATGCTGCGCGCCGTATTTGCTGCCAACGGACACGCGCAACACGACGGGCATGCGGCAGTACCCGCCGGACATTGCCTGCCATTTCGAGAGTTGGTTGAACACTTCGTCGCCGGAACGTCCCATGAAGTCGCAGTACATCAACTCGACAATCGGGCGTCCGCCTTCGAGCGCAAACCCGACTGCCGTGCCGACAATCGCGCCTTCGGAAATCGGCGAGTTAAACAGGCGGTGGTACGGCAACGCTTCGGTCAAACCGCGATACACGGCGAACGCGCCGCCCCAATCGCGGTTTTCTTCGCCGTAGGCCACCACGCGGCTGTCGTTGTAGAAATGGTGCAGAATGGGCTCGAAGATCGCATCGCGGTAGCTGACCGCGCGGGCTTCCTTGAGCGCTTTGCCGTCGGCGTCGATGCCGCTACGTGATTTTTTCGCGATCTGAACGACGCGCGGGTTTTGCTCGATCGGCATGGAGACATCCTGCGGATCACGCAACCCCGGCAATTCTTTTTCCAATACGTTCGAGTATGTCATCGTGTCGAGAGTCGTGTGCGGTAGCAGCACCATGCGCGGCGACACGCTGTCGTCGACCGCCAGACGGCACGCCTTGCTGACCTTGCGCGTCGCATAGGCGCGGATTGCGGCGAGGTCGTCTTCGGTGGCGACGCCTGCTTCCACGAGTTTGCCCGCGAACTCGGTGATCGGATCGACCTTGCGCCACATGTCGATCTCTTCCTTCTCGCGATAGGAAGACTGATCGCTGGGCGAATGGCCGGTCTGGCGGTAGCAAATCGCTTCGATCAAGATCGGGCCTTGGCCCGTCTTGGCCAATGCGATCTTGCGCTTGTACGCCTCGGCCAATGCGAGCGGGTTGTTGCCGTCGACGCACTCGGCGTGCATCTTCTCGGGATTGACGCCCGCGCCCACGCGCGCGACATGGTCGAAGCCCATCGTCTCGCCGATCGGCTGGCCACCCATGCCATAGAAATTGTTCATGAAATTGAAAATAAGCGGAAGCCCGCCGCGATGCGCCTCGTCCCACAGGTTCTTGAACTGACTCATCGACGCAAACGCGAGCGCTTCCCATACCGGTCCGCAACCCATCGACGCATCGCCGATGTTCGCGACCACCACGCCCTTCTGCTTGAGAATCTTTTTGTACAACGCCGCGCCCGTCGCAATGTCCGCGCTGCCGCCGACGATCGCGTTGTTCGGGTAGATGCCGAAGGGCGTAAAGAAGGCGTGCATCGATCCGCCCAGGCCCTTGTTAAAACCGGTTTCCTTCGCAAAAACCTCCGCCAGCAAACCATACAGAAGGAAATCCACCCCGAGTTCTTCCTCGGCGGAAGTGGCCAAACCCGACTTGCCGTTGTTCTTGCCGGAGACCTTCAGCGGCTCGCCGTTTGCGTCATGCTTCTCGACGATGCCCAGAATGGTCCCGTCGAAATAGCCGCGCATGATCGCATCGAGTGATTCGCCTTTCAGGTCATCGATGGCGCGCAGCCCCTTCGCGATGATCTCGCCGTGACTGCGGTGACTGCCATAAATATGGTCATCGACGGTCAGATAAAACGCCTCGCCGACGGCCGCGCCTTCCTGGCCGATGGACAAGTGCGCCGGGCCCGCATGTTTGTACGCAATGCCTTCATACGCCCCCAGCTTTTTGATCGCGTCGAGCATGTTCTCGAACTCGCGGATCAGCGCCATATCGCGATAGACACGCAGACACCGCGCAGGGGTAATGTCGGCGTTCGACTTGAGTTCCTGCTGGAGCGTGCGGTTGTATCGATTGACGGGAATAGAACCGAGCGCGATCTCGCCGCTTTTTCGCACTTCCTCTGGACGCACCATCAACTGCTTTGCCATGGGATATTCTTTCTCGCGTTATTTCCGCTGCCTTGTTGAGCAACGAGGGAACAAATCGTCTTCCAAAAGCCAATCCAACACAGTATACGACAATCCGCCGGGGCAAATCGAATCAACAAAGTGCAGGCATTCCTGCGGTCCCGCATACTCAGGCCTTCACCCGATTCGGGAAAAACAAGGCGGGAAATGCCCTTCTGAATCGATTCACCATTTTCCCGGACGATGCCGAATACCTTGAGCAGTCGCATCTCTTTGGATCGGAAACCGCGCCCAAAAAATCAATTATAGAATGTAAATCAATAAATACGCGTTCGCGGTTTTGAAAGAAAACACTTTACATTTTTCGGGCTCGTGATATAATAACGTTGACGACTCGAGACGGCGATGGGCCCGCTAGGGGGTTACCGGGATACGTCAGCGAGGTTCGGGAAGGGGGTGATTCCAGCTATGACAGGTCCAGGTACGACTCCTGACGCCATGGATGGACATCACAAACGCATATCAATGACGGAGACTCACAACACGTAGCGGTGTCCATTCTTGGTAGGGCTACCCATTGGGTTGGGCGGCCCGCGGGCAGGTCAAGGCGACCTTCCCCAGGAGCGCACACAAGGACAATATCTGCACGGGGCGACGCCAAGACGGTAAAGGCGTCGCCCCAGTGTTTTTCGCGCCCGGCGCAGCCGACAATGTTCTTGACTGGGAAGACGTCCTTGTGTTGAATACCAGATAAGGAGCGTCCCGGCGTATTTGTGTTCCGGCGCGGACAGAAAGAGAGGAAACGAGCCATGCGAGCCTTGGTGTACGATGGGGATCTCCGCGTATGCGAAGTCCCTGCGCCACAACCCGGAAAGGGCGAGGCCCTTGTCCGCGTGCTCACGGCCGGCATCTGCAACACGGACATCGAATTGACTCACGGATACATGGGATTTCGCGGCATCCCCGGTCACGAATTCGTTGGCGTCGTGGAGCAAGCCTCGAACGCTCAACTCACGGGGCGGCGCGTCGTGGGCGAAATCAACTGCGCGTGTCACACCTGCCGCCATTGTCAGCTCGAAATGCCGCATCATTGTCTCGACCGCACCGTTTTGGGCATTCTCCGGCGCGACGGCGCTTTCGCCGATTACCTGACCTTGCCGGAAGAAAATCTGCATCTCGTGCCGAATGCGATGCGCGACGACGTGGCCGTGTTCGCCGAACCCGTCGCGGCGGCGTTTCGCATTCTGGAACAGATCCGCGTCGGCAATGAGGACCGAATTATCGTGCTGGGCGACGGCAAACTCGGCCAACTCATCGCGCAGACCTTGTGGCTGCATTCAAAAAACCTCGTATGCGTCGGCAAACACGCGCAAAAACTCGCGTTGCTGGAGCGGCTGCGCATCGCGACCGCCTCGTTCAACGACCCGATTGAGGCCGGCGCGGATATCGTCGTCGAGGCGACCGGATCGCGCGACGGCATCGAACGCGCATTGGAACTTGTCCGGCCTGAGGGCGTGATCGTGCTCAAAACCACCGTCGCGGGCGTTTCGGACATCGATTTCAGCAAATCCGTCATCAACGAAGTGAAAATCATCGGATCGCGATGCGGCCCGTTCCGGCCCGCGCTCGAAGCGCTCGCACTGGGAAACGTCGAAGTCCGTCATCTTGTCACCGAGACGTTCTCTCTCGACGACGCCCTCGCCGCATTCGAGCGGGCCTCTCAACGAGACGCGATGAAAGTGCTCCTCCGCATGGAATGACCCGCCACGACGCATTGAGTGGCGACGGTGGGAGCCGTTCCATCCAACGACTCATGGCACGTGCGGTTGACGCGCGCCAGACCCCGTCTCGTCCCGAATCAGTTCGTTCAAAATCGCCGCGTCCTGCATGAACTGATCCTCGGAATCGTCACGCACAAATTCGAGCATCGCGACATGAACGCCCGGAGCCGCCGCCGCATGCAGGTAACGCCGCCACCGTTCGCGCCCCTCGACCAACGGACGGCGCTCGGTTCCTGGGCTCCAATGAAAAACATGCAGATGGACAAGCCACGGCTTCAGTGCGATCAACAACGCCAAGGCGTCCTCGACAGACGCGCCAACAGGCGGCTGCCAATAGGTTCCTGCATTGGGCGCCGCGATTTCTTCCAGCAAGTTCCGTGCGGAGCCGAGTTCATCGGTCAGGGTGCCGCCGTGCAGTTCCAAAGCGATACGGACCCCCTCGGCATGCGCCAACGCCGCTGTCGCGGCGACATCGCACACGACGCGGCTTCGATAACCGGCGTCGCTCTCCGCGGAAGGACGACGTCCCGCCCAAACCCGAATCACCGGAGCCCCCAAGGCGACGGCCGCATCCAGAACCGGCGCGAATTCCTGTCCTTCGCCCGCAACGTAATACGAACCGTACGAACTAACCGCGAGACCCGCGTCGCGCGTGGCGCATCCCATGTCGCGCGCGTGCGCCGCATTGCCCGGCGGGACATGCACGTCGCCGCCCCACTCGATCGCCTCCAGCCCTGCCCGGACCGTCGCGTCGACGACCCTATGCGGCGCAAGTTTCCGGAATGTAACGGACGCGACGCCGCCCTTGACGCCAAACGCCCCTTCCGAAACGCCTCCGCTCATGTTTGCCCCCCGCTATTGAATCGCTCGTCTGATTCGGACAGCGGGAAGACGTCTCGAATCCACGCCGCATGCCGCCGCACCGATCGGCGCCATGATATAGCGTGTCGCCCATGTTCGCCAACACACACGCTCACGACGCTTTCCACACGCGCTTCCCATCGTGCATCGGCAAAGCGGAACGCCGCAGGAAATCCGGGCTACGCGCGAACGGCGGCCTGATAGAATTCCGTCACCGCGTCCCAATCGACCACGTTCCACCATGCGGCAATGTAATCCGCGCGCCGATTTTGGTACTTCAGGTAATACGCGTGCTCCCACACATCCAGCCCGAGAAACGGCGTAACGCCCTGCAATAGCGGCGAATCCTGATTGGGCGTGCTCAGCAACACGATTTTTCCCTTGCCCGCGCCCAGCCAGGCCCAGCCACTGCCAAAGCGCGTGAGCGCAGCATTCCCAAATTTCTCCTTGAACGCGTCGAAACCGCCAAACTCCGCGTCAATCGCCTTGGCCAGTTCGCCTTTGGGCGCGCCGCCCTTGCCTTTGCCCAGTATCTGCCAGAACAGCGAGTGATTCGCGTGACCGCCTCCATTGTTGATGACTGCTTGGCGCGCATTCTCCGGCACGCTCGCCACATCGCGCAACAGATCCTCCACCGGCTTCGAGGCAAATGCGTCCAGTCCTTCGAGGGCCTTGTTCACATTCGCGATATACGCTTGGTGATGCTTGGCGTGATGAATCTCCATCGTTTGCGCATCAATATAGGGTTCCAACGCATCGTACGCGTAGGGCAGCTTCGGCAGTTCGTAACTCATGATCAACCTCCTGTTTTGGATGCGCGCGTTTCCTCGCACGCCATATGGGCCATAACACCAAGCGCGACGGCGTTGTTCCTGTAATGGATCACACCGTGTTTATGTGGCTTCGCTCCATTTGTGGCGTGGAGAAGACCGCGAACACGGGGCAACTCGCCCCGTCCCGGGACGGCGATGCTCGACCCAATCCACATGGAAGATCGCCCGGCAGATGCCGTAAACCGAATGGCAGCAATGCGTCCGATTAAATGCGAGGCGCACAGACAAGGACAGGCAAGGAAAGAAGCTGGCGCGCCTGGTGCGACTCGAACGCACGACCTACGGCTTAGAAGGCCGTTGGCGCAGTCCTGTAACAACCAACAAAACAACGACTTACAACGCGCCGAAAATCCCGTTGCCCCAACGGTTGCACCAGAATTCAAAATCGACCGCAAGCAAGCACTACTCGAAACGCTTCGTGGGATGGGCCGGGATGAATTGCTCGAACTGCTTGCCGAAGCGTTGACCGGCAGGAAACC
>ERZ795030.2914-NODE-2914-length-19246-cov-6.810015_pt1 | contig 19246 bp, 19 predicted proteins | sample MGYA00375122_ERZ795030 | MGnify/ENA primary metagenome ERZ795030 (study PRJEB30165, sample SAMN05720146) | activated sludge metagenome | isolation source: anaerobic digester from wastewater treatment plant | place: Japan | collected 2015-04-20 ... | reverse complement strand
GAATGCCTGCCTGTCACGCAGGAGGTCGCGGGTTCGAGTCCCGTCCATACCGCAACATAGAACGCTAATAGTCTAAAATAAAGACTGTTAGCGTTTTTGCTTTTGCTGTTTGCACGACATTTGCAAAACACCCTGTTAGATATGTGATTATTATAACAGATTTGAAGTATTACTTGCTGCTTTATTAATTTTATATTGAATAATATTGAATAGTATTTATCAATATGTATTGCATATTAATATAATATATCTATATTTGTGCTGTAAATATGTAAACAACATTCAAAAACATATAGTCATGGCACAAAAAAAAGGTCAAACAGGTAATCCAAGCGGACGTCCAAAAGGAACGCCAAACAAAGTAACGGCAGAAATGAAAGAAAAAATTCAATTGTTTGTTGAATCTAATTTTGAAACAATACAAAAGGATTTTGATAATGTAGATGCAAAAGACCGGTTAATTATCTTTGAAAGATTATTGAAATATGTAATTCCGACTAAAATAGAGCAGGAAAACGTAAAACCTGATGAATCACCGGAACAAATCAATATAATTATTGATGGCACCCGGATTGACTTAACTAAGTAGCACCCCCCCCGGCATTTTGCGCAAAACAAAACCGATTGTTATTCCATTGGCACAAAGAAATTTTGCCCATTTTTGCAATTTTTTTTTGTGTTGATGAAATAATTTGTAATTTTGGGCATTAAAACCCTTAAATTTAATGTCATGAAACACCCATGACCCAAATTAAAATTTAGGACACACAAGGAGATGATTATATTACTTAGTATGTATCTTTGTGTAAACCAATAAATTTACGTTATGGACACAAAGAAAGTAGAATTTGAACAAGTTATTGATCGAGGCTGTGGTATCGATGTACACAAATCACTTTTAGTAGCCACCGTTAGAGGAACCGGGTTAAAAGAGGAAACCCGAGAGTATGGTGCTTTTACAGAAGATATAGAATCGATGAGCTGTTGGCTCAAAGAATGCAAAATCACTCATATAGCCATGGAAAGTACAGGCGTGTACTGGAAACCAGTTTTCAATATTTTAGAGGAAGATTTTGAAATAATTTTAGTCAATGCCCGTCATATCAAAAATGTACCGGGTCACAAAACGGACAAAAAAGACAGCCGTTGGATAGCTAAATTATTGTTGAGTGGTTTGTTAAAGGGTAGTTTTATTCCCCAAAAACCCATTCGGGAGTTGCGTGATATGACTCGCTACAAACGAAAAGTAGTCGAGCAAATATCCTCAGAAAAGAATCGGATTCAAAAGATTTTGGAAGACGGTAATATCAAGCTATCGAGCGTGGTTAGCAATATGAGTGGTGCAGTAGCCAGCAGAATCATTGACGATTTGATAGCCGGTGAAGAAGATATTACTAAACTTGTAGGCCACAGGCATGGCAAAATGCAGGTAAGTGAAACAGATTTGGCAAAATCATTGGTTGGAAATTTAACAGCGCATCATCGACAAATGCTTCAATTAATCAAGCGGTCGATAAAAGAAAAAGAAATGCTGATAACCGATCTTGACAAGCTCATTGACGAACACTTGAAAACAAACGAGTTAGAATTGGATCGTGACTTATTATCAACCATTCCAGGCGTTGGAAAAGAAGGTGCAGCATATATAATTGCAGAAATAGGCAATGACATGTCCGTATTTGAGGACGAACAGCATCTTTCTTCTTGGGCAGGAATGTCACCGGGCAATAATGAGAGTGCTGGTAAAAAAAAAGCACACGAATAACCTATGGAGATAAAAACTTGCGACCTGTTTTGGTACAGTTCGGTTGGGCTGCAAGCCGTACAAAAGGCACTTATCTTCGGAGTAAATACGATAGTTTAGTGGGTCGAAGAGGTAAAAAACGGGCATTAATTGCTGTAGGACACAAGATTCTAATCGCTGCGTATTTTATTCTCAAAGATAAAACTCCATACAAGGAACTGGGAGGTGAATTTTTAGTAAACAGAAAAAAAGATAGAAAAGTAACCCAACTCATCAAGCAATTGAAAGATTTGGGCGTAGAAATAAATTACGAACAAGCAGTTTAACAATAAATAAAACAAAACAGTAAACAGTATTTCTAACAAAAAAGGTCGATGTTTACTGGAGGTTGAAATATCCGAGAATTAAGATTTTGCGGAAACCCCGAACATGAAACTGACATCAAATGCAAAGCACACAAGAGTATCGCCACGAGCATGTAGATGAAATTTTAAACTTTTCTTTGCGTTTTGTAAAATACTGAATACTAAATAAATAAAAATTATAAACAGATGAAAAATACTGCTCTCACAATTTTTACATTTACTTTTTTTTTGTTAATAAGTTGTAAAGATGAAGATGTATTAGACCCTAACACATATATTGTTGAAAAACCTGGTTATTTGGTAACAATGATTAATGAAGTTGATAGAAACATTCTCACAGAATTAAAAATAAAAGGCAATATCGATGCTCGTGATATAAATTTTTTAAAACATAAGGTCATTAATCTTGCTATTTTAGATTTAAGCGATGCGAAAATACATTCATTTACAGGTACTGGAGGAACTAAGTACTCATCAGGTGAACCACCAACATACATTGAAAATGAACTACCTCATTCTGCTTTTAGTGATTTAAAAACATTAAAAACAATTGTGTTACCAAAAAATTTAACTTCAATTGCAGGAAGATGTTTTTATGATTGTTCAAGACTTGAAAGCATAATAATACCAAGTACTGTTAAGTCTATATCGGGTGATTATACTTTCTATGGTTGTAGCAGTTTGAAGAGTATAGAAATTCCCAACCTTGTTACTTCTTTAGGTAACAATACATTTATGAGATGTAGTAATCTGGAAAACATTATAATTGGCACATCAGTTACTACAATAGGATCTGGCTCATTTGAGAAATGCATAAAATTAAAAAATATTATTATACCTGATGCTGTACAATCAATTGCAGGCTTATTATTTTTTGGCTGTAATTCTTTAGAAAACGTCACAATTGGAGAATCTGTAAATAAAGTTGAGGGTGGAGCATTCCACTTTTGCACAAAACTTAAAAGAATTATTTTTAATGGAGTAACTCCACCAATTGCTGATGCAAATGCAGGTACTGAGGTTAATCAAAGCACTTGCATTTTAGATATTCCTAAAGGTTCAAGTGTTAAATACAAATCTGCAACATATTGGAAAGATTTTAAAAACATTGTTGAACGTGATCATTAATTAAATCTTCATTAATTTTCCAAAAAACTTCTTATCAGAAAATTATATCACATAAAACAACTATCTTTGCATATTGAAAACAATTCATATTTCAATAAAGCAGTACATTTGACTACTATTTTGACTACTAATCAAACTATATTTTAAGTTATATTACTGATTTAATGATGTATAATTACAAAAAGGGGCTGTTTGGTTTTGACAGCAGGTAGAAGGGGTAAGTAAGCATGTCGAGCGGGGTGAAAACGGCTCGTAAATAACGGTTCACGCACACAATAACTGGCGAATATAACTACGCTTTCGCTGCCTGATCGAAGTATAGTAGATTAACGGCTTAATCCCGATACAAGGTGTTGGGACGAAACATCCTCCAAAGGCCGTCGCTCCGAGGCCGATGATCAGAGGGTGCAGCTAAATCGGGGATAGTGTTGATCAGCCTCGTGATCAACACGAAATCAAAGAGGATAAGGCAGTAGTTGGTAGCTTCGGTCTTGCCGCTGCACGAAAACCCAAACGAAGATAAACATGTAGAAAGCTTATTCATTCCTTGTTTGGACGAGGGTTCGACTCCCTCCAGCTCCACGAAAGACAAATATAAACACTTATCAACCAATGGGTTATAAGTGTTTTTGTTGTTTTAAGTAGTTCTATAAAAAAGTCTATAAAAACACAAACAATTGAATACCATTTAGTTACTACAAAAAATCAGACTCTTATGGCACGAAAACGGTCTATTATCATTTATCCGCACCTGAATGACGGCGGTGGAGATTTAACAAAAGCGTGGTATGTGGAATGGAAATATCGAGTTCCGGGAGAACCAAAAATAAGAAAGGAACGAATTTACAAAGGCTTAAACCAAGGAACCGCCGAAGAACGGTACAAACTTGCAAAAAGCATTATAAAGAAGAAATCTGAATGGCTAAAATCCGGGAAACATTTAGATAGCAAGAGCGACAAGAAAGTAGTGTATGAAGATGAGCTGTTATATCGACATGAGGCAAAACTTTACGGCAAAGTAAAAGAGTCTGTCTCCACATTCCGGAAACATCTAAGTGCTTACATTAAATTTAAAGAACAGTCAGTAAACAAAAAGACTTTGGACAATATCCGATCTAAGTTACGAATGTTCGGCGCGTGGATGGGCAATAGAGGCTTAATAGATATAGATGTTAAATACATTGAAAAACAACATATTATTGATTTTTCCATTTACTTGTCAAAAAATGAAAATCTTGCAGTTTTAACCATAAAAAAGTACATCCAAATTTTGCATTCATTCTTTGAATGGGCTGAAGATCAAAATTTAATAGATAAAAATCCGGCAAAAAAAATTCCAACCATGGGAAAAGTAGTAGATGAATCTGCCACACCATTTGCTCTTGATGAGAGACAGCGACTGAAAGAAGCTATTGAATTTAAGGACCCGCAATTGTGGCTCGCTTGCGAAATTCAGTATTATTGCGCCATTCGTCCCGGGACTGAATTAAGACTTATGAAAATAGGATGGATTGATTTTGATAGAAAGAGGATAAGAATTCCTGCAGAAATGGCAAAAAGCGACCGAACCGATATTGTAGATGTGCCGGAATTTCTTTTTAAAAAGCTTCTACCCTACCAGCAATATGATAGAAATCTTTACTTGTTTGGGAAAAACAGAATGCCAAACACGGAACCGGTAGGAATGAATACGCTTAGAAATAGATTTAACACGTACAGAGATAGCCTGGGTATTTCACGGGACCGGAAATTTTATTCCTGGAAGCATACCGGTGCAATCCAACTCATTGACAACGAGATGCATCCTTATGATTTGAAAAATCATTTACGCCATAAAAGCTTTACCACAACAGAGAGATACCTGAAAAAACACGCAGGAAATTTATCCGGAAAAATTGAAAAATACAGTTCTGAAATATAATCACAAAGCCACCATGAAAACTACTAAGTTCTTTAAAAGAGATAAACCGCGCATCTGTGAAGCCGTTCATTTTATCTTCGAATACGCCAGAAAAACAAAATATAATGAAAATTACAAACGATCATACAGATGCATTGCAAGACATCTGCAGGGCTACGAAAATGAACGTGGTGTGAAATTGTACTCCAACTCGTTTACATCTGATGTAGCTGAAGACTTTGTTGATTATTTGCTTGATAAAAATCTGATGCTTTCAACTGTTTCAGGATATTTTGATAAAATATGTTTTATGTTTAGAAAAATGGGAAAAAGAGACTTCAATGTTGATTATTCTTTTGAAGATTACTTTATTGAGAGTGAAGATGCAACATCTGTTTATATTACAATGCAAGAAATAGAACGGATTTATAACATGAAAATCAGAACGAAAGAACGTGATGTGGTGCGAGACAGATTGGTATGTAACTGCCTGACAGGAATGCGAATTGGCGACTTTAATGCACTTTCTTCAGAAAATGTAATCAATGATGTTATTTTCCGCAAAACTCAGAAAACAGGTGAAACAATTGAAGTTCCGGTGCATCCGATAGTCAGAAAAATTTTAAATAAATATAACGGAGAGTTTCCTCCTTACTATAAATCCTTACAGAATTATAATAAAATAATCAAGAGCATCTGCAAGCAAGCAGGATTAACAGATAAAGTGCGGTGGGAAAGAACAGTAGGGAAAAGAGTAGTGCGCAAGACATTTAAACGATACGAATTAATAAGCTCACACACAGCTCGTCGTTCTTTCGCCACAAACACATACCTTGCCGGTATTCTGCCAGCACGCATTATGTTGATTACCGGACATAAATCCGAAACTTCTTTTTTCAGGTATATCCGGATCAATAAAAAAGAAAATGCCCGGGTATTAGCCGAGCATCCCTTTTTCAAATAAAAAAGCAAATCACAACTCGAGATTGATGCGTTTTATTTCGAGTTCAATCTCTTTGCCGTCCTGAATGGCCGTTATAGTATGCCGGCGTTTCTCGGTCACTTCAAGTCCTAAAAACTTTATTACACGCTCTATATCATCCATTGGAAATGTAGAGCCTTTTAAAAAAGCATTAAAATGGTGCCGGTTAAGACCTAACTGGCGACAGAGTTCGGCTTGTGACATTCCCTTTTTTTCTATAGCTGATATAATTGCCTCTCTGAACATATTACTATTTTCAGACAAAGATAGATGTTTGTTTTGATTATTCATAACATTTTAATTTTATTCCCATGAATTTGAAAATTCTTTATCTTTAAATAATTCTGCCAAACCTGTTATTTGCTTTAATCTTAGTACTTCATCCGGATCCATTCCTAACTCCATCCCAATCCTCACATTGGTCCAGTTGTGTTTTTTAAGAAGTGCTACAAGCTTTGCGGACAACTCTACTTGATGTGTGCCTCTTGCCATATTGTGTCGGACAGTTGCTGTAATCCGATCCTCAATGGATTTATTGAGTTTCGATACAGGAATATAGCCGTGCAAACTTTCTTTCACAGCTTTATTGCTTTCAGCAACCGTTTTCCGGTGAAATCCGTCCACCACAACAAAGGGTGTTCTTTTTTTATCTTGATCGGCCACAACTACCGGCATTGTAAAACCATCCTTCTGAATAGAAAGATTCAATAAAGTCATTTCAGGAGGAGCTACTTTATTAGGATTATAATCATTCCCCTCCACTTCGTCAACTTTTACAAGCTGTACATTAAGGGTTGGATGCTCAATATCCATCCAGTCGTACAGTTGTTGCGTTATCTCATTGAAAATCTTTACTTTTTCGTCGAAAGTAAGATTTTCTTGTAATTTTATTTTCATAATAATTCACTGTATTTTGTAATAATTTCTACTTGTTTTTCTAATTCTCGCTTAGTTTGACTAAAAGATAATCCCTTACACCAATAGTCATTTTTCAATAGTACTTTGCAGATTCGACGCCAGCTTGGTGCTTTCCTTGCAGCTTCAAGTTTTGGATCTGCTGCGTCCGGAATAATGGAAATTCCTTCTTTATTCCACCAAGCCATGAAAGTGTCTATTTTTTTTTGATAATGCTCGGCCAAATATGGTGGCATAGTATTCAAAAGAAATTTTGCATAACTCTCAAAAGTGTGTCCCGGTGGCAAGTTTACTTTATAATTTCCGAGCGTTGTCTTATCTGTTTCCGTATATCGATTTCCAAAATTAGCACCTTCAACACGATTAACAATCTTTGCCCACGTTTCCGGCTCCAACGCTTTGAAAAGATATAAACCCTGACGCTGATCATCGCCGTAAGGTTGACAAAGTCGTTGTTTATGAAGCGAAACACCAGCCATGTGCATAAGGTCATAAATTCGGTTATAATCCCATCCAAATTTCCCGTTAGCAGTCCAAACATCTTCCACACGCCAGTCGTAAATAGGATAGGCATTGTAAACTTCCGATTCCGGCTCATCTCGGAAAAGCTTTGTTGTCCAGGCGTAATCTTTATAAGTGATTTTACTTTCGCTCTTGATCGTCCTAAACCGATTGAGACTCTCATCGCTACGAATACCAACGACAGAAACAGTTTTTTTGCCTTGTGAAAACCACCTGGCAAATTCAGGAGTAAATTCCTCGAATTCCATACCGTAACGAAAAAAAGGAAAGTAATTCACATCAGAAATTACTGATGGATGCGTAGGCATATCACGAACCCAAGCATCTTTTTTCTCAGGATCCCAACATACCCAATGCGGTTGAAACTGTGAAACGGCATTACGCAAGTGAATCGGCAAACATATCCAGTAAGCTTTCACTTCTTCCCGATTAAACATACGCTCTGTGTATTCAATCGCGTGAGAGTACTGCGCCTCCATGTCAATATACATAGCATGTACGGGCAATTTATTTAATCGTTTTGCAACCTGAATAGCTAAATTCAAAATTATACCACTGTCTTTTCCATTTGAAAATGAAATGCAGACCCGATCAAACTCTTTAAATATAACTTCAAATCTTTCCAGAGCAGCCTCATACACGTTCTTATTTCTGTTGTATTTTTTCATAAAATTTCTTTTAGTTCTTCCTTGGTTTTTCCTTTGAAATATTCTACCATGCCCATTTTCTTTTCGATATTACTGTCAATCAAACTTTCAAGCCCCACATCTCCGGTCAAATCCCAATAGCGGCAGTCATATTCCTGCCCGGTCCGGAACGTGCGCCGGGTAGATTGGGTGCGAGTGGCATAATCCCAAGTCTTATCGAAATAGATAGTATTGTGAAGGTATTGCAAATTTAATCCTAAAGCTTCCTTTTGGTAGCTTAGTACGGTTGCTTTCGGGAATCGTTTCTCACAAGCTTCACGACTGGCTATGTACTTACAGAAAATAACCGTGCGACTCTCATCTATTTCCTTAAATAGATTTTCAACAACTTCAAACTTGCTTTCAGTACAGCAGTAAGTATGTTGCATCTTTTGAGTCATTTCCAGAAAAATATTATTGTTTTTCCATAGCAACATTTCATTGTCAAGATACTTTTCTTTCAGTCGATTATATTCTGCTTTGGTGTCATCGCAAAGCTTATAATGCAACTCATTATAGAATTGCTTCACTTCCAGTTTCAAATCACATTCATACACATAATGGCGAATAAGCGAATACAAGTAATCAATGTTTTCGTATCCGGTAATGAATTCTTTGGTGTATCGGCGATAGCCACCAAAAGATTTTGTTACCCGTACATATTCGCAGAACGTGTTTTTATATTCGGCATCGCTCATGTTGAGTATTTTTGGCGATAAGAAATCCATTTGCGGCTTTAAATCAAGCAGGTTTTTGCTTAGTGGCGTACCGTTCAACACCAGCTTATATTCTGCCATGGCCGAAAGTTCTAAAATACGTCGGGTGCGTTTTGCTTCAGAATTCTTTATTTTCAAACTTTCATCTACGATTATCATTGTACACCATGCGGTGCGAACTCGATCATAAAGCTTTAAATACGTTCTATCAGACTGTGAGATGCTCTCCACACCTACATATACTGTTTCTGCATTAAATCCTCCCCACTTTTTTATCTCATCCACTACCGAAGATCCGTCATCTTTTGGTTTAATTGTACGCAATGGACCAATCCAAACTATCAACGTAGCCGGAGATGCATTGGCCAACTCACAAGCCACACGCGTTTTACCCGTTCCAGCTTCCATAAAAAGCGCACCTACTTTCCATGTTTGAAGATGGAATTTTGCTTTTTGTTGATCAATTAATAGTTTACTCATATTCGTCATTTTAAGCTGGAGTAAAACCACTTGCTTTGGCGAAGCAAACAAGTTTGCCTTTTTCATTGTAAACAGCTATGCTGACCCCATATTCTTCTTTTGCACTTTTTTTTGCTTCTCTTAAAGTTGGAAATGTTTTCTTGTTTCCATACCAACTATCTAAATACCAAAATTCTTTTGTTTTCATTTCTTTAATTCATTTATTTCGTTAGAATTTACAGCCTCTTTTTTCTCAGGTGTATGTTTTTCAACTATCCACGTTGCGATACTCTCGTCCGGTTCTTCGCCAAATTTCTCTTTGTAAAGCCATGCCGGACATTCAAAGTGTCCGCCTAATTTTTTATTAACTGTGAAATTATAGGTATATCGCCATGGAAACCAGTACTCCCCATTATTGATTTTTACAAGAAAAGCTTTCGGTGTTTCACCGAATAGCTTTTCAAATTTTATTCTTACACGTTTGATAATCATTTGTACATCTCATTTACAGATTCTTTGATTTTTTCAACCAACTCTCTATTTTCATCAGTATTTGTTTCTGAAAATGAAAATTTAGGTAAAAGGTGTTCAAATTCTTGCACTTCTGTCAAAATCTCATTTATTTTTTCTTGCAGTAGTTGATTGAATATTGCTGTTTTCTTTTTGGTTTCTTCCCACATTTTGATATAGGATTCCGGCAAGTAGTCAGCAAAAGTTTCTTCATTTACAACATAGTAATTGTATTTCTTTGATGATACTCTTTTTGTAACCGGAATTGTAACTGTCTCATGGTGCTTGCGACCACCTTCATAATCCAAGTAGTCCAGCTTAAAGGAAATTTCAGAGATGTTTTCGCCCTTTGGAAAACCTACACCTTTTTCATGGTTATAGGATTGAGCGGAGAATAAACCGTCAGAATAAGCTGTTTGGCTGAAATAATCCAACAAGTTTTCAAAAAGATAATCTTTCGGACGCATCGAATATTTTAGATATCTAACTGCTAATAACTTTGGTTTTGCTTCTGCAAAATCAGCAGCTTTCTTTTCAGCTACCTCTTCCGCTTTCTCTTTTTGCTCTTCCAAGTACTCATCATAATCAACTTCCGGATTTTCTTCGTTGAAAAGAATACGCTCGATTCGACTGTTTACACTGTCAATTACTTGTTGTTCTTGCGAGTCAATCCAGTTATAAGATTGTGATGGGCACTCGATGTGGCAGTTTACAATAAATTCACCTTTTTCGTTTTGCCAGATGTAGGTTTTGGTGCTCATCTTCTTGGTATTCCATCCTTCGTTGTTCAGATAAATACGCTTAAGATCACCTTTGGACCATACTTTTTGGTTCATTTTTTCTGCCAGTTGTTCAATTGTCATTGTTGTTTTCATTGTTTTTGAATTTTGATATTATTGCTTTGTTTTGAAATACTGAAACAAATATACTGCTTTGTTTCGTTTTATCAAAACATTTCCACATTATTGTTATGTTATTTAATAATATTTAACTAATTTGTTTTGAAATAATAGAACAATAAACAAAAACCGCCCTACTTCACAGCAGGACGGTCCCGGTAGAATTACAAAAATCAAGAAAAAAGATTTTTAAAGAAAAAGAGTAACGGTTTTCGGAAGGTATATGCGAGAAGTACCACAGTAGAAAGAGCGAGCCATTTAAAATATTTAAGACGAAACTTTTGCCATCCATTCAGATCGGCAGGGACATACACCGGCTTTTCGACATAAACACTATCCATTTGCCTTAGCGTATCACGGACGGTCTTATCTTTATAACGGTATTTTGTTTCAGTGATCCTTATGGTATCGCCTTGACGATCGATATACACAGTATCGGCAAAATAAATACTGTCCCGAAGTATTTGATTTCGATACTCAGTTTTCACAACTTCTTTTTCTACTTCTACTATCCGCTCAAAGCATTTACAGGAAAAGAAGATTGTCGATAATACGATCAATAGAAGTATCTTTTTCATAAATATGCTATTAAAACTCTTCTACTTTTACCCCGGTGTCGTAACAATCAACATGCAGCCAAGTAACGTTCTTTTCTATCCTCACGTTATACGGCAACAGATGACTTTTTTCCTTTATTAATTGACGTGCTTTGGCTGCCGTCATACCGGTTTTAATAGCAAAGACTGAATCACCACCTTCACCAAGGATATGGGCTGACAGATAAATTTGATTCTTCAAAGTCTTATCTTTCACTAATGGGCAGAGATTACACCTCAATCCTCTTTGAGTGTTCTTGCCACCAAACACATAATCATTCATTATCATTGGTGCGCAAAGCACCTCAGTGCGCAAAACAAGTAGGGTATGTAAATACATAGTGCTTAAGAACTGCCAGGACTTATCCCTGAACTTATCGAAAGTATGGGGACAGACTAATTCCTCAACCCTAAAGTAATTCTTTAGCTGTGATATGATTTCACTCCTCGTCATCTTTAACTTCTTCTACAACCTTCTTATCATGCTTCCAACCGATATATTCTTTGAGCCTTATGAAGACCTCCGTGCTTATGAATTCATAAATAAACTTTACGGATTTTGACTTTGGAAATACAATTTTTGCATTCCTGAAAATGTTTGTCAAATAGAAATAAGACACAATATAAGTAAGCCAATTTACCACTGTGTCTGATAGTTCAGGCTCTCGATGGGTAATTGCATACAAGAAAAACACAATGATAAAATAAAACATCAAAAGTTTGATGCCTTCTGTTGCCTTCTTTAATTTAAATCTCTTATTTTCTTTTCCCTTACTGCTTACATCTGCCCAGAAGCCCATAAATACGTTTACGGTAAATCCAAACAGCAATGTCCACAAAGCAAACTCTACTTTTGTAATATGTCCCAAAAGAAAGGTGAATGCAATACAGAATGCGTTTTTGACTTGAGCTATTATTTCACTTCCCATCTTCAATTTCATTAAATTTTAATGATTTATCTCCATTTCATTCCAATATGCCTTAATACAATGATTTTCATCAAGCGCATCACATACCCAAGCTACTAACTTTCCAAAAGAAGCTAGGCTGTTATTGATCTTATTTGCTCCCAGATAATAGGATATTGTTTTACCATCCCCTTTAAATTTTACACCATTCTTATTAATTAGGATAGTGTTCCAAAGTGTCATGAACTCATCAGCGCCAAAGATGTCTAAGTTCCTGGCTGTTCTTTTAAAGTAACCACCAAGAAATTTAATCCAACCTCTATGTTTTGCCCTACTTGCTACAAGAATTACATTAACCAATGTAGCAGGCAATAGCAGTATCCACGCAACTAAAAGCAATATAAATCCTATCATGGCTTTGTAATTTGATATAAAATACTTTCTTTAACTGTTTTACCATCTGCTAAAACTGCATTTAAGATTTGTAAAATCTGTTCATTGGTTTCATTGTTGATTGCATTCAGAAACGCATCATTTCCAGAGAGAATATAGTCTGAAACTTCTGATTTATAATGTCCAAACAAAACATCAATATATTCCTTTACAGTTGGGTTTACATACTCAGCTTCAGGATTTTGCAGATAAAGGATTTGTGTCTCACGAATATCCTTTAATTTCTTTGCAGCGTCCTTGGCTGAAAAAGGATTCACGGTTGTTTTAGAAAATGCAATACTTTCATCTTCATTGTACCAATTCATTATTACTTGCTCTGCAGCAAGTATATCGTTTTCCCAAACAAGGGAGTACAACCTTTCAACAGCAGGACAATTAGTAAAGCCGTCATCCTGCCAGGTATTTCCAATTGGTATGGGAGTGCCTGTTTGTGGTTCATTGTAGTAACGGGAATATACTTTATATCCTCTGCTGAACCTCTTAAAATTGGTTAGGTTTTCAAAAAACTCTACATCTATTAATTTGATTTCTTCTTCAGATTTACCATTAAGATAAGGATTTGAAATCGCTACTAACAACTTAGATGATTCCGTTCTTTTTTCAATCAAAAAATCACCACTAACTTCATAAGTAATGATATTTCCTTTAGAACCATCACTAATCAACATTTTGTCATATCCTTCTGCAAGGCATAACTCTTTGTTATGTTGAAACCCAACTATACCATCCTTTTCAAAAGGAGCAATCTCTATGGTATTCTGGTCAATGTATTTTGCATAAATTGGTTTTGTGTTCATATCTCTTATTTTTGAAATTCAAATGCACCTATATCAATTAATCCTGTGGTATCATCTCTACGTTTATTTCTTTTATTATCATAAATAGCCTCATAACCACTGGTGTTTTCAATATTATCACCAGCATCTATTAATGCAGATAAAACGTTATCTATTTCTACATTAGATAAAAATTGTTCATCTACTGCACCTGCCTCTTCAGATAAATATTTAAAATAAGGACTATTTGCATCACCTTCATTGTTTAGCGATAATGATATATTTCCTTCCCCTGCTCTTAATTCATTTTCACATGCAACATATTTTTCTGTTTTTCCAGCATCATTAAAGATATTGGCTATATTATCATTTATATCTCTATTCCCATAGACTACCGTATTAATTAATTCTGTATTGTACGTTGCTGCGCCAGCCGCATTAGATTTATTTTTGATAACACTACAATTAACAGCTTTACCTAAATAAAATCCACCACTTTTGTCTGCTGTATTGTTTATAGCCACGCAATTAATACTTTCACAGTTATTAAAACCACTACATAGAATATTATTATTGCCATTAAGACAGGATGTGCAATTAATAGTTGTACAGTCACCAAAAGATTTTAAACTCCTTTTAACTGTACAATTTACTGCTTTACTTTTACTAATATCATTAGTATTTTCTAAAAAAAAGGAATTAACAATTGTATTAATTGTACTATTTTTACCTGCACCCACAACCACAGAACGGGTTTCAATATTATTGAATGAAACCTTTAAATTAATTCCAGAACAATTGCCAAATTCTAAAAAATAATACTTAATTTTATTAAACTTTAATATACAATTTATTAAATTGCTAAAATAAATAGCAGACTGGTAATTTACAACACTGTTGTTAAATATCACACAATCACTTAAATTTGTAAGCATAATTAAACTACCCTTATTCGAACTATTATTAGAATAGTTGTTATAAATCTTTGAATGTTGAAGTTTTAATTTAGTATTTCCACAAATAACACTTAAATCCTCGGTTGAAATAGTTTTAGCCCCACCAACAATTTCAAAACCATTAACTATGGTGTTCAATTGCAAATTATTTCCATAAAGAATACAATAAGCATTATCCGACATGCTTGCAGCTGTGATTTTACAACCTATATTTATTGATTCGTCAATAACGTCATTACTATTCAAATCTCCTGATAAAATTGACCTATATTTAGGTGTGTAAACAATTAAGTCTCGAGTACCACTTGGTAACTCCAATTCTTCAACTGTTCCTATCATCTCACGTTGATAGATAGATATTTCATCTCCTTTAAAACCGCCATATATATTAACCCCATCTTTTAGGATAAAAGATTTACTTCTTTCGTCATTTTCATCTCTTTTAGTAGTAGGTAGATATTTTAACCCTTCAAGTGTCCCCTTTACAAAAATATTGTCTCCTAATTCAGCTCTGTCAATAGCTTCTTGTAAATCTTTTACAGCATTTACCCAACTTAGCCCATTACCTGTATTATCAGCTTTTTCTGCGTCAACATACCAGATATTATTTTCTGTCTGGATAAGTTCAGATTGAATAATTTGTTCACCACCTATGGCTGTGATGTTTTTATACAATAAAGTCAAATACCAAGTAACACCGTTGTCAGTTGTTTGTACCTCATAAATATATTCACCAACTTCTATAGGTATAGCAAAATTGTTAAATATCCAATTATCAGGAAAAGTCAAAGAAACATAATCATTCAAATTCAGTTTTAAAGTAAATCTAACATACTTACTCAAATCAATCTGAGATGTATTTAACGACACTTCCAAGGTTTCAGAAGTAATAATTTGATACAATCTTTTAGAAGATTGTAAAATAATTTCGCCATCAATTACTTGTTCTTTTGCAAATTCTATAGGACGGATGGAGTCTATAATATTTTTTTGCTCTGAGGTTACAAAGTATTTGTTGTTGGTATTTAAATTTGCTTCATTTAGAGATAAAGGATTTTCTGTTCTGCCTGTGCCTTTAATGGTATTATCAGTATGAATGATAATTCCTTCGTATCGCTTTACGAAAACATTACGATGATACGCTACGTCGGACACTTTATTTAAAACCACGACACTATTATCATTTGATTGAACAGCATGAGCATATTCTTCCGGGGCACTACTAAATTCTTCATTTGTCCAATAAAGACCATTTGTGAAGTTTGGAATTTCTACTATCCCATCTTTATAATTACTAATTACTGCTCTTAACTCACTAATCGAAGGTATCCTCCAAACATCGTAGTTATTATTTCCATAGTCAATGCTTGCGCCATTACTTGTACTGCCGCCGTGTGTTTTGTTTAGAAAAATAACATCTTGATAATTCCCGTTGTCTATTATTGCAGCGACAAAAATATTTTCGTCAATGTAACTTCCCAATTCGGGTAGTTTGTCCAATTTTGTTTCTGCAAAAGAGTCCATTTGCTCGGAAATAGCCTCAACAGCATCTGCAAGTGATAACCCTGCATCTCCAACACGCTGAGCCGTATTGGCGTTTTTTTGCGTTTCGTTTTTTATTTGTTGCCACGCTTCGCGGGCTTCGGATAATTTTGTTTCAAACACACCATCCATGTTGTTATATTTTATTTTGGTTCAAAAATATCTCGTAATAACTAAGAGTGAAAGGACAAATATTAACTCATTTAATTAACTAAACTGCCCACTGAAAGTTTCATCAAAAATACGGTTGTAGTAGTCATAATCGAGCGACATATATTTTTCTGGGTTCATCACTTTTATTTCAATAGGGATTGACTCCGGAATGCTCTGCACCATTGATAGCGATATTTCTGCCGAAACGCTACACTCCAGAAACTCATCAGACAATGGATTGTAAATGCGTACCTCTTCGCTCATCAGTAAATCTTGAAGAAACAAAATATCTGTCATTCGTTTGTAGCCGATATTGCTTTTATATACCTGCGTAAAGGACCCGCGCTGTTTATTTTTTCGAAGCACGCCGTTTTCGTTTATTACATACTCTTCCCCTTCAGTAATTTCCGGTTCATACTTCATTTTCCCAAAAAGAAGCATTCTCTCCATAAACCCAAATGAATTGCGAAATTCAAGGATGTGTTTTTCTTCTTTAACCGGGTCCGGATAAACATGGATAATAAATGCAATTTCATCATCCACGCTCATATGTATCATGTCGTCTTCCGGTGCAAGTTGTGCATAAGCAGCTGCTAAATCTATTGTTTCAAAATATTGTGTGTTGCTTTCAATAGATGGAATTTCGAATTCACTACCGGTTGAAGTTACAAGTTTATATTGCTTGCCTGGTAAGCGAACAAACCATGCATCGCACAGCTCACTTGCATAATAATTGATGTTTATTTTGTTTGAACTTCGATTGGAAAACAAAAACAGATTTGCAGGATCACAAAAACGAGTAGAAAATACGTTTGTTCCCTGATTCATAAATTTTAAAAAAACTGCATTCGAAACACCTCCGGGTATAGCAATTTTATAAGGAATATCTATTTCAGGAAAATCTGGAAAACTAACTCTATACCTAACTTCTCCATTGGTTGACACGCTTAGACTGGGCATCAAAGATCTAAACTCATATAATGATACAGCATATGAGTCCAAAACATCTGATAAATCAAAATCTGCGATAAAACGTATTACTGTTTGTCCGCCTGGACCTTTACGAGTAATCCTAATAGGATAAAGTGTAAGAGTAAAATCTTCTATGGCATGAGGATAAGCATATATACTATTACTATATCTTCTGATATCCACCTCTACAGTGATTGGAGTAGCATCATCTGTTTTTATAGAAAAAAGTATCGGGTTGCCGGTAAAAGATATTGCTGATGGTTGTCTTAAAATTTCCATATCATTCGTACGATTTAATAGTTCGGAATTTAGCTTCCACAATTTTTATGGATTCATTTGATATTTCATATTTTATGGATTCAGGCAACAATGGTTGACCTTTTATACTAACCAATTGAAAGCTTAGCAATTTCTGTATTTTCTCCACGGGAAGTTTAAGCTGAACTTTCACTTCATGAAAGGAGTTTTGAAGCATCATGTCTAATTTCTGCCAATTTGAATGATATAAACCCGTGTCTCTAAAATAATTTAAATCCAATGTCTGATCTCCATGTGAATATGTAGTTCCGTATGTTAATTTACTATCACCTTCTATCACTCCATGGCCATCTATATCATATCTGCCTGCTCTGTAACAAAACATAATAGGACATTTCTTGTCATCATTTTTCTTAACGGTATTTCCTATTTGAATATAAGTGTTCAACGCGCGTACGGTGGGAATATAAGGCATCACACAAAACCTATGAAAATGCTGTGATACATAATAATATGAAGACAGATCAGATAAAATCATTTCGACAAACGTTTCTTCTGATTTTTTTTCAAATACCTCGTGTCCCTCTTTTTGTTCAAAAAAATCAAAACTATATTCTCCGGTAAGTTCGAAACTGAAGCCTCCGCCTTCTAAATATATTTTTTCAATAATAGACTGAAATACGTTACTCCAACCAATCCCAACAGTCGCGTCCCAAATAGGAATTTCAGAATGTTTTTCTTTTAATTCTTCATAAGATAAATATTTGTGAGGTTTACTTAATTCCGGGTAGTTTCTCGATAGTTTTAGTGTTTTCGGCGACTCAAATGTTACAACAGGATGTGAGCTAAGATAATTATCTAAATGTAAAACATTCGAAAGCGTTAACGCCTCATCCCAGGTTTGAATTGATACATCTACTCCATTAGCATCCAAGATAAATTCAAATCCATATTTATTACATAGTGATTTTAAAAATTCATATACCGTGCAAGAAGGAACTAATTGAGCGTAATAAATAGACCCCATCATGATAGAATCAATATTATTGTTAAGTATCACGAGTCCACTTATCATCTGATCAAAACTTTCATTACTTACCAGATTGAATCCTAAATAGTTGAATATCTTCGACAAAACATACTTAACCTTTAAAAAAGGGCTGACTGCATAACCGGCAGGATAAGTAATTTGCACTCCTTCATCTTCAAGACTTATAGCATTCTGAGCTGACAATCTATAACCAAGACTATTGTTTTCTGAATCGTAATATTCTTGTCCGGGATTGGCACCATAAGGAACAGCCACATGATTGATAAAATTAAAAACACCTTCTATGGTTGCACTTATAATGTATGATGTAATCTTTCCATCTTTTATAGTCACAGGGAAAATAGACATTTCATCATCTAAATCATCATCAAACATTAACCTATTGAGATAGTCGATCCACTGATCTATTTTATCCGAGAGACTGCCGGTAAAATCATTTCTCACTTCGTTTTTAAATACTTCGGTCATCAACAGATCTTTCGACTTGTTATAGATCTGTGATTCGCCAATAAGAATAACAGCTGATAATGGTGCGTTTCTTTGAGCAGAAACAATAATCAATGTTCCTTTTCTTACAAAAGAACCTGCCGATATGATAATATTGCGACGAGTAACATATTTGTTAGATCTGTCTATTCGATGTAGAAATCCGGTTAATCCTGCATTTTTACGAGTGTATGGTAAATTGATAGGTAAAGACACAGATCCTTGCTCACAAAGAAGAGGATTTGTTTCTTCAATGCTGATTTTAAAAT
>ERZ795030.2897-NODE-2897-length-19358-cov-8.960628_pt1 | contig 19358 bp, 41 predicted proteins | sample MGYA00375122_ERZ795030 | MGnify/ENA primary metagenome ERZ795030 (study PRJEB30165, sample SAMN05720146) | activated sludge metagenome | isolation source: anaerobic digester from wastewater treatment plant | place: Japan | collected 2015-04-20 ... | reverse complement strand
TTCATTGAACCCACGTTCGGATTAATTTGTTTAATAATATCTACGATAGTAGCCTCGGCGGGAAGCCTCGCGATTTTAAAGGCGGAATTTGGTACTTGTTTCATAGTTTTAAAAATTTTTCTTTGGTTAAAAACCCTCTTTCCGATAACTTGAATCGATTAAACTTTTTCGCTTGGCTGTCCAATCAATCGTATCATTGGACATTTTTGAAAAGACCAAAAATCTTCTTTTGTCGTTTGTGCAAATGGCGACAAATTTTGCCCCTTAATCCAAAAGTAATTTCCAAATTCATTTCCCGAACCAAATCCGCGCCCACATTCGGTAATTTTAAATTTAGAGTATTTGTGGATGATGATGTCACCGGGTTTAAGATGAATTGCATTTACAACCTCGTGGGCAATAACAGGAGCTTCTTCAGCTTCCTTAAATTGGGCGTCCCGCATTTTTTCCATCTCATTGTCTGTATAAATAGGTATATTGCAAGAACCCGCATTTTTCACGGGCTTTTGGGGTTTGTTCCGGTTGTCCAATATCTTTTCCAGTGCCCACCAAGTTGGCGAAATTGCCATTTTTATTGTTTCCCTAAATATGTTCATATTTGTTTATTGTCCGTGTTTTAGATTATTTGTCAAGAAAAAGAGGGTTTTATACATTAAAGTTGATGTTAAGACTAGTTTGACTACCACGTCACAGCTAAATTTATTATTTCCTTGGCGTATTTAATAACAGTATATTTTAGCCAAGCGGAATACTGATATATTTACTGCCAGCATATATCATCGCCGCCTCATGAAAACACTTGGCGCATACTATTTCATCCCAAAGCCTTTTTGGCAATACGCGCCGCCACAAAGACTCCGGGACATGGTAAGTATATCGTTCATCGCAACCGCAAACCGCGCATTTCCCGCAAAAATTACCCAATTCAACATTCGGATCTGTCCAATAGTGGAGTTTTTCAGCAGATAAACAGCAAAAACGATCAATAAACATATCATTAGTAACACCCTCATCGGAGGGTTTGGCTAACACTACCCGTATTTCATTTCCCATAAAAATAAAGTCAACTAAAATCTTCACCAAACTTTCGAGCACTCATACACCGGCCCCAAACTAATCGGCCCCTTACTCATAAATTGCTCCAACACAACACAATCCTCATTGTGCATAAACGCTTCGACCCGCCGCGCCGCCAAGTTTTCAATAGCCTCGTCATCGTAAACCGCCTCGATTGCGTCGCTATCCTCTTCGGCGGCCATAAAGGGGATTAGGGGCGGGACTTCATTATTCAAAATGATTTCTGAACGGAACTGTTCTTTTAGAGCATTGAGAAAGCGATCTTTCTTAGGGCAAAGTACGTAATCAATATAACTATCCCCGAAATAAGAAGAGGAAAGTTTTGCATCATACTTGGTTGCGCCGGAATTAACCGCCCAATTCAAACAGCGTTTGACAAAACTTTTTTCACCGCGAAATCCAATCGCCACGCCCTTACCATAAAAACAAATTGAAAATGGACAGTTGTCAAGGATGTCTTCGACCAAAGTATAATGTTTGTGGTCGTATTGGGGAAATAGCGGTACGTCGCGGTATTCCTGTGTAATGATTGAATCGGGATGGGTTAATTGTTCGAGAGGCATAGTTGATTTTTAATTGTTTGTTTGATTATTCGATCTGTTTTTTAAAACAGATAAGAGTGTGTTGGAACACTCGCCAAAAGCCAAGGATTTTTCGGCTGAACTTCCATTACGTTTTGTTTTCGTTCCTTTCCAAAACATTTCTATTCCACGCCATCCCGCCAACGTCAAAAGCGCCGTTAGAATCTTTAAATTTTTCACCCATTTCTTCCCAAGCTTCAATATAACGCCCGAAAAGATTTGGGAGATATTGCTTTAAAGATTCTTTTTCGTCGCAATCCAACAATTCAAAACACCTCTCGGGAGTAATCTTGTGCCAAGTATCACCATCGCGAGACAGCGCGGTAACATAGGCCCAAGCAAGTGTTTCTGTTTGGATTCGCCCCCAACATGAACAGTAGGGGATACCAGCGGCGGAAAAAGCGGATGGTGGATAGTTTTTGTTCATTTTTAATTATTCGGATTATGTTTAATGACTACATCCTTGCGCGAAACTGATGAAGTTGTCAAATCAAAACTCCACTTTCTTAATTCAATCATTTGCGCGGCGGAAATACCATTGTCGAAATCGGTTTGAACAATCTTTCCCACGTCAATATCTTCCATATCCCAAACATCATCGTCAATCACGCGGTAATCATCAACTTCCTTGTGCCTAGACAACCACTCCGCGATTTCTCTACCGCGCAAACCAAAATCTTTAGTACGCCAATCTTCATGAAGGAAATCGGTTAGTTCACATTGTTTTAGGCGAACGCCGAGAATGTCAGAATTATCACGGGGATTTTGACAAAACTTGCGCCAAGTTGATGAAATGACTATTTTGGGGCCATTTGGCGCGGCGCAACATTTACGCAGGAATTCCGCCGCAACGGTATCCCATTCGTCCATTTCGCCACCGAAATTCTTGGAAAGCGCGATGTGGGAGCGGGATGTACAGAGAACACCGTCGATGTCAAGGAAAATAATTTTCATTTTTGTGGAGGTTCAGGAAGTGGCATCCAATGAGTGGGTGAGCTACAGGTTGTTGTAAAAGCCACCCAAAATCGATCTACGCCGAATTCATCATCTCCTTCTACCCAATGTCCCACGCCAATCCCCTCCTCACTATCATATAGAAGAACTGACGTTCCATCTCGCGGAGCTGTTTCAATTGGAAGCCATGATATATTTTTATATTTCATATTATTTTTATTCTTTAATCCCAAAATAAATCACTTCAAATTACCATTTTTTGTAGCGATAACCCACTCGTTATAAGTTAGTTGGATTTTTGGGTTAGTTTTCTTCCAAACTTCATAACTTTCAACTGAATATTTTTGATTGTAATATTGTTTTGCTTGATTTGTTATAATCTCCATCATAAAACACCCAGAAATTATCAATAAAACCAAAGCTATTAATATACCCGGAACACCGAATATAAAATTTAATATTTTAGAATTTTCCATTTTTATTATTTATTTTTATCAAAGATATTTAATCTCTTTCGTATTTCCCCATCGTGAGTTTCACACGCTCTATTTCTTTAAATCTTTCGTATTGAATTTTTTGAATATAACTTTTACACCCACGCCAATACCACCGCCTGTCTACATAGATGGGTAATGGCGTTTGTAATATGATTTTTTCTATAATCCCATCAAAGTCAATTTTCTTAGAACAGAATTTAACCCGCATTTCGCGCCCCGAATCGCTTTTAAAATCATTGGCTATTGAAATTTTAATCAACATTTAATATTTCAATCGCAAAACTTTTGCGTTACAAATTTTTTAGCGGGCCAAATTAAAGCAGTCATGTTACCAAAACCATGCTGACTATAAGCCGCGCCTGTGTCAATGTTGATGTATCGTTCAGACACAAAAGGCTGTTTAACCGGCGTGTGGCCAATAACTCGCGTTATATTCCTGTTTTTGAAATCATGATTACGTTCCCAAAGAGCGTGAAACAAATTGCCGTTATCCGCTGATTTACCCCAACCTGTATGTGAAAGAAAAAGCTCTGGATAACGTTCGTCGGTTAGATACACCGGCAAATTAGACATCCAAATCAATGTTTCCCGTGGAATATCGCCGCCGAAAGACCGAATCGTCTTGTCCCCGCCGTTGAAATCAATCCATACTCCGTAAATGTAATCCCTTGAGCAATTTGGCTTTATATTATAATGCGCCAAACACAAATCCTCGTGATTGCCTTTAACGGTTTTAACCTTATTAGCAATCGCCCACTCCAAAACTTCTTTGGAACGCGGGCCGCGATCAATTAAATCGCCCAATAAAAAGATGTCATTGTTTTTAACATCTTCCTGCGGGCAATTTGCGAGAAGTTTTTGGATGGTATTGAAACAACCGTGAATATCTGAAATGATGATTGACATTTTTTCAATTCTTCCCAAACATATCATTTCCGCCGCCGAAAGTCAACGGATTTTCCGCATCGTTAAGCGAAATCTTCCCCTTCCTAGCCTCTTCCAAGATTTCCTCATTCAAATCAGGATTCTCCATTTCCTTCCGCGCAAAATCCATCACTTCATTAAACATTTCGGGATAAACCGCGTAACGCGAGAAATCCCAACGCCAAATTTCGTAAAATTGATGACTGCGCGGCCACAAAGTCACCATTTGTTCAATTTCTTCATTACTCGGCTTTTTGCGCATGACGTAATGAGTCGTCGCGATGGTGAGCCATAGCGTCTGGGCGTTAATCCAGTGATAACGGATGATTGAAATAATGGCGAGAAGCCCCAAGATGGATAGTGCGATGATAATGTTCATAATTTTAACAAATTAACTTTTTCCCAAAAAATCTTCTACGCGCTTAATAAGTTTGCAATATTCATCGTCCGATTCATCGGAGTTAAACGAAGTAAGTTCGTTAACCGCGATTTTGAAGGCTGCAAGTGTATCACGAAGAATCTTTTCCATTTCACGGGCGAAATCAGCGGAAACATAAGCGCCGCTCGGGTCCATTTTGTCTGAATCGTCATTTGAAGACGGCTAAAGAGCTTCTGAATCAGTTTTTGGAGTTTTTGAAGTATTAGTTGCCATGAAAGAATATGATTAACGAATTCCCGCTAAAGTCAAGAGGAATTTCGTATTCCCGACATTTCCCCGACATTTTTCCACGGCAAAAAAGAAAAACCCCGAAAATTTCTTCTCGGGGCTTTCCCTTAATTAATTTTAATTTTTTCCGCTTCCCGTCGAATCCTAGTTTCCAACGCCAAAATTCTTTGTGAAGAATCAATTATGGCGCGGTCAATCTGATTCGATTCCTTCTCAAGACCCTTCTTCACGAATCTTTCAACGCGGAGTTGATTTTGAAGAAACTCTAAACTTTTGAAAACTAAAGAGTTATCAATTTGTTCGTGAGAATTTTCTTTTGAAGGCTCCATGTATAGAGTTACACGGAAAACTAACTTTTCAAACTACCATCTACAACCAAAAGCGGAACAGTCTCCCGCGTCTTAATCAAAGTCTTTTCCATCTCCTTCTCGGTCTTCCAGAACTTACGCGGAATACACGAAATCGCCTCACCCTTAGTCTTTACGGGCTTCTTGCGGCCCTTGCGCGAGCCGTGATAAGCATTAGCGGCGGCTTGAATTCTATCAATGAACGCTTGCGGCGGCGCGTCTTCTTCGATTTGCGCGATGAAAATGGGGATGTCTAGCCCCGCCAGTCGGCCAGTGTCATCGATTGTCACGGCGATGAATTGATTTTTGGACTTAGGCGTTTTTTGCTTATCCGCTTGTTCCTCTTGAACTACTTTATTAAGTTTCTCCAAAGTTGACTTAACAACTTCTTGGGCCGCGCCACTATCACGAAGCGCGGAGATTACGTCGTCGATTGATACTTTGTTTGTTGCCATAGATTTATTTAAATTTTAATTTTTACAATTTAATTTCCCGTTCCTTAATCACCACACTATCCGGCACCTTAATATCAGGTTTAACCAGTTGAAGGCGATAAACCTTGGCCAACTCGTTCAAAAGCGCGAATTTAACATTGTGTAAAGCCCCATCAATTTTTTCCAAATGCAAACGAATAGCCGTTTCAACAGATTCTTGCGTGAGAATGTCTTCCAGAGTCAACCCATCCATGATAAGTAACATGGGTTTATGATCTGGAATGTTCCGGGGCGAAGTCAGTTTCCATCCATAACAAATTTCGCCGCGATTATTCCAAGAATAGATATTGCAGACCCAACCTTTTGCGCGGAGGGTTTCAATGATGGGATCGTATGAGTTTAATTGTTCTTTTGTCATTTTTTAATTCTTCCAATATAATTGTCAGCCACACGCATTAAAAGAGCATGTTTACGATAAAACCAATCAAAACTCTCATTAGAAGGGGTTATTTGATTAAATTTCCCCCACAATTTATCACAGGCAATATCCCACCTTTTTAGGAAATCACGCTTTTTTACCCGTTTAACATTCCAAATTAAAACTTTTTGTAATACTTTTTTGAAAATTTTCATTTTTAAAGCCCCGCTTTATTTGCTACCTCAAGAAAATATTGCATTTCCTCTTTAGATCCCATTGCGACGGTAAACCAAATAAATAGACATAGTTTTTCTTCAAAAACCCATGTGTTTTTCGTTATTTGCTTTATCCTGAAATCATTTTTCATTTTTTACGGTTATAGCCGCCTCAACAAATTTTATCGGGAAAAACTTCCTCCATAATCTAACCCACCACGATTCAGCGGGCATAATAACCTCAGCTAAATCTCCATTTAGCTTTTCACGCAAATGTTGTTCGTTAAAAGCAATTTCCCAATGTGCGATTTCAACAGTGTCGCCAACAGCCATACCCGGTTTAGCAAGATACATTAACTCTTGTGTTAAAACAATTTTTTCTGTTGGGCGATTAAGCCGACGGAATTTTTATAATTTTCATTTCAAAATCAAACCCCAAGAATATCCTCCAGTGCAGCTACTTTACCTTCAAGATAGCCCATTGACCACCCTCCATAATAAGTATGAGTAATAGGTCTCCCAACAGCCTCTTCAGCTACACGCTTTGCAGAAAGACGACGACGACAACGCTCCAACTTCTTTTGAATTTCTGATGTGTCTAAAACCCGTTCCGGGTAAACACCCTCTTTTTTGTTATCGATGTTGTTTTTCATTTTTTAATTCTTCCAATATGATTGTCAGCCACACGCATTAAAAGAGCATGTTTACGGTGAACTACCACACCCTAAAGGGATTGGGTTTCCTCGCCGTCATTTTATGATATTGTTTTGAAACAGTGGTTTTGTCAAGAGTTTTCCAGCAAAAACTTCTTAATATCCTCTTCCAAAGCCGCTTTTGGCCGCGCTCCCGTGACAGAATGAACATCTACGCCATCTTTAACAAAAACCAAAGTGGGCAAGGCCCGAATATTAAATTCAGCCGCCAAATCTTCCGATTCTTCCACGTTGATTTTGACGAAAGTGATTTGGTCGCCGTATTGATTTGATAGGCTTTCAAGAATTGCTGCCAAAGACTTGCAGGGGCCGCACCAAGGAGCCCAGAAATCAATGATAATTGGCTTTTCGAGAGAGAAAAGCGGGTTTAGCTCTGACTGTGTTGCAACTTCTTGCATTTTTATTTTATTTTTTAGAGGCGGGAATAATCTGCTCCCAAATCAACTCCGAATCTTTCCATTCGTCGGGAATTTGGTTATCGTCATTAAATTCAAAATTAAAAAGCGCGACGCCGTAACCATCTTTAGATTTGCGCAATTGAATTTTCCTTTCGTATTTGCCACTAAACGTATGCGCTACCGCGAAAACCCCGTTTTCTTCATGGGGTTTTATAGCAAAACAATCTATGCACTGCGGAAAACATGAACCAACACGGATATTGTCAAAATTAGAAATTTGCATTTTATTTTTTCTTAAGAGTTGTTTTTCAAAACGCAATGAAACCCATTTCCATCTTTGGTGCAAATATACGCAAGTTCGCACCAGTCGCCGCTTTTTACATTTTCGACGCAAGTATCTTGGATTAAAATCTCTTTCAAATCGCCAACCTGCGGCTCATTATCTTGGGGCGGGATAGCGAAAACCGCGCACCAAGAAGATGGTTTAGCAATACAATAGGCATATGGATGAAAATGAGCGATTTTTGTAACATTGCCAAACTCCTCATTCGCCAACCTACGCATTTCGCGGATTACCTCGCGGTTAAATCTGGGTTTTTGATTTTTCATTTTTTACTCCGTCGCTTTAATCCAAACTTCCCGCGCAATCTTCAACTGTTCCGCCGCATTATTCCCACCCCAATTCACCGTGAAATCGGCCAAAGCGGCCACGGCGGGATAATTATTCTTTTCCTCGTTTGTAGGTTCCGGCGCATCGCTGCGATTAACCGCAATCAATTTAAAATTCTTACCAAAGCTTTTCTTGAGGAAAATCGCCTCAGATTCAAATCGAACGTCTGTGATTACAGGAATAATGGAGTATGGGTCGTAACTTTGGTCGCTTTCAATTTGAGAAACAACCTGTTTTACCCAATAATTAATGTCAACGGCGCGTTTCGCGCAGCCATAAGCGATCATAATCGGGCGGACCAATTCCTTTTGCTCCGGCATACAATTAAAAATGTCAAATTTGAAATTAGCCCGGATGAATCCGGCTAAATCATTTTTAAGTGCGTCGGCGAAAGCGTAGCGTTGAACGCGCTTGTGAATTTGTCGGAAATTCGCGCAAAGGGTGTCTTTGCCTACGCGGTTGTTCCCGGTGATACCGATGACTAGATTGTCGTTCATTTTCGAAAAACTACGATGAATAATGCTTGTTTCAGGTTAAATGTCAACTGCTTTTTTGTGAATCTTCTTTTTCCGCCCATGCCATACGACGGATTTTTACAGCCTCGCGGGGCTTTCCCCACGCTTCTTTTGGATATTTCAAAGTACAAACACATTTATCGTAAACCGCGCATGTCTCGCAATTTGTGTCGAGCAAGCGGTTTGGAAACATACAGGTGTCATGAAGCTCGCTCGCGCAAACTGGAGTGATCGGCCCCGCGCTTTTTGTAATACGGAAATCCTCGCGAGAATACGCGGGTTTACTAGGTTGATTTTCTTTAGGCATATTAAAAAATCTTATCAATCAAAGTACAAAGATAAGTCTCATCGACATTAATAGGTTTTCCGTTTTCATCTACGCGGTCCTTCAATTTTGCAATAACTTGAGAAAAATAAGCACTATCAACACCTACTAATTGATCTTCAAGCACCACAGGATCAGTTAGATCAAGCTGCGAAACTTGAAAAAGCATCTTAAGAATTTGCCCTGCATTTACAGTCCAACCGCGAGAAATAAATTTACGAAGACGAATAACGGAACAGAGGGGGTAGCGCGATCCGATATAACGTAATTCTTTCGCGAGAATACATTCAAGAGCTTCTTGACGCAGAACGAGTTTCTTAGTGTCAGAAACCCAATAATTTGTACAATGTACGAAATCATAATTCTTGTGAATTTCCTCTGGGTCTCCTTGGAAGCGAAGCACGATTTGAATTTGGTCGCTAAGAGTGATGGCGTTAGAGGTAACATATTGAACGCGATATTTGTTACGCTTACCCTCGCCAGCTTTAAGCTCACCAGCGTCTTTAATCGTTGAAGAAGTGTGTTCATCAAGTTCCGAAATCGCATTAACATAAGCATCTGGTTCGGAAGTATCTGTCACTTGCCCCTCTGCAAATTCGCCATCAAAACCCGATCCATCTTCGTTATCAACGACCCCAATTGCGGCGGCGACGTAATTTTCCGAAGCGTTGGCTTGCTGATTGGCATCTTGAATTCCTTCAAAATATTGATAATCAGATTGTTTGGTTTCACCCGCGATTCCCGCACTTTTAACAACAACCCGAACGCGGGGAGGTAACGGCCCATCAACAAGACCATTGATGCGATTAGCTGTATCGCCAGCTTTCACGGCTGGTTCCAAAATTGCGTCAAATTTAATAGCGTGATCGGGATCGTCTTTGAAAGCCGGCGGGGGATTCTTTAAAAGTTCCGCTACATAATATTTCGCGACTGCAAGTGCGGTATCAGCATCGCGGAAATAAATATCGAAATCATTTACCTCCTCGTTAAGAAGCATCGATACGATTGAGCCACCAGAAATGATGGTGTTTTTTTCAACTAGCTTACGAACATTTTCGTCGCTAATCGAATTAGCCCATGCAGTAAACTTACCGGTGAGAATTTTATTAATAGTTTTTGTTTTCATTTTTTTAAACGTTAAAAAGTTTTATTAGAAAATCATTTGTCGTCAAGACTTTTTAGAGAAATCGTCGATATATTCCCGCCAAATCTGGAAAATTCTCCCGCAATTTGGGCACTGTATCCCGGCGCTAAAGCGACTGGGTTTTAGGGTCGTCGATTCTATAATTTTCTAGGGTATTCTCCTCCCACCATTTAGGGAATGAGCGACCTAATCATTTTGTTATTCCGCGACGTGATTAGAATGTATGAAAAGATGGATTTTAATCTTCGTATTTTTAATCTCAATCTTTTCCACCTCATTACGTTCAAACACCTTACAAGACGCCCAGATAATCGCCGCTAAACACTCCGGCCAAGTTTTTCAAGTCTCCGGCGAAAGCATGATGAAATTTTTCCGTCCCGGCTCTTTAATCGTAACTATCCCGGCGGATTTTAAAGAAGTTAAAGCGGGGCAAGTGATTGTTTACAAGAATAGCTCTGGTAAATTAGTAGCGCATAGAGCGGTTAGGAAAGTTGGGGAAGAATGGGTTGTGAGGGGAAGTGAAAATGGATTTGATGATTTGTCAAAGGTGAACCGGGGGAATTTAGAGGGGGTTGTTTACGTTATTTTTAATTGTTGGGGTAATAAAAAAGAAAAAACTCCCGCGAAGGAAGTTTTTGCTTTGGAAATAGCGGAGTAGGTTGTCGCTTTTGGGGACAAGCGCCAAGAGGAATCTTCCCCGGTGTTAATAACAATTTTTTTTCATTTTTTATTTTCCGGGAGCGTTTCACTTTTCCAATTACAATTCAAAGAGAAACACGCATAATAATCGCCATTTTTCATTCCCTCCATCCAAAAGGCTTCGTGGCCACATTTTGGGCAGGAAATCATAAAATGGTCTTCACAAACTTTCCAGCGCTGCTTAACACAATTAGGTTTTAACTTACGTTCTTTAGAACAAAATAAGCAATTTTTAATTTCAGAAGTCATTTTAAATGTCTCTCTATTTTAAACCAAATCATCATCTTTGAAATACTCAATTTGACCATTTTCCACCCCCAATATCTCTTCCAATTTCTGTTTTTTAATTCTCTCCCCACGTGCAACGTCAACGCCATTCCAGCAATCTCTGATCGCAGTGAATATTCCTCCGCAACCTTGGCCGAATTGACTTCTGAACTCTTCTATAAAAGTATCTAACGCTTTCACAAAAGCGATTCCGCCAAAGATAGAAGGAAGAAATGGAACGCAAACAATTAAAATAGTGCGCCGAAGCGTATTTGATTTGATATATGCAATTGTCATTTTAATAGTTCTGGGTTTTCGTGGATATTACCAATAACTTCGTATTTTTTTATAGTCCAATAATTTAAATTAACTAATAAAGGCTTAATATCTTTATGATAGCCAATTTTACCAAAACATCCCCTATGAAATTCGACAATAAATTTATCCTTTACAAGTTTATCTTCAAATTCCCCACGTTCAGAATTTTCTTTTATCTCCGATTCAATTATATCCCCTTCATAAATTTCCTTACCATTTTTGTCAACCAGCCCCGTAAACCGGTCCACGTCAAGACAAGTGTTTTCTATTTTAGAAACGCTCCATTCTCCGGTTTCATAATCGTACAATACTAGATCACCGTCTTTATTAACGGCTATTTTGTCTGATTTTTCAAAGAATCGACCAATCTTGTTCCAAAACCTATATTTAATTTGCGTATTCATATTTTAAATCAAAACTATTTTCCAATCCCTTTCAAAAGCAACTGAATTTATATAAACTCGCGCGCCCCCATCAATATAAAAATATCTGTACTTTAAAGAAAAAATATTTCGTTCTTTATATAACGCTATTTCATATGAGTTTTTTAAAATTTTCGATTCTCCGAACATGGGGTTGCTTAAATAATTTTCTGTTCGTGTAAATGTACCTACATAATCGGCGGATTCCCATATATTCACAAAGGATTTAAATCCAAAAATGCGTTTATACCAAGGGAGAGGATTTTTATAATACATTTTCCCAGAATTATTAATATGCCCAGATTTAAATTTTCCAGTGTTAGTATCTATATATCCAAACGAACAATTTTCAATTTTAGAATTCATTTTTGTTTTATTTTTCACCCGGCAATGACGGTGGAATCAGAATTTTTACCATTTTGTTTTTGGAATTGTTTTTAACAACCCAATTTCCATATTCCCATGCCCTTATTTGTTTACAATGAGTATCGCTTCCAATAGAATAGTATTCCGACAATTTAGCATTCCCGCAGTGAGAACATTCAAAATCATAACATGACGAATTTATCATTTCTTTGTCAACTGCGTAATTGCAACACGGGCAAAAGCTTAGCGAGTTTAACCAATTATCAGAGTTTCCATTTTTCATTTTTTAAACTCTTTTTCATAAATCTCATAAAATTCATCCGAGTCAACATTACTCCACTTCCCGCGTTTATCCTCTTCAAGTTGAATGGCTTTTTCAACGCGTTCCTCATCCGCTAAAATAGCCGACATTACCTTAAGCCAACACTCACGATCACAATCCATTCCGAGGGGATGACACAAATGCGGCCTAAGAGTTTTTCTCATTTTATCATCTTCTTCAATAGCTTTTCTAAGCTCTTTTTTGATTTGCTTCTTGTTTTTGTTATTAAGGCTTGGCCACGCAGCAATAAGGCTTTCCGTGAAACCAGAAACGCTCGCGCTTGTTCGCCCCAGAAAATAGCGAAATGAAAAGAAAACTAAGTCGTTCAAATCGTTATTGAAAGCAGATGAAATCTGCTTATTTTTTAAATCTTGTTTTTTCATTTTTCATTCCTCCAATACCTAAAAGCTATCACCAAACAGTTTCCAATCACGAAAAACAGAATTAAAACAGCGAAAAGCGCGCCGCCGTGAATCACATTTTTCGTAAACTCTAAGGAAAAGTCTTTAGCGTCGAAAATTAACGAGGAGGTTATAATGCCTAGAAACCAGAAAAGGAGCGTCGCCAAACTAAAAATAACGAAGCAAAACGTGGTGGCTAAGACAAATTTAATGGCTAACCCCTTACATTTCTGACCGGGCGGAATCGGCGGCAATTTAATTTTGTCGGACATATTAGAACTTAACATCGTCCGGTAAATCACCGCGTTCTTTGGCTTGTGAAAGTAGACGGAAGTATCTATCCGCGAAAGTCCTTTCTTCGATGTAGGCGTCAAAAAGATTTTGGACCGCTTCCACCGTAGTAGTATTTGATGTGGTACAGAAATCCTCTACTAAGCCGCAAATTTGAGATAGCATCGCGCTATGGCTTTGAAGTTCTTTAAGGTAAGCTTCTTCAATTTCAATTTTCATTTTCCGCCTCCTCTTCGTAAGCTTCTACAACCTTCCGCGCCGTCAAGGGATAACACGTTTCACAATCTTCGCACCCGCACATTCCGTCGGGACACCTGTAAACACGGATTTTTGAGCGTTTTGAGTGTTTTAGATCGTCGTAATCAGGATCGTAAAAATCGGGATCATTATAGTTTGTCGGGCGGTAAAACATGGTTTGATTCAACTGATTTTTTAAAGGAAGTCAACTCTTTTCCTCAACATACTTTTGTAACCTCTTCACCGCACCCTCCATACAAATAATATCTTGTTCTAATTGATCTGCGTACATTTGGTCTTTTCTTGAAAACCTCCCAAATCCCCGAAGATGTTCCGCTAAACTCTCTTTTCCTAATTCGATTCCGATATTCAAACCAGAAATCGCGGCGTAAATGTCGTCAATGGGAATTATTAGAGTTTCTCGCCCCTGAGTGTTTTCCATTTTTTATTCTCCTTTATATTGCCAAAGATACGCGTTACAACGCGCGTGAACAGCGCCTATCGTTTTTCCAGTTTCGTGGTTGTGATGAAGGTGTACAGGATATTTAAAGAAATTTTCGGGAAACAAATCTTCGTCTATCCAAATCTCTTTTATTAATTCTTTTGGCTCCCCGGAGAGCGGTTTTTTACAATAACAACACAAACCTTTTTGTTTTTCAATGTATTGTTTGCGAACCGCCCCGCGCTCCTGCCACGTAAGCGCATTGTAATTCACAGGTAATTTAATTTCATTCATTTTTATATAAACTCCTATACTCTACTGGTTTTCCAGCTAAATGAGCGGCTTCAATACCATATTTCATTCCCTCGCTAATACCCCTATCAGTATAAACTACCGTTGCTTCACTAACATGTCGCCACGCTAAACCGGCATCAATCCCCCATTTACGCTCTTCTAAGATTTCGTCACGTAAAATTCCCGGCTGAGTATAAAGAAGGTGTGATGCAATCGGCGATTCTCCGCGAGATAAAGAATCACGTACGGCGGCGCGGGCATATTCTACGTTAGCTGATATGTCTCCAGCATATGGGCTTTCTATAATAACGAGACGCATTTTTAAAAATACACAATTACGGTGTTTTTCTTTTGTTTCTTAGCTAAAGCAAGAGAATTTCCCGTCCCCTTACTCACGCCGTCCCAAAACGCCAAAACATGGGTCGAGTTATCAATAATCGTTTGGTTCCTAATGAACCCGGCTCGTTTTCCATATTTTTCCCATTCAGGTAGATATTCAAACACCTTAATTCCCCATTCGCAACCCCATTGTGCGCCTAAACTATCAGCGCCCGCCGCACCACCACTGACAATTTCGGTGAATCGCGGGATATAACCATCTGTCGTGGCGTCACAAAAGAATTGTTTTATCGCCAAATCTAACGCGGCGTAATCAGTAAAAGTACGACTACCTATAATTGCGAGTTTCATTTTATGATTATTTACTTCCCACTTTAAATCCCGCGAAAATTAAAAATGCGCCAAAACCAATTCGCCAATCAACGTAGGCTAGCGTGAATAGTCCCGACAAATAAATGAACGTGGCGGCGTTTTGGACTAAAAATTCGCTCCAAACTTTGATATACTCGTCCTTAAGATAGTTTCCGGTAGATTTCATTTTTCAGAATCGTAATTTTTATTAATAACCTTGAAAGAACCATTGTGGTGTTGAATTACCACCCCCTCAAAGGGCTCTCCATTAATTTGCGTTAAATCTTCGTCATACTTCTTGATCAATTCACGTGTTAAAATAACATCTTTTTCAAGAAGCGGAACTGTTGGCAATCCAAGTTGGGACGAAATGTTATGAATATAATATTCCTCTCCCTTTCGCTCGTATCTCCCCTTATCAATATTCCAAACAGAGAAAAATGCAACCCCGAGAGGTTTTTTACAATGCGGGTTATTTGAGAACTTTTGAATCCCGGTTCCGTAAGATTCTCCACGGAAACACAGCGAGATATTACCGCGAGAACGAAGAAAATCCTCAATCTTCTTAGAAAGATTTAACGCCTCAACGTTCCTTGTATAATTGTTTTTTACAAACTTTTTAAAGATAAAAGACCTGCCGCCCACAGAAATATCATAACTGTCCGTATCTTTTTTATACTCAAAAAGCCACGAAAGAGATTGTCCATCAATTTTTTGAGTTACATCAACCAGTTTTCCATAAGGAATATTTTCGGGACGAATCCCCTGCCAACGAGTTTCATCTGTTTTAGGGATTCCGTTTCCGTACACTCCAGCAGCGGAATTATCTTGGGGTTCTGGTGGGGCATATTTTGTAACGCCAATAATTTCAGAAATATCTAAACCGTCATCCATCGCGCCCGTATAACCAATATTTTGCGCAGATTCAACTACGCCAAAAGACCATTCCTTGCGAAGCTGGATTGCTTTCACGCGGGATGACCTTGCGTTATAAAAAGCCGCCCATTGGGTGTCCGGTAAAACTGAATCTGGCGCAATAAAAACAACTTTATCCCCAATTTTCCATTGGTCGCGTTTTACAATACATTTGTACCCAAGAACTTGAACAATGTCGAGTGAATCAGCATTGGGATGTTTTTCAACAGAAACGATTGATTGAATGGTTGCTAAGTTATCCATAAGTTTTGTGAGAAAATGATGACTATTTTCCCGTCAAAGTCAAGTGTTTTTCCACATAAAAACAAAAAACCCGGTTTTCACACCGGGTTTTCTGTCTAAACTATTTCAAACCAATCACTTCAAAAGCGACCGCAGGAACCACACAGTCTTTGTGTGACCATCAATCAGCGTAGTAGCCAAATTCTGCGTTGACAAATCCCAACCAGACACCGCCTCAAGGGCTTTAAGATCAGCAATAACCTTCTCTTGGCCTGCTAGCACGGCGGCAACCCACTCTTTGTCACCAATCGGCGCGACGGGGTTAGCAATGCCCGCAACCGCCTTAAATTCCGCCAGATCAACATCGACATATTGACCCAACTGGCGAAGGCGTTCCGCGACAGTATCAGTTTCCTCGAAAGCCGCGTCGTATTCATCACCAAACTCTTTGTGGAGCGCAATGAAATTAAACCCCTCAACATTCCAATGGGCGTTATGGGTAAGAGCCGTTAAAACGTGGAGGTCCGCGACAACCTGTTTAAGACCCGCGATAACGGCGGCGGTATCAGAGGCTTTAGCCGTCTGTTTAACTTCGTCGTCGAATTTGATAACTACTTCTTCCGATTTCATTTTTTTACTGGTACTTTAATTGTTGTTTTGGAACAAATTGTGAATTGTTATTCTGAAATTACGCGGACTTCTTCATCACACGCAATACACTTATCTTTTTTAATTTCCGCCTCAATATCTTCCCACATGGGCTCGTCTTCGCAACCCTTCTCGACTTTCTTCTTTTTGGCGCGCCGCCATTGGGATTCGCAAACAGCGTAACGCTGCTTGTTGTCTTTGAACTCTTTGTTCATTACGGGGTTAGCCATGCAAGAACTGATAAAAGCGTCATGTTCTTGTTTGCCTTTTGGAAACGGAAGCGGCATATTTTACTTCTCCATTTTATCTTTTAAAGATTGCCCCGCCTTCTCAGCCAACACTTTGGCGATGTTATAAGCTCCGAGAAGTTTTTCGAGAAGCCAAGGATTAATACGGAGGACGCCAATTAAGACAATCGCGCCAATGATTGTACCGAGAAGGAAAGTAATGATGTAACTCATAGTAGTGGGAGTTACACGTAAAACCCTATAAATTTGATCAAAATTCCAAACAAAAAGGGCCGAATCAGGTTCTTCGCCCAATCCGGCCCGGTTTTTTCTATTTTTTACTTTGATTCGCTTACCTTGTTTTTATGTGGAAGGATTAACAACCACATAGCAAGCCAAGCGCATATACTAACTGCAATCACCGTCATTTTTTATTTTCCTTGTTTAGTTCCAACGCCGAGGGGTAGTTGGAAGAAAGTTTTTTGAGCGGAAATGACGGCGATTAGAATTTAAAATACTTTTTCCTGAATGGTTCGTTCGTTTTTCATCTGAAAATTAAGTTTTATTAAAGAGAGTTTGTTTGATTTACACGAAAAGTCAAGCGTTTTCCTACACAAAAAAATAAACCCCGGTTCATCGCCGGGGTTCATCGCCGGGGTTCAAAATCTCCATTAAAGTTCGGCTTCTGCTTAATTTGTAGCTTGCTTGCGGCCCGTCTTTATTTTGAAGATTTAATCTAAAAAGAACTATCAGAAGATAAACCTCTGACATAGGAAGTTACACGGAATTTTAAAACATTTCACGAATTTTCCCGATTTTTTCGCTCATCATCTTCAATCCAAACATCGTTATTTAAACGTTCTTCGAGAACTTCTTGCGCGGCATTATTCGCGATTTCCTTCTCTAAACTATTCGCGTATTCACGCCAAGTTCTATCTACTTTATCCTGATTATACCAAACCAAAGATTTGATGAAACTTGGGTCGCTCCCGCAAACACCCGCCGCCTCACAGGCATACCGCCGCCGCCAATCTGCGATTTTTGCCGCAAATTCATTTTCTTTTTCCGCCGAAACGATGATACCTTCGGTCGCCGCGACAATGATCTCTTGAACAATTTTCAAATCTTCACTTGTGATAAAACGTAAATCTATGTTATTCATACGCACTCTTGATTTAATTTTTTAACCTGTTCTTCACGGCTTCTCTTCATGATTTCTCTAACTTCTCCAGTGAGAAAAGAAAAAAACATATCCAAATCTTTTGGGCACCACGCTATTTCATTCCCCGCGTGCTCATCACCAAAACCCTCTAATTCATTACGCCGAATACGATCCTCGTCAAAAGCAACGTAACGAATATGATTGTTTTCAACATCCCAACCGATTAAACCAACGTATTGATAACCATTAACAACCGTTGTAAAGATATGAACATTTTCGTTTTCTTCAACAACGTCTTTTTCGTATGGAATCTCACAATCGTCAAGTAATTTCCTTACCTGACTAACCGCATCATCCACCCGCGCAATTTGTTCTTTATTAAGCATTTTTATTATTTCGACTTCTTCAACTTTCCCGTGGCGTCAGCGATATTACCCAAGAAATTAGACATAAACACGCCGGCCTTATCCCATTTCACCTCACGAATGATTTCATCGCCGCCTTTTGTTACGAGACGAACTGAATTGTTTGTAAAAACGGCGGCAAGAGTATCGTCGTCACTGCTGGCGGCGTCAAGAATTTCGTTTACTTCTTGCGGGATAGTTAGTTCTGAATTTTGTTCCTTCATATTTTTAAATCAACGATTTAATTTTACTAATTTTCTTTTCCAGAAATTTCACGGCGAGACTTAAAGCTTCCGTTTTCCAGTTAATCATGTCAGTGGCAACAAGCGATTTACGAATGAACTTTTTCTTTAGAAGAATGTCGTTACCAGCGTTTAACCAAAAAGAAAATGAAACTTCGGTTAATTTTTCACCGCACTCATCGAGGAAAATAGTTAATTGAATATCATCGTCAACAATAATATCATAAACGATAGACTGTTTATCGCCACCAAGGCTTTCTTCTACGCGCGTCCATTTTGGTTTTTTCATATTTTAAATTGTTTTTGCCACTAAAATTTCACGAGGAAACTTATCACGTTTCCCAATCAAGATATGTTTTTGCGAAAAATGTACCACGACGATTATCAAAGGTACGGTTACGCAGTCACAAGTCTGACTTAGTTTTTAGACTTGTCAAGTCGGTATATCTACTGGTTAGGCATCTCGCATTGTGGCGATTCGGCCCCTACGCTTTTGGACTTCGGGCGGCGCGTCCGGTAGAGCTGGCACAGGTAATCCCATCGCGTAGGCATCACCTCTACTTCGCACCATCCCCACTCTGGCGAGCGGGCGGTTTCATCGCCTGGGTGCCAGCGTTTGCAGGTGTGGCAGAGGTCGCCCATCGCGCACTTACGCCGAGGATACATCCAGCCCAACAATGCACTAGAGCCAACCCGTATGCGGGTCACGAGTTTGCGAATAATTGATTGCGTTTTCATAGTTAGAGTTTTTCGCCGCATACGGGCGGCTCACCGCGGTACAAACTGTTTTACAAAGAATCTTAACTTATACGAACTATCATACAAGTCTCATCACTTAAGTCAAGAGTTTTTCTTGAAAATTTTCTTTAAACACCATTGCGACCCTGTA
>ERZ795030.2892-NODE-2892-length-19374-cov-4.978829_pt1 | contig 19374 bp, 14 predicted proteins | sample MGYA00375122_ERZ795030 | MGnify/ENA primary metagenome ERZ795030 (study PRJEB30165, sample SAMN05720146) | activated sludge metagenome | isolation source: anaerobic digester from wastewater treatment plant | place: Japan | collected 2015-04-20 ... | reverse complement strand
GCAGCCGGCCCTACCCGCATTCCGTCCGTCGCCGCAACCTCACACGACAGCACACCCTTGCCGTCTACCTGCACGATGCAGCCCATGCACCTGCCATGCCGGCAGGACTGGTAGTATGCAAGGCTCGGATCGAGATTCTCGTAAATGTAGTCGAGAACGCCCAGCACTGTCATCCTGTCCTCGAGTGGGACCTCGTAGGATACCCACTTCTCTTCGCATCCGGGGCCGTCGCATCTTCTGACGTGTACAGTCGCCATGCTTAGTCCTCCTCCGGTCGAACCTTAGTCATGACAGATGGCGCAGTAGTCACTACCATCTCGCCCTCTGCGTCCTTGACAAGGAAGGTGTTCTTCAGCCAGCTCTTGTTGTCGGTCTGGGGATAATCCCTTCGGTAGTGCGTACCCCTGCTCTCTTGCCTCTCGAGGGCCGATCGGGCAACCATCTCAAGAGACAGGGCCATGTTCTCCGCCTGAAGCGCCTCGACCCACTCTTTGTTGTAGACCTTCTGGGGGTTGCTTACCTTGATCATGGCTGCTTCTTCCCTGAGCTCCTGGAGCTCGTCAATGGCCTGCTCGAGCATTTCTGCGTCTCTGACCACGCCCACCTTATACCCGGCCAGCTTCTGAATGCGCTTCCGAAGCTCTATGGGGCAGGATCCCTCTTTTCGATTCATCGGGGCGAAAATCTTCTCGATTAAACCCGCATAGCTGCTCTCGCTGAGATGAGGTACGTCGCGCCCCTTGATGAGCTCAGCAGCGGCTTGACCTGAGATTGCACCATCAACAAGGATCTCCGTGACTGCGTTGCCTGAAAGCCTGTTCGCTCCATGAACGCCGCCGCAAACCTCACCCGCCCCGAGCAAGCCGGGGATACTCGTCTCGCAGCGTTCATTCTTCACGATCCCGCCGCACCAGAAGTGGCAAGCGGGGAAGGCCTTTACAGCCGTCGCGTTCTTGACGCTGTCGATGTAGTCTTTCTTGAACCACGACTGAATGGCCGGGCTATCGTCTATGATCTGATCCGGTAGATGCTTGAGCGAGATCAGAACATAGCCGCCCTTATCATCCTTCCACCCGCGGCCTTCAAGGACTTCGGTCATGATCCCAATCGCGAGGTTGTCGCGAGTGCTCTGCTCCATCCTTTCCGGATCCCAACGGGCCATGAATCGCTGGCCCTCGCGGTTGAGTAGCCATCCGCCATAGAGCTGGAACGGGTTGACCGACCGCACTTTGCTCGGAGGGGCCGCAAGCGTGCAAGTGAGAAATTGCACGAATTCCATGTCAGTGAATTTCGCGCCTACTCGATAAGCCATAGCTTGGCCATCACCCGTGAGCTCTTCAGGCCCCGATGTCCACGGGTATATCCTAAGGCCTCCACCTGTGGCCAGGATTACGGCCTTGCATACGAAAAGAACTGGCTCCCCAGTTCTCAGATCAAGAGCAGTCGCCCCGGAGACATAACCCGCATCGTCCTTGATAAGGTCGGTTACCATGATGTCTTCGATCAGGCTGACTCTGTCGCCAAATTGCCGGACTTTGTTCCTGAGGCCCCTCATCACTTCAACGCCTGTAGACAGGATGCCCCGAGGATACTTGTGGCCCGCCGCCCTTGCGAGGCCCATGACTTTCATGCCCCAATCGGCCACTTCCTTAACCACGCGGGGGGCGTTTTCGACAAGAACCTCGACTAGTTTCTGGTTATTGACATAGCGGCCCTCTTCGACGATGTCCTCAAGAAACGTATCCTTGGTATCGCGTCTGTCCCCCTCGAGCCCGAACAACTCGATTATGCTGGTGCTGTCAACATCGATGTCCGTTCCCGCCGTCAAGGTGGCGCCACTCTTGGCGAAGCGGCCCTTGGTTGTCAGGGTGACCCTTGCTTTCGGGTCTGCCTCACAGACAGATATGGCCGCCCGCGCGCCGGCGCCCTCACTGCCTATGACCAGTACATCAGTCACTATCTTCCGTACTTCCACTGAGCCCTTGCACTCCTTTCAGTAGTATGGCGATCTACGGCCCGCCGCATTGTATTAGCAATAAGCGTGCCACCAAGACGGGACGTTCGCCAGTGATTCGATCTGAGTGCAAGACGCTGCGCTTGGAACATCGTGAGCGCCCTGCCCACGCACCTTCGATTGGCGGTCGGTTCGGGGTCGCTCGGTCTCATTAGTGAGACTGAGCCGTCAATTCTGAGACAGCATGCGGTAGAGAGTAGCCCTGCTGATGCCGAGCTCCTCCGCGGCCAGTTCCTTAGCGGTTGGAGACGAGCCGTAGCGGGCTACGGCCTCCTTCACCATTCGTTTCTGAAACTCGCGAACCGCGGATTTGAGATCGCTGGGGGCAAGACCGGTGGGATTACTGCAGGCAGATGAAGGTATACGCGCTCGCAACTCTTCCGCAGTGATATGGTCGCCTGCAGCAAAGCTGACAGCGTACTCAACGATATTCTCAAGCTCACGCACATTCCCGGGCCAGTCATACGCCATAAGCAGATCAAGAGCATCGCGCGCTATGCCTTCGACTGCCTTTCCGAATTTACGGGAGTAGTAGGTAATGAAGTGGTGCGCTAGCACGGGCACGTCTTCAGGCCGCTGCCTCAGAGCGGGCAGATCGATCGGAACAACGTTGAGTCGATAGTATAGATCGCTTCTGAATCGTTGAGTACGGATGCGCTCGGCGAGGTCCTGGTTGCTGGCGGAGATCACCCGGGCGTCAATTCGCCTAGGATACAGGCCTCCGACCCGCGTAATCTCCATGCTCTGCACGGCGCGAAGGAGTTTGCTTTGGAGAAAGAGGGGCATATCGCCAATCTCGTCAAGAAACAGCGTGCCATGGTCGGCAAGCTCGAACTTACCCGGTTTACCGTTTTTACTTGCGCCGGTGAATGCGCCGGCCTCGTAGCCGAACAGCTCACTTTCCAGCAATGATTCGGGTACCGCGGCGCAGTTTACGCCGACAAACGGAAAGTCGCGCCTGGAGCTTGCACTGTGAATGGCCCGGGCAAATAGATCCTTTCCGGTCCCAGTCTCACCTGTGAGAAGCACATTCGAGTCGAACTGCGCAGCTATGAAGGCCTGCCGTTTCGCCTCAGCCATTGCGTCGCTCGTACTGATTATCTCGTCGAATGTAAAGCTAGTACCTCGCTCAATGGCACGGAAAGCGCCGCTGTGGGTACTCTCCAGGTCGCTGAATGTGACGATTCCTCCGATAACCTCATCGCCGTGCATCAGTGTACTCGCCGACGATAGAAACCGCACTAGCTTGCCCGATGGAGCGAGATACGCCTCGCCAGTGTTGGCAAATGATCGCTTCTGCTTCACGCATTTGAGCAGGAGGCAGCCGGGCCAAATCCTCTCAAGGTCATCGCCCTCTCGAGGCCCATCCGCCTGAAGCTTAAGTAGTTCCACAGCCCGGGCATTTATCTGCCTGATCCGGCATGAGGCATCAACACAGATTACGCCCTGATGCATGTGGTTTACGACAGCCTCAAGCTCACGGCTTCGCTTCTCCAAGGTCAGCATCAACCGGTGTTCGGTGATCTTGGCGGCTATCAACTCTGCCATCTTCTCTAGGAAACGCACGTAGGAGGCGAGCGATGCCCGGATTCTTTCGCGTTGCTCGGAAGTGAAGGTCGCAATGGCTAGTATTCCCGCTATGCCGCTGTTGACGGTGATTGGGCTACATATGAAGAAAGTCTCATCGCATATATCACGATCCCGGCACTCCGCGCAAATCGGCGCTTCGCGCGGCTCCTCGACTATCACGGTTTCGGCGCACTGCAGCGCACGTTTGAAGGCACATCCTCCGGGTACTCTCTCACCACAGGCGGCTGCGAAAGGCCCTGTCCCTGCTATTCGCAGTAGCGTGTCATCAGCTACGGTAACGTCAACTCCCATGGCCGCCGCCACTGCCTCAGCTATCTGCTGCATGCTATCTGCCACACTGATTAGTCCTTGAAGCGTTCCCTCCGCTACATCGAGTGGACTACTTGTACTCATCCTTGTTCCGCTCCTGTTGCTTCGATTCGACCGCATCAGAGACCACGGATGCCACCAAATCCGGGGCATATCGAACTCCGTACACTTCGTCCCAACCGCTACCGACGCTTGTTCTATGTACATTCGACATCTTGAAAGGTCATCCTCTATTACGGCTCTGTTGCATACGAAACGCCTGGCAGAAGGCCAGCTCAAGGCAGTATGACGCCCATGCAGCGGCGTAGGCGTCCTGTGTGATGGCATATGGAGACCGTCGAAACCTACTTAGCTTTCCCCGACGACCCGAAAAGGCGTATCTTGCGTATCGCCACATCTCGCATCGCTTTCCTAGCAGGATGCATCAACATGCACGGGAACTCAGGATAATCATTGTCTGCAAGAGCCCGTTCCAGGGTATCGCGGAATGCGGCATTCATCTCCGTAGCCACGTTGATCTTAGAAATGCCGCGTTCCACTGCTTTCCGGATCTGGTCGTCAGGGACACCGGAACCACCGTGCAGCACGAGCGGAATCGCAATGCTCTGGCTGATCTCCTTAAGGCGCTGGAAATCCAGGCTCGGTTCCGCCCGGTAGAGTCCGTGAGAAGTCCCAATAGCCACGGCCAATGTGTCTACCTGGGTGTTGGACACGAACTCCCGGGCTTCGTCGGGGTCCGTAAGAACACTGCGATCCAGCGCGCCCTCTCCACCGCCGTAGTCGCTCCCAACATGACCCAATTCAGCTTCAGTGTCAACCCCGCTGGCACGGGCCATCATCACTACAGCGCGCACGAGCTCTTCATTTGCGGCTAGGGGCTTGGTCGAACCATCTATCATGACAGATGAGAAACCGAGATCAATACCCATCTCGATCTGCTCTATGGTCAGCGAATGATCCAGATGAAGAGTTGCAGGCACTGGGGAGCTCTCTATGATACACCTGGTTGCAGAGACAAGAGCCTTAGGGTCTGTGCAATCAAACACGCCGCCCCATATCTGGATTATCACCGGGGCATTCTCCGTCTCAGCGGCCTCCAGCACCGCCAACGCCGTGTCTACATCGCTTATATTAAATGCTCCAACTGCATATCCCGCAGATCTCGCACGCTGAAGCATCTCTGTCTGAGAAACAAGCGGCATAGTCTGTACCTCCTATTCTGTAATTCGAAGACGCAACTAGCTGCAAACTAGCGATGCCGGTGTGTAGAAGTACTTCCTGAACAGCGCCGCTGCGGCTCCTCTTGTCCAAGAGTGTTCGTCCGTTGGCCTTTCCCGTATCGTCACGATATCGCCGGGACCTCGGAAGACCATCTGTGCTGCGTAATCTCTGACTCTCTCGGTAATGGGTCCGATTTCGAACAGTGGGCCTGTCACAATGACATGATCAGGGTCAAGCAAGTTTATGGAGTTGGATATCGCGGTAGCCAAGTACTTCGCGGTGATGTCTGCAACCCGAAGCGCGTCTTTGTTGCCCTCCCTGACCAATCGGGCAGCCACGTCGAACAGGTGCCTATGCTCATCATTCTTCTCATCGAAATTGGTAACCGTTTGGCCCAGCCCTGTCGCCTCCATGACGCCATTCACAAATACGTCGATGGAAGCAACCGCCTCCAGGCAACCTCTACTGCCGCATGAGCAGCTGGGGCCCTGCATGTCCAAGACCATGTGGCCAAGTTCGCCTGCGCCAAACTTGCCTCCGGGGAGAGTCTCTCCGTTCACCACAATGCTTGCGCCTATGCCGTCTCCGGCATAGACAGCTATGAAACTCTCGTCTCGACCTCCGCAGCTGAACAGCACCTCCCCTGCTGTCCAGGCTCTCATCGAGTTCTCAATCAGGCATCTAGTATTGAGCTTCGAACTAAGCATTTGCGCCAGATCCACGCTCTCCCATCGTATTCTCGGGGACGCCTTGACTACTCCCCTCTCCGTGTCGACGATGCCCGGAACAGAAACACACGCGCCCATGAGCCTCTCGTTAGCGAACGGTACCTCGCTGCGGACTTTCGATGCGTACGCAGTCACTGCATCCACGAACTGCTCGGGCCGGATTCCAGGCGCCCCCCAGTCCGCTTCTCGGAGCAGATCGCCGCCTAGGTTGTACAGCCCGATCTCTACACCCGCCGAGGATACCGACACGCCCAGAGCCAACCGAGAACTGACGTCAAGTTCGAGCGGAATCGGTCGGCGACCCGGTCCTAACCCACCCTCAGGTGTGATCGTTTCCTCAGGACACTCTCTGACTATGCCATCATCCATCAGGTATCGAATGATGTTCGTCATGGCTCCTGAAGTCAGACCGGTCCGCAATGATAAATCCTGGCGAGTCAGAGGCCCTTCCTGTGACAACAGCCTGAGAACTGCCGCACGGTTGACTTCGCGCTGGACTGCGCTGTTCGCTCCCCGCATGCTACATACAGCAACCTTTCCGCATTCAATTTGGCATCGTCGCCTCCAACGGCGCATACTGGCTCAGTGAGCACGCCCGTGCGGAACCCCTTCCGACCATGTAGCACATCCAGAGTTGTCTGGCTTGGCCCGTTCGGAACGCCTGGGATCCGCTAGCCCCAGACTGAGAGCTGCCGCCAGAGCCTGAAACACGAGCGATACTGCAAACACGACAGAGTACGATACTGAGTCCACGATGCCGCCGCCAATAAGCGGCAGAATGACTGTCTCCACACCAACAAGAGTATTCATGAAACCCACGTACGTCGGACGTCTGGCGCCTGGGGCAATCTCAACCAGGAAATTGTCGAACGACAGCGTAAGACCCGCTGAATACGCCCCCACAAAGGCAAACACGAGCGAATAGCATAGCCTACGACTAGACGAAGTCGCAGATGCTAGACGCGACATCAGGGCCATGGCGACTGCCAGTGCCCCCGCGATACATACCAGCTGAACGCAGATCTTGTTGCTACTTCTGTCGCTGAGGCGTCCCCATAGTAGCGATGCTAACATGCCGCTTAGGGTCTGCACCATCAAAAATGTGCCTGCAGTCTGTGAAGGCAGACCGAGCACCGTGGTTGCGTAGCGCATCAGAAACGGCAGACTCAGGGCGCTTGTGCCAGCTAGTAGCCTCACTGCGACCAACCGTGAATAACAGGGATCTCCCGACAACATCTTAACAGCACTGCTTATATATTTCCAGAATGAGTCCTTCCTCGCGGTAGTCTCACCAATCGGTTCCTTAATCCCAAAGATAAACACTGCCAGCGCTATGGCGATCATAACAGCCCCCAGCAAGAAAAGGAGCGCGAAGTTGCTTGGAAAAGGGAAACGAGCGGGTCGCGCCAGCACAGCCGAGACAGCCCATCCAACGCCCACGGAGAGCACGCTCCCCCAGAACCAGCGCTGAGCCATGAACGATCCAAGCCTGTGTATAGGGATGGTCTTTGCCGCGATGTCATAGAAGGGCACCATCCCCATCCCACTGGCAATAGCGTAGAGGCTGTAGGTGAACATGAAAACCCATAGCAGGGCGCTCCGGTTCTGATCCCCCAGCCAAAATACACAGCACGACAGAAGAAAGATGCAGAAAACTCTCAGGACCGCCGCCAAGGCGTACGAGGGCATCTTGCGTCGCTGATTCTCAAGGGTGTTAGCCGTGAAGAACTGGGTTAGCGATAGCCCTGCGGGGAAAATCGACGCCGCGACTCCAACCACAACGCTTGAGTCAGTCAAGTGGCCGAGAAACACCGGAATCACGGTGTTGGAGTCCAGGCAGGCTACCCCGGCATTGAAAAGAGCTCCGTTGATGACTCCAATAAGAAAGTTGCGATTCTCCAGCCTCTGATCGTCAGCCATCCTCCAACTGCCGCCCCTCTTCCCGCAGAAAGCGAAGAAAACCTCAGTCAAGATTCCAGATAGTTGTTGACTCCATCGTGCTTGTATCGACCATTTCCTCGAGCCCGAGCTCCGCAAGGCGCTCGCTTGACGGAACCCCGCTCTCTTCCCATCCTCTGTACCGATAGTACTCGCTACGCATCGTATCGCAGATTTCGTCGGTGAATCGATGTCCGCGGCTGGGGCCATCGGGCAACGGTTCCTCGCGGAAACGCTTCGGGAGAGTATCGTCCCGCGCGGAGAAACCCTCTCTCAGGTTGTAGAGCCTTGTCATGTTCCATATGCGTTCCCCGATAAGAGCAAATTCGTGAGGCGAGATGTCCATGCCCGTGGCGGCGCTGAGGAACTCGAGAGCCATTTCGATGTCCACCACGTCCCTGCCGAAGTCGCACTGGACCAGTGACCAGCATGCAGCCGACAGATTCTGCTGCCAGGCGACGAGTCCCCCGATTCCGTGGGGGTCGCGATAGGTCGCCCTCCCACCCGGATAGCTTTCTCCTGACATCTCGGCGCTGATAGGCCACGATCTCATATGGCAAGCCCCTCGGTCGCTGGTCATGTACTCTAGTCCCATGGAATTCGCGCCTCTAGGCGACCATGCGGGCACTTCGAGGCCCTTGACATGTACGGCATAGTCCTCGGCGCCGCGGCCCAATGCAGTCGCCGCGCGCTTAACGCCATCAGCCAGCAAGTCTCCGATGTCTTCTCTGGCCGCGATCTTGCCTATCAAGCTGATTATCGAGTCCGAGTCTCCGAATCGTAGGTCCAGGCCCCCGGTTTCGTCCCTAGATATCAACCCATTGTCATAGCATTCGATCGCAAAGCCCACCGCCGACCCAGTGGAAATGGTGTGCATCCCCAGCCGATCACAGAGATTACCTGCATAGGCGACCTCCTCGAATCTCTGAAGCCCTAGATTCCCGCCAATCAAGCCCAAGGTCTCGTACTCAATCGTGTCGCCTTCCAGACCTCGGCGCCTACCGCCTTTCAATATGCCGTGTTTGGTGCACCTTATCATACATCCCGAGCAGGCAAGGTCGCGAAGCCAGAACCGCTCTCTCTGCGGAGAGGTTCCTATGAGATCTGATGCATTCTCCATCGTTCCATACTTGTAGTTTCGGACCGGGAAGAAACCCATTTCGTTAGCGAAGTCAACTGCCCCAGTTGTGCCGGCCTGAGTGTGAGAGTTCGGTCGAGACCGCGCACGCTCATGACACCGATGCAAGATGTCCATGAGCCGGACCGAATCAGATACCGGGACAGCTGAGGCGCCCCTGACCACAATGGCCTTCAGGTTCTTTGAGCCCATAACAGCACCGGCGCCGCCGCGTCCCGCCTGTCTATGGGGCGAACAATCGACGCACGCGAATCGAACAAGTCGTTCGCCCGCAGGGCCTATGCAGGCGATCTTGACGCGGTTGTCGCCTAGCGCGGCCTTGATCGCGTCGTAGGTGTCGTAGGTGTCCTTGCCCCACATGAACCCAGCATCACGAATTTCCACCTTCCCACCGTCGATGTACAGGTATGCAGGGTTCGATGCTCTTCCCCGGACTATCACACCGTCATACCCACTGTACTTGAGCTCGTGCGCAAAATGCCCACCGTAGTATGAGTCGCAGAATGTGCCCGAGAGGGGCGACTTTGTCACCACGACCCCGCGCATCGCAGGGGCGGCAGTGCCGGTCAGGGGGCCTGTCAGAAACATGACCACATTGTCCGGGGACAGGGGATCGATTTCTGGGCCCACGAGGTCATATAGAAGCTTGACCCCGAAACCCTTGCCCCCGAGATAACGCTCGGCAGCCCGACTAGGAACTTGCATATCATCGGTCCTGCCCGTGTCCATATCCACCAGTAAAAGCCTCCCGCAGTAGCCCCCCGTCATGCGCCTGTCCCCTCCTTCTTGTCCCCCTGGCGGGCAGTGCCAACCCGTCCCGTATCCATGTCTATGAGAGTGATCGCTCCTGTCGGGCAGAATCTTACGCACAATGGGTCTCCGCCGCATAGATCACATTTCACGTACTTGCGACCCTTCTTCTGGATGACATGCAGCGGGCAGGCCCGATCGCACATCCCGCATCCCCTGCAGGTTGCCGAATCGATTACGATAGCTCCGGTGCGTTCATCTCTCTCGAAGGCGCTGAACAGGCAGGCCCGTTCACACAGAGGATTCTGGCATTGAGCGCAGACCACGGGATCTGCCCCAAATCCCTGCCTGTCCTCTTCTATTCGCAGCAGAGCCCTGTTAGCGTTGAAACCACCAGTGCTTCGCAGACTGCACACCATCTCACAAGTTTTGCAGCCTGTGCATAGATCGAAGCTGGTCATGAGCCTAAGGCTTGCCATAAGCGTCACCCCCGTATCCCCACGCAGATCCCCTACGTCACCTGGGGGACACAACCTTGATATCTTTGAGTGCGCAGAACTCGCGCAAGTCGGCGGCGGACGCCTGGCTGCCATGGATCGCGCATACGTGATGCGGCCATCCGCCATAGATGATCTCATGAAGCAGGTTCTCGGCGTCACACTCCATTCTTACTCTGGCTGCCGCTCTGCGCAGGTGCATCTCGTCAGGTAGCACTTCGCCTTCGACAATGAGCATTTCATATCCAGCGTTCGTCTCCCGCAGCCTCGCCAGGGTGATCGGCCCTTCAGGGAGGGTGAACTCCACTTCCGTATTGTCCTCACTATAGCGCACTTGCTGTGGACTGCGTGCCAACGACTCCGGCGCCCCGTAGTGCCACAGCACTACAGAGTTGTCCCGGGCGTCAAAGTCTATCATATCGCACAAGAAGGGCTTCTCTCCGGTCAGATAGTTCTCTATCATCATTGTGACCGTGCCCAACATGTCCCCTTCTGGGCCAGTCAGGACAACCTCGTCGTGAAGCCGCCCTATCGCGGGCCAAACGCCGTCCAAGTCGGGGTCATCCAGAAGCTCGGGCCAATCCCTGATTGTCAGGGCGTCAAATCTCCGGGCTTCTACAAAGCGCTTGAGCGTCTCGAAGCTTCTGCTCTGCCGGGCGGATCTCGCGGTGCCGAGAACACCGCCCTCTATGGTCGGTAAGCCGGCGCGTCCGTTTTCGGGCGCTGATTCGAGCAGGCTTGTTTTGTATCTGAGCACTTCACTCAAGCCCACTGTGAGAACTTCGGCGCCAAGAATCCTGCGCAGTTTGATCTCGTCATATAGGCACGGGTAGAAGCCTGGCGCCCTCCCTCCTACGTAGCCTATTCTCGATTCCCGCATCTGCTTTATGGCCCCAACGGCCCTGACGAAACGCGCAATATCGGCATACACCCTATCATCATGTGGCCCGCCATACCAAAACCGATAGTTGCGTCCCATCGCTTTCAGGGTGAACGACAGCAAGTTGACTCCGCACAACGAGTTGAGCCCTACGCTATCATCAAGCGCCGGTTCCCTAAAGGCCCACAGTCCGAGTGGTCCATCGCAAGATTCGGCTATGCGCATCGGCAACTCTCCGCTAGTAAAGGTGCCCATGAGAAGAACCAGCGCGTCCGGCCTGTCAGCGCGGAAAGCTCGTGCGGCCTCGTCGACGAGTTCCTCGCTACTGAGCGGACCGCCTGGTTCGCATAGCTCAACCCCGGGGAGATCGCGCAGAGTGCTGCAGATACTATCGTAATGTGTCTGAGCGTAGGTGTGATCGAAAAACGGCGCCACTAGAGTGCAAAACCCTAGTCGAACCAGCGATGACTTGGACTGCATGTCAAAACCTCCTAATCGTCGAATACTGCCGAACCCCACGGGGAATGCACCCACGATGCCTGATCATGGGCCGGCCCAGATCATCCCTTAACTGCGCCTGCCGACAGCCCCTCGACTAGATTCGTCTGGATGAGTGAGAAGAGAGCCATCATGGGAACAGTGGAGATCACGGACCCTGCCATGAGCAGGCCCCAGTCGGTGGTGAACTCGCCCATGATCGCATTGAGGCCAATCGGCAAGGTCCTAAGGGACTCTTTAGTGACAATGGTGTTAGCAAACATGAACTCGTTCCACCCGCTGACGAAACAATATATGAAGCATGCAGCAATAGCGGGCCTGGCCATTGGCAGTATGACTTTCCATAAGGCTCTCATTCTGGTACACCCATCGACCATCGCGCATTCCTCGACCGATTCGGGGAGCTGAAGGAAGTAGTTCCTCATGGTCCATATCGCATACGGAAGCGTGAATGTCACATACACAATCACCAGAGCCAAGTGAGTATCGATAAGCCCCAGGCTCCTGAAGACAAAGTAGAATGGAATGAGTATGAGTATTCCGGGAAACGTATAGGTAAGCAGAATCCCGAACAAGAGCGCCTTGCCCCCGGGCACATCTAGCCTGGCGAATGCGTAGCCGCCGAGCGTCGCGAGCACAACAGACACCGCCGTTGCGATCCCGGTAACGAACAGGCTGTTCAGCATGTATCGCCCGAACCCGCCTCTTGAGAGCGCCTCACCGTACTTTACGAGCGTCGGGTTTTGTGGAATGAGCGTGGGAGGATCGCGGTAGAGCTCGTCGTCGTATTTCATCGAGCTTACCACCATCCAGAAGAACGGGAATAGCGCGCATATGGAAAGAAGCACACATACAATAGTCGCAATGCCCGTACTCCGTCTGCCAAGACTGCGCCTAGCGGCCATTCTCATGCTTCCTCCTTGTCCATCAAATAGAGATACACTACACCAAATACCGAAAGTAACAGGAAAAGGACAGTTGAGATGCTCGCGGCCAGTCCGAAGTTGAACTTCTGGAACGCGATCTTGTACGCGTACGTGAACAGGATCTCCGTGCGGTAGAGCGGTCCGCCCTGCGTCATGAGCCATATCGCGTTGAAGTTGTTGACGGTGAATATCGTCGTCAGTACGGTCGCAACTGCAATGGTCCTTTTGATAACGGGGATTGTTATGCGTGTCAGAGTCTGCCAGAACCCTGCGCCGTCTATGCTGGCCGCTTCATACAGCTCCTTCGGGATCGGCTGCAACGCGGCAAGCAGCATCATGGTGACAAAGGGTAGGCCTTTCCACACGCTCGCCAGCACGACTGCGGGCATAGCGGTCTTGGTGTTGCCCAGCCACGCCACCGGAGCTGCGATGAGGCCGAGCTTCAGCAACGCAGCGTTGACGATTCCATTGCTCCAGTCGAACATCCAGCGCCAGGTGAGGGCCGATACAACCGACGGAACGATCCAGGGGATCATTATGAGGGTTCTGTATACTCCCTGCCCCTTGGCGTTGCCGTTGAGTGACACGGCCGCGATGATCCCGAGCGCCATCTGAATCGCCACGTTGGCTATCGTCCAGATCGCCGTATTCCTGCATGCCAACAGGAAATACGGGTCTTTGAACATGGCTCTATAGTTCGCCAGTCCGCAGAAGGATCCGTCGCCGCCACGAAGCAGGTTCATGTTAGTGAAGCTCATGGCCACTCCTTTGATCACGGGGTAAGCTATCACTACTGCCATGCACAATATTGCAGGGAACGCCAACCAAAACCCTAGAAATCGGCTGCTGCGCTTCTCGCCCAAGCGCTGGAAACGTGCTCCGGTCATGAGCCCTTCTTCCTTCCTGTGTGGAACTGAACATCTCTTCGGGGTCAACGTTGCCATCAGCCCCGGTCGATTCGTGGGGCAGCTCCGCCTCGCCGTCTCCGCCCATTTCCCGCGATGAGCCGCGGGCGGAGCTGCCTCCTACCGAGTGTTCAGATCAAGGACAATGTGCCATTCGGATCCGACGCCTACTTGAGAATGTTCTTGACCTCAGCGGCGGCCTTCTTCAGCGCGGCTTCGGGTGTAGACACTCCGAATATCACCGTATCAAACGCCTCTCCGAGCGTAACCATGATGGTCTCGTATTCCGGCACTCTCGGTCGAGCGACCCCCACCTTGGACTGCTGGAAGAATACGCTCATGAGCGGATCACTGGTCGCATACTCGGTTTCCAGAACCGCTGCGACTGCCGGAATCCTGTTGTAGCTCTGCAGAATCCACAGGTTCTCGGGCTTTGTCAGGTAGTCGAAGAAACGCCATGCCGCATCAACGTCCCGGCAGTTCTTGCTCATAGCGAGGTTGTACCCGCCGATGACTGTTGCGGCCTTACGATGTGCCGGCAGCGGCGCAATGGACCACTCAAAGCCGGGCTTGGCATTGGCAATTGGCATGATGCCCCAGTCGCCGGTTATCACGAAAGCGGCTTTGCCCTGAATGAATGGAGCGTAAACCTCGCTCCAGCTGTTCACGCTCTTGATCGACTCGGGCATGTACCCCTTAGCATACATGTCGGTAATGAGGTTCCAGGCCTCTCTGCCCTCGGCATTATCAAAGCCAGGTCCATTCAACTCTTTGTTCACAAGATCGGCGCCTGCCTGGTACAGGAAGGGCAACCACATAAATATCGCGAAGTCATCGTGGGCAAACGCAAGCGCATACATGTTCTTTTTCTTCAGAGCTTCCGCCATGCTTCGGAACTCGCTCCACGTGGCCGGCGGCTTGGCATATCCGACTGACGCCAGGGCGTCTTTGTTGTAGAACAACGCAACGTTGTTCGTGTACCAGGGAACCGCGTAATACTTGCCCCTGTATTCTGCGGTTTCAACCGGCCCTTCAAAGAATCTGCCTCTGACAGTTGAAAACTTGCCGCTTATGTCTTTAACCAGCCCCATCTGGGCAAACTCCGCCATCCACGCAGTATCCAGCGCTGCGATATCGGGCCCGCCGCCGCCGAACACGGCATTGACGTACTTCTCCCTGAGGGACGCAGCCGGAATAGGCTCGACGCGGACTTCTATGTCGGGATTCGCCTTGTTGAACTCCGCTACAGCCTTGTATATTGCCGCGTCCTTGGTTGGTGTGAACGATTCGATGACCCAAAAGGTCAGCGGTGTTGACTTCGCAGTTGCAGGCATTCCCATAAGTATCACTGACAATGCGACTATCACGATGACCTGAGACAGCCTACTGGTGCTTGCTCTCAACATCTTTCCCTCCTAGTTCTTGGTTGCTTAGGCTCCTGCCTTCGGAGTAGCGATGCTCGTGACAGTAGAAACGGTAGATCTGTGAGATCCGGCGGTTCGAACGCGATTTCTCACCTCCCGCTCGATGAGTGTAGTCCCCTCCAACGGGCCCTGCCTCTCATCAGGGCTTGTAGCAAATCTCCAGCTCGGCAGAATCCCCGGCTCGGAGGTTGATACCATCGATAATCAGAGAGAAGTCGTCGCGCGCCCACCACAGGCCGAAAGGACCCTGCTCACGTTTTCCGCCCGACGCTTCTTCAATCGTCTTGCTGCCTTCCGGACCAGATAGTACTACGCTGAGAGGCGCACCCGATTTGAGGAGTTCTACTTGCACGCTTCTAGTGACGGCAGAATGGATATCTGCAGTAATCCTGCCATCCTGTACGATGAAGCTAATATGACTTCCATCGTATAGTGCGAATGAGGAGCCACCCCCGACGTCATATGCGAAGATCCGAAGATCTGGAGTGGGCCCCAGAACCCCGCGGTCACCGTCTTCCACAAGAGTGTCAGCGTACGTCTTGAGTGTCGGAACGATGGCGCCGCCCCTCATAAAGACGGGGATTGTGTCAAGCGGCGCGTTGCACCAGACGTCACGCTCGCCCTGGATTTCCTCCCCCGACCAGACGTTGAGCCACTTTCCTGCCGGCAGATACACTCGTCGCTTTGTGTTTCCATCCCATACAACGGGGGCTACCAGGAGCTCCTCCCCGAGGCAGTACTCATAGGAGGCAAAATCGTGACTTCTGACCAGCGGATCGTGGGGGAATTCCAAAGCAAGAGACCTTATTATCGGCAACCCCGTTGAGCATGATTGATGCGCGTAGGAGTAAAGGTAAGGAAAAAGCCGTGTATGTATGTCGGCATAGCGCCTGTAAACGGAGACCGTCTCTTCGTCAAAGGCCCATGGTTCATGACGCCCGTTGCCGTGTATCTGCATCCATGGCGTAAGCGCTCCGTACTGTGCCCAGCGCAAGAAGCATTCCTTTGTCGGCGCGCCGAAGTAGCCGCCTATGTCGCAAGACCAGAAAGGGAAACCCGACATTCCAATGGATTGGCCTGCGATAACAACGCTCCCTAGCCCTGTCCACGGGCAGAAATCGGCCGTCTGGTCTCCCGCCCACACTCCGGGGAATCTCTGCGATCCTGCCCACGCTGAACGGGCAAACAACACACCCCCGGCCTTGCCTACCACTTCCCAGGTAGTCTCGTTGTAGATGCGGGGGTATATGTTGTGCATCTCCGCCCCCGTCCTGCCGTCGAAGAAGACCGAATCTTCCGGGACCTGCTCTCCGAAGTCGGTCTTGATCCCGTCTATGCCAAGCTTCAGGAACCCAGCTATCCTCTGCCGCCACCATTCGGATGCCTTCGGATTGGTGAAATCCACAAGTGAGCCGTAAAGATGCGGGCTGTTTGCCAACCGACATACGTAGGGCGCACCACTGCGGTCGCAAACGAAATAGCCCAGGTTAGCGCAGTCCTCCCATTCCGAAGGGTCGTGCGCATCCTGTACGATCCACGGCGCTATCCATCCGATAATCTTGTAGCCCGCTTCATGCAGGCTCGCTGCCATCTCCAGGCCGCGCGGGTACGACTCACCGTCGAAGGTTGGCGCAAGCAGGCCCGAGTCCCAACGTCCATCCAGCACAATGACGCTTCCGGGAATCTTCAGAGCCCGCTGCATGTCAGCGTCCTCGTAGATAGCATGTCTGCGCTGATCGCCGGCAAATCGCGACTTCCACGGCCCAAACGCCCACGCCGGGGGCAACTCGCTCCTTCCGCTTATACTCGTGTATCGGGAGATGATCTCCTTGGGATTGTCGCCGATTATGAAGTAGAAGCGAAGCGAAGCTTGATTGACCCAGATGGAAAAGGAATCGGGCTCGTGAGGCAAACACATTTCGCACAAGCATCTCGCGGGAGTATCGATGTACATGCCGTAATTGGCTGTACTGAAGAAGAACGGTACCGGCTTATAGGTATAGTCGTTTGATGCGCCATTTCTCACCCAGAGATCAACGAGCTTTCCTCGTTGGTTCAAGCGATCGAACTTCTCGCCAAACCCATAGAAAGCCTCATCTGGGCGAGCGTTGGCTGTGAATCCCATCCAGGCGGAATCCATGTCGGCCAGGCCCACTACGCTGAAGTCAAACAGCACGATTCCGTTGTCGACCGGCTCAATGACGCCGTTCACACTGCCTGACGACTTTCTGTCTGCGTTTCCTGCATCATTGACCAGTAAGTACCTTACCGCACAGCGACCGTCAACGACTTCCCAAGAGTCAAGCTGGAGGCCGGTACTACATGCCCCTGTACGATCCATGCCTCTCCAGCGCACCGCAGGCATCGCCTCTGGCTCCACGCGGGCCGCCCATCCACCGTCGTCAGTGGAGGCGCCAAATCCAATCCCTGTTGGGGCAATATGTAGATCGATAACCCTATCACCATCCGTGATACGAACCACTCCGTCGGGCATAGCGGCAATCTGCGGCTTGCGCGAACACGATCTCATGGACCAACCTCCGTTCTTCACAGTGACTACGGCTACTACGTGGCTGTCCCACTCTAGAAATCCTTCGCTAACGAAACAGGCCGGACGTGTTGACTCGGCGGCATTGTTGAGTCTCCCGGAGCCCTGGAGTATAGCCTGCACAGCTCGTCAGCATCTGCCAACTCAATGTAGCCGGTACGCATGAAGCGTTCCGTTTCCTCGCGAGTCGGTATGCCGGCCCGCCCCCCAATCCTGGTACACTTGATGCCTGATACTGCGTTGGCGAACCGACAGCAATACTCGGGAGGCCAGCGTTTGAGGACGCCGAACGCGAAGGCGCCATGGAAAACGTCGCCTGCTCCCGTAGTATCTACGGCCTCGACATCACATGCGGGACAATGCGTGATGGTTCCATTCGTGTGCATAGCGCACCCTCGTGAACCGAGGGTAATCACGGAGACTTGGGGTCCCAGGCCCGCTATGGCATTAAGAACAGTCTCAGGCGAACGAGATGGCATCCACTCTCGCGCGAAGTCTTCAGAGGCGATGAAGTAGTCTACCAAGGGTGCGATCTCTAGTAGGCCCCCATCAAAATGGTCTGCATCCATCAGAATCATCACACCTGACCGCCTTGCGGCTTCGGCTGCAGCGAATTCCAGCGGTCCGGCGCCGCTCAGCAGGATCATCCTCGAACCCAGAAGATATGCGTTATCAACCTCTTCTGCGCTTAGCGGAGCGACTGTGCCGGGGTTCCACAGTATGCTTCGAGAACGCGTAGCCAAATCGCTGAGGACTACTGAGAAAGCCGAGTGTTCCCCATCTCTCGTCACTACTCCAGATGTATCCACACCATGCCGACGAAAATCCTCGATGATGAACCTGCCCAAGGCATCGTCCCCTATTGCGGCAATGACACCGGCCTTTGCCCCTAGCCGCGACAGTGCGACTAGTGCCGTTGGAACCTTGCCGCCGCCTTGCCAGCTAAGGGCATTGACTGCCATGGATTCATCGGGCTCGGGCAGACGGGGTAGATTCAGCAGCAAGTCTACGCATGGATTACCCAACCCTACAGCGTCCAACAATCGAACATTCCTCCGACTCAAAGCTCTGTGTGCCTGTCTCCCGGGAGGCGACGAGCCGACCATTATGACCGGCCAAACGGCGGCTACACCTAAACTAGCATGCACTATTTATTTGACTCACTAAGCTTATTAAGTATGTTCTACGCAACTCGTGAATGTCCTTCCATCCCTGCCGAAAAAATCGAGCCCGTTTCACCGGGTGCGTGTGAGTTCTGTAGGCAATAGGAGTTAGAAAGGCGAGTAAACACAAGTCAACCGCCGACAGAGTGTCGACGGCCTATGGGCGGGGCTACAAAAACCGGCAGGCAATCGTTAGCCTAGTATGAGACTATAGACCTTCAAAGGTCCGGCGAGGATGTGCGATCTTCTGATCGGGTGCTGGAGCAATGTTATAGGCGCCTCTACGCTGAGCAGCTGACGCCGCTGGGGACATATCCCAGGTGATCCGGGCGATGAGCTGGTCCAGATCTGTGCTTCAGCACCTCCGCAGGATGCTACCCTCACGCCCGGCACCGTCTCCTCACGAGCGCTTGGCAAGGAACTCCCTTACCTCGTCTCTTCGCGCCGTTGCCACAGAGGTTCCTAGCCTGGTCACGGAGATCGCGGCGGCTGCATTGGCATAGCGGCATGCCTCGTGAAGGCCCATACCCTCTCCCAGGGCCGCTGCCAGTGCACCGTTAAAGGCATCACCGGCGCCTGTTGTGTCCACTACGTCCACTTTGAAAGAAGGAATGTGCCGGGTTCCAGAGTCGTCTGCAACCAGCACTCCCTGCGATCCAAGCGTGATGATGACAGCTTGGCAGCCCCTGTTCCGAAGCGCTCTTGCGGCCGTCTCTGCATCAACGAGATCGCGCACCCCCATACCGCTGATTATACTGGCTTCCGTCTCATTGGGGGTGAGCACATCCACCATGGCAAGGAGCTCATCAGGAAGCTCTCTGCCTGGCGCAGGGTTGAGTATGACC
>ERZ795030.2887-NODE-2887-length-19390-cov-5.812671_pt1 | contig 19390 bp, 18 predicted proteins | sample MGYA00375122_ERZ795030 | MGnify/ENA primary metagenome ERZ795030 (study PRJEB30165, sample SAMN05720146) | activated sludge metagenome | isolation source: anaerobic digester from wastewater treatment plant | place: Japan | collected 2015-04-20 ... | reverse complement strand
CGTACACGGTGACGTACGACGTGACGGATGCCGCTGGCAACGCGGCGTCGCAGGTGGTGCGCACGGTGAATGTGGTCGACACGACGGCCCCGGCGATCACGCTGCTGGGCGCGAGCCCCGTGACGGTTGAAGTTCATAACGCGTACAGCGATGCGGGCGCGACGGCGCTGGACAACTACGATGGGGACCTGACGGGTTCGATCGTGGCGGTCAGCAACGTGAACGTGGATGTTGTGGGTTCGTACACGGTGACGTACGACGTGACGGATGCCGCTGGCAACGCGGCGTCGCAGGTGGTGCGCACGGTGAATGTGGTCGACACGACGGCCCCGGCGATCACGCTGCTGGGCGCGAGCCCCGTGACGGTTGAAGTTCATAACGCGTACAGCGATGCGGGCGCGACGGCGCTGGACAACTACGATGGGGACCTGACGGGTTCGATCGTGGCGGTCAGCAACGTGAACGTGGATGTTGTGGGCGCGTACACGGTGACGTACGACGTGACGGACGCCGCTGGCAACGCGGCGTCGCAGGTGGTGCGTGTCGTTCATGTGGTCGACACGACGGCTCCGGTGGTGTCGTTGGTGAATGCCACGCCGAATCCTGTTGCCGTGAGCAAACCGTTCACGGTGACGGCTCACATCGACGATCTCGGCACGAACGTCGTCTCCGCCGAATACAGTCTTGACGAAGGCCTCACGTGGAAGCCGATGGATGCGATCGCGCAGCCTGCCCTTAGTGTGGTGGCGACAGTAAGCGTGTCGGGTCTGTCCACGACAGGCATCTACACGATTTCTGTTCGAGGCGTTGACGCCAGCGGCAACGTGAGCGAACCGGAAAGCATTTTCTTGCCGGTGTACGATCCGAACGGCGGCTTTGTGACGGGCGGCGGCTGGATCAACTCTCCAGCGGGAGCCTATGCGCCTAATCCCGCGTTGACTGGCAAGGCGAACTTCGGGTTCGTGTCCAAATATCAGAAGGGCTCGAACGTGCCGACCGGCCAGACCGAATTCCAGTTCAAGGCAGGCGATTTGAACTTCCACTCCAGTTCCTACGAGTGGTTGGTGTGCGCGGGATCCAAGGCAACCTATAAAGGCGTCGGCACGATCAACGGTCAGGGAAGCTATAAATTCTTCCTGAGCGCGATCGACGGCAACTTGAAGGCGAAAGGAGCCCCGGACACGTTCCGCATTCGGATTTACTCGGAGGCCGGTGGCGTGGAGACGGCGATCTATGACAATCTGCTTGGAGCGCAGATGGACGCCGATCCGACGACCGTGCTAGGCGGAGGATCGATAGTCATCCAGTCGTCAAAGTAGTGACTGTGGCAAAGTAGGCCTAACGCGCGGGGCCGTTCGGAAGCCTTTGGCTTCATGAGCGGCCCCGCTCTATACTGCGGCGCGTGCGACCCTGGGGAGCATATAACCAAGATGAATCGCATATTCCTGTCGGTTGCAACACCGGTTTTGGCGTTGTCGATATTTTTGCTCATGACCTCGTGCGATACGGCGCAGCCTCCGCAACAGGCGCAGCCCATCGATCCGACGGGGCCATCTCGCCCGGAACACTCTTCCGTCGCCTCGGACGATCCGCAGGAGGGCATGACATCAATCTACGCTGACGCCCCCTTGCAGCGTATCTCCGACGAGTCGCCCGTAGCCCTTCCAGGCGGCTTTCCAGAAGATATTCCCCTATATCCGGGAAGCCGTATCGTTGCCTATAGCCGGGCTCCGCGAGGAGCAAGCGCATTGCTGCGATGCGAGGCGCCTGCATCTCTCGACAAGGTCCTCGCGTTCTATAAGGAAAAGGCGGCGGCGACGAAATGGTCCCTTTCTTCCGGCCACGACGACCATTCTCCGCACGAACTATCCTGGGTCAAGGAGCAACGCCGCTTTACGGCTCGGTTCGAGCAAAAAGACGCCATCACCCATTGCGTGCTGGAGATGCAATGAGGGACGATTCGCAGTGTTCTGGGCCGCAAAAATTTGCTAGCCCTCATTTCGTCGCACCGTCGCTCCGGATGTGGTAGACTCGCCTCGTTTTTTGGCGGATTCCCCAGGCGTATGGCGTTCGCCAGGAAGCAAACGAGATAAGGAGCGCGATCCGTGACGAAGACGAAGCAGGCCTGCATACGCAAGCCGACGGTGGAAGATGCGCAGGGCATCAAACGGCTTGTGGACGACGCATCGACGACGGGAGCCTTGCTGCCTCGATCCTTGATGGAAATCTATGAACATCTGCGCGATTTCACCGTCTATGCCGATGAGGACGGCGTCGGCGGTTGTTGCGCGCTCCACATCGACACGGCGGATCTCGCGGAAATACGTTCCCTCGTCGTAAGCGAACGGCTCCGGGGGCGCGACATCGGCGAACGGTTGCTGCTGGCCTGTCTGGACGAGGCGCGCGCTCTCAGCATATCCAAAGCGTATGCCCTGACGCGCATTCCGGAATTTTTCGAGCGGCGCCATTTTGTGCGCATTGAAAAGAGCGAATTGCCCCATAAGGTTTTCAAGGACTGCGTGCGGTGCACGATGTTTCCCGGGTGCGACGAGATCGCCGTCATACGTGATCTGCGCGAGACGCCAGATCGCGACGCAGCCGGAGAGGAGTAAGGCGGCATGGTTATCGATGGGACGCTGGGTTTTCTCGGTTTCGGCAACATGGGAGAAGCCATTGCCAAAGGACTTATCGAAAAAGACGTGATAGCCGCGGCGAGCGCGTTTGTTTACGATGCCGATCCTGCAAAACGCGGACGAACGGCCACGTTGGGCATCCGCTGGGCGGAAGACCCCGCGGATCTGGCCATGCAGTCGGACGCCCTTCTTCTCGCCGTCAAGCCCCAATCCATGGACGAGGCTCTCGCCCAGATCAAGCCGGGCCTTACCGCACGCACGCTTCTAGTCAGCATCGCGGCGGGACTTCCCATTCGCTATTTCAAGGATCGTCTCGGATCGCAAATGCGCGTCGTGCGCGCGATGCCTAACACGCCCGCCCTAGTCGGTGCAGGCGCCACAGGCTATGCTCTGTGCGAGAGGTGCACCGAAGCCGATGCGGCGACCGCCCAGGCGCTTTTTGCAGCAGTCGGCATTGCCGAACGGTTTTCGGAGGAGAGGATTGATGCCGTTACGGCGCTAAGCGGAAGCGGGCCGGCCTATTTTTTTTATATGGTCGAATGTTTGGTGAACGCGGCCGTGGAACTTGGCATGTCCGAGGCGCAGGCGGCGACATTTGCGCAGCAGACTCTGCTGGGCAGCGGGCGGTTGCTGGTCGAATCCGGCGAGTCCGCGGCGCAGCTTCGCATGAAAGTGACCTCGAAGGGCGGCACCACCGAAGCGGCGCTGAAACGTTTTCAGGAAGACGGATTCAATGCCCTGATCGGCGCTGGAGTGGAAGCGGCGTTTCAACGGGCCCGCGAGCTGGGTCGTTAAGAACGATACGCAGCCACGAGACCGAGAGGAAAAAAGAGCAAATCGATTTTTCCCTGGGCAGACAAACCGTTCTTTTCAAGAAGCGCGGCGCGAAATCCGGGGAAACTTCCCGAACGTTCGCGTCATTAATGGCGTAGATCGTTCGCGTTTTCAACGGAGCGATGAAACGGCTTGACGATCGCCCAGAAAGAGTCGTTCGATCAAGGAGGAACAGGAATGTGGTCCGCAATTTTTCTAATGGCCTCCATGGCCGCCCAGGAGCCTCCCAGCCTCGATGCGTTTCTGAAGGAATTGTCCATAAAACGCGCCAACGTGCATTCTGTGTCGGCCTCTTTCGTGCAAGAAGACCTCAACATGGAACAGAAGGAGAAGGTCTCGGGCACGCTCCTGTACGTAGCGCCGCGCCGGATCGTTTTTCGCTACGCGAAACCCGAAATTGTCTATTTGATTGATGGCGCGAAGGTGTATGAGTACGACGCAGAGTTGGGCCAAGTGCAGATATACGATACGCCGGACGCCGCCGAAATGGAGGCGTTGTACATAGGGTTTGAGGCGGACGCTGCGCGGTTGCGCGAAGCCTATGTTCTGGAACCGTTTCTGCCGGTGGGCGAGTCTCGCGCCGCGGCGGGGCTCATGCTCACCCCCAAAGGCGAAAAGAAACTCTTCGAAAAGACCCGCCTGTATCTGCAAGACAAAGATTATCTCCCTTGCATGGTTCACATCGTGAATGGTCCTGATTCAGAAGTGATTACCCGTCTAAGCGACTTCCGGGTCAACGCCCCCGTGAAGCCGGACGACGCTGTTTTGGTCCTTCCTGCGGGCACGACGATCATCGACAACGGCAAACGCGTGGGAACGGTCGAGCAGGACGGAAAACGTCTCCCCGAGGCATCCGCTCAGGCGGACGCTCCTCAGGCCGCGAAAGGTTCGACAACGCCGTGATTCGCATCGTTCTTGCATCCGCATCGCCGCGACGTCGCGCCCTCCTGACGGCGCTCGGGCTGCACTTCGACGTCATCGCCAGCGGCGTCGACGAGCATTTCAATGGGTGTCCCCACGAGATGGTGGTCTCGAACGCCCGCGCCAAACGCGACGACGTCGCTGCACGGCTGGATGCGCCCTCGCTCGTCATTGCCGCCGACACGCTCGTTTTCGCCGGCGAGCACGTGTTGGGAAAACCCGCCACCCTCGACGAAGCCCGCATCATGGTGCGAACGCTTAGCGGGAATGTCCACCAAGTGTATACAGGACTTTCACTGCTCGATACGAGCGCCAACGCGCACGCCGAAGGCTGGGAATGCACGGATGTGCGATTTCGCGACTTGAGCGACCACGAAATCGACCGCTTCGTCGAAGCGGTAAAGCCCACGGATCGCGCTGGCGCTTACACCGTCGACGGGCCGGGCAGTCTTTTGGTGGCAAGCTATTGCGGTTGCTACTACAATGTATTAGGACTCCCTGTCGTGCGGCTCGACGTATTGGCGCGTGAATTGGGCTATAGCCTGTTCGATCTCATGTGCGCGGATCGGGCTTTGTTTTTGTAATCCGTGTCCAGCCGCCAAGTTCCGGACCCTGTCGGCGCGACCGGGAATTTGACAGAGCGGGGGGGAAGGTGCAAACCTCTGCGCATGCGCACGAGAATACGACGCAACGCCAAAGGCTGTAACGCTTTCCGGAAGGACTCGCGAAACCGTTCATGATACGCACACTGCATTTGTGCAAGACATTTCACCCGGCGCGCGGCGCTCCGGTGGAAGCCGTGCGCGACGCCACGTTTCGCGTCGACAGCGGAGAGATTCTCGGCTTGCTCGGCCCCAACGGCGCGGGCAAGACAACGCTGCTGCGCATGCTTGCGGCAATCATCCGTCCCACCTCGGGCCGCTGCTGGATCGGCGGACTGCCCACGCAGGACCAGCCGGAGGAAACCCGCAGTCACTTGGGATTTCTTTCGGGCAACACCAAACTATACGGCCGTTTGACCGTGCGCGAACTGCTGGGATATTTCGGCAGCCTGTACCACATGCTTGACGACCGGATCGTCGAACGCATCGCGGAACTCAGTGCTTTGCTCGACATGACATCGTTCCTGGACAGGCGCTGCGAGGAACTTTCCACCGGACAGACCCAACGCGTCTCGATCGCCCGCGTGATGATGCACGACCCGCCCGTTCTCATTCTCGACGAACCGACATTGGGGCTGGACATCATGACGAGCCGGACCATTCTCGAATTCATCGCCGATGCCAGGGCGCGCGGGCGCAGCATCATTTTCTCGACGCACTATATGACCGAGGCCGAGCTGTTGTGCGATCGCGTCGCGTTGATCCACGCCGGAACGCTTCTCGCCATCGGAACAAAAGAAGACCTGTACGCCGAAACGGCGACAGACAACCTCAAGGACGCGTTCCTGACGCTCGTGGACAAGGAAGTGCGCCAGACACCATGAATATGACGATCGTCGCAGTCATCTTCCGCAAGGAAATTCTCGATATGCTGCGCGACAAGCGCACTCTGATGGCCATGATAGGCATCCCCGTGCTGCTCTACCCGGCCCTTTTCATACTTGGATCGCAAGCGGCCATCATGCAGATGCACAAGACGGAAAACGCCCAATCGCGGCTTGCCGTCACGGGGCCCGGCGCCGAATCGCTCAAAGGATGGATCGCCCAAACGCCTCGCCTGATTGTCGCCGATGAGGCAAACCCCGAAGCCGCGTTGCGAGACGGCAACCTGGACGCTTGGATCGTGACGCACGCGCCTATCGAAGAACTGCTCGCCAAGCGCAAGACGGTATCCGTGGAAATCCGCTTCGACGAGACCGAAACGCCATCGCGTGAGGCCTCTCGCCGCATCGCCGAGACGCTGCAAAAGAAAAAACAAGAACTCCTTTCAGAACGCTTATCCGCTCGAGGCCTCAGCGAGGACTTCGTACAGCCGCTCAAAGTCGAGTCCACAAGCATCGCCTCCCCCGCCAAGCGTTCCGGCACGGTGCTGGGCATGGTCCTGCCTATCCTCCTCATTGCGATGCTGGCCATGGGGGCCTTCTACCCCGCCATTGACATCACCGCAGGAGAGAAAGAACGGGGCACATTTGAGACGCTTCTATCTACGCCGACATCGAAAGTCGAGATCGTCCTCGGGAAGTTTTTGACAGTATTCGCGTTGGCGATGTTGACGGGGCTGCTGAACCTCGGCAGCATGCTCGCCACGCTCGCCTTCCAATTCAGCAATCTCAAGCACGAAATCGGCGCGTTTGACATCCAATTCCCCCCCGAGGCGGCGGCGGTCCTTCTCCTGGTGCTGGTGCCGCTGGCGTTTTTCATTTCCGCCGTGATGATGTCCATAGCGGTCTTCTGTCGGAATTTCAAAGAAGCCCAAAACTTTCTTGCGCCCTTCCTTCTCCTGTTGGTCTTGCCCCCGGCATTCGCCGCGCCGCCCGGCGCAAAACTTTCACTGGCGACGCAGTTTATCCCCATCACCAACGTTGTCTTACTGTTTCGCGGTCTCCTGATGGGAACGGCCACGGCCCAGCAGATATTCGCCGTTCTGGTGAGCACGACCGTGTTTGCCGCGCTGGCCTTGGCGGTTGCCGTCTGGATATTTCAACGAGAAGAAGTGATCCTTGCCGAAGAACGCGGCATTCCGTTGAGCATGCGACGCGCCGATTTCATTCCACGTCTCGCGCCCACGAGCGGCCTGGCCATCGCCCAGTACGCACTGGCGCTGCTGCTCATTTTCTACGTCGGCTCCTACCTTCAAACCCAAAATCTCTTCTGGGGGCTTCTGGCGACGCAATGGATGCTTATCTTGCCCGTTGCCGTGCTGATACCGTGGTTCTTCAAAGTCCGCCTTGCCAGTTGTCTCAATCTGCAGGCGCCGACGCCGGGGGCATTTGGGGCGACGTTGTTGATGGCGCCCTCGGTCACCGTATTGCTGCTCCAACTCGGCGCATGGCATAACCGCACATTTCCCATGCCGCAGGAAATGGCCGACATCATGGCGGGGCTTTTCAAAACCCAGGAAACCGGCGTGGGCGTATGGGCGCTGTTAGCCATCATCGCCCTGTCCCCGGCCATTTGCGAAGAACTGCTGTTTCGGGGGGCGCTGCTTTCGGGACTGCGTCAAAGCTTGCCAGGATGGGCCGCCGTGGCGCTGGTGGGCGGCATGTTCGGCCTATTTCACCTCACCATATACCGTGTGCTGTTGACAGGCATAATGGGAGTGGTGCTTGCCTACATGGTTTTTCGTTCGCGCTCGATTTACCTCAGCATGTTCACGCATTTCATCGTCAATGCGTTTGCCGTTCTGACCGCCACCCAAAAGCTCCCCGCGCCGTTGCAGGCCCGTTTCAACGATGGAAGTTTGGAGCAGCACGGTCTTCCATGGGGCGTGTTGCTCGTCGCGATTACGATGTTGGTCACGGGGATTGCGATCATGGAAACATGGGGAAAACCGCGTTCTACCCCGGAGATCAAGTTGGACACATACGATCGGGGCGTTCAAAAATGACCCGCGAAATCGTACCCGATCATTTTCGCCTGTGATGCCCGCGCCCTGCCTAACCAATGGTTGACGAAAACATAATTGCGAAATGGTTCGTGGTCCAGAAAGTCAACACTGCACCATCGCCTGCATTCTCCCTCACGGACTTTCCGTCGCGTGGCCCTGTTCTCGATAACGCCTGATTTTATAGATCAAGGCGCGGCGGCTAAGACCCAAGGCCCGGGCTGTTTCGGTGCGATTGTATCCATGTTCCCGTAGCGTCTGGAGGATGAGAACCCGTTCCATTTCCTCAATGCGTTTTCCACGAGGAGCGGCTTCATTCCCTTCAATCGCGGCGCTATGCCCGGCTTCTTGGACACGTTTGGGCAAATGTTCCGGAAGAATCAAATCACCGCGCGCCATCAAGGTGGCGCGTTCCATAGCGTTTCGCAGTTCCCTTACGTTTTCTGGCCACTCGTATAGTTCCAGGCACGAAACAACTAGCGGGGAAAAGCGGGCTTTGTGTTTCATGAAGTGTTCCGCGAAGGCATGAGCCATGGCCAGAATATCGGCTGGCCGATCACGCAGTGGCGGCACGTATATTTCTACGACATTCAGCCGATAGTATAAGTCTTCCCGAAAACGGCCTTCCACAATTTCCTTTTCGATATTTCGGTTTGTTGCAGCAACAATTCGTACATCCGAAAATCGGTCCACATTCGATCCAACGCGTTGGAAAGCGCCATTTTGCGTGATGTGCAGCAGCTTGGCCTGCAATCCCGAGGACATCTCGGCGACTTCATCCAAAAAAAGCGTTCCCCCCGCCGCTTCCTCAAAACGACCGATGCGTTGCGCCGAGGCGCCGGTGAAAGCCCCTTTCTCATGCCCAAACAGTTCGCTCTCAAGGAGCGTTTCCGGAATTGCCGCACAATTCACTTTAATCAGCGGACCGCCTGAACGAGCGCTCCATGCATGGATAAGGTCTCCTATCACTTCCTTGCCAACGCCGCTCTCGCCGGTGATAAGAACACGGCTTTCGGACGCGGCCACGATGGCAGCCTCCTGGAGGACATGGCGCATCTGAGGGCTTTGCGCGACAACCGATGCCGGAATCGGAAACACATCCGGCTGGGGATCCTTCAAGACGTCCCAAAAACCGATCGAACGACGGACCGACTCTAGCAATTCATCCAAATCTATGGGTTTTTCGAGATAATTGGCCGCGCCGTCCCGCATGGCGCCGACCGCGTCCCGGATGTCGGCATAGCCGGTGACCAGCAACACAGGAATGGGATTCTCCGCATGACGCAGCCGCCGCAGCATCTCCAGGCCGGACAGGCCCGGCATGCGCACATCGGAGATCAGCAGGTCGAACGGATCCAATCCCATCACGGCCAACGCTTCCTCTCCGGAACCTGCGGTTACGACACGAAAACCCTGTGTCGTGAGGAACGACGACAAAAGACTCCGCTGACTTTCATCGTCATCCACGACCAATATGCGCGCCGGATCCCGATCCGGAGACTTCACTGCGCCGCCGTTTTTTGCGTCTTGTTGCATGCTACACCACCCGTAATCCGCTCACCCGAAAGATTGCGCCCCCGTCATCGGCGGGCGCGTAGACAATGCTCCAGCGGTGCGCGAGCACGGCCTGACGCACCACCGCCAAACCCAGCCCTGTGCCCTGCTCCGAAGTCGTGAAATACGGACGGAAAATGTCTTCCCGCGCGACTTCTGGCACGCCGGGTCCATTGTCGCGCACCTCCAGACTGGCCATGCCGTCAAGGGCGTATGCAAGCTGGACCCAAAGGCTGCCGCCATGCGGCAGCGCCTGAATCGCGTTCAGCATCAGATTGAACACGATTTGGCGAAGCAGCGATTCGTCCGCCTCGACCGTCAGCGTCGGACCGCTCAGTTCCAAGACGATTTGCTTGTCCTCGCGGTCGCTTTCTAGAGTCCGGGCGACGTCCCTGACGACAGCCTTTAGATCAACAGGAACCGGTTTCGCTTCTGGCGGACGCGAATAGGCGATGAATTGGTTGAGCCGATCGGTGACGCGGTCTACCTCATCGGCAATGCGCCATGACGTTTCGCGGACATCGCCCGGCACGTCATCGCGCCGCGAGAACACTTGGGCAAATCCGCGGATGACGTTGAGCGGATTGCGCGTTTCGTGCGCCAACCCTGCCGCTGCCAAATTCATTTCACGAAGGTGCCGGTTCATTTCATCCGCACGAAGCAGATCCATTTGCAACGCGGAGGAGCGTTCCGCGTTGCGCCAAGCCAACCCAAGACCCGCTACGGCAACAAGCGCAATGCCGGCCAAGAATATCCGGGTGTGAAGGTCGCGCTGCAACAATGCCCGATAGCTGCCCGTGGACAGCGTCAAGACAAAATAATGCACGCCCTGTTTGCTCACCAAGTCGCGATATTGCTGCTCGCTCATCCAGAAAGGACGCCCAAATTGAGGCGAAGACGCTGGCGCGCGCCGATGTTCGCGTTGTCTGTCGTCGCGATCCCTGTCATCGCGTGGACGCGGCGGGCGATACCGGTCCATCGCCTCCCCCTCCGGAATGACGATGGAGGTCTGCGGCGTGTCGCCCGCTTCCGAATCGCCGCCCAAATCGACGGGATTGACGACGATGAGTTCGGCGGAACTCCAGTGAAATCCTTTTTTGACCAAGGAGGCCGTTTCCATTTGAGGGAGCGGCCCTGCTGAAGCGGCTACTTCGCCGGACGCATAAAGCAAGGCCACAGACGTGAGTTCGCCCGACTGGATTAGTTCGCGCAACGCAGCTTCCAGGCGCGACTGACGCACCATGCCGAATATTCCCTGCGAGCGCAACACCACCCCCAGCGTATTCGAGATGTCGAGAGCCCGGTGAAGCAACGCAGATCGGGCCATTTCCGTGGCGCGCAGGTGCTCATATCCCTGCCATGCGCATATCAAGGCGCCGGCCAAGGCGAGCAGCCCATAGGTTATGCCGTTCCGTCGTGAAAGCATTTTCGCTAGATCCGACGCCGCGCGGCGTGCGCCGGAAAATCCTATGATTTCGATTTGAAGAAACGTTTTTTCTTTTTTGCACTCTTGTCCGGAGAAACCTCGGTCCCCGGCGCGTCAGGCTTTGTTTCCGCCGTCGCTTCCGCATCGGCTGCTGGTTGTTCTGCGTTGGAAACGGGTTGGATTCCTTCGGGCAACGCGGGCGTCTCGCCATTGGGCTTATCCAGAAAACGGTCGAGTTGTTCTTCCGGGAATGCCTTGGGCGAGAGGACGCCCTTGCCCTTTTCGGTGGTAGTCATGTTGGTCAAATCGCTCGCGCCTTGAACCACGCGCGGCGTCAGAAAAATGAGAAGCTCGGTTTTGCTTTTTGATTTGATTTTCCGGCTAAAGGCTGTGCCCAACACGGGAATGTCCCCCAAAAGAGGCACCTTCTTGTCGTTTTTGGTGCTGTTGTCTTCCATCAGGCCGCCGATAACGACGGTGCTGCCGTCGGGCACCACCACCGATGTGGTGGCCGATCGCTTTGCGAAGACGGGGGCGTTCACGTTTTCAGAGATGGGGACGGTTTGGCCGGTGAGCGCGGAGATTTCCGGCGTGACGTCCATGGCAACGAGGCCGTCCTCCGAAATGTGCGGCGTAACTTGGAGGATGATGCCGATATCCCTGTATTGAACGGTGTTGAGGGTTTGCCCGTCCTGGGTGATCCGGCTGTTGGTGATGAAGGGGACTTCCTGCCCAACGGTAATGACTGCGGACTTATTGTTGCGCGTCAAAATCGATGGACGCGACAGCACTTCGAGCTTGGACACCTGCGCCAACGCACGCAACGTCACGTTCACGTCGTCCCGGATAATGCGGTAGAAGCCGCCGCTGGTCTCGCCCGCGACGCCGAAAAGGGTCTGCACCGTGTCCGAATTCACTTGCGTGCTGAAAGGCCGCCTCCGTTCCTCGGTAATCAATCCATCAAGACCCAAATCAAGATCGTTGTTGTGGGTCACTTCAAGGAACAGCACCTTGATCAAGACTTGCGGCACGGGCTTGTCAAGACTCTCCACGACTTTGGCTATCTCGGCGTTCGTTTCTTCATCGGTCACAATGATGAGCGATCCGGTGTTCTCGTCGTATTGGATGAGGGCGTCCCCCCGAAGACCGGCCTTCTGACTTTGGGACGCAGATCCGGTCTGCCGTTGCGCCGCGCGCGCCTGCGCCGCTGCATTCTCAAAGCCCCAGAAGGCGACGCTCGCCAAGAGCGCCGCTTGCATCCACCGTATGTCTATACGCATGTTCGATATCCTCCCGCCGCGCCGTCCCAGGCGACAATTCGCATTATTGACTTCGATTCGATGTCGAGCGCGTCCTTGATGATTGGGCATTGCTTTGCCCTGTCGTCGTCCTCGCCGCTTCCTGAGCGGTACGGGCTGAAGACGCGCTGCGCGACTGAGAAAACATGCCCTGCATGATATTGGCCACCTGCTCGGGATCGGCGTTCGTGATTTTGTAAATGAACACTTTCTGTTCGCGAGCGGGATTGCTGTCGAGCCGTTCTATCACCTTGGCAATTTGATCCATCAGGGTCGATTCTGCAGTCACCACCACCGAGTTGGTCCGGAAATCCGCCACGGCGCGCACCGCATCGTTGACCGTTGCTTGCGGGGTCTGCCCGCCCCCATTCTGCCCGCCGCGGGTCCCTCCGAACATGCGCGGCGCCGGTTGCGCGCCGCTCGTTGCCGACGTTGCGCCGGTCTGCTCGAATGAGTCGTTGACCACTTGCGCCATTTCCTCCGCGTCCGCGTATTGGAGCGCGAAGACGCGGATTTCCGTGCTCGGCATGGTGAACTTATCGGTTTGTTCAATGACTTCGCCGATAAGCGGCATCAATTCTCCAGGAGCGGTCACCACCACCGAATTCGTCCGTTCGTCAGCCACGGCCTGGACCCGTGAGATAGCCTGTTTGGCGGCGCTGTCCGATGGCTCCTGAGGGGGATTGCCCCCGCCCCCGCCGCGCATGCGCTGAAAAAATTGGTTCATGGGACTGGCGGCGTTGGCCCCTTGCTGCGACGATGGAGGCTGGAAGAGCGTGTTCAGCAGCTTAGCGGCGTCGGCCGCTTTCGAGTAGGTGAGCGTGAAGACCTTGATCTCGGAAATCGCCGATATCGACGTATCCAAAGCGCGGACGATCTCCGTCATGCGCTTGACGTTGGCCTGCGTGTCCGTGAGAACGATGGCGTTGCTGCTTTTGTTGGCGTTGGCGACCGCATACGACGGCAGGAGAGGGGCCAGATTGTCCAGAAGCTGGCTGGCGTCTGCATAGCGCACGGGAATGATCTGGGTGACCATCTGACCTGAGGCGGGAATGGCCTCGGGGACATTTCCGGTCCGAACAGGGATGTTCCGCTTTCCGGCGTCTTCGCTTTTCACGATGGTCAGCGTGCGATCACTGCGAATGGCCGTGAAACCTTTTTCGTTCAAGACCGTGTTCAGCAATTCCACGGCTTCGTCTTTGGCGAGGGGCTGATGACTCACGACGCTTACGCGCCCTTCGACCTGAACCTCGCGAAGGATGACGAAGCCCGCCGCCTGACTCAAATAGTCAAGCACCGTATCCAACGGAACATCGTTGAAATTGAAGCGCAGCGCCTCGTCAAACGGCTCTTTTTCCTGGACAGGGCTGGACACGATCGCGGCGCTCTCTTGTGCGGCCTCTATTTGAGGATCCCCGCCGGCCATTGGCGGAAAACCCAGACACGCCAAACAAACCGCAGTGATCAAAGCGGTTTTGATGCGATCCTTTTTCATGATCCAAGCTCCCTTCTTCTGCGTTCGCGCAGTTTTTCCGCGGGATCGGAAACGGCTTTTTCGGACGCGCCGCGCGGCGTCTCGGCGGCGGCATTTTCCGGATCGGATTTCGGCTTCGCGCCCGGCGATACGGCGCCAGAACGTTGCATGGCGGACGCTTCCACGACCGCCCAATGGCCGTCCTTGTCTTGGCTTAGCCCTGCCCCCACCGAAAGTTCCACGGTCGCGGCCTCGCTTGCCATCACCACGGCGTCTACGCGGATTTCCTGGATGCGATGCCCCGCTATGAAACCGCCCAATTCGATGGCGATGGGGGAGACGTCGTCGCTTTCCTCAAAAAGCGCGACGCGGCGATTGGCGTCCAGACAAACGCCCATGAGACGCACCCTCTGTTTTGGGGAGGGAGGCGCAGCGGGCTTCGCCTCGCTTGCCGGACGGCTCGTTCGCTTCGCGTTAAAGATGTTTCGTTCGAGAAGAAGGCGAAACGCGTCAAAACCAGAAGCGTCGGACGCGACGCTTTCCGCCGCCCCTGCCGTTTCCTCCGTCGCTTCCGGCAAAACGGGAGATTCCGCGCAGGCCCATCCGATCGCGACGAACAGCAGCAGGAAGCCCATGCTTCTTACGACAAACGTTCGCGTCATGGCGACGTCTCCTCAAGGACAAGATCTGAGAAACGAGCGCTCAGAACCAGCCGGTCTCCTTGATCATCTTGCGCTGAAATCAACATGTCCTCCACCTTAAGCGGCAGGGGATCCGTTTCCAAAGCATAGAGAAACTTCGCCACCGACTCCATGTTGCCGCTGCCCTCCAACTGAAACTCCAAAGTCTGGGCCATCGGCCCCAGCCGGTTCCACCGAGGCTTCAAGGAAGTCACGCTCAGGCCGCTGTCGCCCGCCCAACGGCCGACGGATTGCAACACCGTCGATTCGGCGTCGGAAACCCGGGCAGGCAGGGAGCGCCCCTTCATGCTTTCCCACCGTTCTTTCAACGCGGTTTCTCTCTGCAAAAGCCCGTCGCTTTCGGCAATGTTCTTTTCAAGCTCCAGAATTCGGGCCGAACGCTCGTTCCACACGACAAGGCCGGGAGTTAGCGCCAGCCGATCGAACGCAAACGCCCCCATGCACATCAAGGCGACGGCAAGCAAAAGCTGTTTCCTGCGTTCAGGAGCCACTGGCGTCTTTTCCTTTCCAGTGGAATGTCAACGTGAATCCAAGCGGTGCGTCGCCGCGCGTTTGAACCACCTGCAAATCATCCAACGCGCCGTCCTTTCCCAATTTCTCCATCACTTGCATCCACTCGCTGCGACTGCGGGCGCTGCCCGAGCAGGTCGCGATCGCCCCATCCTTAATGCTCAATGATTTCACCCAGACAGATCCCTCCTCTGGAAAAGCGGACGCGAGACCATGGGCAATGGATAGGCTGGGGATCGCCTCGTCGTACCAGGAACGGTACAGGCGAACCCGATCCTGCAACATTTTCACCGACTCTACCCGCGGGCCGATGGCGGCCCAGGCTTTCTCAAGCTCCGCCAGGCGGCGTCCCTGCCGCCAATACCCCGCTGCTACAAGGACGGCGAGCAATGCCAGGGCCGCCGCCGCCTGGGCCGGCGACTGCTTGTCGGCGTCCCGGTCGACCAACGCGCATACGATTGGAAACGTCCTTTTCGGCGCGACATAAGATTGACGGCACACGGTTCGCCGCGCCCATGACGCATTGCCGTGGCAAGCATGGCAGGAGAAACATCCGCGCCAATGATTTCGGGAGAAACGGTTCCACGGTTTGTTATCAACCCTTGCGCGGCAAAAGCATGTGCGAGAGCATCCTGAAACTCGGACGGCCAGTCTCTCCCGCCATGCGCGACGACCGTTTTGATCTCGTCTCGCTGCGCGGGCGCGAGCGAGGAGAGGGTGATGCGCAGTTGCCGGGCTATCTCATGGGCCTCCGCAACGGTGGGCGGATCGGAAGCAGATTCCGACCAGATCACATTGCGGAGCGCCAGTGCGCCGCAATGATCCCCGACAGCCAAATCCACGATTCCCGGGTCAGCCCGGAGCACGGCGCAGGCGGTCCCTGCGTGCTCCTCGGCGAGCGCCGACACGGCGAACGTAATGGCCTCCGGCTGCAGCCCCGCAGCCCTGAAAGCCGCCTCCACGTTGGACAAATAATGGGATGGAACCCCCAGCAACAAAGCGCGCTGCCCGTTCTCTTCGGTGCGCGGACGCAACAGGCGCAACGTCAATTCATGCGGGGGAAGCGGGAAGCGCCGCTCTGCCTCAAAGGTCATGAAGCCCTCGAGATCGCTTTCGGAAAGGCTGGGAAAATCCACGATTGCAGAAAAGCTCCAGTTCAACGGAATGCATACGATGCACTGTCGCGAGGAGACTCCTGCCTCATGCAGATGACGCTGCAACGCGATTCCCGTCGGCACGGGTTCGTCTTTGAACGCAGCGGCGGGAAGAGGAAAGCGAAACGGCTGGGAGACAGAAGCGCTCTTATCCCGGCGATGCGCGCGGATAGCCTCGACCGCGTCGGGCCCGAGAGAAAAGACAAGGATGGCGCCGCGTTGCGGGATATTCAGCCGCGGAAATATCACAAGATGCCCTCCCATGCTTTCCGGATCGACGCGGATGCGTTGCGCACGCCCATTCCCAACGGCCATCCGGCATGCGTTCGATCGGAACGGTACAAGACTATCGGTTGTCCACGACTCGTGTCGAACACCATCCAGGAGCGGCGGATCGCGCGTCCATGGGCGGCAACCGCCGCTATGTCGGCGGAAATCCGGTAAGATCGCGTAGTGATGTACGGCCCTGCCAACGCGGCGCTCGCGGGGTCCACAACATCGCGAAGCCACAACGGCGAGGCCAATTGATCGGCGGTCTTGGTTTGGCGGAACGTCACCAACGCATCGGCGTATCGGTCGCCAATTCCAGGGAGACACCGCAACACCTCGCGCGGAGCGGTGTTCACATTCACGCGCCCTTGCACCATGGGGCCATCGTGGGCGGTCAAGGAATCGTCGAGCTTAGCTGCCTCGTCCGCCGTAACTCCGCCCGTCAGGTAGAACTCGAGCACGCTCTCGATGCGTCCCCCTGCTTGCTGGATCGCATTCGTAATCTGGGCGCCTCTCTCCGCGCCGACGGATTGTTCCAGGCATTCGCTCATCTCCCGCCGTTGCCAGCGCCGCACATCGATGCGGGGAGATCCGTCCGGGCGCGTGTTCGGCTCCTCGCTGAACACCGTCACAAAATCCGTCAAGGCGCGCCGGAGCTTGCCGTCGGCATTATCGTCAGGAAACGAGGCGTTCCCATCATTCTCATTCGGATCAAGCACGCCGTTCAGGTTCGTGTCCTCCCCCCAGAGAAGGGCCAACGTGGCTCCCCTGACCCAACGCAGTTCCTCGACGCTCTCGAACGGCGCATTCTTGCAGGCATAACGTAGTTCGCTTCCGTGATACGCATTCGACTCGGCCCCGTTGGGTTCCGGATCGTCATCCGGATCGCGCCAGTCCACAATGGCGGCGGCGAGATCGGGCGGCATGTCCGGCAACGCCTCGAGCATTTCTCGCGTCGCCGTGTTCAGATTCAGCTTCGACGCCTCATCGACCCATCCGAAATGCGGAAGGTCAAGAAGGACAATGTCTTGGTCCGTTCGCCCAATGATCCAGAATGAAGCCTCTCCGACGGGAACGTTCTCGGTCAGACACGCGGCGGCATCCGGAAAGACGCCAGGCGAGGTCGCGTTGCCCAAGACAAACGCGAGATAACGGTGGGCGCCTTCGAGGGTCTGTCCCGCCTCGATGGCGGCGGCGCTGTTGGCGGCGGCCCGGTACTCCATCCGCATGCCGTCGCCGAACAGCAACGCCACGGCCACCAGGCCAAGCGCTATCCATATCACTACAATCAACGCCATTCCTTGACGCGAGCGGCGCGCGCCGCCGGGGCGAAGCCGTTGGGAGAGCGGGGGAGGCGCTGCGTTCATGCTATGACCCCGAACCGGCGCTCGGCGCCGGACGCTGAGCAAGCGCTTCGCAGGCGATCTCGATCGGGCGCGGGACCGCACCCGTGGCGCGGATCGGTTCGAATCCAATCCGCACGCGGACCGCAAGAGGAAGTGCATTATCCATCGCCGTCGAGTCCCAAGAATCGATCCACGCCAGGCCGTCGAAATACTGAACCTCGAACGAGTTCACTCCTTCGAGCAACGCCGTGGGCTCTCCCGAGTCCTCAAGAGCCGCTGGGAGAAGGTTGCGCGTCACCGTGCGCACAAGCCGAAACGCATCGGACCGATCATCTATTTTCTCCAGGGCGTAGGCGATTCTTTGAATCTCTCCCCATGGAGCCGCCTCGCTCAGGCGCCCCGTGGTTGCACAAAACTCAAGCGCGTCCCGGCGGTAGGTCGCCTCGTTCTGCGGTTGGCCCAGGAGATGGCCGCTCAACAAGCCGCCCGGAGGAGCCATGTTTTGTAGGTCCCTCCGGATGATATCCACGGCGTATCCTCGGGGGGCCGCTTCTTCCAGAACCGCATACGCACGACTTTGACTGCGCAACGCCCCATGATAAACCCCGTACAAGGCTGCAAGCAGAACCGCCGAGATGACGGTCCCCAGCAAAAGCTCCAGCAGCGTGAATCCGCTCGATGGCATATCGCGAGAAAGCCGTTTCATGGCATCGAGACCTCGAAGGCGTTTTCCGAAACCAGCGTGTCAAGGCGTTCGGAATACGAACGCCCCTGCACCGTGAACATCACTTCGACGCTAACCACGCACATCGCGTCCTGATCCCAGTCCGTTGAGGTCAATTCCCACCGAAACCCGGGATGATCCGATCCGAAATCGCCCGCCTGGGCGCCTTCCTGCCACTCGCCCGTCACCACCTTTTGCGTCAAAAGGGCATCGCCCAACTGTGCCGCCTCGCGCCGCCGTTCGGCCGCTACGCCCGCGCGTCCGGCGATGGCGATCCCCTCCACAGCCACCGGTATCACAATCGCCATGAACAACATCGCCGCAAGAACCTCCACCAGCGTGAAGCCTCCGGATGATTTCCCGCGTCTATGGCGTCCGGGGGCGTTCATCCATGCCTCCCCGGGGAACGACATACCCCAGCAACGGATCGCGCAACATCGATCGCGAAAACCCGCCCTGCCGCTCCACCAGACGGATTTCCTGCGGACTCTCCTCGTCCACCGTGCCGTTCGCGCCGAAAAACACGGAAACGGCTCCCTGCCGGAACAAGGCGTTTCCCGGAAACTCAAAGGCCATTTCCGCCGGGAGAACATGATCGGTGACTATTGTCGTGGGCGAAGCGAACCCAAAGCTGCCCGACAGATGGTACCCGGCTCCGTCAGGACGGAACCGTATCTCCACCGGGGCCGATCGTGACACGGCCTCGTTGCGCGCATAACGAACCGACGCCACAAAGCGATTCCACTCGGCATCATATCGCCGGCTCGACGCGAAGCCGGAAAATCGAGGCGCCGCCACCGCCATCACCGTCGAGGCCGCGGAACGGCTCGGGCCCCTGCTCGACGCGGCGATCCTCGACGAGCCGTCGGTTGACAGGTACTACCTCGGAAAAGGCGGAAAGTCGGGGGCGAGGGAATATTGCTACTGGCATCCCGACGAGCATCCCGTCTACGACAGGTTCAGGTTCGGGCTGATGATGTGGAAGACCGGTCTCGAGGG
>ERZ795030.2871-NODE-2871-length-19483-cov-14.212168_pt1 | contig 19483 bp, 19 predicted proteins | sample MGYA00375122_ERZ795030 | MGnify/ENA primary metagenome ERZ795030 (study PRJEB30165, sample SAMN05720146) | activated sludge metagenome | isolation source: anaerobic digester from wastewater treatment plant | place: Japan | collected 2015-04-20 ... | reverse complement strand
TGCGGCACCAAGATATCCCTATGCGAAGACCTCGTTAACCCCGATGGTCGCGGCCGCATGCCCGACCTGTGGGTCCGTCCCGATGAGGCACTAGAAAGGGCGGTCAAGTACATCAGAACTCTTTCCGCGAAAACGAAGCAATAGACCGGTTCCAGCTCACGGCAACGATGCAGCACGCAACAGCGATCCATATCACAATGGACGGCATCGGGTGTGCAATAGCCCATTTGCCGGCCTGCGCGGCTTTCCTGAACAGAGTGAGAACAGCTTCGGACTTGCCGAGCGGCGACAGCAGGAAAAGAACGATGGCTACGAACGGGACGGCCGAGCGGAGAATGGCCGTTGAGATGGCTGCATAGCCGCCGCGGTAGTAAAGCCGGATAGATAGCCCGATCAGAACCAGCCCAACCCCCAGCGAGATTCCGACTGCGACCAACAGCGAACCGGGATGTGCGGCGCTGCGCAGGCCCGGCATGGCAAGGATGATGCCCAGGGCGACAATGCCGTAGGCGACGAAGACGAGTATGCTCGCCACATAGCGAACGCTCACGATCTGGCGAGGCTGGATGGGGAGCGACCTCAGGAACGGCCACGCTTTCGATATGTCTTCGTCATATGCGGTCACGCGCATGTACTCCCACACCGCCAAGCATACCAACGATGGGAACAGGCTCAGAGCCTCCCCTGCCCCCCATAGAAGTGCGCACGCCGGCCCGATTAGGAGGATCAGCGGCGTCTGAGCCAGTATCGTTAGGGTCCTGGCCCGAATCTCCATGGCGACCATGCGTGCGAGCAATGGTTCACACCTCCAGCTGACACAGGCTTCGCCCGAACCGGGCTAAACAATCTCCTTGCGGCCAAGCGCCCACGCGGCGTAGGCCCAAGTGGCCAGTATGGCACAGATCGCAACGGCCCCGAGGACAGCTGCTGCGGTAGCAGGGTTTTCAGCGCGCCATGCCGCCGCATGCGAAACGGCTCGGGAGGCGAGGGGCCCAAACCGAGCGTTCAGCACGGGCGACTTGGAAGCCAATATCGCAATCGCTCCAGCACACATAGCGACATTCAGGAACCCTACGATCACCCTTGCGCCAAAGCGGAAGTAGACCGCCTGCATGAAGGCCATTGTGAACAGCCCGATCCCAAAGGCGGGCACTGCGCTGGCCTTCCAGTCCGGGCTGCCGCGCCCGAGGATGAACCTTGTCGCCAGCGTCGCGGCTATGAGCGCTAGAACGGTGTAGAGAGCGGTCACGGCCACGCTCGCCAGGGCTCTCGCGCACACCACCTCCGCCGGTGAGATGGGCAGACACCTCAAGAACGGCAACGCCTCGTCCTTCTCATCCTCATAGGTGCTTCGCTGGTTGTAGATTGCAGCGGTAAACGCCACGATGAAAGGAATGGCGACGCTGTAGACGTTGCGACTAGCACGCATACTGGGTATCACGATCGAGAATACGACTATTGAGACGATGCCTATCGTCTTGACGCGGGCGCAAAGCTCTTCATAGGCCAGTCTCATGATCAACGGCCCATCGCCTCCCGAGTGGCCCCAACGTCGCTGCTGTTTACCAGATGGACAAAGACCTCTTCAAGGCTGAGGGGCGACTCGCCCCGCCGCCATCTCGAAAGCAGTTCATCTTTTTCCTCCGATACAAGCACCCGGCCGCGGTTGATCACGGTCACTGTGTCCGCGACCGCCTCAAGGTCGGATACGATGTGCGTCGAGAATAGAACAGAACGCCCGCCTTCGTCGGCAGCCTCGCGAATGGCGCCTACTACCTCGAGCCTAACGATTGGATCTAGCCCCGAAGTCGGCTCATCCAGGATGAGCAGTCGGGGACGATGCCCCATCGCCGCCGCTAAGGCGAGTTTGGTGCGGGTGCCTTTCGACAGAGCCTGCGCCGGTTTGTTCAGAGGCACCCCAAAGCGATCCAGATAGTACCGGTACACGTTATCGTCCCAGGAAGGAAAGCAGATGGAGAGGAACCGGCCAAGCCAGCAGGCTGTGCCGTTCGGCGGAAGGAGAGCGTTTTCCCCAACGTAGCCTATGTCCCGCTTAATCGTGATCTCGTGGCTCCGGCTATCCAAGCCGAATACCCGGATGCTTCCGGAGTCGGGGCGGATCAGATTGAGGATCAGCTTGATTATCGTGGTTTTTCCGGCGCCGTTGGGGCCGAGCAGCCCCATCACTGCGCCGGGCCGCAACGAGAAGCTGACGCGGTCCAGCAAGAACCCTGGGAACTGCCGGGCGACGTCGGCGAGCGAGAGGAGATCGCGTGACTCTGCCAAAGACCATCCCTCCCACGTTTCTCAGGACCGTACTTGCCGTAGTATCTCAGGATCCTTGATCTTGCTGTCCTCTGCCAGCAAGACTATCTTCGATACGATCTCCGCGGTCTTGGGATCATCGTCCATGAACGGCAGGAAGACGCGTCCGCGGTGCTGGGAGTGAACAGGAACGATGAACATGCTTCCCGCGGCCATCTTCTGAACAGTTCCGCTTCCCAGATGAACCGTGTATTCGCCGAGCTTGCCTCTGATGAAAGCATGCGTCGTGCGCAGCTCTACATTCTCGATACCCAAGAGGCGAAGCATCTCGCCGAGCAGGCTCTCGCGCATCTCCATCGTTGAAAGGCTAGTCTCGGGATCGACGCCGCCCGCGTGGGCAACGCTCACGACAAGATCGATGTCGCGCATGGTCTCAGAGAACAGAATTGGGGATATCCGGTCAATCGGGACCGCTTCGTATGTCTTCCTGTCATGGAAGGTGACTGACTCAAGAGTCGGAGCTTCGATATCGGCTGGCGAAAACCAGTCCATCGTGGCGCAGAGGGAGACGACAACGTTATCCTTGAAGTTGGTCTTCTGCAGTCCTTCTTCATAGCTTGCTGTCCATCCACGGCTCTTCAGTAGCGCGAGCGTCTTTTTCGGCTGAACCTGATGGCCTGCGTATCTCGTTGAGTGCGTCAGCTCTTTGAGCTCATCGGCGTTCGGCCGGTAGAACTCACGAAACACCTGCTTGAATGGTTGGACGATTCTCCGGTCAAACAAGTCGCGCTGATACTTGGCCCATACGCCCATCTCGAGCAGATCCTTCGGATGAGCGATCTTGAGCTGAGTGCTTTCTGCAACCTCCAGTGCAGATCCGCCGGGCGAAACGAGTTCGCCTTCTCTCCAATACCCATGCTTCGTATCTGCGACGAAAACAAGGTTACGGATCAGCGGCGCTATGACGGGATTCTGCTCCAGGGTGGCGAGTTCCGCTGTGGAGAACATGTCCTCGGAGACCATGGCGTTTTCCAGGCTTGCCCGAGCGCGGGAGTGCTGTTGCTTCAGATCCTTCTGAACGGCCTTCAGGCGCTGACAGAGCTCGTGCTTCTTCAGGTTTGACGGAATGTCGCGGAGTTGTTTGCCGTTTCTGATAACGCTGATCTCAGCCATGCCGCCCGAGTCGACCATCAGGTGTAGTTCGCAATCCTCCACCTGCTGAGGGGCGGCGAGAAGCGGTGAGACCTCGTGCAGCTTTTCGGTCTCCATCTGCCACATGAACCTGTTGGCGTCCTGATAGCCTGCATTGCGGGCGAGGTTGGACAGAGCTATTCGTCCCGCGGTAGTCTCGCTTGCCTGACGTTGCGCGCCAAACGTCTTCGCCTGCTTCACGAAGCCTTGAATGAACTCGTAACGATCAAGGACGTCGGCTTTGTCCGCAATAGGTATCAGGGCATAGGCCAGAAGGCGGTCCTTATTGCGCTTCTCTCTGATTTCTTGCTCGATCCTGTCAACATCGAGCTTTCCCCTAACCGCATCGGCAAACAACTGCGCCCTTCTGTGCTGGCTGCTGGACGCCAGGTATCTCGCCGACTGGTATACGATCCCGAACCGCTTCTCGCCCAGCGTGTTGTAGGCGTCCCAGAACCAGGCCACATCAAACGCGCCGTCTCTGAAATCCGCCGGCTCGATGGGTGAGTAGCGCGCGATGACAGTCTGTTCTTCGTCCCAGAAGTAGTCGTTCATATGGGCGCGGAAATACCACGCGGCGCTCTTGAGCCCCGGCCACTGCAGGTAATCCTGAACTATGTCCAACCATTGCGGAGCGTACATCGCCGCATCGATAAGCTGAGCGTCTGTGATCGCTCGACCGCTCAAGAGATGACGGAGTCTCTCGTGGTCATCGCCGGCATCGGGATAGCAGCACTTCAAGAGATGCGAAAGCATCTCCTTTTTCGTGTTGTCGCGACCAACGGCGTTGTACCCCCGGACATAACTATCTTTCTCCATCTTGAGCAGGATGGACACAAACGTATCGACGCCGTAGCACCTGCGCGTACTCGCCGCCAGATGGCTAACGCAGGTCGTCATCTCGCCGCGCGCGACTTCCATCTGGGTTATCCTGCGGATTGCCAGGCGCGATTCATCCAGTAGGGACTCGAACTGCGCCGCTTCACGGCGCTTACGCAGCATCTGGTTGGTTAGGCGCTCCAGATGCACGGGACTGGCCTGCCTGCCCATCAGCTCAAAGAGAACCTCGTTCTCATCGATCAGGCCGAGACCGAAAGCCCTGCCGAAATCCGCGGTTTCCAGCGAGCAGTAGGAGTAACGGCGCTCGGACTTGTAGTCTGATGCCCTATAGAAAGAGTAAGCAATGTTGAAATACCTTGAGAACAGATCGTCCGAGTCGGCCGCCCGTTTCGTGGCGTCGAGCCAGTAGTTCAACTGGCTGCTGTCGCCGAAGTAGAACTCCTGCTTGCTTGGGCAGATCAATCTATGCGCGGCGTATTGGGAAGTCAACAGCTTACGGAAGAGGGAGGAGGGTACGGCATGGAGAAGACCATGGCACACCGAATATGCCATGTCAAAACGCTCCTTGGCGGGGATGCTATATGTCAGAACCCCCAGAATCGACGTGCATAGCCTCTCGTACGGCAGACCGCTGAAGAACTCCCGCAGTGTCGCGCTGTCGCTTTCCGAAAGCCCTAAGCCTGTTTCATTGCGCAGAAACTCCTGAGCATCGAAGACAGGCCCTCCCGCACATTGCCTGGCAAAGGCCACAGACAGCAAGTCCTTCGCCAACTCCATATCGGCGAAGAACTTCTCCCAAACCCCGCGTAACGGGTAGTTGTCAATGGTTTCGCGTGCCGTTGACGCGCTCCATGTCAGCGGATTCAGAAAGCACTGTGATCCAAGCACATTTGTGGATTTCGAACCGTCATGGTCAATTGTCTCATACTGGTGTTCGCGGTGCTCGTGAATAAGCTCAGAGAGCTCTGTGTAGATGTCCTGGATGCGCTTAACTGGCGGAGATAGGGCCGATTCCAGCTCAACAGCGTTGCGGGGCTGCCGAACAATGGGAGTATGGAGCTTGGCCGGATCATACAGGCCGAATCCGTTTTCTGGGGTATAGACAGGCTGTTTGGCATCGGCGACTTCCTTTGCGCGTATCGACTCTGTTTGGGTGGACGGTTCCAGCGACAGAATCATCTCTTCAGCATTGCTACGGATGCCGGAAAAACGCTCATTCTCCCGAAGCGCGGCCACAAGCTCGATTGCTCCCAGCCGCTTGTTCTCATTCTTGCTCTCCAGCAATCGGCCGATTGCGGCCAGAAGTGCAACCGGCTCCTGCCTGAGCAACAGGGTTATGCAGCTTCTCCGCAGATCGCCTGCCCTGTGTCGCAGGAGACCCTCAATGATGAGGAAATCATCGCTCGTAAGGACCATGTCCGATAATATCTTGCCGGCGCACCCACGAACGTGAGAGCTTTTGTCGCCCAGAGCTTCCACTAGCGCGACCTTCTGCTTTTCCGTTGTGGGATTACACAGGAAGTTCTGGATGAAGCCGTGCCTTACTCCAATGCTCATCTTCTCGCGCAGATCAAGGAGCCTGTCTACATAATGTTGTCGTTCTGCCGTCATGCCTGCGCAGTAGATCTGTTTCTGGACGATCTCGGAAGCAGTCAATGTCAGCGTGCACCACGGGAACAGGCTTTCCCTGAAGACCGTTTCCTTCTTGCCGAACTTCTTCAATACCGTTTCAAGGAGCCCGTAGACCCTTTCCGGCGGATACTCCCGCGGCAATGACCGTATGTCGGGGACAGCGAAGTTGTACCCCGTAATGACCCCGTCAGTGAAGAGATTCTGGATACTCCAGGCCAGTACTTCCGGATCGCCTTCCGCAAGCGTCTCGCAGGCGATCAGGTTCTGAAGCCTGGGTGTCCAAGTCTGATGCAGGAGGTAGAGAGCGGTCAGTTTCCGGTATTTCGGAGCATCCTTGATTAGGTCAAGCAAGAGCGGCTCAACATCTGTGACCTCGTCAAAGGCGACAGCCCAAAGAGCGATGTAGACCTGAAGCGCGTCCGCGCTCCTCAGACAGGACTCCAACGAATCGTTGTCGGTCAAGCAGGCATATGCCGTCTCGAAGCACTTTCCTATTGCCGCAGGTCTGTCAGGCGGTACACCTAGTCCCGTCCATGTGTCGAAAGCCCTGACGACAGATGAGAAGCGTATTAGGTTGTTATCGATGATCAGTCTCAGGATGTGCAGGAAGCCCTGACGCGAGCCTTCGTCCATGGACTCCACGATTGCCTGCCTCAGCCCCTCCTGCAGCTTGGCCGCAAGCAGCAGGTCGCCCACCATCTTGTGCGCCGCTTCGCTCCGGCTCATGAGCAGTCCGGCTATGAGCTCTCTCGAGACGAGACCGCCCTCATTCTCACCGTAGATGATGCTGCTGGCAATGTCTAGAATCTCGCCGTTCCCGTCATCGATTTCGGCGGCGATCATCGCGGCTTTCAGACGCGAAAACATGTGCTCGTGCGCGTGTTCGTTTTTCATCAATTCGTTCGCTATGTCGATCTCTCCGAACGCACTGGCATACACCATGTCCTGCAGCAATGACAGGTTCCTATCAAGATAAAGCATGCTGTTCTTCTGACTGCGGAACGGTCTTCTGAACCAACCCAATGAAAAGGGGTAGAGGGTGCAGCGTTCCCAGATCTTCTGGAACATCTTCGCGGATCTGTCGCCGAGCAGCATGCCCAAGGCATCCTGGTACTCGCCTGAGAATACGTCGCTCATCTGCTTGGCGTTGTCGGGGTCAATCAGCTTATGTAGGTCATTGCGCTTTTGCGTATAGGAGCGTCTGTCACCAGGGATCTCGGCTATGCACGACAAAAGGGTTGCGGCAAGGTCCCTCGCTTCGCCGGCGCCGACAATCCATTTCGTTCGTACGTAATCCAGATGAGCGTTGATTGCCTCCAGCTTATCCCCATAGTAGAACATTTCGATCTCTCCTAAAATATGGTGCTGGATAGCATAGTGAGCCTGATGAACGTGACGGTGCTCGCTTCGTGAAACTGTATGGTCTCATCCAGACCGGTTATCTCCCTATCATCGACGAAAACCCGGTACAAGCCGTCCGCATACGCAAGAAGCGCTGCTTCGACGGATTCCCTCGCATCAGCTTCCCTGCTGCCGTATCTGCGGTCGAAGCCCACCTTGCCCGTCAAGGCCTGCTCGTCAATGGCATCTTGTGTCAAGTACCTGACAAGGTCAGAATCGACCTTCTTGGCGTTGAACGCTTTCACATTGTCGGCAACGATCTGTTCCACAAACTGCCTCAGGGTCAAGGGTGATTCCGGGACGTCCAGCGGAATGCTCGCCAGATGCTTCTTCTGCCCCGCAGCCTTGATTGTGACGAGCGCTTTCATGTACTCACTTCCTTATGCCGCCACTCAAGATCTGACTCTGTATCCGGTGGACCGCATGCGTGGAGCCAAATAGGAACAAGATGACGCAATATCCACCATGCGCCATGATTCGCGGAAACCTTAGCCAAGTATTCTCCGACCCAGGCGCACTATCCTTTCGGTCGAGCATGCGAGGGGCGACCCGGCGGCGACCGAATAGCTGACGGCGCCCGGGCTGTGGCCAAAGTGAATGTAGACTGTTGGGGGGCCGTATTGATGAGCGTGGATGACAACCTAGACGGCACTTACAGCGCCTTCGACATCATTGCCGGCGTATACCTGGATCCCTTCGCACACTCGATGGCGTGGCATTTGTGGGCACGGACAATACGGAGCGATGGTCGCGGGGAACTACTGAGTTTCGAGGGGGTATCCGACTCCACTTGTACCTGGTGACCGACGCCGCCCACTTCCACACCTCTTCAGCATGTGCCAGGGTCTGTCTGTACTCGTCTTCGCCAACGGGTTCCCAGGCTCTGGGGTACAGGGTGGTTACGGCGTAGTCCGACAGCAGTGCGGGCGAGGTTGCTTTCTGCTCTTCCGATCCACGCTCGCCATGCCTCACCGCTCATAGACCACGCGTCCTTTGAGGGCTTCACTGTAAATGAAACCGGGAGTATTTCGGTACTTCTCGATTCTGTCGGGGTCTTCCACAATCACGTCAACTGGGGCCGGAATATCGGTCAGTTCGAGGTAGATCGCCTGCGCGACGCGTCTGCGATGAGTCACGCCGCGCTTGAGAACTAGGATATCGTAGTCGCTATCCGCGGCGCCCTGGCCTCTGGATCCGAAAAGGACAATGCGATCTGGCTCGACAGTCTGGACTATCCTGTCTATGATTGCCTGAAGCACGTCCGGCATACGGCTCACCTCCGCATTGCGAGAGTCTCCACCTTCCTGCCCGATACCAGCATCCCGAGATACAGAGGGGGTCAGGGCACAAGCTTCTGGATGGAATCCGAAAACGCACGGAAGTCATCAAGGTTCTCCGTGATTATGTGATACAGCTCTTCTACTGTCACCTGATGATACAGATGAACCAGACGGTTGCGGTACCCTGCCATCCTAGTCAGCTTCTCACCAAGCTCCCCGGGTACAATACCCTGCTCCGCGAGGCCGCGAGCTATGGACTTGTACTCCATGGACAGCTCGGTGTAACCCGTCTTGGCAAGGATATGTCTGCCAATATCAAAAACTACTTCAAGCGCCCGCCTCAGATAACTCTCTGCAGCGGCGGAGACTGTGGTGTTTTGGCAGAACTCGTCCTCATCGCTGCGCGCCAGCTCACTCATGCGCAGAATGTACTCCCTAAGCAGGAGCAATCGCTGTTGAACCAGGATCTTGTTGACGCTCATGCGCTAACCCTCCAGCGCTTCTTGCAGGTACTTCTCGAGGAACGGTTTGAAGTCCGCGGCCCGCCTGAGGATATTCATCTCATAGTCCTCTCTGACCTGCTCTGAAGAAGCGTAAACGCATTGGCCTTTGAACACTTCCGATTGGAACACCGAGTGGTTCTCCTCGAGGAAAACCAAATCCAGAGGAAACGGCTCGAATACGTCGCTTAGGGCAATGTAAAGGTCTGCGTAGAGCCTGCTGCGTCCAGCGGGCGGGGGCAAAGGACTGCTGGTGACAACGCCCACGTCAAGGTCGGTCAACGGATCCAGAACCTCCACTTTCATTCCCCGAAGAATCTTCAGTCCATTGGCGACTTGGGACCCGAAGAGATACATCAGATCCACGCCGTGCTCTTTGGCTATTCTGGCCAGCGCAGCTTCCTTTTCCGCTTCCATCGCCGCCCACCCCCAATCGCGTTTGGAGTCCGTTGATGCTGTTTGCTGACACGGCCTTGGTTGTCGGCAATGTGTCCACGAAACAGTCGTCCATGGCTCATTGTACCATACAGCGCCACACAGGTGATCGCTGGGATTGCGCCTACACTCCTACGGTCGAGCAGATTGTGCTTTCCTTCACAAGCAAGCTATGCTACAATGGTGTTGCGCGTAGACGCGGACTTGAGTTCGAGTCTTCGGTCGCCGCGCGATCAGATTATCTGAATACTGAGGATACCTGCGGGTAGGGTCTGTGCCTGAACCTAGGGTTGACGCTTTCCTGAGAACATCGCCGTCTCAGGTGCATCAACCCGTCCGCAAGGCGGGTTTTTTGATTGGGCAAAACCGCGTCATACTGGGCATCATGGCATTGGCGACGGTGGGGAACTAACGGAAGGGGGAGCACAGGAGTGATGGCATCAGCGGGTGAGAAGGGGAAGACGGACGCTTCGCGAGGCGAAAGCCGCGTAGGCGTGGCGGCCATTGTGGTGCAGGACAGACAGAACGCTGCACCCGCGGTAAACAGGATTCTGAGCGACTACGCCGACATCATCGTGGGCCGTATGGGGGTTCCGTACAAAGACAGGGGCGTGTCGGTGATGGCGCTCATCCTGGACGGCGACACCGACACGATTGGGGCCATGACTGGCAAGTTGGGGTCGATCGCGGGCGTCAAGTCTCGGGTTACCTTGGTGAACTTGGATGGCAAAGACGGCGAGTGAGGTCGCGGCGGCACTGGATCCGCCCGGCTCGGATCGAGAGATGGCCCTGTGGGCAGAGGCTCACAGGGCGCGCATGGACGCGGTCGGCCACTGCGTGCATCTTCGGGCGATAGTCGAGTTTTCGAACTACTGTCGGCAGGATTGCCTCTACTGCGGGCTGCGTCGCAGCAACGCGAAGGTCGCCCGGTACCGGATGGATCCGGATGAGATCGTGCGGGCGGCCGTGGCAGCGTGGCGGGTCCACAAGTTCGGCACATTCGTCCTGCAGTCGGGCGAGGATCCGGGTTACCCGCCTCACGGCCTCGCGCGAGCCATCCGGGGAATCAAGGAATCGACTAATGCGGCTGTGACTCTGAGCGTGGGCGAGGCGCCTGACCGCTGCTATCGGCTGTGGCGTGAGGCCGGAGCGGACAGGTTCCTGCTCAAGTTCGAGACGAGCGATCCTGACCTGTTCGCTATGCTCAAGCCCACAACGACACTCGCAGCGCGCATGAACCGCCTCAGGAGACTGAGAGAGATGGGCTACCAAGTCGGTTCAGGGATAATCCTGGGCCTGCCGGGCCAGGACCGCATGTCTGTCGCCCGCGATCTCATCCTGTGCGGCGCAGAGGGCTACGAAATGGTGAGCATAGGGCCGTTCGTTCCGCATCCCGATACCCCGCTCGGTCAGCGAGTACGTGATCAGGGACAGGAGGAGGACCAATCTCCTGGGCAGGTACGTGCGCATGGGCAAACGCAGACCGGGACGACAGCGTTGCCGAATGCCCGGACGCCTGATGTTCGCACTACACTGAACACGATGGCAGTTGCCCGTCTTCTGACACCGATGGCGCACATCCCGGCCACCACTGCTCTTGGGGTGGTCGGTCGCCAGGATGAGGGGTGGAGGGGTCAGGCGGCCAGGTATCTCGCGCAGATGGGCGCGATCTGCGGCGATTCAGAGTACTTTGGTGACGCGCGCTACCTCGCGCTCCTTGCCGGAGCGAATGTGTTGATGCTGGACGTAACGCCGTGGAAATACCGAAGCTCCTATGAGATATACCCGGGCAAGCCAGGGGCCGATGGCGATGAACTGGCCGACTCGGTGAACTCGGCGATACGAGAGATCAGCCGGTTGGGCATGTCGGTCTGCCCGGGGACGGGAGACAGCCCTAAGGCGCCGTGGGGCGCTGGAAGGGGCATACAGAAAGAGGACACTCAGAAGGGGGAATGCTCAGATGATGCGAGACCGAGTTGAGTGCACGTTCATTGATGACGAGACGATCGGCAATGCGCTCGAACAGGGTAGACGCTACAGCCCAGCCGCTGTGAGGGACGTTTTGGCCAAATCGCTCGAACTGCATGGGCTTGATCTAGAGGAATTGGCGGCCCTGCTGTGGGTGGACGATTCCGAGCTGCTTGAGGAGGTCTATGCGGCTGCGCGCAAGATAAAGGAGACCGTATACGGAAAGCGGTTGGTATTCTTTGCGCCGCTGTATGTGAGCGACTACTGCGTGAACAACTGCACCTACTGCGCCTATAAGCGCGACAACAAGTATCCTCGGCGCAAACTCACTATGGACGAGGTGCGCGAGGAGGTCCGGGCGATCGAGAGGATGGGGCATAAGCGTATCGCGCTCGAGGCCGGGGAGGATCCGGCCAACTGCAATATCGACTACATCACCGATGTCATGCAGACAATATACGACACGCACTGCGCGAGCGGCAGCATACGCAGGATCAACGTGAACATCGCCGCCACTACTGTAGACGACTACCGCAGGCTTAAAGGCGCTGGCATCGGTACGTATGTGTTGTTTCAGGAGACATACCATCGCGACACATATCGTAGCGTGCACGATGGGCCCAAGGCCGACTACGACTGGCACACTACCGCCATGGACAGGGCGCTTGCCGGCGGCATTGATGATGTCGGAATTGGCGTGCTCTTTGGACTGTATGACTGGAGATTCGAAACCGTTGCACTGCTTCAACACGCGCATCATCTGGATGACGCTCACGGAGTCGGGCCGCACACCATCTCTTTCCCGCGCCTCCGGCCAGCGGCTGGAATGTCGCTCGACGAGTTCCCTCACCTGGTGTCGGACGCCGACTTCAAGCGAATAGTCGCCTGCCTGCGCCTGGCGGTGCCATACACCGGCATGATCCTGTCGACGCGTGAAGCCCCCGAGTTTCGCGAGGAGGTGATAGCCCTCGGAGTGTCGCAGATAAGCGCGGGTTCGTGTACCGGAGTGGGGGAGTACAGCCGGGGAGAATCACATGACACTCCACAGTTTGAGGTGAGCGACCACCGCGACCTGGATCAGATCATCCGCGACTTGCTCCCGTCGGGCTACGTGCCCAGCTTTTGCACGGCCTGCTACAGATCGGGCAGAACGGGGGAGGCGTTCATGTCACTGGCCAAGACTAGCCACATCCACGAGTTCTGCCAGCCCAACGCGTTGCTCACCTTCCAGGAGTATTTGTGCGACTACGCGTCCCCCGATACTGTCAAGTTGGCGGAGCAGGCGATCAGCAAAGCGTTCGCAGAGGTAGACCCCAGGCTCAGACAGGAGTGTGAGCGCAAGCTGGAGCGGATTCGGGGCGGGGAGAGGGATCTCTACTTCTAGCCGGTCAAGTAGATGCTGAGGAGGAGAGTCATGAGCCGAACGAGTGTTGACAAGACTCCGATGTCGAATCGAATTCACATAGCCGTGCTAGGCAGGATGAACGCAGGCAAGTCCAGCTTGATAAACGCAATATGCGGGCAGGACGTATCAGTGGTGTCGCCTGTAGCCGGCACTACAACCGATATCGTACACAAGGCTATGGAGATACATGGACTGGGGCCGGTGGTATTCATTGATACGCCTGGTATCGACGACGAGAGCGTCCTAGCGGAAGCGCGCGTAGCTCGAACACAAAGGGCTATCAACAAGGCAGACATGGCTCTGGTTGTGGTAGATGCGGTCTGCGGCGCGGGCGAGCCTGAAGGCACGCTTTTCGGCCAGCTTGAGCAGAGGCGGATTCCGTGCGTTACTGCATTCAACAAGATCGACATTGTGCCGAGCGTCGAGCGACCTCGGGAGGCCACGCAGGTGTACGTCAGCGCGGCCACAGGAGAAGGCATAGCGCAGCTGATCGAATCTATCCGTACACTGGCTTCGCGATCGGGGGAGTGCGACGGGCCCCCTATCGTCGGCGACCTTCTGGCGCATGGCGACACGGTTGTGCTCGTGATTCCCGAAGACGCAGAAGCGCCAAAGGGGAGGCTCATACTGCCCCAGGTCCAGACGATACGGGAAATCCTCGACCACAATGCCGTCGCAACGGCAATGCGGGTGGCCCAGCTTGAAACGGTGTTTGCCGATCCGTCTTTCAGGCCGCGACTAGTCATCACGGATTCGCAGGCCTTCCGCGAAGTCGACGCCATCGTGCCCCCTTCTATCGACTTGACATCGTTTTCGATTCTCTTCGCCCGTCACAAAGGCGACCTCGAACTGCTCACCCGGGGCGCGCGCGCCATCGACACGCTCAGGCCCGGCGACAGCGTGCTCATAGCCGAAGCATGCACGCATCACCCCATCGACGACGACATAGGCACCGTGAAGATCCCACGGTTACTCAATCGGAAAGCCGGCGGTGAGCTGGCCTTCGAGTGGCGCCGCGGAGCTGACTTCCCCGCCGACCTGGCCAAATTCAGGTTGGTAGTGCATTGTGGAGGGTGCATGTTGAACCGGCGCGAAATGGTTTCGCGCCTTGGCGCTGTGGAGGATACCGGAGTGCCTGTGACGAATTACGGGATGGCCATCGCCGCCTGCCTGGGCATCCTGCCCAGAGCACTGCGGCCACTGGACTCTGCGATGGACACAATCGCACCATTCTCCTCGATCATCCTTACCAACTCGACGCCGCCTTGACGCAGGTGAACCCCGTGTAGTCGGGATTCTCGCTGATATCAGGAGTATCTCGCAAGTGCTTGACGAATTCGATGGGAACACCTCGGCCCCGGCACGTGTTCATGCATGCAATCGTGACTGATGCGGCGATTCGCATTCGGCTAATTGCAGGCCTGCCGGAGACACTTGACGCGAACGCGCCGCGGCGACCGCGCATCCAGCCGCGTACGTCACGATTGCTCATACGCTTTCATGAAATCATCCCTGCTAATTCCGGCTTGAGTGCGAATGACGCGCAGAGTGGAAGACTTCAGACGAGGGTGGCTGGGCATTGTTAGCGGGGTAGAGGTGCCGTCAGGATTGTACCTGATCATGGCGATGTGTTCGCGTTCCCTGACGAGCTGAAAACCCAATACCATGAACGCGCTTATGACCTTTGCCTTAGGGGCATCGACAGGAAATTTGGTCATTTCGCGATTCCAGCCTCGGCAACAAAGACCTCTAGCGCCGAGTCAGCTTCGACGATGTCATCTCCGAAAGTCTCGATGTGGAAACGGATGGCGGACTTGACATCGTCAAGCGCCTCTTCATACGTGCTGCCTTCTCCAACAACTACTCCCTTTAGTCCCAAAGGATAGGCCACATATGAGTCTGAGTGCTTTTCAACGATGACCTTATAGAGTGCCATTGCCGACTCCCTCCCGTTTGGCGATGATGCTGATTCCAGTATATCACGCGGCAGCACGATCAAACCGTTCGGATTGCCGTCATACTGGCGCCTCGGGAGCGTGCGAGCGGACTTCTGGAATGGGACTAGCTGAAGAGCAGCTCTGCGCCGAAGGTGTCCTTTCAGAGATCGACAGATTCCAGGCAGAAGGCGTCCCGTGCACTCCTTTCGCCGACATGCTTCAGCAGCGGCTTGGCTTCGTCCAGGACGGCCATTCGGCCATCGGCGAGTGGAGGATACCGGAGTGCCTGTGACGAATTACGGGATGGCCATCGCCGCCTGTTTGGGCATCCTGCCGCGCGCGCTGCGGCCATTGGGCTTTGGGACGGAACAAACCCCGGTCTGAGGAGGGTCTACCTTGAAGGCGCGCAAAACGGCTCATCTGGTCGCTGCTGTCTGTGTGACCTTTGCCCTGCTTCTAGCAGGGCCTTCATGGGGGCGGCAGAATGCCCGCCTTGTCCTGGAGCCTACTGCGCGCGCTATTGCTCAGGCAAATCGACGCGATGCATCCCAGATGTATGATGCTAGTATGGCGACGGCCTTCGCCAGGCTTCTGTACTCATACTGCGACTTTGCAGATGAACTCGGCCGCAGAGAAGTAGGAGGGGTCCCGGTCGGTTCGGTCAACAGACCGTCCACAATCAGCGCTGAAGATGCGGCGTGGGAAGTCGACTGGATCTTTCGTGTGCTGAAGTATGGATACGCTGGCTACCAGTGCTTTGGCGGCGATGAGGCGTTCTTGGCCGCGAAGGGGCGGATACTGCAGGACCTGGGCGAGCGGTCCAGCGACCTGTCTACGGAGGAATATGAGTCCCTCATCTGCGGTCATCTAGGTTTCATTCAGGATGGACACCTCAGTCTGGGCCGCACTAGGCTGTGCGAGTTCTACTCGCTGTTTTGGAATCCAGAATACGAGTTTGGCAGGGATGAAGACGGGTTCTTCGTCGCCTCTGACGGCTCGTTGCGGCGAGCGGCGTCGATCGAGGGCGACGATCCGTGCAACTACCTCAAGCCCTCCATCAGCGAGACCGGGGACATCATATTCGTTCCAGGTGTCATCCGCCCGAGGCTGAATGCAGGATTTGCGATCAAAGTGAAGTACCGCGGCGGTTACTCCGAGACGATACACCTTGACCAGATGGTCTCCACCGCCCAAAGAGGGCCCGCGTACGAGCTTGGCGCAATAGACGATGCGCCGCTCCTCGCATGCAGGAGTTACGGGCCATCGGACGCCAATCTTGGTGGCCTAAATGCATTCGTCGATGACGTGAGCCGCCTGCGCGATGAGCGCGTCATAATCCTCGACATACGCTCCAATCCCGGAGGCAGCTCGCAGTATCCAACGGCTTGGCTGTGGCGTCTTATGTACCAACTGCCCAGAGCGCAGCAGATCTATGCCAATCTGACTACCGAAACAGCCGCCGCACTGCTAGACAGCATGCTCAGCTCGTATTCTGACGAGGCGCAGACGCCCAAAGACGCAGCCGCGTTTCTCCGGCAAAACACCGACAGATCCCGACCCGGCTGGAGCAGCATCCACCACGCGGCCGGCGCGATTGTCGGCAACCAGCCGTTCATTGCTGTGATCATGGATTCACTCGTGGCCTCGGCCGCCGAGGATCTTGTGCTCGGTCTGCGTCACGCAGACAATGTGGTGTTCATCGGCGCTAACACCAGGGGCGCTTTGGCCACAGGGACTGTGGGGACGTGTTGGCTCCCCATTTCCCGACTGGGCATGAGGGTGCCGGTAGCGCTAAATCGCGTTGAGGACATGACGAACCGAGATGGATTGGGGTTGTTCCCGGATTTCTGGGTTGATCCGGACCACGCCGTGGAGAGGGCCGCGCGATTCCTTCGCAAACACCTAGTACCGGATAGTTCCCGGTAGCCGTATCGGTGAGTCTCCCATTCGGCAGGCGGTTACCGCCGGTTGAGGCAGTTGTTGTGTAGGAGGAGTAAAACATGAGTCGCGCTCCGTTTCAGGTACTTGTGTTTCCATATATGATCGATTCGAACGGCGAGATCCTCTACTGCGTTTTCCGGCGTCAGATCGAGGACGGAGGGTACTGGCAGGCGATTGCCGGAGGCGGGGAAGGGGCTGAGGCTCCTTTGGATGCCGCAATACGAGAAGGGTTTGAGGAAGCCGGCATACCGGAAGACTGCGAGTATGTGCAGATGGATTCGTGCGCCACGATTCCGGTAGCGGACGTCTGCGGTTTTCTGTGGGGCAGTGACATCCTGGTAATCCCGGAATACGCGTTTGCAGTGAGAGTGGTCGATGCTCAGATCGCGCTTTCCAGGGAACACACTGACTTCAGGTGGGTGGACTACGACACAGCAACGCAGATGCTCAAGTGGGATAGCAACAGAACTGCTCTGTGGGAGCTGGACTTCAGGCTTCGGGCGGGCTTAGGTTTTCCAGGCCCAGCTCACGCCAAGCGCTCGTAGCGGTGCAGCGCACCTGATCGACGAAGGGCACTGGGCGGCGATCAGAGAGTCTTGGATGGTACGACATGATTCATCTTGCGAATGCAGCGTTCATCAAGATCGCTTTCGGCTGCAGCGCCCTCTTGACCGTAGGCGTGGTCGCTTTGCGCTTGATTGCGGCTTTGACGCCTTCGCTAGAGACACTGGCCGTCGCCGGATTGCTCGATGCCTTGCCGGGCGCCGTGACAAGCGGGTTTGCAAACCTCCTGGGTCTGGCTGAGATGAGCCTGCGCGTTCTGGGTCCCGTTGTGATCATCAGTCGGTCTTCTGTGCCGGCTGCGCTTGCCTGCCTGCTCCTTACTGTCCCAATCGCGGTTCTTGCTCAGAAAAGCGGTGCTGAAGCCTATCAGGCCGGCGCTCAGGTCGCGCCTCACGCAAGAAGGGCTAGATACCTAAAGTCGCTCATGTCCTCAAGAGAAGCTGCATATGAGCGCAAGCTGTTTGGATTCGGCGCGGTGATCAACGAGTACTGGAACAATGAGATGCGCCAGAAGATAGCCCTGGACTACACTGCGGACAAGAAGATCTTCATCAGGGCCAAGAGCATCAGCGGCCTCTTCACGCTACTCTTGTCTGTCATCGCCCTGGTCCTTATGCTGGTTGTCAGACAGGGCTTCATGACGGCAGGTGTCTACATCAGCCTGATCATTGCTTTCTCTCATTTGATTCATACCCTGTCGTGGCAGCTTTCGGACTTCATGACTTCTGTCTCGCCGTCTACCCAGGGAAGCAGTACGCGTTCGTCGGCCAGAATGGCTGCGGGAAGTCCACCGTCATCAAGCTTCTCACCGGGCTCTACAACAATTACAGCGGTCGGATTCTGCTGAACGGCCGCGATATCAAGTCATTCAGCGCCGCTGAGACAAAGGCCTATTTCGCAGTTGTCTATCAAGACTATGGCAAGTATCAGCTGTCGGTGAGAGAAGAGCTGCAGCTGGGCAATGCAGATCTCGCCGATCCGGAAATCGCGGCCCTGCTTGAGCAGACCGGTCTGGCACAGAAGGTGGGATCTCTTCCCCTAGGCGCCGACACCCCTTTGGGCAAGCTCGAACCAGGCAGCGCAGATCTGTCTGAAGGACAGTGGCAGCGGCTGGCGTTGGCCAGAGCCTTCGGACGGCAGGCCAGGTTTCTGGTGCTGGACGAACCTGCAGCAGCCCTTGACGCGCTGGCCGAGAGCCGGATATATCGCGTTATCCGCGACTTCGGCGCAACGCGATGCACGACTACCTTGTACGTTACCCATCGCCTAGCTGCGGCCAGATCCGCCGATGAGATCATCGTGATGAAGGACGGTCGGATCATCGAACAGGGCACGCATGCCGGATTGCTCGCCGGGGACTCCTACTATGCCCAGATGTTCAATACGCAGCGGAAGTGGTACCTGAGAAGGCAGGTGGCAGAAGCATGAGTCCTGCAAAAGAGGAGGGCTTTGTGCAGATTGCCCGCAAAGCACTGCCATTGGTCTTTCGGGTGTCGCCCGTCCTTTTTGTCCTCGAATACGCAGTTACTGTGCTGGATGCACTATTGCTCGTCTTGACGACTGTGGCTCTTCGGGATTTCTTCGAGCACGTGAGCGGGCTCGCGGCCGGCTCGGTTTCGTTTGATTCGACCTTGACGTCGTTGCTTCTGTTTGCTCTGCTGAAAGTTGCGGATGAAGCGATCGATGGAGTCGCCAATTTCGTCGGTGAATACTACGCGGGCAGGAGCAACCAGGCGATGATGAACGAGCTCAACCTGAAGGCAGATAGGCTGGATACAGTGGTATTCGAGGACCCGGAGATTCTGAACCAACTGGACCAGGCCTACCGCGGCGCCCTGAACGTGCGAAGCCTTGTCCATGTTCTGATGGACATTGCGTGCCTGTATATTCCGTATTTCGTGTTCATGGGGCTCTTCCTGTGGCGCGCTGAGCCAATGCTTCCCTTTATACTGCTGCTGGTCTTCGTTCCGGTGCTTGCCTCCCATTTCCTGCGCTCCAGATACTATACGCGGCTCGATGATCGCACTGTCATTCTGCGTCGTAAGGAGGAGCACTACAAGGACTGCCTGACGGCCAGGGCATTCTTCAAGGAAACCAGAGCCCTGGGCGCCAGCGCCTTCTTCC
>ERZ795030.2846-NODE-2846-length-19589-cov-9.106430_pt1 | contig 19589 bp, 20 predicted proteins | sample MGYA00375122_ERZ795030 | MGnify/ENA primary metagenome ERZ795030 (study PRJEB30165, sample SAMN05720146) | activated sludge metagenome | isolation source: anaerobic digester from wastewater treatment plant | place: Japan | collected 2015-04-20 ... | reverse complement strand
GCCCCATGGCTGTGCCGTGCATCATCGCCCTTGGGCTGGGCACAGCGTCTGTGCTTCAGCGAAAACAGACTCTAGCCGACGAGTTTGGCCTGGTGGGCCTGGCCACACTCGGCCCTATACTGGTGCTGATGGTGTGGGGGGTTTTCATGTGATGGATCGCATTACGTTGTTCCACGGGTTTGGGCAAGTGGTGACTGAGGTAGCGCGCACGCTGATACCTCTGGGAGCGCTGTTCACGGTCTTCCAGGTGTTCTGCCTCAAGCTGCCGCGTGCTTTCGTCCGTCGTGTGGTGACAGGCATTGTGTGGACCTTCGTCGGCCTGTCGCTATTCCTTCAGGGTGTCAACATCGCCTTTATGCCCCTAGGCCGGGCGCTCGGATCTCATCTAGGCAAGCTGGGCGCCCCGGCCATCGTGTTGCCCGTCGGGTTTGTGCTTGGCATGCTCGTCGTGTTGGCCGAACCCTCTGCCCGCGTGCTCAGCGGTGAGGTAGAAAAGGCCTCGGCCGGCCGCATTCGCGAGCGCCTGCTCCTTTTCACTATGGCTTCGGGGGTGGCCTCGCTGGTATCGCTGGGCTACTACTTCATAGCGCGCGGTATCCCGCTCACATATATCATCATCCCAGGCTACATCGTCGCCCTCGCGCTTCTTCGGTGGATCGATCCGGCATTCGCCGCGATCTCGTTCGACTCAGGCGCAGTGGCAACGGGCCCGCTTACAGTCACCTTCCTCATGTCGCTGGGCCTGGGTATCGCGGCCGAGCAGCCGGGCGGGCCCACCATCGGCTCGGGTTTCGGGCTCGTATGCCTGATTGCGCTGGCTTCCACGCTTGCAGTAGAAGGGTTGAGTTTCGCATTCAGAACGAAAAGACACGTCGCCGCGCCCAGCGGAGCAGATACTTCTGATGGGGGGAGTTCAGTTTGTCACATGGAAGACCAGCCATCGATGGAGCGTTCGATCTCATCGTAACGATCATAAACAAGGGATGGGCAGATGAGATAGTTGAAGCTGCGCGCGGCGCAGGCGCCGAGGGCGGCACTGTGCTATATGGCCGTGGCACCGGCGTGCATGAGCGCAAGACCTTCTTTGGAATCCTCATTGAACCGGAGAAGGAGGTAGTCCTCACCCTCATCCCGCGAGAGCGCACACAATCAGTGCTGCAGGCGATCATAAAGGCCGGCCAGCTTGAGAGGCCCGGAACCGGCATAGCGTTCGTGCTCGATGTGTCGCAGGTGGCGGGCATCATCCACCTGGCGAACCCGGCGGACTCCGGTGGCAGTTCGGCCGGATCGGAGTAACCGCCGGGCGATGCGGTGCTTGTCGATGGGATGCCAATCAGGCGCCAACGGGCGCCAAGGATCCCAGGAACTGCGCCAGGTCCTCAAAGCGGCCCCGGCGGTCCGGACTGCCCCGGTACGGTCCCCGGTCGAGGATGTAGTCCTCGACCAGGTAGGTGATGATACCGAGTTCTCCTGCCACTAGATCCTCGCACGTGTCGTTGCCAATCATCATGCATTCGTGAGGCGATCTGCCCACTACATTGAGGATCTCCGCGTAGTACTCAGTGTTAGGCTTACAAAAGTGCGAAGTCTCGTAGGACGTAACGTGCCGGTAAGGTATGCCATCCAGTCCGCCCCATCTCATCCGCTCCTCTATCGCAACGGCCGGAAAGATGGGATTAGTGGCGATCACCACTTCGTAGCCGCGGTCGATCAGCCCTTCGAGCATCGGCCGAGCTAGGGGGTGTGGCTCTACGCTGAGCGTGTCGCGAAGGCTCGGGAAGTCTTCATCGTAGAATGCATCGAATATGGGCATCAGCTCGTCTTCCCTGCGCCCCAGCCTGGGGAAGAAGTCGTCCACAAACACATCGCGGTTGGTCTTCCGGGGATCTAGTGACTTGACCATCTGCTCTGTAGACGCAAGCAGCTGAGCCACAAACGCCCTGGCGTCAACTAGCTTCGCAACCTTGCTGCTGATGGCCCCAAGGTAAGCCTTTAGGAAATCATCGAACTCGAAATGGACCAAAGTGCCGTCGAGGTCGAACAGAATGGTTCGCAGCATGAGGCTACAACTCCTAAGGTAGTGGTGCAGTGCCCAGATCGCTGAACCTGGGATCGAACACGGTGATCAGACTCGTCGCCTTGAGCCTAGCGACTAGATCCGCCGGTTTCAGCGCATAGGCGCTTCTGAGCAGCCGACCGATCATGCCGCTGACCTCATCGAAGGACGCGCGGCGGGACTCAACCCTATCAGTAACCTGGATGATATGGTAGCCATAGTTGGTCCTGACTATCCCGCTGATCTCACCCGTCTGCAGCGCGAAAGCGGCGTCCTCGAACTCCTCCACCATCTCTCCCTCGGCAAAGAACCCTAGGTCTCCCCCGTTCTGAGCCGTCATGGGATCCATCGACACAGCCGCCGCCACGTCGCCAAAGTCCGCTCCTGCGCTCAGTCTATCCAAAGCCGCCTGCGCATCTGCTTCAGTTTCGACTAGTATGTGACTGGCCTTGACCATCTCAGGGCTCTCGAAATCGGCCGCATGCTCGTTGTAGTAGGCAGCAATCTGTGCATCCGTCACTACGACGTCCTTCGTGGATACTGCAAAAACGAGCAGGCTGATCCTGAGATTCTTCCTCAGATCGTCGGCGGTCATGCCGTACTGTGCAAGAAGACTCTCAAACTCCGGGCCCACCTGCTGGCGAACGGCTTCAAATTCCCGCTCCACTTCTTCATCGGACACCGAAACACCGACCTCGGTCGCAGCCTGCGCAATCAGCATTTCGCTTATGAGCTGATCCAGCACAGGCCTTCCCGCCGCCTCTGCCAGCGCTATGTAGAAATCCTGCCTTGTAATGGGTTGGCCGTTTACAGTGGCAATGGCCGCTTCGGCATCTGTCATCAGCTGCTGCGAGGAGCCGAGGGCCACAGACTGAACCTGCGATTCGTCCACCGGGATGTTGTACGTAACTTGCGACCCGTCGCTGAGGGTCACAACAAGGTGCGCCGCAAGAGCCGACCCCGTGAACGCCATGGACAGGGCCAAAGTGCCCAGTAGTATTGTCAACACAGCAAACCCGGTCTTTCGTAGAGTCATCAACATCAATCCTCCACCATCCTTCAGGCCGCCGACGCGAGTTCGACAGACAGCCTTTCCTATTATAGCTCATACGTGCCATAGGCGACACGTGTTCCCGCATACTCCCCAGATGCCCTACTCGGCGCGTCCGATGCGGATGATCAAGGCCGTGAGCACGCCAAGTGAGTCCACCAGCACGTCCTGACGCGACCCAGATCTGAATGCCGCGCTCACTTGAATGTACTCGTCCATGGACGCGACCCCAACGGCCGCGATTGCCGCGGCGAGGCACGCAATCGCCAAAGTCCTGCGGTTGCGAGGAGGGCGGGAGAAAGATAGAAAGGCATTTGCCAAAATCGTGGCGAATAGAGAGTAGCCAAGGAAATGTCCGGACTTGCGTATTGCTACTACCAGCGTGTGGACGTGCCGGCTCGCAAGGCCCGGCAGCAGCTTCCGAACCAGCATACGGGTGAACTCGGCGCCGAATTCAGGGCGATTTGCGGCGACTATCAAAACGACGGGGTACGCCAATGCAAGGAGCCACCACAGGGCGGCCCATGACCCGGAGTATCTATCGGTTTCGCAGTTATTTGCGTCTCTCAATAGCGAGTCCTCCACGCGAAATGTGTTTGCACAAGGGGCGTATTCAATGAAGAAGACTATCACACTCGTCGGACTGGTTATACTGTGCACGGCTGCAATGGCAATGCTGCCGGCACAGGCCTCGGCGGCAGACCCTGCATGGCCCCGTCTGGATCGTGCGCAGGTGTCTTTCATCCTCGCAGACGGTGTCAGCGCGGGCCTCGGAGCAGGCCTCTCCGAATACCTGCGGCTGGCCGTCAACCTAGATATCGGGCGCGGGTCGGGGTCTGTCGGCACGTCCCTGCTCCTAGTCTATCCAAGGCAGTTCACAATCCTGACCGGCCTGTATGGAGGGGTTGGCCTCACCTACGAGTTCACCCCCGGCACAACCGGGCTCCACCTGGTCGGTGGGGGCGAGTTCGGCCTGTGGTTCGCCGAGTTCGAATGGCTTATCCCCCCGCGCAACTATGGCAAGCTCAGGTCAGGGCTGCGGCTCGCGTTCTGATCCCTGCGCGGCGCCGCTGCCCGCCCGCTACAGCCTGACTCCGAGGCCTGCCCCGGCACGCCAGTATCTGTGTGTGCTGCCGAGGACATGCCCCTTGTTGAATGTTGTGCCGAGTTCCAGTCGCCCAGTGAACAAGACGGGCTCCAGCAGCGTCCTCTCCACTTCCAGCGATAGTCTGGCCGTCTTCTCGACGATGCCGCTGGGGAATTGCTGGTCGTTGCCTTCCGCGGGCGACCATGGATGGCCGATCTCGCCCTCACCGTGACGAACGAGAGCGCCGAGAAGCGACACGACGGTGCCGGCATCGGGCCGAAACTCCGCGGCGACCGCCAGCATGTCAGCATCAGGGCCCAGGCTGTGGCCGATTCCCACTCCGCGGTACACGTAATCGCAGTCGGAGTTTCTGTGCGAGTATACGTAATCGGCAATGGCCACATACTCAAGGAACGCCGAAAGCCGCGAGTCCGACGCAAATTGCGGAATGCGCACTCCGATGAGCCCGCCCACAAAGTCCGGAACCGTATCCCTGCTAGACAGGGCTCCCTGTGCGTCGTCGATCAGCAACTCTCCGTACGCCTCAAGTTCGGGTCGACGTCCCTGCGCAGGCAGTGTCGCCACGAAGTCGGCCCCGAGGTTGACGTTGATGAGACTATCCTGCGCCCTGTCGCGCTGGCTGACAGCACGCTGAAGCGCGTACAGCGGAAGCCCAGGGAAAGGCCAGCAGAGCAGAGAAGAGGCATCCCCCGACACCACTGCAGTCTCGCTCACCCCCAGGCTCAGCCACGACGTCGGCGAGTACTCCAGCCTGTGCCCGATCAGCCGTCTGCGCTGCTCTGACTCCATCAGGCCAACGAAACGGACGTAGTGGGCGCGGCCCACCGCAAGACGGTAGCCGGCGTGCGGCACGGGGGATGTACTTCCGGACATGACGAGCGATCCGGTACGTCCAGGCCCCCACTGAGGCAAGCCTGCCCCGGCGAACAGCTCGAGTCGCCCGGGAGCGCCCGCCTTGTCGAAAGGCCCGAACGGCTCGACTGCACGCCTTATCAGCAACTGAAGCCCGTCATACTCTACAGAAAGGGCTGGAACGGAATATGGCGAATCACACACTATGGCCAGGACACCACCGCCGGCATGCAGCGACTCTGGGAAAGCATAAGGGGTGGCATGGGCCACTGAGCCGAGAGCCGCCGCAATAGTCAAGGATGCGGCGAGTATCATCGGCTGCAGCTCGCGCAGCTTGCGCAACCTACGCACTTTACGCACCTCCAAGCAAGAAAGGAGTGGACGGCGATGGATTGGATCCCTGGCCTTAGCCAGCAGGACCGCGAACGCATATGGCAACATCTTGCGAAGCATCCGGCAATACCCGCTCTCAAGCGGGCAGAAGACGTAGATGTCGCCCATCACTACCGGGCAAGGCTCGTGTTCTTCCTTACCGGCACTCTCTACGATCTGCGCGATGTATGTGCGCGCTGCGAGTGCCTGGGAATGCAGGTCTTCTGCCACCTCGACCTAGTGCAGGGCATCGGCAAAGACCCCGCAGGCATCAAGTGGTTAGCCACTGAGATAGGAGTGCGTGGAATCCTCACCACAAGAAGCACTCTGATCCGGGCAGCCAAGAATGAAGGCCTGATGGCCATTCAGCGTCTGTTCATGTTGGATTCCGAATCACTCAAGACCGGCCTCGAGATCATCGCATCATCGCGCCCTGATGCAGTGGAGATCCTTCCTGCTCTGGTGGTTCCCAGCATGGCGCACCGGCTGCCCATGGACAAGATCCCGCCGTTCATCGCCGGCGGCCTGGTGGAAACGGCCCAAGAAATCGAGTCGATCATGGCCTCCGGAGCGCTCGGCGTGTCCACCAGCAAGAAGGAGCTATGGGCCTACGAGCGCGCTTGACGGATCATCTCGGCCAGCTGCCCCACATCCTCCACGATCAGGTCGGGATGGTCGTCTGGGCCAAGGTCCGACAGGCTTGTCTCACCCGACAGCGTCAGCACCGACAACAGGCCCCATCTGGAGCCAAAACGGACGTCGGTGTACAGCCTGTCGCCGACCATGGCAATCTGTTTACCTCGGTATGCTGTGTTCGCCTCAACCAGGTCTAGCATTCCGCGTTCGGGTTTGCCGATGTACTCAGTAGTCACGCCATACGCCGTCATCAGGCAGGCACTTATGGCAGCACAGTCCGGGATGAACTCGCCGCCCTCCAGAGGGCAGACCAGATCCGGATTAGTCGATATCATCGGGGTACCTTTCTGCAGATGCCTTCCGGCCGCCCGCAGTTTGCCGTAGACCAGCGAGGTGTCGAACCCCACAACTACGCAGTCAACGTACTCCTCCTCATCGCCGCACACCGTGAGGCCATAAGCCGTCAACTCCTCCGTGAGGCTCTCGGTGCCCACGACGTAAAGCCGCTGGTAACCGCGGCCTCGGAGGGCGATGGCCGCGGCCTGCGATGAGCTGAGCACGCCATCGGCTGTCACCGGCCAGCCCATCCGTGTGAGCTTGGACGCATAGTAGCTTCGCGAACGCGAGGAGTTGTTCGTGAGGAAGAACACATCGATTCCGAGATCCTGTGCCGCCTGGCGCAGGAGCAGCGCGCCCGGTATCAGCTGATCGCCCAGATACACGGTACCGTCCAGATCGAGAATCAAGCACTTTACTTGTTCTAACACTGCTGGTAATCCGACCTTTCCAAGATGAGTCTGTTCTACCTTATTGGAGATTCTACAGACCGAGCAAAAACCTTTCAAGGAATCCCGGTCGTCTTGCCGAAATGTGAGCATGGCCACGACATACGGACACATAGATAGACGAAAGGATTGTGGAGAGTGCGTTCTGAAGAATTGAAGAACAGAGCTCGCGCCTTGATCAAACGCTTCCGGGGAGACAAATATGCCTACGGGGATGGGGCGCTCAGCCGGGTTGGTCCCTATGCCGACGAACTGGGCGGTCGTCGCGCGCTGGTCATAGCCAATCGCAGCGCATGGCTCAAGCCCATCGTCAGCCAAGTCATTTCGTCTCTCGATCAGCACGGCATAAAGCTGGCAGGCGATAAGATCGCCCCAGGAAGCAGGCCCAATTCGCTGACGGACGATGTGTACAGGATGTCGCTCTACATGCTGCTTTTCGAGCCGGACTGCATAGTAGCCGTGGGCGGAGGCAGCACCATAGACGCAGCCAAGGCAGCCAATGTAGCTGCCTGCCTCGGTTACGACGACCCAGAGTTGGAAAGCTACTACGGAATGGGCCTTGTAGGCCCGGCGCTTGCGCGCACCGGGGCCAAACTGCTTCCGATGGTGGCTGTGCAGACTGCGTCCGGCTCAGGAGCACACCTCACTAAGTACTCTAATGTTACTGACGCCTGGGCCGGGCAGAAAAAGCTGATAGTGGATGAGATCATAACCCCTGACCGGGCAGTATTCGACTACTCGGCGACTCGAAGTGCGCCGACCGATGTGACGCTCGATGGGGCATTCGATGGGCTCGCGCACTGCCTCGAGGTGTACTTCGGCGCAAAGGGCGCGAACCTTGGCCTGCTGCAGGAGATAGCGGAGGTCGGAATCGAGCTGCTTGTGTCCAGCATCCCTCGGGTGATGGCCGATCCCGACGCGCACGAACACCGAGAGGCGTTGGGCCTTGCCACTGACCTCGGGGCTTACGCCATCATGGTCGGAGGGACCAACGGGCCCCATCTCAACAGCTTCTCGCTGGTCGACCTCACATCGCATGGTCGCGCCTGTGCAATAATGAACCCCTATTACGCCGTATTCTTCGCGCCGGCGATCGAGGGCAAGCTCCGTCTTGTGGGCGACATATTCCGGCGCCACGGATTCATTGCCCAAGACCTAGATGCGCTGTCAGGACGCGAACTGGGGATGGCGGTCGCAGAGGGCATGACCAACCTGAGCCGGAAGATCGGCTTCCCGACCAGGCTCCGAGAGCTCCCCGGTTTCACTGATGAGCACATCTCGCGTGCGCTCGGCGCTGCCAAGAACCCGCAACTGGCGTCGAAGCTGCAGAACATGCCGGTGCCTCTCGCGGCATCGCAGGTAGATAGGTATATGGGACCTATCCTTGAGGCCGCCAAGTCCGGCGACTTCAACCTGATCGAGAACATGTGATTCCGGCTCCTTAAGGGGGCGGCCTGAAGTGGATATACGCCAGCTTGCCATATTCGTGAGCATCGCAAACCATGGCACGTTCACCGCGGCTGGGAAGGCGCTGTACATATCACAGCCGACGGTGAGCGTGCAGATGGCTGCCCTCGAGAGGGAACTGGGCGTCACCTTGTTCGAACGCCAAAGTCGCGGAATCGCGCTGACGCCGGCCGGCAAGATACTGAAGCGCTACGCGGAGGATATCCTTATGCTCAAAGACCAGGCCCTCGCGGCGATGGGCCAGTACAAGCATGACGTCTCCGGTAGGCTCCGCCTAGTCGCCAGCACATTGCCTGCCGACTACATCCTCCCGAGGGTAGTGTCGCGCTTCCTGCGTGCCTATCCGGGGGTCTTCGTTGAGCTCGCGCGGGCCGATTCAGCCACAGTGTGGGACGCGGTCAGGAACTACGAAGCAGAGGTCGGGGTGGCAGGAAGCTCGCGTGAGGATGAGTCATTGGAGCACGTCGCTGTAGCCCGCGATGAGCTAGTGCTGATCGCCCCATCCACCGGAGAATACTCGCACTGGAAAGACCCCGTGCCTCTCGCAGAGGTCCTTCGAGCGCCCATGCTGTGCCGCGAGCCCGGCTCAGGAACACAGAAGACCTTCAACGATGCACTGAAAACCCTGGGCGTGGACCCAGAGCGCGTCTCCGTCAGGGCGCAGCTCGACTCGGTCGAAGCCATAAAAAGCGCAGTCGCGAATGGGGGCGGAGTAGCCGTGGTATCCGGCCTCTCGATGCAGGGATACCCTGCCGCCCAGTCCATACGCATACTACATATTGAAGGTTTGAGCCTCGTTCGGTGTTTCTACCTGGTCACCCATGCGAAGCGTGTCCTATCGCCCGCAGCCCAGGCATTCCGGGATTTCACAATATCATCGCTTACCTGCTGACGTGCCTTGAGGCCTCAGCGCGCCCGCTTGCCGCGATCCAGCCTACTTCGCACTGCGCCCGCGGCAAACGAGAGTTCTTCGCTCCTAAGCACGGCAGCCATGCCGAAGTACACCACTGCACCCACGCCCACAGAGGCAGCCAACCGCAGAGCCTGGGCCATTGTGCCGGACTGAGGAAGACGCGCAGAGAACCACGGATCGAACGCCGACACTGCCGCCCACATTACCGCCGCCGCAGCCACCGACTTGCCAAGCGACGCGGCCAGGCTATACCCCCCGCCCCGCGAAAGCCCAGTCTCTCCGGAGGTCGGCCCACCACAGGCGACGTGGGCAGTAGAGCCGGCAGTCTCACTCTGCCTTTGGGCCACGGTCGCCCTGCGCCTCAAGATTGCCTGTAGGATCATGAACGAAGCTATGGGTTGGCAGGAAGCGGCAAGTGAAAGCCCGGCATGCTGCATACTTCCCACAAGCGCCAGGCTGAGCGCGACGTTGACTCCTACGGCGCCTACGTTCACGAACACCGGAGTGAGCGTGTCGTGCGTAGCGTAGAAGGCCTTGGACGTGAGGTCTGCAAGGCCCGTAAAGGGTATTCCGATGGCTGCGTACACCAACGCAACGCTAGTCGCAGCAGTGGCCTCAGGCGTGAAGACGCCTCGCTCAAACGCCAACCTCACTACAGGTGCAGCTAGGATCATCAGCCCTGCCGCCATGGGCAGCAGTATGAAGAAGACGATTCCGATCGAACGCCTGAAGGTTCTTGAGAATTCGGACCTGTCCACAGAATACAGGCGGGCAAGCGTTGGGTAGAGGACGGTTATCAAAGCGGTCCCGAACACGCCCACCGGCAGCGCCACCAGACGCTGCGAGTAGTTGAGATACGTAATCGAGCCCTCAGGCAGGCGCGATGCTAAGGCCCGAATCACGAGGCTGCCTGCTTGCGAAGCTGCCGTACCGACTATGATCGGCCCGATCAGACGGCCCACTTGGCGCAACCCCCTGTCGTGCCAATCGAGCGCAAACCGGTGCCTGTAGCCGCATGCGCGCAGCGCCGGCCACTGCACGGCCAGCATGCTGAAGGAGCCCAGGACAGTGCCGACTGCCACTGCCTGGATGCCATATCGGGGGCCGAAGATCATTATCGAAGCGATGATGATGACGTTCTGCACGACTCCGGTCACGGCCGGCACCGCAAACCTGCCCACAGCGTGTAGAACACCTGTTACACAGTGTGCCAGCACTGTGAGCACCGAAATCGGGAACAGGATAGTAGTGAGTTCAACGGTCAGTGCAAATGCCTCGCCCGAGAACCCGGGCGCCACCAGCTGCACTACCGGGCGCGCGAGCACCATGCCGGCTACCATGACCACGCCTGAGACGATGAGACACGCGTTGATGATCGCGCTTACCGAAGCGAATGCCGCGTCCCGACCGCGCCGCCGCTCAAGGTCGGCGAAGACCGGCACCAGCGTAGTGGTGACAGCGGGTCCCACCCCCAGCAGCATCAACGTCGGGATAATCATGGCCACTAGGTACGCATCTGTTGCGTAGCTCGCCCCGAATTGGGCGGCGAACGATGTCTCCCGCAAAAAGCCGAGGATCTTGCTGATAACCGTGCCCAACGCGACTATGCCTGCGAACCTGGCGAGACTGCCATTGGACTTATCTGCCACAGCCTACACTTCTCCATTCGAGCCGGGCCCAATCACATGCCGTCACCCGACCGCCACCCGGCAAGCACCAGTTTACCACAGCTAGGCGGCGAGTTCGACTAGAAGCTCTGCACTAGCTCGTCCACGATACGACCCACATAGTCGGTTGCTCGCCGTACAGTGGCCTCGTCTTCCAAATCCACTCCAGCCATCTTCGCCAGGTCCAGCGGTCTCTTCGTGCTGCCGGCCTTTAGGACCCGGACCCACTGCTCGGCCGCAGCTTGACTGTCCTTGCCCAGATTCTCAGCTACCACCGTGGCCGTTACCAGCCCAGCGGAGTACGTGTAGGAGTAAAGGCCCATATAGTAGTGGGGTTGCCGCATCCATGTGAGGCGGGCGCCCTCATCGATTTTCACAACCCCTCCCCAGTACTCCTGCAGAATCTCCCCCTTGAGCTGCGACAGAAGTGCGGCGGTCACAGGGTTGCCCTCCTCAGCAAGGGCGTATAACCGGTTCACAAGTTCGGCCTCGAGCATGTGCCGGACGAAGTTATGGTAGTAGGTGGCCAGCATCTGCATGAGCACCCAACGTCGCATCTGTCGGTCGCACTGCTGCCCCAGGATGTAGCGCGCCAAAAGCAGTTCGTTGAATGTGGAAGGCGCCTCGACGAATACCCTCGATATGTCGGTATTGACAAGCCGCTGGTTGCGCGAGGAGAATACCATATGCACCGCGTGGCCCAACTCGTGCGCGATAGTGAACACAGATCGCATATTGCCGCCCCAGGTAGTGAGGATGTATGGATGGACATCATACACAGGCGCGCAGAAGGCGCCTGTTGACTTGCCGATGTTATCGGCCCTGTCGATCCATCTCCCCTGAAGGGCGTCCCGCACTATCTGGGCGTACTCCGCGCCCATGATCTCGACAGCGTCCAGTATAAGCCGTGACCCTTCTTCATACGTGATGTCCGAGCGAAAGCCCGGGTCTAGCGGGGCCTCGATATCGCAGTACATTACCTGATCCAGGCCCAAGACCTTCTTGCGCAACTCCACGTAGCGACGCATGTGCGGGGCCAGCCCATCCTGGATTGTGCTCAGCAGATTGCGATAGAACTCCTCCGAGACCTCCTGCTCGTGCAAGAACATGTGAGTGGCCGACTTGAACCTCCTGATTCTCGCCATGGCCACGTTCTTCTTGACCTCTGCCCCAAAAGTGCCGCCGAAAGTGTTCCGATAACGCTTCAGCCCGTCGCAGAACGACAGATACGCACTGCGGCGAAGACTAGCCTCAGGCGAGAGCTCCAGAGTCTCCTCATATGTGGCGAACGACACTGGAGTCTCCTGCCCCTTCGAATCGCGCACCGACTCAAAGGTCATGTCGCCGCTCTTGCCAAGCTGATAGATGGTATTCGGCGCACTGAACACCTCACCCAGAGCCGCCAGGGCTGCCTCAGTCTCGTGAGACAGCACGTAAGGCTTGTTCGACAGGATCTGCTCCAAACGCCGCCCAAACGGAGCGAGGCGCGGTTCCTCCTGCAGATACCGCTCCACTGTGCCATCAGGGAGCGCCAATATCTCCGGCTGCAGGAAGGCAATCGCCGCCCCAATCTGTGCCTGGGCCGACGACACGCGCCCCATCATTCCTTGGTTGATAGGACTGGACCCGTCTTCGGAGAAACGAAGATAGGCATACGTGCCCACTCGGAGCATCCGCATCATGAGCTGTTCCGTAGCCTCAAGGCACTCGAGAAGTACTACTGCCCTTTCCGCAAGCCGTCCGCGAAACACAGACACCGAAGCGATGTCGGCCAACGTAGCATCGAGCTCGCTCTGCCAGCTCTCGGCGGTTGGGAATAAGTCTTCCAGTCTCCATGTCTCATGCGTGGGCGCTTCTGCGCGCGACAGCCTCTGCGTCATACTACCGTCCCCTTTCCTGTGGTAGTCTGTTCATCACTGCCGTCGCTTTTCCTCCATTCCTTCGCCTATCAGTTCATACCGACCGTCCTGGCGGAGCAGAAAGATCGCCTCGTAGTCCACACTGCCGCCCTCCAACTCGGAAGCGACGTCCCAACCGTTCACCATATCGTCGGCCTGTACCTCCACAGCCAGACCACAGCTTGAACTGATCTGCCTCGGAACCGGCATCACTTGAATGCGGCGTCCGGGCTTTCGCATCACGCTTTCGCACTTAAACGCATGGTGAACATTGGGGAAGGAGATCAGGAAGGCTGGCCCGGGCCCAGGACCAGCATCATGATCGTCCATACTACCTCAGCCCCTTTGCGTAGATACGGACAATGCAGCAGTCATCGCCGTCTTCGCCAACCTCTACTTGTACGTCGAAACCTCTGTGGCGGGCAAACCGCGACACGTTCTCCATGGCTGTGTGGTTATCTACGAGAACCTCCAGGACCTGGGAAACCCCCGATTCCTCAGGTCTTGTGGCCTCGAGAGCCCTCTTGGTCATCACTACAGGCTGTGGGCACGAAAGCCCGCGCGCGTCTACACGATAGGCCATGATCTCACGCCTCCTTGGCAGTCTGCTTCTGATTCGGTCGCCTGGACGCATCTACTCCCATGTACCCGATTACGGCCATCACCACGAGAGCTACAATGGTAGCGGTCTTGCCGTTGGCAGTGGGGCCGGCAGCTGACGACGCGATGCCCCAGTTGTGTGCGAACGCGGAGCCGACAAGCATGCCGAGGAATGCCATGACTCCGTCTGTATCGCCTTCCCCTGCTAGGATGCACTGGCGCAGCGGGCATCCGCCGAGGAGCGCAGCGCCCAGCCCCACTGTCGCCATGCTGAGAAAGTTCCACATCCAGTCGGTGTGAGCCACAGGCTGCCCCTCAAACCCCAGCTTGAACCGGCCGGAGATCAAGTTGAGGGCAAGCGAGACCACGAAGATAGCCGCAAACCCACTGAACAGATGGGGATCGCGGATGAGGATCAGATCACGTATTCCACCCGCGAGGCACAGCCGCGAACGCTGAGCAAGAGCGCCGACTACAAGGCCGGCGACCAGCGCCCAGAGCACAGGAGCGTGCGCCGAGCCCGGGCCCTTGGAACTTGCGAAGATGAACGCCGGCATGGCGATCACCAGAATGAGCAGAAACGCACTGAGTATGGGGAGCACCAAGGCGTTGCCAATGCTCACGCGCGAACTCCTGCCCAGCGTGAAACCGCGCCGCAGCAAGATGGCGCCAACCCATATGCCGGCAGCGAATCCGACTATGCCGAACACGGCGTTGAGATCTCCGCCCGCAAGGCGCAGGATCATCCTGAGAGGACAGCCCAAGAAGACCAACGCTCCTATGATCACGAAGAATCCCAGGACGAATCGGAGCACCGGCGAAGACCCGCCCCGCGCCCGGAACTCGCCTGTTGCCACAGCAGCCAGCATGGAACCGAGAATGAAGCCTGGTATCTCCGGGCGAAGGTACTGGACTACCTCTGCCCTATGCAGCCCAAGCCCGCCCGCAATATCACGGATGAAACATGCAACACATATTCCCATGTTCGCCGGGTTTCCCGCCACAGTCAGAGCCACGCTGAGAGCCCCTACGACGGCGCCGGATATCAGCACCACTCTACGCTGATTCATTGCCTGATCAACCCTCTCCAGATACTTCCTCATTCGTGCGCATTTTCACAATGCCTGTACCGTCAAGTATAGGCCGAGGCGGCAGACCACGGCAAATAGCATATGTTAATGGAATGCATGTCAGCAATGATGCCTGCCTATGCGTAGTTGACACCCGGCGCTGCCAGGGCGATACTAGGCTGCGGGAGGCGAGCATTCCTTGGATATCGCTGGTGGCGCAAAACGCATCTATCTCGACAACGCGGCAACCTCCTATCCCAAACCCGCCAAAGTATGGGATTCGATGGCTTGCTACATGAACGACATCGGCGCCAGCCCAGGCAGGGGAGGCTACAGAAGCAGCCTTGAGGCCGGCCGGCTTGTCTTCCAAGCACGTGAGGCCGCGGTGCAGCTTTTCCATGCGTCAGGCGCCGAGCAAGTCGTATTCACCCCTAACGTCACCTATGCGCTGAACTTCGCCATACACGGCCTGCTCCGCCGCGGCGACCACGTGGTGACGACAAGCATGGAGCACAACTCAGTGATGCGTCCCCTGAGGTCGGCCGAAGAAGGAATGGGAGCCGAGGTCACGGTGGTCAAGTGCGATGCGCAGGGCAGGCTGGATCCTCCCGATATGCGTCGCGCGCTCAGGCCCAACACCCGGATGATAGTGATGACTCACGCCTCCAATGTGTGTGGTACCGTGATGCCCATCGCCGAAGTTGCCGGCATAGCGCGCGAAGCCGGAGTGTTCATGGTAGTGGATACGGCGCAGACTGCAGGGGTCATGGACATTGACGTCGGGGCGCTGGCCGTAGATGTGTTGGCATTCACCGGGCACAAGGGGCTCTACGGGCCGCCGGGAACGGGCGGGATGGTGCTGAGCCAGCGCGCAGCGACAGAGATGAAAGCCCTTGTCCAGGGCGGAACGGGAAGTCGGTCTGATGAGGCGTTCCAGCCCGGGTTCCTGCCCGACAAGTTCGAGCCCGGTACTCCTAACACGATAGGGATAGCGGGGCTTGGCGCCGGAATCGGATTCGTGCTCGAAAACGGGGCTAGTCACATAGGCATGCACGAACTGCAGCTTGCAGACGAGTTCGCGCAGATGGCCCGGGACATACCAGGGATACGAGTATTCGGCACATGGGAGACGGGGTCCGGCGCAGATGTGTGCGACCGCCACCGCGTGGCTACCGTATCGGTGGGATTCGCATCTGCACAGGCTGACCCAGCACGAGCGGCCTTTCTCCTCGACCGGGACTTCGGCATCATGGTCAGGTCAGGGCTCCATTGCGCCCCGATGGCTCACCGGACGCTCGGAACCTTCCCCGCCGGCACGCTCCGCTTCAGCTTCGGCTGGTTCAACACCACAAGTGACGCGCGCGATGCCGCCGCAGCCCTAGCCCAGATCGCGGGCGGATATCAGCTGCAGAAGTAGTCGCAGTACGCGTTGATCTGGTGCGTCCAGTCGCCCCCGACAACCATGTGGTGATTGCCGAGCGGCCGGCTGAGCAGTGTGCGCGCGTCCTCCGGGCGGTCGAACTTCACAGCCAGCTGAGTGCGACATAGGTCGTCGCGCTCACCGCACCCTATCAGCTGACCGCGCACCGCATACACATCCCGTAGTTCTTTCCCGCCTATGCGAACAACAGTGACAGGGCCCGGTTCCAGCTCACCTGCGATGCCTACACCGAGGTTCGATTCATAATGGGATCTCAGCGAGTATCTCACACACATCTTCGTAGGTATAGTGCAGTGGGTGAACACCGCAGTACCAGTCCGCAGATCGATGGACGAGGGGTTAGCCAGGAAACTGGGTTGAGATGTTAGGTACCACATGAACAACATCGTAAGGCATGACGGAATATCGGCTTCGCACGTCGCCGGCACTCCTTCGTCGTTCAGGCGCGCAAGCGCATAGCATGCGGTGTTCGCAAGCGGCGTGAGCAGGAAGAAGCAATTCACAGCCACAGCATCCAGATGGTAGTCATGCACTATCCTTCTCAGGCCCAGGTATATCCTGGCCGATCCCAGCATGGCATTGGCATCAGGCTCGATGACCCGCTCCGCCGCTACCTGCATCTGAGACGCCATCTCCTGCGTGGCGCCGGCATCGGCTTCACGTGAGTAGCGCACCAGTTCGCCCAGAGGCAGATGGACTAGCTGAGGCCCCCACACTTCCCTCACGGCGCGTTCGAGAGCCCAGGGTGCCATGACTTCGATATCCCGCGATCCCAGCGATCCAATTACCGCCCTGCGCAATGACGTATGCGTCTTCGCGAGAGTAACGGCGAGCGAAATCTCCTCGCGCCAGCCACGAGTGCCCTGCACTATGATGCCTGAGTGCCCCACAGATCTGCCGAGTGCGAGTATCTCCATGGCAGCCGCCAGAGCATTGTCGCCGGGGTGAGCGAGTATCGCAAAAGGGCCGTTCCAGCGAGAGATGACCGACAGGCCCAGTTGCTCAGTGCCGCCACTCAGAACCAAGAGCAGCAGAGCATCGGACCCCGCGAGTTCCATGGCCGACACTCGCGAATCGTACCACTGAAACTGAATCCCGCGGCTGGCGCCGAGCACTGCAAGTTCGGCTCTGTAATGCTCGGCCCTGGCAGTCACCTCGCGTAGATCGCGCCACGAAGATGCAACCTCTACCACACTCACGCGCATCAGCCCATATCCCCCCTGAACGCTTGTGTACCGGTTATTACATTCGACAAACTCGCCGGGAAATCCTACAGTATAGGGTCGATATGCGCAAAAATGTGCACACATCCCTTCGCGTGTTACGCAGCGCAGGCAGGAGATGTGCGGCCTGCAGTTGATGAAAGTGCTGACGTGACGCCAGACCTATCATCGACATCCTCTACTCCGCATCGAGTTCGTGTGCCAGGATCTCCTTGACCTTGAGCTCAAGTTCATCAAGATCCAGCCCAGCTTCGTCCTTGATGCTCTTGCGCAGCATAGGACCGACTTGCCCGATGTCGTCTAGGAGATCCTGTATGAGCTCAAGCGCTGCAGTGGCCTCCAGCACCTCGGTTGGAGTCCGGACCATGCTCGCCAGGATGGAGTTCTCTGTCCGCGAGGCCACTAGAGGGCTGGGCAGTTGCTCTACATAGACCTTGGTGCGACGGCCGGGTCCCCGATCGTCTTCTATAGGAACCAGGGCTATGATCCTGTCCGCCCTAACGTACTTGCCGTATCCCAGAGGAACAACGGCGTCCTCCCTCACTTCCATCAGACTTCACGTCCTCTCGACTGTATTGGCTTCTTTGGTTATCTTGTCCAGGATGGAGCGACCGAATCATCCGAGCCAAGCTCCGGCGCGCAGCGGCTAGCGGGCAGTAGGAAGCAGGTGGGAGGCGGAAGGCGGGAGGTGGGAGGCGGGAGGTGGGAGGCGGCACGTGTTGAAGGGCCGTCCAACCTGCAATGCCAGGAATGGCACGGCCCTTCGTGTATCCGATTCGAACATGCCTCGCCGTCTCGCATCCTTCTTCTGTGGCACACCCCGCAGCGCTAATCCGAACCGGTTAGCGCGTTCTCCACTGCCTTCAGATAGGCCTTGGCGGTGATAGTCGCTCCGCTGACGACGTCCACCTGGAGAGACTGAGCTTCGATGACTAACTCAACAGTCTTCCGCCTCACCTCGGGCTGAGGGAAGAGGACATCCTTGACAACGTCGATGCCTGTAACCCTACCTGAGTCCACCGTGACCCGGACCCTATTCGACCAGCGTCCGCTCTTGTACTGCCCGTTGTACTCGCCATCTGTGAGCTTCGAGAAGTCTACGCTGCCTATTGGGAGGGTCTCGCCGGCCCTCCGCCCGACCATGCCGAATGCAATCACGCCGGCAATCAAAACAGCCAACCCAACAAGGATCCACACGATGACTTTCAGCATCTGAACCCTTCCTCCGTTCATCAGTTAACGTCCGCGGTCGCTCCGTCGGCCGTCGCCTCCGGCGCCGCAGCATTGGCCTTTCCTTTTCCCTGGGCGCTGCCGAGCTTGATCCAGAGCAGCGGCGCCAGTACCAGACTCGACAGCAGAGGCACCACAAACGGCGCCCTGGGTCCGAGCGTTCTCCATATCAGGCCGCCGATATACGGCGCAGGCAGGGATATCAGCCCCAGGCTGGTAGAGAAGAGCCCGTACGCCGTGCCGCGCATCTTCTCCGGTACCGCCTTGGATATCAAGGAGTTGTACGCAGGGCTCATGAGCGACGCGCCAATCCCGTAGAGCACCCATACGACAGTGAACTGCGCATATCCCTTGCCGAGCAGCATGAGCACGTACCCAGTTGAGAAGAACAAGTGCCCTATCGCAATGCCTGCCCGCTCACCTGCCTTGTCGGCGAACCATCCTCCTAGGGGCAGCATCACCATCATGGTCACATTCAGAATCGACAGGAGCGAACCGATCTGCAGGTTGCTAAGGCCGATTATGTTGCTGTAATATAGAGGCTCAAGTCGCCCTCCCAGAGTAAACGCGATATCCGATACGCCGTCTGAGATGAACAGCCAGGTAATCACGCCGCCGGCCAAAACGAGCGAGATCATGGCATTCATACTCTGGGCGAACTTCCGAAGCGTGGGGCGCTCGGGCGCCGCAGCGGGGGTCGACCCCGCTCTGCTCGAAGCCCCTCGCCTGTCGTTTGCCGCCATGGCAAACCGGATCACCACTGCACCCGTGTAGAGTAGTGCCGATACGGCAAACATCTGGCGATACCCGAATCTTTCGGATATCAGCCCCCCAAGGCTAGGACCTATCACGCCGACCACAGTGTAAATGGAATCCACCGTGGCAAACGTGCGCGCACGCATCTCCTCTGATGACTGCTCGGCAACGTACGCCTGGAAGCTGGGCGATACAAAGCAACTTGCTATTCCCGCAATGCTCTGCGCCACGATCATGAATTGCCAGCTTGGAGCCCAAACATACATTATGTATCCGATGAGGCCGGCTATGCTGCCAATGGCTATGGCCTGGAGCCGGCCAATCGAGTCCGAGATGAACCCGCCCAGTATCTGAAATGCCAGCGGCATGATGGAGGCAATAGTGAAGAACAGCCCTACCTGCTGCACACTTGCCCCAAGCGACTGAACGTATAGCGGCATCATCTGCTGGTTCATCTGGTGCCC
>ERZ795030.2843-NODE-2843-length-19617-cov-7.602546_pt1 | contig 19617 bp, 13 predicted proteins | sample MGYA00375122_ERZ795030 | MGnify/ENA primary metagenome ERZ795030 (study PRJEB30165, sample SAMN05720146) | activated sludge metagenome | isolation source: anaerobic digester from wastewater treatment plant | place: Japan | collected 2015-04-20 ... | reverse complement strand
CCTTTCCGTCGAACAGCCCGACGATCGTATATTCGCCCTCGTCGAAAAAACCCTGCGCATCCTGCGTATAGCTTGAATACGGCCATTCCAGAGCCTGATTGGGCGGGGCGGGATCGTCGTTGTAACGCTCGGCGCCGCATTCGTAAAAGGAAAGCGAAAGCGCATCTCCCAATTGCCAGCCGTTCAGCTCCGCCATGACGGCGCTCACGATGCATACCTTTGCGCCATCGGCGTATTCATCCTGTGTAAAAACGCGCCCGGAAGAGATGTATACTTTGCCGGAATGGAACGCGCGCATGCATGCCAAATCGTTTGTCGCGACGGCGCTCAGCGATCTGGCGTTGATTTGCACAGCCTCAATCACTTCCCTGTAAAACGCGCCCGCTTCGGTTTCCAGAAAACCTTCCTCGTATGGGGCGATGGGCAGGCTGCCTAAAACGTTTCTGGTGTATATGAGCGTCGAATTCTGCCGTTGTGTTGAGGCCTCGTATGGATAGTAGTGTGGATTATGATACAAATCCGTATAAAGGTACGCCTGCGACACCGCTTCGACCGACGCGACGGTTCCGTCGGAGTTCATTTTTACAGGCGTGCTTAAATCTGTTATCGTCGCAATATATCGTTTCCCCGGCTCAAGGTAAAAGGAGCCGTCGCCTGCCTCGGTGCCAAGCGCAAACGCCTGCGGCATCCCCGCCTCATCCAGAAGCATATCGGCGTCGATTTGATTGATAAGCGCAAGCGTATCGCCATACCGGAACAAAGGGTTGGCCGAAAACTCGACCGTGAGCGGAATAACGGTTCCCTCTATCACTCCCAGCCTGCCTGCGACCGTGGGCACGGTAAGCGTTTCAGGCGCGTTCACCGCGAAAACGATCACGTCCTCCGCGCAGGGATAACAATTCGGGTCGAGGCCGTAAAGGAGGTTATTGCCGCCGTTTACCCGTGCGCCGAAACGGCCGCGCACGTCGATTCCCTCCACGCCGCTTGCTTCCCGGATGGACGTCAGATCATATTCCGTCTCGGGAATCAAAGCGGGAACGTATCCGCGAAAAATCATTTCAGGCGGCAGGGATAAGGGGTCGTCCAGGTACGGCGCATAATCCTCCTGCGTAAATCCCTGTTGAAGCGTGCCCGCTGCGTTCATGTTGCCCCAGACCTCGGGGATGGCGACGGTCGTAAAGCACGCCTCTGCCGCGGCAACGTTGCGCTGCGCGTTCGCCTCAAGATTCAGCCCCACGCACAGCAGCGCCGCCGCGAGCGCCGCGATGAGAAAATAGACGATGAGCTTCACGGGCGCGCGAAAAAGTTGCTTCAGGCTGGTTTTGAAGGGCATGCCGAAATACCTCCCGATTTATTTTTACTCTTTTGCGCCCAGCAGCAGCATGGGCGACCTGCGAAACTCCGGCGCGAGCAGAATCCCCGCGCACAGCAGGAAGGCGGCGGCCACCGCGCCGCCGGAAACGAGCGCGAGCGCGGGATCGCTCTCCAGCAGGAACTCAAACTCTTTTGCCTCGCCCTCGCCCATCATGGCGGTGAAGGTGGTATCCGCCGCGTCCTCCTTCGCGCTTTCGACGACGCGCGCCGTCACGTCGCAGGAGATTGCGTGCCCGGCGTACGCGCCCGCGCATGCGCCAAGCAGGCACACGAGCGCGACGCCCGCGAGCGAGATGATCATGACCTGCGCACGCTTTGTTCCCAGCGAACGCATGGCGGCGACCCCGCGCCTGCCGCGCAGCGCGTGGACGACCGCGAGCACGAGGACGGCGAGCCCCGCCGCCGCCAGCGCGAGGATCAGCGTCAGCCTGCTCACGCGCGAAAGCTGGCGAAGGCCCGGGCCGACGAGGGAGTAGCCTTGGTCATAGACGGTAAGGCCAAGCTGATACCCGCCTTCCTGCTCTTCCATCAGGCCGGAAGCCGCCATTTCGGCCATGAAGTCCCCGGCGGCGCTGTTCTTGAGGCGGATGCTCGCCGTGTATTCGGAAATCACGGGCGCGGGCGCGTTTGAAACGGACTTCTGCGGCAGCAGGATATCCAGCGCGTCCAGCCCTTCGCCCTGCGTATAGCGCGGCGAGGCGTCGCCCGTGACCACGTTGCCCGCGAACAGGCCGACGATCTCATAGCCGCCCTCGTCGAAGAAGCCCTCCGCCGGGTAGCGGAACACGGAGAAGCGCTCCGTTTTCCCGGTAAAGGGATATTCCGTTTCATAGAACGAGAGGGAAAGCGCATCCCCGATCCTCCAGCCGTTGAGCTCGGCCATGAATTCGCTCACAAGGCAGACCTTCGCGCCCGCGGCGTATTCTTCATCCGTGAAGGCGCGGCCTTGGGACACGTGCACGCCGCCCGAGTGGAACGCGCGCATGGCCGCGAGATCGTTTGTGGCTATGGCGTTGAGCGAATTGAAATTGGCCCGATAAGCGTCTATGATCTCCTGAAAATACGCGCCGCGCTCCGTCGCGAAGAAGCCCTCCTCATATGGGGCGATGGCGACGTAAGGCAGGGTGTAAGCGTTGCCGCCTGGGACCAGGCTCCATCCGTTCGCTTTGTCATACCCGAGCTCGCCGCCGTTGTGGTAGGCATCGCCCACTTCTATCGAGACGCTGTCCGCCCGGATGACGTCCGTCGTCGGGTCCCAGTGCGCGCCGACCCTGACGGCCGCGATGTATTGCCTGCCGGGCTCCAGATAAAAGGAGCCGTCCGCGGCTTCCGCGCCCACATCGAAGAGCGGGCCGGGCAGGATTTCCCCGTCGGCCGTGGGAATACCCTGCAGGCGGCCGCCGGAAATAAAGCTGGTGATATCCAGCTCATCCCGGTAATAGTCCGTGCCCATCACGGAAAACGTCACCGTTACCGGAACCGCGACTGGCCCGGAAAATGCGGGCACCGTCACCCGTTCCGCCGCATTGACGGTGAAAATGATGACGTCGTCCGGCATTCCGTTGCGCGGCCCGTCGCCCGGCGCATGTTCGGTTAAATTTCCCTCGCCGTTCACCCTCGCGCCGAAATAGCCGCGCACGTCCAAGTTTTCTGCGCCCGGGGCCGCGAGGAGGGGCGCAAAGTCGTATTCGGATGTGAAGCAGGGCAGATAGCCCGCGTAAAAGGGGTCGTCCGAATCTGCGCAGAGCGTGCCGTCGTAGCGGATATGCGCGCTGAAATCCGGGATTGCGACCGTTTCAAACGCCGCCTCCGCAGCCGCTACGTTGCGCTGCGCGTTCGCCTCAAGGTTCAGCCCCACGCACAGCAGCGCCGCCGCGAGCGCCGTAATGAGAAAATAGACGACGAGCTTTACGGGGGAGCGCAGAAGCTGCTTTAAGCCGAGTCGTACCGTCATGGAAGCTACCGCCTTTCGATGTCGTGCTGTTTATTCCAGTTTAAAGCCCTCCAGAACATCCCCAAGCGCGTCGACCGATAAGCCCGCGCTCGCGAGCGTGACAAACCCCTCGGATAAGTAGACGACCGCGAACGAAGTGCCGTCGTCCATCGTGCCGGTATAAGCCGTCAGCCCGCCCGGCAGCTCCAGCTGCGCGACGCCCCGCGCATCCGCGGATACGGCGTTGCCCCAGGACGTGCCGGGCGCAAAGAAATCCTGAATCAGCGCGATCGTCGACCCGTTTTCGTCCGCGTATTGCGTTGTCAGCGTGGCGCTGATCTCATCCGCATGCAACACCCTGATCCCCCGGCTCTCGTATTGCTCCGATTCGATTTCGGCAATGGGCAGCGGAATCCATTGCCTGGCTTCTTCGGCGGATGAGAATTCCGCGGGCAGATCATCGATATCGATCTTATCAAAGTCGTTGTCCGGAACCGTCTGCCTTCCCCTGAGCGTGCCGTCGGCGACGCTCACGACCGCTCTGTAAACCGCCTGCGCGGCCGCCCGGCCGGGACCCGTGAACACGAAGAAACCCGCCAGCAGCGCGGTGGCGCCCGCCAGGGCAAGCCCGCGAAGCCACCCGGACCATACGGGCGCGGCGGGCTTTCCGCGGCGGCGCCGCGTTTGGTTCGGCAGGACCAGCCCCGGATCGACCGGCTCGCGCAGCCCGCGCTCGATCCCGTCGACGCGCCGCCGCACGCCTTCCATGAATTCTCCACAGCCCATGTAGCCGGAACGCAATATGTCTTCGGCCTGCGCCTGGGAAAGCGTATGCCTTCGATCATCGAAATAAGGATGATCCAACGCCTGTTTTACGAACCTTTTCCAACGCATGGTTTATACCTCAAGCATCAGCACCATAAGGTGCGTCATTGTCCGCGGGGATCGCCTTGCGATGCTCTGCCGCATCCTCCTGAACTTCTGGGACAGCGTGTTCGGCCTGATCCCCATTCGTTCGGCGATATTTTCCAGGGGAATGTCGTCGATGTAATATTCGATGAACGCCCCGCGCATTTCCGGAGCGCAGTCCCGCAGGTGTTTCTCCAGCCAGACCGTCCATTCCGAGAGTTCCATCGCGGTTTGGGAGCCTTCGTCCGCGCGAAGGTTCTTCATGATCTCGGGAGCCGTCGAGAAGGAACGCTTCGAGTCGCGTATGAAGTTGAGCGCCCGCCTGCGGATGCATACGGCAAGATACCCCGCCGGGTCGTCGACGTCGCAGAGCGTTTCCTTCTTCTGAACCATGACGACCGCCACATCCTGCAATACGTCGTAAGCGTCGTCAAGATTTTTCACCATTCTCAGGGCGAGCTTGAGCAGGTCGCGATAGTGCTCCTCAAAATACTCGATGATCGGAAAGCCTCCATTCATCTCGTACATTCGGCAATCCTCCCGAAAATTCCTGTGTTTTCATTGTATCACAGGTTTCGGGCCAGGTATATTTATAATGAACCGCCGGCAGCCTGTGAGATGACAAAAAAATAAAATAAAAAGCGCCGGCGCGGAGTTCACGCTCCGCTTCGGCGCTGTGTTGTGCGGGGCAAGAGGCTCCCCCCGAGGCGCTCTCTCCCTCTCGGCGGCGCCGCCGACCTTCATGGCGAAGGTTTGGAACAGCGTCCGGCCGCCCCGGAAAACGGCGGCGGTCTCAGGCCGTCAAATCTTTTCGGCCGGGGTCAAAATGAAGTCCGATGGATCGTGACGACCCATTTATACCCGCAGTTCGGGCAGTCCGGCGGTATCTCCGCGATCCGCTGGGCCATGAAGGTATAGGTGAATCGGCACTCCGGACACGAAACGGTGCGGGGCTCCGGCTGCGGGTTATACCCGCCCGTCGCCTGTTCGACGGCCTCGTCCGTCAGTTGCGCGTTGATGTCTTTTCTTTCCTCGCTCACGGCTTTTCCTCCTTTTTTATTCGGCCGGGTCCCAACGCTCAAAAGGGGATCACAGGGTCGCCGATGGGCTCCCCATTGTAAAGGGGCCCTCCCCTGTAAAAGCAGCTGGGGCACTGAAACGGACTCCACACCGTCTGGCCCGTGACCCTGTTATGACCTATGACCAAGTGGTATACATGCTGGCAGTTCGGGCACACGACGCAGTTGTATCTTTCCGTGTCCCAATCTTCCGCCGCTCCGCCCGTCACTTTCTCGACGGCCTCGTCCGTCAGTTCCGCATGGATGTCTTTTCTTTCCTCGCTCACGGTTTTTCCTCCTTATTATTTGATTGCTCTCTTCGTTATCCGCCGGCTTCCCGGCACAGGTTCCGTTCCCTTGCTTTTATTTTTCTCCTTTCCATTGATCGCACCGATTCCTCTGCCCTTTGGCGCAGCCGGGGGTATCCTATCCGTACTTGCAGTTCGGGCAGGGCGGCGTTGCCGGCGTTTCGTCGCCGCGGCTCGTGAAGGAATAGAAATGCCCGCAGGCAGGGCACTGGACGCAGTTGATCACCGTTATGCCGTTCCCGCCCGCCGCATGTTCAATGTCCTCGTCCGTCAGCTCCGCAGGCTTGTTCACGGGTTCCTCGCTCATGGTTTCCTCCCTTCATGCGTTTTGATGGTATCGGGAATTTGAAATGCCGGCCCGCGTGCATCCGTTCAATAGGCCGTCGTCGCTTCCACATAGCCGCCGTCCAGGCGCTGCCGGGCGATCAGCTCGGCGAAACGGCCGTTGGCGGCGATCAGCTCGTCGTAGCCGCCGTCCTCGGCGATACGCCCCTTGTCGAGCACGAGTATCCTGTCGCACCGCCTGATGGTGGAGAGCCGGTGGGCGATGACGATGCGCGTGCATTTGAGGCGGTCGAGGGATTCCGACACGCGCTTTTGTGTGATGTTGTCAAGCGCGCTCGTGGCCTCGTCGAACATGATGATCCTGGGCTTGGGCGCGACGGCGCGGGCGATCATGAGCCTCTGCTTCTGCCCGCCCGAAATGCCGCCCGAGCCCTCCGAGATCACGGTGTGCATGCCCATGGGCATGGCGCGGATATCGTCCGCGATGCCTGCGATCTCGGCGGCCTCCCACGCGTCCTCCATGGTCAGCCAGGGCGCCGCGACGACGATGTTGGAATAAATGCTGCCCTGCATGAGCCTTCCGTTTTGCATGACCACCCCGATGTTGCGGCGCAGCGAGCGCAGGTCCAGCGTGCCGATGTCCCTGTTGTCGTAGTAAACGGCGCCGCGGTCGGGCGTTTCGAAGCCAAGCAGCAGGCGGAGTATGGTCGACTTCCCGCAGCCCGTTTGGCCGACGATGGCGATATACTGCCCCGCGCGTATCTTCAGCGACAGGTTCTCGACGACCGGCGGCATGCTTTGGCTGTAGCGGAAGGAGACGTTGGAGAGCTCTATGGCGCCCGACACCCGCGTGACGATCTTTTTGCCCGCCGCGATCTCGGGCACGGTTTTCAACAGCGGCAGCGCCATATCGAGCGTCGGCTTGATGCCCGCTATGGTGCTGACGATGCCGAACAGCGAGAGGAACGCGCCGCTGACCATGCCGTAGGCCACGGTGAAGGCCATGTACCCGGGGACGCCGACCTGCGTTTTGACGGCGTAGTAATACATCGCCAGCGTGCCCGCGGCGCTCACCGCGAAGGAGAGCGCGCCGCTGAATTTCAAAAAGGCCGGCGGATCGTACTTAAGCCGCGCGATGCGGGCATAAACGTCCGCCCATCTCCCGAACGCGCGCTTTTCCGCCCCCGTCAGGCGCAGCTTTTGAACGCCCGTGATGAGGGCGTACCGCATGCCGTTTTGCCTGGCCGAAAGCTCCATGGTCTGTTTGCTCAGCTTCGCGCCCAAAAGCGCGGCGGCGAGCGTGATCAGGCAGGACGCGAGCGTCACCGCAAGCGCGGGGACGACGAGCCCCGGCGCGTACGCGAATATCTGCGCGATATAGACGAGCGAAAAGAGCGAGGTGAGCCCCACGGAGAAAATCGCGTCCTGCAGCGTGCGGCAGAGCTGGCCCACGTACTCCACCCGGCTCGAGAGCTCGCCCGCGGCATAGCTTTTGAAAAAAACCGCCGGCATGGAGAGCACCCGCATCATCGCGGCCGCCTGCACGCTCACTCCGATCTTGGCGCCCAGGCGCGCCTGAACGAGCGAGGAGGTGATGCCGAAAAGCGTCTGGCTTACCGCAACGCCGACGAAGAAAAACGCGATCGGAAACATCAGCGAGACGTTCCCGCTCGGCAGCACCCTGCCAAAGAGCAGGCTGTTGACGTGGGGAAGCAGCATGCCCGTGAGCGCAACGGCGAGCGCCGCGAGCAAAACCATGGCGATGTCGGCGGCCGACAGGGTCCTGAGCGTATAGAGGAGCAGGTCGGCGACGCCGAGCTCCCTGAGCGGGAAGGGCTTATAAAAGCATACGGCTTCGGCCGAAAGGCGGCCGGCGGTCTTTTTTGTCACCTTCACGCGCCGCCCGCTCTCATGGTCCATATACGTGTAGCCGCCGACCGCGCCGGGGATCAGCGCGACGACGGCGCCCTGCGCCGTGCTGCCGAGCATCGCGCCGATGCAATCCTTATACCAGGCCCCCTCGAGCCGGACGGAGCGCCGCATGATGCCGTGCGGGCGCATGTAAAACTCGAGCCTTTCGTTGAGGTTGGGGAATACTTCGTCCGTTTCCTCCATGCGGATGCCGTAATACGAAAGCATTTCGGCGATGGCGTCGCCCGCGCGCCGGTCGTCCGAAGCAAAGCCGCCCGGAACGGCCCTGCCCGTGACCGCGTAGGACAACCTGGCAAAGGCTTCGGCAAATTGCGCGTCGTCGTTTTTCAGGCGCTGCTTTATCTGTTCGTCAAACCAGCTCACCGCCGCTCCCCCCTTCCTATTCGCACATCACGAGCTTCGTATAATAGCCGTTTTTGCGCAGCAGTTCCTCGTGGGTCCCCCGCTCCGCCGCCTCGCCGCGCTCGATCACGACGATCTCGTCGCAGTCGCGTATGGTGGAAAGCCGATGCGCCACGATGATGAGGGAGATGCCCCTCTCCCTTACGGCGCGGGCGACGTTGAACTCCGTTTTGGCGTCGAGCGCGCTCGTGGCCTCGTCCATGATGATGACGGTGGGGTCCTGCGCGAGCACGCGGGCGATCTCCATGCGCTGCCTCTGGCCGCCCGAAAAATCCCTTCCGCCCTCGGTGAGCTTATAGCGGTAGCCGCCCTCGCGCTGCATGATGTCCTCGTGCAACTGCGCGTCGCGCGCGGCGAGTATCATCTCGAAGTCCTCTATGGAGCTGTCCCACATCTTGATGTTGTTGGCGATGGTGTCCTCGAAAAGTATGATCTCCTGATCGACGACCGCCACGGAACCCGTGAGCACCTCCCGCCTGATGGAGGCGAGCGGCTGCCCGTCGAAGAGTATTTCTCCGCTCCACGGCGCGTACAGCCCGGAGATCAGCTTGGACAACGTGGACTTTCCGCAGCCCGACGTGCCGACGAGCGCCACGCTCTTTCCGGGCGCGAGGCTGAGGTTGAAGTTCTTTATGACGGGCTCCGCCAGGCGCGAGTAGCCGAAAGTCAGGTTTTTGATTTCCAGAGCGCCGCTGAGCTTGGCGTATGCATGATCCTCATGATCCCGCGCCGGGGCTTCGGGCGCCAGCATGCGGTCTGCGGGGTATTTCAATACGTCTTCTATGCGCTCCATGCCGGTGCGCATTTCCTGTATGGACTGGCCCGCGGCGATGAATTTGGTCGCAGGCGCCTGAAAGGCGCGCATGAAGCCCTGAAACGCCAAAATCATGCCCACCGTGAAGCTGCCCCGCATGGTGAAGAGCACGCCGAGCATGAGTATGGCCGTGTTCGTCAGCGAGGAGACGAGGCCGGGCACCGCGCCGAGATACTGGTTGAGGCGGGTGAACCTCGCGTTGGCCGTGTTCACGCCGGCCTGATAGCCGGACCATTTTTCAAAATAGCCGTTTTCCGCGCCGCTGGCCTTGATGGTTTCGATCATTTCGATGCCGGAAACGGTGGCGGCGTAAAGCTTGCCCGCGTCCCGCGTCTGCACGCGGGCGATGTTGACGCGCTTGTTTGAAATGAGCCGCGCGACGAGCATGTTGACGGCGATGGAGCCGATTCCCACGAGCGTCAGTATGAGGCTGTAGCGCAGCATAACGCCCAGGTAAAAGACCAGCATCACGAATTCCAGCGCCATGGGCGCGAATTTCCGGACGAGCGTCGCGGCGACGTCCTGGTTCTCGGCCGCCCGCGCGGCGATGTCGCCCGCCATGCGCTGGGAAAAAAACTCCATGGGCAGGCGCAGAACATGCCACAGGAATGTCGCGTTGGCCACGACGGCCAGCTTCCCCTCGATTTTTAAGCTGTATGCGGCGTTGACCGCCTGCGCGACCAGGGAAACGGCGCTCAGGCCCGCCAGCGCGAGCAGGAACGGATAGAGCCACGCGGGGTTTTGCCCCGTCAGCAGCCTGTCTAGGAAAATGCGCGAGAAGGCGGGCTGGATGATCCCGATCAGCGCGCTGATGAGCGCGGTAACGGCGACGAACGCGAGCGCCGCGCCCGCGCCGCGCAGCTTCTCCCCGGCGAACGCGAGCACGGAGCGCGGCTTGCCCCCCGGCTCGAACTCCTCCGAAGGCGAAAAGGCCATGCAAACGCCGGTGAACGAGCGGTCGAACTCTTCCATGGATATGCGCGAGGCGCCGCGGGCGGGGTCGTTGATATACGCGTGGTTGCCGCGAAAGCCGCAGAGCACCACGAAATGGTTGAAGTTCCAATGGACGATGCAGGGGAAGCCGCCGCTCTGCTTCAAAGCGCCCGGCTCATACCGGTAGCCCTGCGCCTTGAGCCCGTAGCTGCGGGCGGCCCTCAAAACATTGCGGGCGTTCGAGCCGTCCCGGGATACGCCGCAGTCCGCGCGCACGCGTTCGAGCGGCACCCATTTTCCATAATAGGCCAGCACCATCGCCAAAGACGCGGCACCGCATTCGAGCGCTTCCATCTGCATGACCACCGGCACCTTCGCAACGCCCTTTATCACGGGTCTGACTGCGTTGTCTCGCATCGCGGCACCTCAATTCCACAAAAACGCGATGGGACGGATGCTCTCCAAAATGATCTGCGCCTCGTAGAGGCCGTCCGGCAGGCCGGAGACGCCGAGCTTCACCTCATGGTTCCACTCCCCGGCGCTCAGCCGCGAAAACGTGTAGTCGTCCGGCAGCCCGGCGCGAAGCGCCTGGGCGGATATTGGCAGGGCGGATACCTCCTCGACCGTGCCTCCGGCGTCCCCGAGCCGCACCTCCATGCCAACGGCAAGTTTTTTCGCGGCCCCGTCGTCGACATAGCAAACGGCCGCGCCCCCGCGCACCAGCACGTTGAGGCGCAGCGTGTCGGTGAGGACGCCCAGTGCGGACCACACGAGCACGGCGCACAGAAGCACGGCCAGCGCGGTCAGCACGATCCATACGCTCGGGTTTGTGACCCGTATGTAATCGGTCAGCTGCTCCGGAGACGATATCCGCTCCAGCGAACTTTTGCGAAACAGGCCCTTTTCCATGCGACGCCTCCCGCTCCCGTGCCTACGGGATACCCGATAGTAAATTTTAACAAACCGCGCCCCGGCTGTATATTGTACCAAGGTACGATACGCCGCCGATTCGGAGGTTGAGCGCGGAGCGCGGACATGGTATAATATGTCGACAGTTTCCGACAGCTTCGCGGGGAGTGAAAGCGCTTGTTCGATTCCTCTCTCATCAAAACCAAATACTGTATGCCGCGCGCGAACCCCAACCTGCTCTCGCGCGGAAGGATGCTCCACAAGCTCAACCGCGCGTTCGAGCGGATGCTTACGCTGGTGGTGGCGCCGATGGGCTACGGAAAAACGACGGCGGTCTACGAGTGGGTGGAAAAATCGGGCGTGCGGGCGGCGTGGCTTTCGCTCGACGAAGCCGACAACGACCCCATCTTTTTCTGGAAATATTTTTGCGCGGCGTGCGAGAGCATACTTCCGGGGCTTACGGAGCGCGTCGAATACGCTTTTTCGTCGCAGCAGCTGCTCGAGGCGAACGTCCACATCAACATACTCATCGACGAGCTGGCGCGCCGCGAGGGCAGGGCGGCGCTCGTTCTGGACGATCTGCACGCGATCTCCAACGCGCAGATCTGGAAAGGGCTTTCCCACCTGCTCGCCTACCTTCCCGCAAACGCGCACATGATACTGATCAGCAGGGCCGAGCCCGCGCTGGATCTGAATCCGTTTGAAATACGCTCCCAGCTCCTGCGCGTGGGCGTAAGGGATCTGCGCTTCCGGCAGGACGAGATCGCGGACTTTTACGCAAAGCAGGATTTCGCGTTCGGCGGGGAAACGCTCGAAAGGATCGGCAGCTATACGGAGGGCTGGGCCGCGGCCATGGTGGCCATAGCGGTATCGGCGCGCAACGACCGCGTCAAAAGGGACCCTCTGGGCGGCGCGGCCGGGGCGGACGCCGATATTTACCGCTACCTGATGAACGAGGTCTACGAATCGTATCCGCCCGAGAAAAGGGATTTTCTGCTTAAAATTTCCATATTGGATCACTTGAAAGAGGATGTTTGCGCCGCCGTGACCGGCGAGGACAACGCCGCGCGCTTCTTTGCGGACATGCGAAGGAAAAACGAGTTTCTGACCTCGCTGGGCGACGAGAGCGGCGCGTATCGGCTGCATCCGCTGCTCAAGGGCTTCCTGCTCGAAAAGCTCAGGCTGCGCGATCCCGACGGTTTTTTTGCGCTGCACGCGAAAGCCGCGCTCTGGTACCGGGAACAGGGCATGCTGCCCCTGGCCGTTTCCCATTATTTGCGCGGCGGGCATTACGCGCAGGCTTTCGAGCTCGTCGAAATGCAGCTGGGCAGCTTCGCGAGCAAAAACGAATATGAGACCGCGCGGCTTTGGCTCGAGCAGCTTCCCGAGGAGTACAAGCAAAAAAGCGTCAAGACCGCGGTGTTCTATTCGATGTATCACGCGCAGCGCCGCGCCTTCGGGGCATCCCGCGAATGCCTCGCCCGCGCGCGGGAGCTTTTGGCGCAGGGCCGGGAGGGGGCGGCCGGTTCGCAGGACCGCACCCTGGTCGGCCTCGTGGCGCTCAACCTGCTGCTTCGGGAAGGCTGCGCGGAAGAACTGCGAAGCATGATCCACAGCGGGAGCATACCCGGCGGCGATACGTTCAGGACGGTCGAATATGTGGATCTGAACGATTCGTCCGTCTGCATTTACCGGAGCCCGGTCCGCACCATGATAAAGCTTTACGAAATCGACCGCGACGCGTTCCATAAGCTCCGGGACTATTACAGCATACTGTCCATGCGCAACCCCGGCTTCATGCCTCTGGCGAGCGCGGAATACCTCTATGAAAAAAACAGGACGGACGAAGCCCTTCCCCTGTTTTTGAGCGCGCTTGAAGACGCGCAGCCCTTCGGCTATCCGGGCGTTCTGGTTCCGGCCATGGCCGGCATTTCCCGCATCAAGCGAAGCCGGGACGATATGGCGGGCGCCGTCTCCACGCTCGAGGAATGCGAAAACAGGCTCGCGGCCGTGCACAAGCCGCATTGGAACGACCTGATCGGCGCGCTGAAAACGCGCTGCTTCATAGAAATCGGCAATATGGACCGGGCGGAGAGATGGCTTCGCACCAACAAGTTGAACATATTCAGCGAGATCAACAGAGTCCGCGAATTCGAGCTGATCGTGCTCGCGAGGGTATTGTGGGCGAAGAAGAACGCGAACGACGCGGAAATACTTTTAATGCGGCTTCTGTCGTTTGCCGAGGCGGAAAACCGCCCGCACAGCATGGTTGAAATACTGAACCTGCTATCGATGATCGCTTTCCAGACCGGCAACGCCCGCGCCGCGCTCGAGCATATGGAACGGTCTCTGCGCGTCGGCCTTGCGGAGGGCTATGTGAGAAGCTATCTCGACGAGCAATCGCCCATGCTCGCCGTATTGAGACAGGCGGCGCGCGCGCTCGGGGACGCCGAGGACGGCTCGGCGGAGCTCGGGGAATTCGCCCAATCCCTCGTTTCGGGGATCGAGGCGGAAAAAAGCAGACCCTCCGCCATCGGGGACGCGGCGGACGCCCTGAAGCTCAAAAAGCTGCTGACCGATAAGGAATATAAGGTTCTCGAGCTGCTGTGCGCCGCCTGCTCCAACGAGGAGATCGGCAAAAAGCTGAACATCTCGCAGCGCACGGTGAAGGCGCATACGGGCAACATCTACGGCAAGCTCGGGGTCAGGACCCGCGCACAATGCGTAAAGCTCGTGCACGAGGAGGGTTTCCCGCTGTAAGGCAATTTTTCTGTTCCAACCGCAAAAACCGCGCGGCATTGTACCTTCGTACGATGCCGCGGCGTTTTTTTTATGCTATTTTTGGAGAAGTATGGCATAAACGGAGGAAACATATCGTGAAAACAGCGAGAAAAACACTGGCGAGTATACTGATCGCTTCATTCATGTTGATGTTGCTGCCCCTGCCCGCGCGGGCGGAGGGCGCGGTTTGCAGGATCGGCGCGGACGATTTTTATACGTTTCAGGCCGCGCTCGACGCGCTCGACGCCATGGGGGGCGGAGAAGCGACCGTCACGCTGCTCGAGGATATCGAATATTCCACGACGACAAGCATCGCCGTCACCGGCAAAACCGTCCATTTCGACCTGAACGGACATAAGCTGGGTGTGACGAACCGCGAAGGCCACGCGCTCACGGTCGGCGCGGGCGGCGTCGTGGATATCACCGCCGATGGAGATAAGGGCGGCACGTTCAGCGTCGCGTCCCTCTACAGCTTCGGATGGGGCGTATATGCCCACGACGGCGGGCAGGCGACCGTGACCAACGCGACGTCGAGCGGGGAGAACGGCGCAGCGGCCGTCGCGGACGGCGGCGGCAGCCGGGTCGTCGTCCAAAACAGCGCCGAGGGGGCCACGGGCGCGTACGCGTTCAACTTTGGCGTCGTGAACGTCAACGGCAACGTCACCAGTTCCTCTGTGGGAGCAAGGGCCGAGGCCGGGGGCGCCGTCACCGTGTACGGCAACGTTTCGGTTGACGGCGCGTGGGCGACGGGCGTATCGGCCGCAGGCCTCGGCTCGCAGGCGGAAGTAAAACGCGACGTGACCGTCGGCGGGAGCAATACGACCGGCGTATCCGTGCGCGAGGCCGGCACGGCAACCGTAAGGGGAAACGTGACCGTCACCGGCCTGAACGCCACGGGCGTCAACGCCGTCAACAGCAATTCGACGGCGTACATAGGCGGCGTAATTTCCGTGCCGGAATACGCATTCTATATTCTGCTGAACTCTGATGCCCTGAACGCCAGAGACGGCGTGCCGGACGGAAGCTACCTGCGCTATTCCGACGAAGTGAGCAGCGTCTTTGTGACGGCGCCCACGGGGCCCCTGTGCGAGATCGGCTCGACCGGGTATGACACGCTCGCCGCGGCGCTTAAGGTGGCCGTCGACGACGCGGACGACGGCGCGGTCACGACCATCAAGCTGCTGCGGGACGCCGATTATGACGCCTGCATTCAGGTGAGCGGCAAAACCGTCATATTCGACCTGAACGGGTGTTCGCTCAGCCTGATGAACGAGGCCGGAAACGGGCTGGAAGTCGGCGAAGGCGGCGTCGTGGATATCACGGATACCAGCGCTGAGAAAGACGGCGCGTTCAACGTTGTGGGCGCCGGATACGGCGTGTACGCCCACGACGGCGGGCGGGCGCGCGTGACCATGGCCATAGGTATGACGACGGGCGTATACGCCGCCGACGGAGGCTCCGTCCACGTAAAAGGAAACGTATACGGAAGCGTCATGACCGGCCCGGGCGCCGCAGGCGTCATCGCGGCGGGCGGCGGCACGGTAACGGTGGACGGCATAATCCTCGCGGTAGACGAAGGGGCGGTCTACATCAAACTGGACGAAGCCGCAAAAACCGAGGGCGACGGCGTGCCGGGAACGGGAGCCGACGAGGGCTATCTCGTCTATTCCGACGCGAACGGCAACACCGTACGCGTGGCGACGAAGGCTGTCTGCATGATCGGCATGACCATGTACGAGTCGCTCGACGCCGCGCTCGGCGACGCGGCGGACGGCGAGGAAACGACCGTCAGGCTGCTCAGGAGCATCAATCACGATACCGGCATCGCCGTCGAGGGCAAAACCGTCGTTTTCGACCTGAACGGGTGCGCGCTGAACGTGACGAACACCGAGGGGCACGCCCTCACGGTCGGCCCGGGCGGTACTGTGGATTTCACGGATACCAGCGCCGAGGGAGACGGCGAATTCAACGTCGCGGGCATCGGCTTCGGATTCCATGGCGCGTATGCGCATGACGGCGGCCAGGCGAGAGTGACCCGCGCGGCGGCGAGCGAACCGGCGGGCACGGCCGCCTGTGCGCAGGGCACGGACGGGGAAGGCAACCCCAGCCGGATACGCGTGACGGGCGAGGCAAACCATCCGGCCGGCTTAGGCGCGAGCGCCGCGGGCGGCGGCGAGGTCGTCGTGGACGGCGACGCGCTGTGTTCCGGCGTATACGCGAACGGCTCAGGCAGCAGCGTGGAGATAAAAGGGAACGTGGCCGGCTCGGATGTGGGCGTATACTCCATCTCGGGCGGCAGCGTGACCGTCCGCGGGGACGTCGCCGTATCCGGCGAATACGGCGCGGGCGTAGCCGTTGCGGACGGCGGCACGGCTTTGGTGGAAGGCGACGTGACGATATCCGGCGGGGCCGGCGTAGCGGGCGTGCTTTCGGCGGACGGCGGCACCGCGACCATCAACGGCGTGCTCGCCGTGCCGGCCGGGTGTTCCTATATCATGCTGGTGCGGTACGACCCCGACGTTGAATCATACCTCGTCCCGGGCGACGGCATCCCGGGAACGGGCGAGCGCGCGGGATATCTGGTTTATGCCGACGAAATCAACTTCGTCTACGTACGGGCCCGGGTGAGCGCGGCGCTCAACCCGACGGCCGCGTCGTTCGATAAGAACCCGGCCAAGCAGGCGGATGTGCGCGCGGCCATCACATGGAACAACGCCAAAGCCGTGAAGGATGTGAAGGCGGGCGGTGTATCCATCGGAGCGGCCAACTACAGCGTGAGCGGAAATACGCTCACCGTCAGCAAGGCGTATCTCGCGGCGAAGGCAGCAGGCAGCCTCGTTTTGACCGTGGAATTCAACAAATACGACCCTGCGGAACTGACCGTCGCCATCAGCGACACCACGCCGCCTCTCTCCGCCTATACGCACCGGACGCTCCGCGACGCCGCGACCGGCGTTTCCGTATCCGGCGGCGGCATCCACGAGTCGGCGCAGCTTTCCGTAACGCCCCTCGACGCGAACGCGCTGCCCGGAGCGCTCAGGGAAGCGGCCGCGGGCGGCATGCTGATCGCCGGGTTCGAAGTTTCCCTGATCGGCGGCGACTTCCAGGGCGAGCTCACGATCTCCTTCCCCGTGAACGCGCTGTTTAACGGCCGGCGCGTCGTCGTGCTGCACTATGTCAACGGCCGGACGGAAACCCATTCCGTCCTGGTCGCGAACGGGCGGGCGACGGTCACCGTATACAGCCTTTCGCCCTTCGCGATCCTGCCGGAGATCGGGGCGCCCGAACCGCCCGGCACGGGCGGCTCGGCGGGACGGGGCGGCTTCGCTCTCATCGGCCTCGCGGCGCTTCTGGCGGGCTATGCCGCGCAAAAGCGGCGCAAAGCATAGCGCCCGCGCGGGACAGCAGGGAGGTATTTCAGGTGTACGCCGTTCGCAGCGCGAAGCTTGAGGACATGGGCTTCATCATGGGGCTCGCGGAACAGGAGGGCTGGAATCCCGGCCTGTCGGACGGGGAAAGCTTTTTTTGCGCGGACCCCGAAGGGTTTTTTATCGGAGAACGCGCGGGGGAGCGCGTCGGCTGCATATCCGCCGTCCGTTACGGCGCGTTCGGCTTCATCGGCCTGTATATCGTAAAAGAAGAATATCGGGGCAACGGCTACGGCACGGCGCTGTGGGAACGCGCCCTGGAAAGGCTGCGAAACTGCAACATCGGCCTGGACGGCGTGGCGGCGCAGCAGGAGAACTACAAAAAATCGGGCTTCCGGCTTGCGCACGGGAACCTGCGCTTCAGCGGCGCCGTAACGGCGGCGCCGCCCGCCGCGCCTTGCATAATCCCCGCGCAAAACATACCGTTTTCCGAGATCGCCGCCTACGACGCCCGGCATTTCCCTGCGCAAAGGCGCGCTTTCCTTTGGCAATGGCTGCGCATGCCCGACGCCCGCACGCTCTGCTGCCGTCGGGATGGAAAGCTTCGCGGATACGGCACGATCCGCAAATGCGTATCCGGCTACAAAATAGGGCCGCTCTTCGCCGACGCCGAGGGGATCGCCGAAACGCTTTTCCTCAACCTCGCGGACTTTGCCAAAGGGGCGGCCGTTTCCCTCGATATCGCCGAGCCCAACGCGAACGCGCGGGCGCTGTGCGAGCGGTTCGGCATGGCGCGGCAGTTCGAAACGGCCCGCATGTATACGGGAAAGACGCCCGATCCGGACTGGGACGGCGTGTATGGGATCACGACCTTCGAGCTCGGCTGAGAAATAAAAAATGCGCGGTATTGTACTTTGGTACGATGCCGCGCTTTTTTTATTGTGCTAATATTCGAGTACGAATGCTTCCAATCAGGCTCAATCACGATGCGGGTCGAACGGGCCTGTGCGCGGCCCGTATTCCATCAGGAGGAAAACAAGCATGACCATCCAAAAAACGCAAACGGGGACCGAGCTTACCGTGGCCCTTTCCGGAAGGCTCGACACCACCACCGCGCCCCAGCTTGAGGCGGAGCTCAAAAGCTCGCTCGAGGGCGTAACCGCGCTGACGCTGGATTTCAAAGGGCTCGAGTACATCTCCTCCGCGGGCCTTCGGGTGCTCCTGAGCGCGCAGAAGGCGATGCTGCGGCAGGGCAAAATGGTCGTTTGCAACGTCAACGACACCATACTCGAGGTGTTCGAGGTCACGGGCTTTTCGGATGTTCTGACCCTTGCGTGATGGAAACGGAAAAGGCTAGGCCAAGCGCTGGCGCCGCCGCCGGGTCGGAGCGCCTTTTTGTGGACCGGGCGTTCCGGCGGTTTTTTGTTCCGTCGCTCCTCTCCAACCTGGGGCTGGCGCTGGGCGGCATGGCGGATTGCCTCGTGGTGGGCGCGAAGCTCGGGCCGAACGGCCTTTCCGCGATCTCTTTGGGCATACCGGTCTACATGTTTTACAACCTTTTGAGCTACGGGTTCTCCATCGGCGGCTCCATCCACTACGCCGCCCTCATGGGGAGCGGGAGGCCCGAGGCCGCGAACAGGCTGTTCTCCAACGTGCTCCGTTTCCTTGCGGGCGTCTATTTAGTCAGCGCCGCGCTCGGCCTCATGTTTCTGCCCGCGCTTTTGCGCCTGCTCGGGGCCGACCCCGCTTACCCCGAGGTCTACTCCATCGCCGCGCGCTATGTCCGCGCGCAGCTTTTGTGCGTGCCCGTGCTGTTCCTCCAGGGGCCGTTTTACTATTTCGTCCACAGCGACGGCGCGCCCAAGCGCGCCGCGGCGGCGCTCATAACATCCAACGCGGTTGATATCGCGCTCAATTATGTGTTCGTGATCCGCATGAACATGGGGGCCGAGGGCTCCGTGTGGTCCACGGCCGCCGGCGCGGTGTTCTGCCTTGTCCTTTGCGGCGGCCACATCGTAAGAAAGCGCGGGCAGCTCCGGCTTTGCCGCGCGCCGTTCGATCCCGGGGGGCTTTGGCGCTGCATCCGAACGGGCTTCGCCTCGGCGGTTCAGTATGTGTACCAGTTCGTCACGGTGCTGTGCGCCAACACGCTTCTTCTTTCCATAGGCGGACCCATAGGCGTTGCGGTGTTCGACGTGGTCTACAACCTGTCCATGCTCTCCACCGCCGTTGCCGACGGCGTGGGCATGACCGTGCAGCCTATGGTGAGCACCTATCGCGCGGAGCGGGATACGCCCGCGGTCCTTCGCACGATGAAGCTCGCCTTCCTGTACGGCTCCGGCCTTTCGCTTGTGATAACGGCGGGGTTTTATTTGGCCGCGGCGCCGATTTCCGCGTTTTTCGGGCTCAACGGCGAGGCAGGCGGCCTGGGCGCTACCGCGCTTTGCGTTTACGCCGTGAGCATACTTCCCGCCTTTTGGAACCAGCTCGCGGTCTATTACAGGCAGACCACGCTTCGGGAAAAAAACGCGTTCCTGATCCAGACGTTAAGGCTGCTCGCGCTGTTTCTTCTCTTCGCGTTCCCGCTCGCCCGGCTGGGGCTTTTCCGCTT
>ERZ795030.2838-NODE-2838-length-19649-cov-4.361284_pt1 | contig 19649 bp, 14 predicted proteins | sample MGYA00375122_ERZ795030 | MGnify/ENA primary metagenome ERZ795030 (study PRJEB30165, sample SAMN05720146) | activated sludge metagenome | isolation source: anaerobic digester from wastewater treatment plant | place: Japan | collected 2015-04-20 ... | reverse complement strand
CATCCAGATACCTGGCCAATTTGCAATGCGGTTGACAATTCCCATCCTTCAAGGTTTGCTGACTGGTATGTCCCATGGGTTCAATTTCACTGAAGGAGGATTTGAGCCAATGAGGGGATTTGCAATAGCTGCGGTGTTTCTTCTCGGTTTAGCCTGCGCCAAGCACTTAAGCGGCTGCTCGATGCAGCGGACGTTCACCTATCCGATGGAGCCGATATCGGTAGTGAATCCCGATCCGCCGGATGTGAGCATCGCCGTGCTTCCTGCGGATGATCTGCGCCGGACGGAAAACCGGGCGGCAACCTGGTTTCTCTACATGGTGCCTCTGATGCCCTTTGGCTGGGCTGATTATGAGCGCCCGGAGGCGGCCGCGCTCTTCCTCACGATCAATCGTTTCGATTCAAAGGTCACGGAGGACGTTGCCAAGGCCATCGCGCAGCACCTGAAGCGCGCCGGCGTGGCTGAGAACGTCTTCTTCGATTTCGGAAGTGGAGCACAGAACGCCGATTACATACTGGAGACCGAGATCAGAAATGCGCGGTATACGGGGAGACTCTGGTCGTATGGTCTTTCGGTCTTCGGTCCGATTCTATGGATCTTCGGTCTGCCCATCGGGCAATCCGATTTCGAGTTGGCGATGGACCTTCGGTTGAAGAACACCGAAGGGGAAGTCATCTGGTCGGATACACTGAACGGTGATTGGGGTATTTTTCAAGGTTATTACTATAACTTTGGCCGTGATATGGAAGGACTTTCGAGGGCGCTGCAAGATGGCATCGATAGATCAATCAGGCAAAACCCCATGCCTATCTCGGAATAAGGGTTTGCGATGCTGAGGATACGGTAGTGATATGCATTCATCCTGACGTGTCAACCATTTGGATCTAGAAGCGCTTCAGAGAAGGGGGGCTTAGACGAGAACTAAGGATGGGATTCAGTATGGACATGTTTGAGAAAGAGGCTCTTCACTGTTTCGTGTGGGTGAATCCTTCGGGTGTGGTGGCGGGGTAGAGGTCCAGGCCGCCCAGATGGAAGTAAATCGCGTTGATGAAGCGCTGCTTGTTGCGGAAGCCTCGGGCCCGCACTTTCACCAGCTTGATCCGGCTGTTGATCGACTCTGCTCCGCCGTTGTGTGCCTTGAGCACCACGGCATTAATAATTCACCATAAATGCTCGCGGATCATCCCCACCACCTTGCGTATTGGTTCCTGACGGTTGCGGCCGGCCCAACTCAACCAGGCGCGCCACGCCCGCTCGGCCCATCCGCGGCTGACGTAATGCCATAGGCTCATCGCCGTCTCCTTCAGCGCCCAGGCCCTGGCGATGCCGATCCCGATAGCGATCCCATCCCGATCCCGATGGCGATACCGATATTGAAGGCGATACCGATCGCGGTTCAGGGGCGTCAGCGGCGCCACATGGAGGGTTCGCGAGGGGTTTCCTCGGGGAGGGGAACGGCGGGGGTGGCGGCGGGGCGGTCGGGTTCTTCCTCCTCGCTGAAATCGAGATCGACGCGCGGCAGTTCGTAGTATTCCACCTCGGCCTCGACCGACGGGGACGGGACATAGGTAACGGAGACGGAGGTCTGGGCGAGGACGGTTTCGCCGGGGGGCGGCTGCTGCTCGTGGATCTCGCCGACGTTGACCTCGTCGGAGGGGGCCTCGCGGATTTCGCCCAGGACGAGGCCCTGGGCGGAGAGGGCGATGCGCGCCTGGTCGAGCGTCATGCCGAGCAGATTGGGGACGCGCTCGAACTCGGACTGGCGGCCCTTGACGACGAGCAGGTTGACGCGGGTGCCCTCGGGGACGCCGGTGCCGCCGGGAGGGTCGGTCTGGAGGATGGCGCCGCTGGGTTCGCCCGGTTCCTCGATTTCGGCGATCGTGCCGACATCGAGGCCGAGGTTGCGCAGACGGATGCCGGCGGGGATTTTGGTCTCGCCGCGCAGATCGGGGACGGTGACCAGGGCCTGACCGGAACTGACGAGGACGCGGACGGGGGTGCCGGCCTTGATGCGGGTGCCGGGGGCGGGGATCTGGCTGATGACCTGGCCCTCGCGCTGGGTGGGGTGGGGCTGTTCGCCGTCGAGGACGAGCATCAGGCCGTCCTCGCGCATCGTGCGCAGGGCTTCCAGGACGCTCAGGCCGGTCAGGTCGGGGGCCAGGATCTCCTCGCCGCGGATGTAGTGCGCCACCACCTGGTAGCTGACCAGAACGATGACGGCGAAGAAGAGGATGATGTAGAGCCAGAAGCGGATGAATTCGGCGATGGTACGGAAGATCCAGCGGATCAGGCGGAGGAGCCAGTGGCTGCGGCGCGCCGCGGGGAGCGGGGGGCGGGGGGAAGGGGCGGCGGCGAGTTCAGCCATCGAGGCGGCAACCTGCGGGGACCCGGCGGAAGCGGGCGGGTTGGGGGTCGGGGCGCGGGCACGTCGGGGCGCCCGCCCTGTGCCTTCAGCATAATCGCGCGGCGGTGGGACGCAACCTGAAATGGCGGGGCGGGGGGAATGACCGGCGAGGGCGCCGGTCCCGGGGATTACGCGGTTGAGCACTCGGGGGCGTTCGATATTTACGGTTTGTTACTCTTGATTTTAATTGCATCGGCCTGGGGCGGGGCCTAAGATCGGTTGGGACTTGGAAGAGGAAGAGTCCGAGGATCGCTCGGATCGGGTCCCGACCGCAGGCCGAACAGCGCTCCGCCAGCGTGCGATAGGAACCATCATGGCATTCGATCAGCTTTCCAGTTACCAGATCGGGAAGATGCTGGATGTATCCCGCCAGGCTGTCAATCAATGGATTGACAAGGGTTACATTCCGTCGTACCGGACGCCGGGGGGGCATCGGCGGGTTCGCCGGGAAGACTTCATCAGTTTTCTGAACTCGCGGCAGATCCCGATTCCCGACATTCTGCAGCGGGCGATCGACCAGGAGCGCCGTTCGGCGGCGCCGCGGATTATTCTGGTCGATGACGACGCGGAGTTTCTGGCGGTGCTGCGCCAGGCGATTCAGGAGCAGTTGCCCGAGGCGCGGATTGAGGCATACGAAAGCGGCTACGACGCGCTGGTCGCGATCGGCCAGGGGCTGCCCGACCTGCTGGTGCTGGACATCAAGATGCCGAAGATCGACGGGGTGGAAGTCTGCCGGCGATTGAAACGCAACGACGCGACGCGGCGGCTGCCGGTGATGATCGTCTCGGCGCACGACACGCCGGAATGGCGCGAGTCGCTGCAGGCGCTCAAGGTGCAGGCGATCTTCTCGAAGGGGGAACCGCTGCTGGAGATTGCGCGGCAAATACGGCAGTTTATCGAAACCAAAGCGGCGACGTTGAAGATCTAGCGGGGGAGGGGTGAAAACCTCTGCGCATTCGCCGTGGGGCCGGCGAAAGCGATTGCACACCGACTGTTCACACCGGGCGACAACCCCCACCAGCGCCTGCCCGGGGCGCGACCCGGCCCACCGGCCGACCCTTGATTTTGTTGAAGTTTGAATGGAGCGAGACCCGCGGGCCCCCCCGCGGGGCCGGCCGTCCGGCCTTGGCATCGGCTTTGCTGAAACCTGTCGCCACGAGCGTTAAGCGCGGAGCCGAGCTCCCGCGAGAATTCTCCGACAGGTGGTCAGGCGAGACGATGGCCCAACCCGATTCGGTAACTCAATGGCAACTGCAGGTCGTGAGCGAACACACCGTCCACTGCCGCCAGCGCTATTTCCGCACCAAGACGTTGTTCGACTGGTGCGCGGCCGCCTCCGGTCTGGTGTTGCTGGCGCCGGTGATGTTCGTGATCGCGCTGGCGGTGCGGCTGACGTCGCGCGGGCCGATTCTGTATCGCCAGATCCGCGTCGGGATCAATAACCAGCCGTTTCTGATCTACAAATTCCGGACGATGCGGGTGGACGCGGAGAAGGACGGGGCGCAGTGGGCGCGGCGCAACGACCCGCGGGTGACGCCGATCGGCCGGTTTCTGCGCCGGACGCACCTGGACGAACTGCCGCAGTTGATCAACGTGCTGAAGGGGGAGATGAGCCTGGTCGGGCCGCGGCCGGAACGGCCGATCTTCGTCAGCGAATTGAGCCGGCAGATCGAGGGCTACCCGTTGCGGCTGGCGGTCAAGCCGGGGATCACGGGACTGGCCCAGGTGCACCACCGCTACGACGAATCGATCGAGGATGTGAAGGTGAAGCTGCATTACGATCTGGCGTATGTCCAGTCGTGCGGGTTCGGGATGGATCTGAAGATCATCTGGAACACGTTCTGGTCGCTGCTGACGGGGCGGACGCACGACGTGGGGGCGCCGTCGGGGGCGACGACGGGGGCCGATTCGGCGAAGGCGGCGTAAGCGCGGGCCATCACTCCGAAAGATATTGTCGATGCTTGGGATCGATTGGGGTGGGTCTGCCGCCCCAGCGGGACTCTTTGGTCTTTGGCGTTCCGTTTCCCGCCACTGACGCAGCGGGCTGAAGTCTGCCGTCCCTGACGGGACTGGCTGGCTGATCGGTCCGGCAAGGCCACAGCCGCTGGAATCGGTCGTTCAGAGTTTTCCATTATCAGCTACCAGATAGTCGGAGGGCGCGAGCAGCGCCGGCCACCCCTTGCAGGGGTTTGGGTGTCGGGGGCGGGGACGCAGGGTTTCGGCCTGTGGCCGTCACCCTGCGCTTAAATCCGGTCGTTCGCTTCGCGGATTAGAGGATTCGCTCCTTCGGGGACGGGGGGAAAGGGGGTGTCCCCAGGTTGCGCTGTGGGCACCACTTGGGGTTATTCCAACGGCGCCCCGCTGGGGCGGCTCGCGCGGATGAAATTTTCGTTTGAAGATGCGGTTCCATCTGGCATCCCTCCGGGATGCGGGGGAGGAGGGGCCGAGTGACCGGTGGTGTCGCTGCGCTCAACCACCGGCTATTCTCTGGCATCCCGGCGGGATGCGGGGCAAGGGGGGGGCCTGTCACCATCGAATCAAATGTTCAGTCGGGCGGGGGCTATGCCGATAAGTCTGGCGGGAAAGGAGTAGCTTGCGTTCCGGTGGATGGGCCGTATCCGGCGCCCACGGGCCGCCGCAGCGATCAGACCGGGCCGGATTTTCAGTGGCTGGCGCAGCAAGGGAGTAAGGAGCAGGCATGGCGACCGCGACGAATCACAAGGCGATGGAACTGGAGGGGAGCCTGGGCGCCTTCCCCCTGGCCGATGTCATGCGCATCCTGGCGATGGGTCGGATGACGGGGATCCTGCGTCTGGAATCCTCGGAGCATGCCGTTGAACTGAGCATCAAGGACGGCCGGCTGATCGGGACGGCCTCGCCGGAGCGGTTTCTCAAGCTGGGCCAACTGCTCGTCTACAACGGCCTGATCAACCGCCGCGACCTGGACGAGGTGCTGCTGGAACAGCGCGAACACGATACCGGGCTGCCGCTGGGCGAGCTGTTGATCGACCGCGGTCTGGTCACGCGCGAGCAGGTGGAGCATGCGCTCCGGCTGCAGGTCAAGGAGGAGATGTGGGAACTGTTTTCGTGGACCGACGGTTCGTTCCGGTTTGAACACGGGGCGACGCCGGCAATGGCGCATGGGCTGCTGTCGCTGGACATCAACCGGCTGCTCGAAGAGGGCGAGCAGCACATGTCGCATTGGCGCGAAATTGCGCAGAATTTGCAGAATCCGCACCAGGTTTTCGCCGTGCGTCCGGATTTAGCCGGTTTTCCGGAGGAGCGCCTGCGCCCGAACGTGTGGAAGCTACTGTCGCTGATCAACGGCCGCCACAGCCTGCAGACGCTGGTCTACATGGCGGGGCTGGGGCGGTTCGAGACGCTGTGCGGGCTCGATACGCTGCTGCGGCTGAACCTGATCATGCCGGTGGAGCATCCGGTCGGCAGCATGGGGTCGCAGCGGTCCGATACGGGCGACGTGGAGACGCAGCCCGACGTGGAGGAGGCTCCCGTCACGGGGGCGCAGGGGCGGCCGGGCGCGTTGCTGGGATTGTTCGGTCGGCGCGGGGGGCGCGGCGAAGGGGCCGAGGGGGGGCCGGCGTGGCAGAAACCGCGACTGACGCCGACCCATGGGCCGTTTTTCACGAGCGTGGGGATGGCCTGCGCGCTGATCAATCAGTTGGCGCAGCGGCTGCTGGTCGAGCCGGCGGTGAAGGACCGGATCGGCAAGAGCGAGCCGATCGCGCAGTTGTGGCTGCAACTCGGCATGCGATTCCCGCGCGCCGACCTGATCCAGGTCTGCGACGGGCTGCTCGACCCGCGGCCGTTCGAGCACTACGTGCAGATGGCTGGGGGGATCACGCGGAGTCTAGCCGGGTGCCATGACGACAGCCTGGAGGCGCTGGCGGGGGTCGCCGGCGGGCTGATGGAACTGGCCGAGGAACACCTGGGCGAGCGGGCGGGTGAAATCCTGCGCCAGGTGGCGCGGCCGTTTATTGAGAATCCGGAGATACAGCACCCCAACGATTTCATGCCCCGCACGTGGGCACGCCAGTGGGCGGAGAAGGTATTATGATCGGTTCGCAGCATCTGAATGAACGTCCGCGGCAGGACGAGGCGCCGCGTGAACGGCAGTCGGGATTCCGCTCGATTCTCGTCATCGACGGCAGCCATGCGGTCCAGGACCTGGCGCGCAATGCGCTGGGCGAGGCCGGCTACCGCGTGACGACCGCCAGCAACGGGGCGGCCGTGCTGACCTATCCGAGCCTGGATGATATCGATCTGCTCGTGATCGACAGCGAACTGGCGGGCTTGACGGGCCGGGAGACCTGCCGGCTGTTGAAGCAGAACGACGGGACGCACGAAATGCCAGTGCTGCTGCTGGTGCCCGAGGGGGCGGTGCCGAACCGGGAGAATCTGGAGCTGGGGCCGGTCAATCACTTTCTGCTCAAGCCGTTCGATCCGCGCCAGCTCGTGCGCAAGGTGGAGCAGATCTTTCAGCAGAAGGCGCTGGACCAACTGACGCTGGAGCACATGCAACGGTCGGCCGACCGGATCATGACGCAACTGGCGGAGAAGCAGATCCAGGCGGCGGTGGAGCGCAAGACGCAGCTCATCATCGAGCGCTGCATTCAGAACATCACGCTGTCGGTGGATCAGTATGCGCGCAATGAAGTGGATTCGCGGATCACGGCGCTGGTCAGCGACAAGGAACAGGAACTGGTGAAGCTGACGGTGCGGGAAGTGGCCAATTCGATGGTCGAAAAGCTGGCCGTGGCGAAGGTGGAGGAAGCGCTGCAGGGGGTGCTGGCGCAGCAGACCGAGGCGGCCGTGCGTCGGGTGACGGACCAGACGCTGCCGGGGGTGATCCGGGAGCGGGTGCGCGAGATGCTGGGGAACCTGTTGCCGCGCGAGATCGAGACGCGGCTGGAGCGGGCGGCGGAGAAGATGGCGCCGGAACTGAGCCAGCAGTTGATCGGCACGGTGGAGGCCGTGGTGAACAAGACGGTGCCGCGGTCGGCGCGCGAGATGCTCCCGCCGGTGGTGGAGGGTCAGGTGCGCGCCGCGATGGAGACGAGCATTCCCAAGCGGGTGAGCGACCTGGTGGCGGTGGAGCTGCGCACCCAGATGACGCAGCGGATCGACCCGGCGATCGACGCCGCGACGCGGCGGATCAGCCGCGGCGTGCTGATGATCAATGCGGCCGTCGGTTTTCTCGTCCTGTGCGGACTGGGTGCGATGGCCTGGCTGACATTTTTCGCGAAGTAATCTTTCTTCCCATTGATCCAAGCGATGTGCAATCCGTCGGATAGAACCGATCCGACGGATTGCGGGCGTGATCGCACGCTGGAGGGCGTGCTGCACGCCGTCGAGCGTTTATTCGCCGCCGGGCGCTGCGGGCAGCACGGTCGCGCCGTGGAGTTCGATGACGCGCGAGCCATAAAGCAAGTCGTGCGGATAGAGCGGGAAGGGGTGCCGCGAGCGGGTGCCATAGAGCGGGTTGGCGAGCGTGAAGTGGAGATAATCGCCGGGGCCGCGCCAGGAGAACGGCAGGCGCAGCGTGCGCGCATCCTCATGGGCGATCTCGACGGTCTGTTCGGAGCCGTCGGGGCGGGCGATTTTCAAGACGGGCCAGGCGTCGGCGGGATTCTCGCCGGCGGGGCGGGCGGCGAGCCGCAGGGCGAGCAGATAGTCGCCGGGCGCCAGATTGGGCGCCCACCAGACCTGGCTCTGGGGGAGGCGGCTGCTCTGCGAATTGAGCTGGGCGAGGGTCACGATGCCGCGGGGGGTCCACTCGGCATGAAAGAAGGGGATGAGCCAGAGGGCGTCGCTCCAATCGACCGGCTGGGGGGCGCCGGCGGCGGGGGCCTCGCGGTGGCGCACGTCCAGCGTGATGGCCAGCGGGCGGGGTTCGCCCCGTGGGGCCGGCGCGACGAAGTCGCGGGCCAGGGCGAGGAACAGATCGTAACGACCTTCGGGCATCGCGCGGGGGAGGTCGAAGCGGTGGACCATCTGCTCGGTGTCGCTCTGGGCAAAGTCGGGGGTTTGCAGCAACGGCCAGGGCCATGAAGTGAAATACGCCCCTTGCGAACGGGGGGGCGGCAGGAAGGTCTGGTGGCTGTCGGCGTGGCTGAAGAAGAGGACCGCCGGGACGACGCGCGGCCAGCGGGGGCCCTTGCGATAGGTGAGGCGCAGTTCGATGGCCTCGCCCGGCGCCGGGTTGGTCTGATCGACTTCGGCGGCGAGCACGATCAGTTCGCCTTCGAGATCCAGGGCCATGCCGCCGGCGGGCGCCTGTTCGACCGGCCGGCCGAGGTTGGCTTGCGCGCGGGTGTCGTAAAGGATATGGGAGCGGAGGTCGAAATCGAGGATCGGCTTGCGCGAGAAGAGTTCGCCGACGATCCGTTCGCCGTTCATGTGGGTGCTGAGGAGAAAATCGAACCGTCCGGCTTCGAGCTCGCGGACGGCGGCGTCGTAGTCCCACGAGCGGAGCGTGACGCCCGGATAGCCCGTGAAATAGCGGATGTCGTCGGGAACCTGGCCGTAAAAGAGCGGGCGGGGGTTGGGGACGGGGGCATCCGGAGCGCGAAACCAGCGCTCGCCGATCTGCGCAAGGGCGTGCAGGCCGGGCCGGGTCTCGAGATAGTCGGCGATCTGGGCGCGGGCGGGGTCGAGCCATGCCGCCACCGCCAGGACGGGCAGCCCCCAGGCCAGGCGGGGCTGGCGCGCCAGGCGCAGCAGGGCGCAGCCGGCCAGCAGCATCCCCACCGGCGCGATGGCGGCGGCCCAGTAAGTGTTGGCGCCCAGCGTCAGCCAGACGAAGAGGAACCCGAGCAGCGCCCACAAATTGAGCCACCCCTTGCGGCCGGGGTGGGACTGGAGGGCAATCCAGCCCGCCAGCGCGAGCAGGAGGCCCGGCAGCGTCAGGACGAGGGTGATGCGCGCGACGACCAGGCGGAGCATCGCAGGGCGGAAGAGCTGATCGACCGAGCCCAGCAGGTTGTTGGTGTTCTGGCTGATGCGCTCAAGCCCGGGCAGGGGATTGAACGGCGACAGGCGGTACCAGGCGCAGACGCCGAGCCAGGTGAGGCCGGCGACCACCGCCAGCGCGATCCAGCCGGCCGGCCGGCGCCAGCCGACCGACCAGGGGAGGAGGAAACCGGCGACGGGGGCGAAGAAGACGGCGGGCAGTTTGGCCAGGGCGGCGGCGGTCAGCAGCAGGGCGACGGCCGCGGAACGCGCGAGGAGGGGGAAGAGGCCGTTGCCGCGGCGCGGGTCGGGGGGGCGGATGCCGGCGGCCGCGACGATGCTCCAGGTCAGCGCGGCGTTCATCAGCGCGTCGGGCAGGAGCGAGCGCTCCATGAAGATCGCCATGGGCAGGATCGCGTGGAGCCAGACGGCGATGAGGCCGAGCGCCGGCCGCCCCGACAACCGCCGGCCGAGCAGGTAGAGTGCGATGGCGGTGAGGAGACCGGCGGCGAGCGTGACGGAGCGGCCGGCGACGATCGGATCGGCGCCGAGGGCGGCGAGGAGGCGCCCGCCGATGAGGATGGCGGGGAACTCGGGGCGCTCCGGGGGCGGAGGAAAAAACCGGGAGTCGGCGGGCTCGGCGCGGGTCAGCGCGAGCGCCGTCGCGATATTGCGGTCGAGCGGAAAGTCGCTCGGATCGCCGTGGAGGACGTAGACGCGCAACGCGACGAGCAGGGTGAGCGGGGGGAGGAGCCAGAGCCAGCCCCAGCCGCGCACGCGCAGCCGAGCGGGCGGCGACTCGGCCGGCGGCGCCAGCTCGCCGATCTGAGGATCCGGGGCGTACGCGTCTCCGGGCAAGGGGCCGACCTCGGGGACAGGATGTTTCAATCAAGCAACGATAGCGGGTGGGGCGGCTGACCTCAATGGAAAGGCCGATGACACCCGGCGGGCGGCTGGGGTAGAATCGTCGTCCAAACGCGAGAACCGCGCTCCGTTGTCGCGTGCACTCCAGCCCCGGCCCTTGCGCCGCGTCCCACGATGCCTTTGTCGCTCCCGGCGGTCCGCCGCTCCGCTTGCCAGTTCATCGCGCTCGCCGTCGTGCCGTGGGTGATCGTCGCCGGCCAGGCGGTTGCCGCCGGGTCGCCGCCGCGCCAGGCGCTGCGGATCGATTGCCAGCAGCGGGGTCTGTATCGGCTGACGGGCGCCGACATGCAGGCGGCGGGGATCGAGTTGAGCCGGGTGGATCCGCGGCGGCTGGCGCTGGTGCATAACCAGAGGGCCGTGCCGATCCATGTGCGCACGGCGCGGGCGGATGCCTTCGGCCCGGAGGACGACCTGTTCTTCTTTTCCGAGGGGGGCAATCTCGACACGGTTCCGTTCGTCAATCTGGGCGAGCAGTATGCCCCGCGCACGCAGATTTTCATGCTGCATCTGGACGGCAACGGCCACGAGCCGCTGCGATTCGAGCCGGTCGAGCTGGAACCGCCGGCGGCGGGGGCCGAGCCGGCGGCGGTGCGCGTCGTCAGCGGGCGGCATCATTACGAGGATAACGACGTCTGGGAGTTCTTCGATGTCAATCCGGGCGTGGAGACGGATTTCATCTATTGGAAGAAACTGACGATTCCGGCGACCGACCGGACGACGAATACGCTGGTCAACCCGGTGCTGTTCCCCAATACCGTGCCGGGCGCGCCGGTCCGCATCCACGGCTTGCTGGTGGGGGTTTCCGATGGCGAGCACAACGTGCGGATCTCGGTCGATGGCAAACCGTATCACGAGGCGCGGTGGTCGGGGCCGGCGGATCATGCGTTTGCGTTCGAGCTGCCGGCCGACGCGCTCGCAGCGCAGCGCGGGATGATCCGTTTCGAAGCCCTGCCGCAGAGCGACGGCCCCGCCTCGACGACCAGCCTGATCGAATACGAGGAAGAGACGAACACCTTCCGGCACCTGAACATCGACGTGGTGATGGTGGACTGGTTCGAGGTGGAGTTTCGCCAGCCGACGGCCGCGGTGAATGACTACAACGAGCTGCTGGTGCTGGACGAAACGGACCGGGCGAACATCGCGCGCGCGCGCGTGACCGGGTTCAGCTCGCCGGACATTCTGGCCTTCGATCTGGGGGCAGGCCAGGTGCTGCGCGGCGGCGCGTATCGCCACGAGGGGACGCCGTTTTACGCGATCGATGTCGAGCGGCCCACCACCGACACGACGCTCGTCGTCTCAACGGTGCAGCGCGCGCGGCGGCCGCAGGCGGTGCGCCCGCGCCCGGTCAAGGGTCTGTTCGCGCAAGCTCCCGCAGCCGAGCTGCTGATCCTGACGCATCCGGATTTTCTCGAGGCCGCGCAACGCCTGGCGGCGTGGAAACGCGAGCGCGGCTTGACCACCGAGGTAGTCGACATCCTCGACGTGTTTACCGAGGCGAGCGGGGGATATGCGCTGCCGGAAGCGCTGCGGCGGTACATTCAGCATGTGTATCAGAGCCAGACGCCGCCGCGGCTGCGCTATGTGCTGCTGATCGGCGATGCCTCCGGGATTTCCAAGTACACGACGTGGTGTCCGGCGTATGGTTTCATCGAGAGCGGCAAGCCGATCAATGAAAACTATTTTGCGACGTTCGGGGAGCCGACCGATCAGCCCGTGCTGGCGGTGGGGCGGCTGTCGGTGCGGACGGCCGGCGAAGCCGACCAGATCGTCAACAAGATCATGGATTATGAAAGCCAGCGGCATCGCGGGATCTGGCGCGCGCGGCAACTGATGATCGCGGCCAATCCGAACTGGGCGTCTCACATGTCCCAGTATCTGATCAGGAAATGGGTACGTCCGGAATACTTCGCGCGAGCGATCCAGACATCGATGGACAATCCCTCGCCCGATTACCCGGACCTGATGAGCAACCGGCTGGTCGAGGGGTTCAATGCCGGGGCGATCATCGCCGCCTATATGGGACACGGCGGCGGGACGATCTGGGAGATGGGTCCGACGGCGCTCCAATCGCAATTCACGAATCACCTGTTCGATCAGACCAACGTCTACCGGCTGGAGAATCGCGAGCGGCTGCCGCTGCTGTTCGCGCTGACCTGCTACACCAACAATTTCAATCATCCGCACGTGCCGCAGACGCTGGGCGAGGTGTTCATGATCGCCGACGGCGGGGCGATCGCGGTGCTCGGCGCGTCCGGCCGATCCGATACGAGTGAAAATCTCGTGTTTCTGGATTGCTTCAACCGGACGATCCAGACGCATGCGTTCCGCCGGCTGGGCGAGTATCTGCTCGCCACTCACAGGCGCATTCCGCATCGCCAGACCGCGACCCGATACCTGCTGCTGGGCGATCCCTCGCTGGAGTTCAACGTGCCGCGCAGGGAGATCGAACTGACGGGGCAGAGCGGCGCCGAGGCGCGCGAACTGGTTCTCGACTATCGGCTGCCGGAGGCCGTGCCGCTGCCGGCCAGGCTGGAATGGCTCCTGATCTCGGAGGACGAAGACGTTGTGGCCGAGTGGTCGACGGAGGCGGACGCGGCGGAGGGGGCCGTGAGCTGGCGCGTGCCGGAGGCCGCGAGCGCGCCCGAGACGTGGCATCGCGTCATCGTTTATGCGCCGGCCTTCGGGGCCGATGCGGACTACGTGGGAGCGTGGTTCATCGCGCCCACGCAGGACGAGCTGAATCGGCTCCAGCTGCGCACCGACCAGACGACGACGGTAACGCTGGAGGCGCCATGACCGCCGCGGGGCCAACCGATGAAATGCTGGCGCGGTTCATCGAACGGCATGGGTTGCAGGGTCTGCCGGTCGAGGCGCTGCGGCTGGCGTTGACGCATCGCTCGCACGCGTATGAAGCCGGCCTGGCCGCGGATAATGAACGGCTGGAGTTCCTGGGCGATGCGATCCTCGCCGCCGTCGCCGCGGAATGGCTGTATCACCTGGATCCGGCGGCCAACGAAGGGGTGTTGAGCAAACGCCGCTCGCGGATCGTCAGCCGCACCGCGCTGGGCCGGATCGCGCTGGAGATGGAACTGGACCAACTGATCCTGCTGGGGCGGGGGGAACGGGAAACGGGCGGGGCGCGCCGCCGATCGACACTGGGCTCGGCGCTGGAGGCGATCGTCGGGGCGGTCTATCTGCACGCGGGGTACGCAGCGGCAAGCGAATTCGTGCGGCGCGAGCTGCTCGAGGTTCAGACTGAACGGGCGTTCGCCCCGGCGGGGGACGACTACAAGTCCTCGCTGCAGGAATGGACGCAGCAGCACTGCCGCTGCGTGCCGGTGTATCATCGCGTCGGCCAGAGCGGGCCGGATCACGACCGGATCTTCACGGTGCGCGTTGAAGTCAATGGGCGGGCGCTGGCCGAAGCCCGCGGCCGGCGGATCAAGCAGGCCGAGAACGAAGCGGCGCGCCTGGCGCTGGAATGCCTGACGGCGGGGGAGGCCCGGCCGTGACGGCGCGTCGGCTCCGCGGGCGCATCCCGATCGGCTGGCTGGCGCTGATCCTGTTCCTGGCGGCGCTCGCGGCGCGGCTGGCATATCTGAACAGCCGCGGGCTGTGGGGCGACGAGTTCTGGACCGTCATCGCGATCCGGCTGCCGTTGCCGGGCCTGATCGAGAACCGGATCACGCGCGGGCATCTGCCGACGTATTTCCTGCTGCTCAAGCCGTGGTACGAGCTGTTCGGCGAGAGCGAATGGTCGCTGCGGATGCCGTCGGCGATCGCGAGCGCCGCCGCCGTGCCGCTGCTCTACCTGTTCGTCGCCCGGCTGTGGAACCCCACCGCCGCGCTGTGGGCGGCGCTGTTCCTGCTTTTGAACCAGCGGGCGGTCTGGACCGGCCAGGAGGCGCGATCGTTCTGTCTGATCCTGCTGGCGGCGGCCGGATCGTTCCATGCGCTCGTGCATGCGCTGGAAGGCAAGCGGCGGTGGGTGTGGGCGTATGGCCTCTGGTCGCTCTTCGGCGCGCTGCAACTGGCGATCTACCCGCTGCTGTTCATCTGGCAGGGAGTGGTCACCGCCGGGTGGCTGATCTGGCGGCGGCGCTGGCGCTGGGGCTGGGCGGTCGCCTGGCTGATCGTGGCGGCGGCGGCCGCGGCGGCATATCTCTACCTGGGGGCGCACGCCACCGAGTCCAAAACCGAGGGGTTGCCAGGATGGTATCCCTGGCGACTGTATGCCAAGGCGCTGACCGAGGTGTTCTGGGGGGAATTCGATTACGTCTTCCCGCGCGACATATTCCGCTGGGTCGGGTTGGCGCTGGCGGTAGGGGTGATCGCGGCGGCCGGAGTGGAGTCGCGCCGAATGAGCCGTGCAGGCGCAGCGGAAGGCGCAGCGCCCGCCCTCGTGAGCCCGGTGTTCGGCTGGTGGCTGGGGGTGACGTGGGCCATGGCGGTGCTGGTTTCGTTCGCGCTGATTTCCGGTTTGTTTCAGGTACTTGACGACTCGACGCGTTACTTCACGATCGGCACGGCGGGCGCCGCCGCGTTGAGCGGGGTGGCGGTGGCGTCGATTTCGCGGCGCGTTGTGCGTCGCATCGCGGGGCTGGCGCTGCTCGCGCTGCTGGCGGCGAACACGGCGGGCTGGTACATGCATCCCGGCGATCAGATTCGCGAGGCGGTGCGGCTGGTGGCCGAACAGCGCCGGCCGGATGAACCGGTGTTCATCTGCCGCGATACGCAGGCCGAGACGATCGCGGATTATTACGGCCTGGGGACGGCGCCGATCGGCATTCCGCGCGCGCGGATCGGCCGGTTCCAGATCGAGAGGATTCTGGAAGAGGGGACGGCGGGGGCGCCGGGGTTCTGGATCATCCTCTACAAGGAACGGCACACGCCGCTGCCGATGGTCGCCCGGCGCTGGGCCGAAGGGAAGTTTGAGCTGCAAGGGGGATGGAACTTCAGCCGCAGCCGGGTTCAGCATTACGTGCGCGGGTCGGGGGGCGGTGAGTGAAGCGCGGGGTGGCGGCTTGAGAGTCGAAAGCCGAAAATTGGGGCGGGGCTTTGGGAGCGATCACGAGGACGAGGGACGAGTGACGGAAATTGGGTTGGTCTAGAATCGGTAGTGGGGCAGGAGCTGGACGAGGAGCAGGATAGAAGCGGGGATGAGCGCGACGGCGCCGGCGAGCAGGATCCAGCGCCGGTAGGGTCGCCGGGCGAACAGGCCGCAGCCGATCGTGATCAGGCCGAGCCCGGCGGCGAGCAGCCAGGTGACGAGCGGGATGAGGATGCCGAAGAGCGTGACGATGATCGCGGCGGCGGCGACGAGGAAGCCGGCGGCGGCGGCGGGATCGATCGTTTCGGGCGCGGGGGCGTCGGCGGCGCGGTCTGAGGCCGGTTGGGCGTTCGGCGCGCCGGCGACGAGCGAATTGGGTACGGGCGTTGGCATGGGGGCGCCTCCACGAAGGCGTTGACGGGCGTGGCCGGGGAACGGCAAGCCCTTCGATGGGATCGATCGTAGCGCGTTGCGGGCGGAAAACACAATAAGGAAATCTGAATATCTGATAATTGAATTTCGAAACTCGAATTTCGAAATTTGATACAAGTTCGAATTTTCGAAAAAGCCCAGATGACGAAAAAGGGCGTCATGCGGAGAGGGTGAGGATGGGACGCTCTTCCGTGGGTGAGAGTCGCCCCCTTTGGGGAGGGGGGGGCACACGTCGGGGTCCCCAGGTTCCGCTGTGCGCTACCTGGGCTATCCGAATCCCGCCCCGCTGGGGCGGGTCCGCGGACGCAATACCCGAGTTTCGAAATTCGAATCGGGTATTTCGAGCATCCGGGACGAACCGGTTGCGGGACTCAGCCGTCCGCCGGGCGGGCGGCCAATCGTTCGGCCAGCGCCGCCATCGTCCGAACCATCACGCCGGTTGCGCCCGGGCGGAAGTATTTATACTGGCCGGTGACGAGCGACGTGCCGGCGATATCCAGATGGGCCCAGTGGACGCCCTGCGGGACGAACTCGCGGAGGAACAGGGCGGCCGTGGTGGCGCCGGCATACAGCGAACACGCGGGATTGGAGATGTTGTTCAGGTCCGCGACCTCGATATCGAGCCACTGGCGGTATTCCTCGACGAGGGGGAGGCGCCAGCACGGCTCGCCCTGCGTGGCGGCGATCTCAATGACCTCGTCGGCGAACTGGTCGTTGCCCAGGACGCCGGTCAGGGCGGGCCCGAGGGCGCGGACGACGGCGCCGGTCAGCGTGGCGGCGTCGACGAGATGCGTCACGCGCTCCTCGCCCATGCGGCACAGGCCGTCGCTCAGGATGAGTCGCCCCTCGGCGTCGGTGTTGTCGACATGGACGGTCTTGCCGTTTTTTGCGACGAAGATGTCGCCGGGCAGGACGGAGTTGCGATCGACATAGTTCTGCGCGGTGACGAGGATCGCGGTGACGGCCACGGCCGGCTTGAGCTGCGCGATGGCGTCCATGGCAAACAGCGCGGCGGCGGCGCCGCCCATGTCGCCCTTCATCTCCCACATGCGGGCCGAGGGCTTGATGCTGATGCCGCCGGTATCGAACGTGACGCCCTTGCCCAGCAGGCCCAGATGGACATCCTTGCGGGCGCCGCGGCCGGTCGGCTGGTAGCGCAGGATGATCATCCGGGGGGGGACGGTGCCGCCGCGGCCGACGGTGAGCAGGCCGTTGTAGCCCTGCTTCCGAAGTTCGGGCTCGTTGAGGACGGTGATCTTGAGTCCGCGGCGGCGGGCGACGGCGCGGGCGGCCTGTTCAAGATCGGCCGGGGTGAGGGCCGACCCGGGCTCGTTGACCAGATCGCGCGCGGCATTGACCGACTCGATGACGGTGAGCCGACGCTTGACGGCGCGATCGACGGCGGCGCGGTTTGTGTCGCTCACGACCAGGGTGACTGAGGGTTCGCGTTTCGGTTCGGCGCCCTTCTTGTATTTCGTGAAGCGATAGGCGCGCAGGGCGAGGCCCTCGGCGGCCAGCGGGGCGGCGTCGGGACCATGGCGGCCGTCGAGCATGAGGACGATGCGCCGCGCGTGGCGATCCAGCGCCAGGTCCCAGGTCTTGCCGCCGAGAATGCGAATTTTCTCGTCGTCATCCCAATACGGCGCGATGGCGCCGGGCAGATAGAGCAGCGGCGCCCCGCCGGATGCCTGATAGGGGCACTTGACCTCATTGGTCTTGCGATGGCGGGCGAGGTCGTCCCATCCCGGCAGGGCGGCGGTCCGGGCGGGGTCAAAGAGCTCGCGCGCGGCGGAGGGATCAAGCAGGACGATCAAATCATCGGCACGGGCGGCCGGCGGCCGGGAGGTCACGGAGATCTGCATCAGACGGGGAAGCTCCTTGCGATGGGGTGCAGGCGTGGCGCTTGCGAGCCGGTATTTTGCCGAACCGGCGCGGGAACGTCAACGAAGGGGCGGGAGGATGGAGGGCTTTGCGGGCGATTACGAGGAACGGGGACGAGGGCTGAGGGACGCAAGCGGGCAAATTGACTCGCCCACGGCCGGGGGTTGGGTGTATTCTGTAGCGTGGTTTCAACGCTGATTCTCGTCGTGGGACGACGAGCGGCAGCCAATGAGGATACTGGAGCGCGATGCAGCATTTGGCTCCCGACCCCTCGCTCGAGGATTTTCGCGCGGCGGTCTCGCTGACCGATGAGGAGATCGATCTGGCGCGCGCCGCGCTGCTGGTCGCGTGCGTCGAATACCCCGAGCTGGCGATCGAAACGTATCTGGACTATCTGAACGAGCAGGCGGCGCGGGTGCGGGCGCGGATCGAGCCGTGGGACGAGCCGCTGGAGCAGGTGCGGACGCTGGTGGAGGTGGCGATCCGGCGCGGCGGTCTGCGCGGGGTGCGGATGGAGGAGGGCGAGGATTACTACGATCCGCGCAATTCCTTCCTGAATGAGGTGATCGATCGGCACGTTGGGATTCCGATTTCGCTCTCGATCGTGGTGATGGGGATAGCCGAGCGGGCGGGGATCGCGCTGGCGGGGACGGCGATGCCGATGCATTTTCTGGTGCGCGTGCTCGGGCTGAAGGAACCGCTGTTCCTGGACTGCTTCAACGGGGGCCAGCTCCTGACCGAAGAGGACTGCCGGCGCGCCCTGACGCTGATGTCGCAGAACAAGGTCAACTATCACCCCGAAGTGCTGCAAGCGGTGTCGAACGCGGAAATCCTGACGCGGCTGCTGACGAATCTGAAGCTGATCTATTTCCGCCAGTCGAATCTGGCCAAGGCGGTGCCGATTCTGGACCGGCTGCTGGTGCTGAACCCGGGGGCGCCGCCGCTGTTGCGCGAGCGCGGGCTGGTGCTGTTCCGGCTCGGGCGGGGGCGGCTGGCGCGCAGCGATCTGGAGCGCTACCTGGCCAGCAGCGAGAATCCGCCCGACGCGCCGCAGATCCGGGAAATCCTGGGGCGGATCGTCTGACACACCCGGCGCGCGGGGATCATGGCGCGTCGGGCATGACGCCGTAATAATCGACATCCACGATTTCGTCGCGGCCGAGCGTCTGGCCGGCCTGCATCGCCTGTTGCAGCGCCGACTTGCGCGCCGGGTCGATCCAGAAGACCTGCCAGTCGGTGGAGCTCTCGGTGCGCTTGGGCAGGATGAATTCGGGCCAGACGACATAGTCCCAGTAGAGCAGGCGCAGGTAGGGGGCGGTCCAGAAGGGGATGTAGAACGCCTCGTCGTGGACGATCGCATCGAGCCGGTGCATCGCGTCGAGGCGGTGCTGCAGATCCATGTCGAACATGTAGGTTTCGATCAGCTGGTCGGTTTCGGGCGAGCCAAAACCCCAGATGTTATTGTTGTTGGTCGACTCGACAAAGGTGCTGTGGAAGTACTGCTTGGGCTCGGGGTAGAAGCCGGCGGTGCGGCCGGTGAGGGTCATTTCGTATTTGCGCTCCAGGCCACGGTTGAAGGCGGTGGCGCCGTCCATGAGCTGGAGGTTCATTTCGACGCCGGCGCGCTTGTAGATCTCGCGCAGGACGGTCAGATGCCGCTCGATGGTTTCGCCGCCGAAAATCACGGTGAAGCTGGCACGGCGGCCCTGGTCGTCCACGAGGATGCCGTCGGGTCCGCGTTGGGTGAAGCCGGCCTTGACCAGATGCTCGCGCGCCTTGCGCGGGTCAAACGGATAGGGCTTGAGCTCGGGGTTGGCGTAGGGGGTGCCCTCGAAGGCCGAGGCGATGCGGAAGTAGGCGTCGTACATCAGGTTCTTGTTCAGGGTGTCGAAGTCGAACAGGTATTGCATCGCCTTGCGGAAGTCCTTGTTGGCGAAGAGGGGGAACTGCAGGTTCATGTGGAGGCCATAGATGCCCTGCGGCGTGTCG
>ERZ795030.2823-NODE-2823-length-19732-cov-7.917518_pt1 | contig 19732 bp, 20 predicted proteins | sample MGYA00375122_ERZ795030 | MGnify/ENA primary metagenome ERZ795030 (study PRJEB30165, sample SAMN05720146) | activated sludge metagenome | isolation source: anaerobic digester from wastewater treatment plant | place: Japan | collected 2015-04-20 ... | reverse complement strand
AAAAGAGGGCGAGGCGCGCAAGTTCGCCATGGAGATCCTCGTCAAGGTCGCGGAGGGCTCGGGGGCGGAGAGGCTCATCCCCATTTCGAGCGTCCACCTCGTGCTGCACGCCTACAAGAGCGCGTTCGACGCGGGCGTCATCGCCGCCGAAAAGATCGCGGACATGGGCGCGCGCTTCAGCGTGCCCACGACCATCGACCCCTACGGCATGGACGCCGAGGATTGGCGCGCCGCCAAAACGCCCGAGCAGTACGCCGTCATGCAGGAACGGCTCGAGAAGGCGGTCATGCGCATCGGCGTCATCCCCGTGTGGACGTGCACGCCGTACTACGGCTTCAACATGCCGCGCTTCGGCGAGAACGTGGCTTGGAGCGAATCCAGCGCGGTCGCCTTCGTCAACACGGTTCTGGGCGCGCGCACCAACCGCCAGAGCGCCATCGTGGACATCTGCTGCGGCATACTCGGCAAAGCGCCCGAGGTCGGGCTGCACCTTGCGGAAAACCGCCGCGGCGAAGTGCTCATCAAACTCAACGTCGATCGCCCGCTCAAGGATTGGGAATTCCCCGCGCTGGGCTTCCGGCTCGGGCGCCTGCTCGGCAACCGCATCGGCGTCGTGGACGGCGTCAAGGGCTCGCCCGTCACGGAGAACATGAAGTCCCTGTGCGCGGCCGCGGCGGCCTCCGGCTCCGTGGCGCTGCTGCACGTGGTCGGCGTCACGCCCGAAGCGCCCACGCTCGAAGCGGCCTTCGGCGCGAACGAGTCAAAGCAGGTCGTGGAGATCGGCGAACAGGATCTTCTCGACACGCGCGCGCAGATGAACACGCACAAGGGCCGCGACGTGGACGTCGTCGCCCTCGGCTGCCCGCACTACACCATCAACGAGATCGTCAACGTGCACAGGCTGCTCGCGGGCCGCAAGGTCCATCCGGACGTGGCGTTCTGGATCTACGCGAACTCCGCCGCCATCGCCATGGCTGAGAAGATGGGCATCCGAAAGGAGCTCGAGGACGCGGGCGTCACATTCCGCGCGGGCACCTGCATGATCATCTCGCCCATCAGGGAATGGGGCTTCAAGGTCATGATGACGGATTCGGGCAAATGCGTGCACTACGGCCCCATGGAATGCGGCACGGAGATGCTCTTCGGCGGAACCGGGGAGTGCGTGGAAGCCGCGGTCGCGGGCCATGTCGTCGCGTGAAAGGAGGAGGCTATGAGCGTTTATAAAGGCCGCGCCGTCGTCGAGGGCGCGATCGTAGAGGGCGAGGCGCTGGTGAGTTCGATGCCCTTCGGCTTTTTCGGCGGCGTGAACCCGGGCACGGGCGTCGTCATAGACCGCTGGCACGACCTGTTTGAGCAGAATATGAAGGGGAAGATACTCGTCTATCCCGAAGGGCGCGGCTCCACGGTGGGCGCGGCCATCATACTCGAGCTCGCGCGCACGGGCTGCGCGCCCAAGGCGATCTTGTTCAACGCGAGCGAGATCATCACCGTCACGGGCGGCGTGCTCGCAAAGAAGTTCTACGATCTGGATCTGCCCATGCTCGACCGGTTCGAGTGCGACATCACCAGGGTCATAAAAACCGGCGACGTCGTGCGCGTGGATCCCGCCGAGGGAACTGTGGAAATTCTCTCTTCAAAGTAGTATGATAGAAATCGAACCGCGCGGCTGCCTCACGGCGGCCGTATGGCTATGCCGCAAGATATAGGAGGGATACCATGAATAAGGACAACTACAGGCTGATCGAAACCCTGCGGCACGAGCTGCACATGCATCCCGAGCTTTCCAACCACGAAACATGGACCAAGGCGCGGCTGATGAGCTTCCTTCGCGAGCACACGAGCCTTGAATTGCACGACGGCGGCAAATGGTTCTTCGCCGCCCACCGCGAGGGAGAGGGGCTCAAAAACATCGCCTTCCGCGCGGACTTCGACGCGCTGCCCATAGACGATCTGTGCGAGCTGCCCTACCGCTCGCAGATCCCGCACGTGTCGCACAAGTGCGGCCACGACGGCCACGCCGCGGCGCTGTGCGGCCTCGCCCTCGAACTCGAGGGCAGGACCGTCGGGAAAAACGTCTTTCTCATCTTCCAGCACGCCGAGGAAACCGGCGACGGCGCGTGGGACGCGCGCGGCTTCGTGCCGGATAATCGGATTGACGAGATCTACGCCTTCCATAACATCGTGCCCTGCGAGCTGAACAGGGTCGTTTGCTGCTACGGCACGAGCAACTACGCCTCCAAGGGCATGATCATCGATATGACGGGCACGCCGACGCACGCGAGCCTTCCCGAGGCGGGCAGGAACCCGGCCTACGCGCTCGCGAACATCGTGGCCGCGCTCGCGGACATCGCGAACCCCGCACAGTATCAGGGCGAGGTGCTCTGCACGATCATACAGCTCGCCTGCGGCGAGCGCGCCTTCGGCACCGCCGCGAGCAGCGGGCAGCTGCTTTTGACCATCCGCGCCGAGCGCGAGGCGGAACTGGATCAGCTCCAGCGCCGCATCGAGGACGAGGCGCGCGCGCAGGCGGAACGCTATGGGCTCGGGTATGCGTTCTCCTTCGAGGATTCCTTCCCCGAGACGGTCAACGACGAAGCCTGCGTAAACAAGGTGTTCGCCGCGGCGACGGCGCTCGGCTTCCCCTATGAGGCCAAGCGCGGCAGCCGCGCTTCGGAGGACTTCGGCCACTTCCTCAAGCGGGCGCCGGGCGCGCTGTTCTTCATCGGCGGCGGCGCGGACAGGCCCCCGTTCCACACGTCGTACTACGACTTCACGGATTCCATCATGGAGAGCGCCGTGGAGATGTTCAAAAAGCTCATAGAGATGTAAATCGCCGTATCGGCTCGCGCGCCGCCGCCGGAAAGCGTTGCGGCGCGCCTGCTTTTTTGGTATGCTCGCCGGGGAAAGAGAACGCAGCGCAAACAAGGAGGAAATGCCGTGATCGAGATCGGAGCCATCGTATGGGGCGTGAAGGACGTCGCGCGCGCCGTGGAGTTCTGGACCAGGGCGCTGAACTACGAATTGAAGTATCCCATGGCGGACGACTGGGCGATACTCGCGCCCAAGGACGGGAGCGGCGTGCAGCTTTCATTGAACCGGGTCGCCTCGGAAAAAGCGAAGCGGCATCATATGGATTTGTTTACGCTCGAGCCGGAGGAGGAGATCGCGCGGCTCATTTCCCTCGGCGCGACGCGCATGGACTGGCGCTATCCGCCGGATGCGGATTTCACGGTGCTGCGCGACCCCGACGGGAACCCGTTCTGCGTGGTGCATTGCTGAGGCAAAAAAGCGGCTCGCGCCGCTTTTTCTGAAAGCTCAGATCGCGCCCTCCTGCCGGAAGCGCGCGATATCGTCGTTTGAATACCCCAACTCCGAGAGGATTTCCGCGTTGCGCTGGCCGAGCGCGGGCGAGGGGAAGCGGATGCGCGCGCCCGTCTCGCTCAGGCGTATGGGCGAGCTGTTGAGCCTGATCCTGCCCGCGACGGGATGCTCCACATCCTCGAACAGGCCGCGCGCGGCGATGTGCGGATCGCCGGCGATCTGCGCCATGTCGAGTATGGGCGCTGCCGGGACGCCCGCGGCGAGCGCCGCGTCCACGGCCTCCGCCACGGTGCGGTCCGCGAGCCACGCCTCGACGATCTCCTTGAGCGCCTTGTTGTTCTTCACGCGAAGCGGCACCGTGAGGAAGCGCCCGTCCGAAACGAGCTCCGGCCGTTTGAGCAGCTTTTCGCAGAAGGTTTCGAACAGCCTTTGGTTGCCGCAGCCGATCACGAGATGGCCGTCCTTCGCGCAGAAAGAATCGTAGGGCGCGATGGCGTCGTAGGAATTGCCGCGGCGGCCGGGCGCCTCGCCCGTGGCGAAGTAGCGCTGCCAGGCCTGCTCCAGGCTCGCGACGACCGAGTCGACCAGCGATATGTCCACATACTGCCCCTCGCCCGTGATTTCGCGCGCGCGAAGCGCCGCGAGCACGCCTATGGCGAGGTTCATACCGCCCAGAATATCCCCCATGGCGTTGCCGGAGCGGGTCGGCGGGCCGCCCTCCTGCCCCGTGATGCTCATGAGCCCGCCCATCGCCTGGGCGATGATGTCGTAGCCCGGCCTGTTTGAATACGGCCCGCCCGCGCCGAAACCCGTGACGGCTCCGTAGATCAGGCGCGGGTTGCGCGCGCGAAGGGCTTCGTAGCCGAGGCCGAGCCTGTCCATCGTGCCGGGGCGGAAGCTTTCGAGCAAAACGTCCGCCTTTTCAACGAGCCGCAGGAGGATTTCCCTGCCGCCTTCGGATTTCAAATTGAGCGTGATCCCGCGCTTGCCGCGGTTGAGGTTGGCGTAGTAGAGGCTCTCGCCGTTTTGGTGAGGGCCGAAGCCGCGCGCGTCGTCGCCCGCTCCGGGCGGCTCGATCTTGACGACGTCCGCGCCGAAGTCCGCGAGTATCGCGCGCAGTACGGCCCCGCGAGCACCTTGGTCATGTCGAGCACGAATATGTTTTCGAGCGCGCCGCGCAAGTCTATTCCTCTCCCGCGGGCAGCTCGCACTCGATCTTCATGCGCAGGAACGCCGAGGCCATGGATTTGCCCAGGCTGTCGAGCCGCAGCGAGTGCGTCGCGCCGCCGCCGAGCGCGTGCTTCATCACGAAGTTGAAGCCTCCTAAGGTCGGCACGTCGTAACGGACGATCCCGCCCCTGACCATGTCCCCGAAATGCGCGCGCACGCGCTCCACGGTGACCTCGCGCTCGATGATATCATAATATTCGGGCTTTCGCGCGAACACGCAGACGTTGCTCGTGTCGCCCTTGTCGCCGGAGCGGCCGTGGGCGATCCGGTTTAGGTAAACTTGCGCCATGGTTTGCCTCCTTACCTGACTTCGAGTATGTGCGAACGAAGCTCGACGCTCCCGCGCGGGATCAGCGTGGCCCAAAGGCCGATGACCTCCTGCACGTGCGCGCGGCCGCCGAAGAAGCTCGCGCCCGGAGGGCCGTTGAGCTGCAGCGGCGCGATCTCGGGTACGATCTTGCCGGCCTCCTCCTTGGTTTTCGTGCGTATGGCGATGCGAAGCACGACCTCGTTGAGGTCTTTGACGCGCGAAGGCGACATGTCCGCCACCGCGAGGTGCAGCGAGTTGAGGCCGATGAAGTCGATCATCACGTCCTCGGCCCGCAGGTTCTTTCGCTTCATTTTCTTCATGATGATGTCCGCCGCGGCCTGCGCCTTCTCATAGGCGTCCGGCCAGGCGAAGCTCAACATGGTCGCGACCTTGAAGCCCGCCTTGTAGCCGATGGAGAGCTTGAGCATTTCCGGGCGCGGCTTTCCGCGGATGCCGCCCACGCGCACGCGGTTCTCGCCGATTTGCGTGAGCGTCGCTTTCGAAAGGTCGACTGTCACGTCGGGCGTGATGTAGTTGGCGGGGTCGTGCACCTCGTAGAGTATCTGCTCCTTGAGCGCCTGCTCGCTGATGAGGCCGCCGCAGTCCGGCGCTTTGGTCACGACGAAGTCGTCGTTTGAAATTTCCGCGATCGGGAAGCCCAGCTCGTCCATGCGCGGCACGTCGCGCCAGCCGTAATCGAAGTTGCCGCCCGCGCCCTGGCCGCCGCACTCGAGCAGGTGGCCGGCCATGATGCCGCGCGCGAGGTTGTTCCAATCGTCCGGCGCCCAGCCCAGGCCGTGCATGACGGGCGCAAGGAACAGCGCCGAGTCGGTCGAGCGGCCCGTGACGACGACGTCCGCACCCTCTCCGAGGCAGGCGAGCGTGGGCTCGTGCCCGAAATAGACGTTGGCGTTGACGATCTTATCCTTGATTTCCATGAAATCGCCCGCGCCGTCCATGTTGTCGAAAGCGACGCCGGAGGCGAGCAGCTCGTCGATTTTTCCCGTGAGGTCGTCCCCCGTGACATAGCCGATCTTATAGCCGGAAAGCCCTTTCTCCCCGGCGATCTTGCTCAAGCCCTCGACGCAGCCTTCGATGTTCATGCCGCCCGCGTTGGTGAGCACGCGTATGCCGCGCGTCTTCGCGTCCGCCGCGATCTCCCGCATCAGATCGAGGAAATCGCGCGCGTAGCCCGCCTGCGGGTTGGTCAGCTTCTGGCGCGCCATGATCGAAAGCGTCAGCTCCGCGAGATAGTCGCAGGCCATGTAGTCGATGCCGCCGCGGCGCACCATATGGATCGCGGCGTCCGGGCTGTCCCCCCAGAAGCCCTGCCCGCCGCCGATTTTCACCTGAGCCATGTGCCCTCCCCCTTATAGTACAACGTTGTAGTATACTCATATTAGCACGTTTTGCGCAAAAGTCAACCGGGAAAGGCTCCCTTTGACGAAAGGCCGTGGAGCATGTATGATGGAAAACGATGGAGGTATGCGCATGGGGACGATCAAGCAGATTGCACAGATGACGGGCTATTCGCCCACGACCGTGTCCATCGCGCTGCGCGGCTGCGCCGCGCAGCGGAACATACCGGAATCGACCGTGCGGGTCATACGCGAGGCCGCGCGCGCTCTGGGCTACCAGCCCAACATTTCCGCGCGGCGCTTGCGCAGCGACGAGCCGCGCAAGAACAGCATCGCCGTGTTTTGGACGGTCGATTACAGGGCGGTGCTCGTGGCGCGGTTCCTTCGCGGCGCGCAGCGCTATATTATGGAAAACGCGCTCGGCGCGGAGCTGGTCGTTCGCCCCTACCTGCCCGAACGGCTCTCGGAGAGCGCCGCGCCGCGCACGCTCGACATGTACTCGGGCGCGATCGTATGCACGGCGGCCAAGAACGACCTCGCCTATATGGAAGGGCTCTCCACGACCTGCCCGATCGTGTTTTACAACCGCGCTTCCGAAAAATACCCCTCCGTGGGCGTCGACAACGAGGCGGTGGGCAGGCGCGCGGCCGAAATCCTCGCCGCGAACGGATGCGGCCGGCTGATCGCCGTGACGGACGGCGAGCAGCTCGATTATGCCAAGGCGCGGCTCGCGGGCTTCGTCGGGGAAGCCGGGCGCCGGGGGCTTCCGGCAAGGGTGCTCAGGGCGCGGGAAACCTCGATCATTGAGGGCGCCGCGCTCGCGGGCGAACTCTGCTTTGACGGTACGCATACGGGCGTGTTCAGCCTTTCCGACTATGTCGCGCTGGGCATGCTGCGCCGCCTTGCGGACGAGGGACGCAATGTGCCCGGGGACATCGAGATCGTCGGCGTGGGCACGAACGAGCCCGACCTCTACAACTGCGTGTCGCCCGTGCTCACGGCGCTCGAAATCCCCATCGAGGAGATGGCCTACGGCTGCGTGGGCGCGCTGGACGCGCTCTGGCAGGACCGCGACGGCGGCGCGGGGCGGTCGCTCGTTCCGTTCCGGCTCAGGCAGGGCGGGTCGACGCTCGGGAAGCTGACACTTGAAAATGGACAATCGTTTATTTAATGATTCTCTTTGTTTCCGCTTTATAGTTGACGCGCGACGGGAGGCTGTGCTATGACGAATGTGCGCAAGCGGTTGCGCAACCTGCATGAGCCGCGCTTCGCGGCAGAAGTACCATGACTGCAAAAGGAAAGAACCTGATACTCGACGATCTCGCCGCCGGGCTTCAACTGTCCAAATCCACGATATCCCGCGCGATCTCCGGCAAGGGGCGCGTGAGCGAGGCGACGCGGCGGCGCGTGCTCGCGTGCGTGAAGGCGCAGGGCTACGCGCCCAACGGCATCGCAAGCAGCCTTGCGCGCTCGCGCACGAACAACATCTGCGTGGCCATACCGGCGGAGGCGTTCTACAACGAGATCCCGCTTTTCGATCTCCGCGCAGGGCGGCGACGCGGGCGAGGACGCCGTGACGTACATCCGCGCGATTTCCGACGGCGCGACTTACACGCAGGAATTTACACGCGGCGGCCGGGTGAACCGGGTGCAGCCCGTTATTGTGGAAATTCCCTGCGCGGGCGGCGTCGCCGCGGGCGTGTAGGTCAAGCGCAAGGGCGGCGGCTGGGGCACCGTGGATGATTTCCTGTTAAAGATGCGGGCGGATATGGAATCCGCCCCCGCATTATTTCCGTCAGCGCACGAGTATTTCTTTGACGTTCGTCTCCTGCCCGCGAACCATGCGGCACTCCGGCGCGCCGCAGTCCGGGCAGCGCCGCCCGCAGGCGAGGTATTCGTAGACCCTGCCGCAGGCGTTGCAGCGCACTTCAGCCTTAATAAGCTCGATCTTCAATTCCGCGCCCGCCATCTCCGTGCCGTCGGTCGCCGCGGGCCAGCAGTTTTGAAGATAGCGCGGCACGACGCAGGAAGCTTCGCCGATCTCGACCACGACGGCGGCGACGTCGCGAAGTTCTATGCCGTTCTCCGCCGCGGCCTCGGCGACGCGCTTTTGGATTTCGATCACGACGCCGAGCTCGTGCATGGCTAGCGCGCCCGCCAGCTTACGAGCGCATCGCGCAGCCAGTTTATCCATTCGTCCATGCCCTCGCCGGTCCGCGCCGAGATCGGGATGACCTTCGCGTCCGGGTTGAGCGAAGCCACGCGCGCGCGCACGGCTTCGATGTCGAAATCGAACCAGGGCAGCACATCTGTCTTGTTGACGAGCACGACGTCGCAAATCGTGAACATCAGCGGGTATTTGAGCGGCTTGTCGTCCCCCTCGGGCACCGAGAGGATCATCGCGTTTTTTGCCGCGCCCGTGTCGAATTCCGCGGGACAGACGAGGTTGCCGACGTTCTCGAGTATGGCGAGGTCCAGTCTGTCCGTGCCGAGGCCCGCGAGCCCCTGGCGCGTCATGTCCGCATCGAGGTGGCACATGCCGCCCGTGTGGAGCTGTATGACCCTGACGCCCGTCTGCTGAATCGCGCGCGCGTCCACGTCGGAGTCGATGTCCGCCTCCATGACGCCGATGTTGAATTCGTCCCGAAGCCGCTCTATGGTGCCGCGAAGTGCGGTGGTCTTGCCCGCGCCGGGCGAGGACATGAGGTTTAGCAGGAACACGCCCTTCGCTTTCAGTTCGGCGCGAAGCGCGTCCGCGTCGCGGTCGTTGTCCGCAAAGACGCTCTGCTTGATTTTTAATATGCGAAATTCGTTCATAATGGCCTCCGGTCGTGACATTTTAGCACTTTCGTTTCCCGCGTGTCAATCGACGCGCCGGTGCGCCGCCCGGCAAAACTCGGGCGGCGGTTGCCTTCGTTGCGCGCAGTAGGTATAATCCGGCATATGGGCCGGGCGCTTGCCGCGGCGTGAAACGTTGCGCAACCGGAAAGAAAAACGGATGTATCGCGCCGCGCGGCGCGGATGAAACGGATCGGAGGATCATATGAACCACGCATTCTGGGAGGCAATCGACCGGCTTTTCGCGGAGTCCGAGCTCGTTATCGACAGGCCCCGGGGCAGCGCGCACCCGCGCTATCCCGATTTCGTGTATCCGGTCGATTACGGCTATCTCAGGGATACCGCCTCGATGGACGGCGGCGGCATCGACGTGTGGCGCGGGACGCGCAAGGAGCCGCGCGTGGACGCGATCGTGTGCACTGTGGATTTGACCAAGCGCGACTCGGAGATTAAGCTGCTCGCCGGCTGCACGGAGGAGGAAAAGGCGCTCATACTCCGCACGCACAACGCGAGCGCGCGCATGAAGGGAATCCTGATCCGGCGGGAACAGGCGGAATGAGGATCGATGATGCAATACCGGCACTGTGAAAACGGGCGTTTCGACGACCTCGCCTGCGGGAAGGTGCTCATCGGCAGGGCCGGGAGCGCGAATTTCCCCGTGCGGCTCGCGCAGGAGCTCTTCGGCCGCTGCCTCGAGCGCCTCGGGCGTTCAAACGGGCTTTGCGTCTACGACCCCTGCTGCGGCGGCGGATATATGCTCGCGGCGCTCGGCTTCCTGAACCCGGAAAAAATCGCGGCGCTCGCCGCCTCCGACATCAGCCCCAAGGCCGTGGCGCTCGCACGGGACAACCTCGCCCTGCTTACGCGCGACGGGCTTGAAAAGAGGATCGCCCGGCTGGAGGAGCTTTGCGCGCTCTACGGCAAGGAGTCGCACAAAGAAGCCGCCGCCGCCGCGAAAAGGCTGCTCGGCGGACTCGGCGCGGACGGGATCGCGCGGCGCGTGTTTCAGGCGGACGTTCTAAAGCCCGGCGCGCTGGACGGGCAGGGCTTCCGGGCGGACGTCGTCGTCGCGGACGTGCCCTACGGCAGCCTCGCCTCGTGGCAGGGCGGGCGGGAAAGCGCGGGCAGCCTGCTCGATCGTCTGATTCCCGTGCTCAAGGAGGATTCCGTCGTCGCGATCTGCGCGAACAAGGCGCAGAAATTCGCCTCGCCGCGCTTCGTCCGGCTCGAAAAGCAGGCGGTCGGGAAAAGGGCGTTCGCGATTTACGCGCTCGCGAAGTAAAAAGCGAAACCGTCCCTTTGCGCTGCGTTTATTTCCCCTTCTCCCGCCGATACTACGAGCGGAGGGAAAGCGCGTGAGACGGTCGTCAAACATAAAAAAGACCCGCTTCGAGGGCTGGTATTTCAAGCATCACAAGGGCGGCGAAACGCTCGCCTTCATCCCCGGCAGGGCCGGGAGCGGCGCGTTCGTGCAATTGATCGGCGCGGGCGGCTCGCGCCAGTTCGACGTGAAAGAATTCAGCGTGAAGGGCGGCGTCATCCGCGCGGACGGATGCGCCTTTTCGGCGCGCGGCGCCATCATCGACCTGCCCGGCGTCGCGGGCGATCTCTCCTATGGGGAATTGACGCCGCTGCGCTCGGACATCATGGGGCCGTTCCGCCATCTTCCCATGGAGTGCCGCCACGAGGTCGTCAGCATGCGGCACGCGCTCGCGGGCAGCGTCGCCGTGGACGGGCGGGAAATTTGCTTCGACGGCGGCGTCGGCTACATCGAAAGAGACAGCGGCACGTCCTTCCCCAAATGGTATCGGTGGATTCAGTGCAACGATTTTTCCGAAGACTGCTCCGTGATGGCGTCGGTCGCGGCCATCCCCTTCCTCGGGTTCGCGTTCACGGGCTGCATCTGCGCCATCGTATATCGGGGAAAAGAATATCGCCTGGCGACTTACAACGGCGCGCGCGTGCGCGAATCCTCGCCCGGGCGCCTGAGCGTTTCGGCGGGGAAACTGCTTCTCGAAATCGACGTCTCGCCCGGCGCGCCGGGCCATGCGCTGCGCTCCCCGGTCAAAGGAGAGATGAGCGGCGTCATCCGCGAGAGCAACGACGCGGCCGCCCGCTTCCGGCTCCGGGAGGGAGGCGAGCTCGTGTTCGACCTTTCGAGCGATCACGCGGGATATGAGTTTGTCAAATGAATCCCGCGCGCGTTACGGCGCGGCCCGGATTTTAAGCTGCAAATAATTTTTCAGCGAATTTAAACGCTCCCCGGGGATGTATGACCGGCATGTTTTAACAGCCCGCGCGCGGGATTCCGTGAATGCCCTGCAAAAAACGCGAGAATAAAAAACCTGCCGTAGCCGGCAGGGGCAAGGCAGGATTTATTTTGGCGGGAATTAATATCTGTCCCTGCGCCGTTCTTTGGGCTGGAAACAGTCCTTGCAATATACGGGCTTGTCGGGCGAGGGCCTGAAGGGGACCTCGGTTTGTCTGCCGCACTGGGCGCATACGGCCGGATACATCTGCCTGGCGTAGCCGCCGCCGTAGCCGTCGCGGCCGCCGTCGCGCTGGCGGTCCTTTTTAGCAGCCCTGCAGTTCGGGCATCTTTGCGGTTCGTTCTGGAAGCCCTTTTCCCGGTAAAAGGCCTGTTCGTTCTCTGTAAAGAGAAATTCTGCCCCGCAGTCTCTGCAAGTAAGCGTTTTGTCTGACAATGGAAAGATCCTCCGCATTCTAATTTGCTATTGTCAATAGCATATCCAGTATATCACGTTTTTCAACGAAAGATATCAATTTATCAAAGAAGACGAAACAGTATATCCAAAAATCTTTCCGGCTGCGCCGGATGCGCAAAACATGCGCGTTCCCGGACCCGCCGCGCGGCGGGCGGATCGCAGGAACACGCCTGCATCCGCAAAGATTTCCGCCTGCGGGCGGGGTGCGCCCGGCGCTATTCCTTCACCCGCTTCATCGAGAGCGAGATGCGCTTCTTCCCCGCGTCCACCGAGATCACCTCGACCCTGACCACGTCGCCGACGCGCACGACCTCCGAGGGATGGCGGATGAATCTGTCCGCGACCTCGGAGATGTGCACGAGGCCGTCCTGATGCACGCCGACGTCGACGAAAACGCCGAAATCGATGACGTTTCGCACGGTGCCCGCAAGCACCATGCCGGGCTGCAGATCCTTGATGTCCATGACGTCCGTGCGCAGCACGGGCTTTGGCAATTCGTCGCGCGGGTCGCGCCCGGGTTTGACGAGCTCGCGGACGAGGTCGCGAAGCGTGGGCAGGCCGACGCCGCATTCCGCCGCCGCCTTCCCTTCGCCGTAAGCCTTGACGCGCTGCGCAAGTTCCGCGATATTGCCCGCGGCCACGTCCTTCAATCCGTAGCCGCACAGCGCGAGCAGCTTTACGGCGGCCTCGTAGCTCTCGGGATGCACGCCCGTGTTGTCCAGCACGGATGCGCTTTCCGGCACGCGGATGAAGCCCGCGCACTGTTCGTAGGCGCGCGGCCCGAGCTTGGGCACTTTGAGGAGCTGCTTTCTCGCGCGAAAAGCGCCCGCTTCCTCCCGGAAGGCGACGATGTTGCGCGCCGTCGACTCGTTGAGGCCGGACACGCGCCGTAAAAGCGAAGGCGAGGCTGTGTTGACGTCCACGCCCACGGCGTTGACGCAGTCCTCCACGACGCCCGAGAGCGCCTCGTCGAGCCGCTTCTGCGGCATGTCGTGCTGGTACTGCCCCACGCCTATGGCCTTGGGGTCGATCTTGACGAGCTCCGCGAGCGGGTCCTGCAGCCGCCTCGCGATGGACACCGCGGAGCGCAGGTTCACGTCGAAATTCGGGAATTCCTCCGCCGCGAGAGGCGACGCCGAATAGACCGACGCGCCCGCCTCGTTGACGATCATATAGCTCACGCCGGGCGTCCTCGCGATCAGCTCGCAGGTCATGCGCTCCGTTTCGCGCGAGGCCGTGCCGTTGCCAATGGCGATGTGCTCGACCCCGTGCTTTTTGATCAGCCTTTCGAGCGCGTCCATGGCCTCGTTCTTCTGCTTCTCGCCGAAGGTCGGATAAACCACCGTCGTATCGAGCACTTTCCCCGTGGCGTCCACGACGGCGACCTTGCAGCCGTTGCGGTAGCCCGGATCGAGCCCCATGGTCACATGCCCTTTGACGGGCGGCTGCATGAGCAGCGGCTTGAGATTGAGCGCGAAGTTGTGTATGGCGCCCTCGGACGCCGTTTCGGTGAGGGAGGCGAACACCTCCCGCTCGAGCGAGGGGAAGAGCAGGCGGTCGAACCCATCCTCGAGCGCGGCGCGAACGAATTCCGACGCGGGGGAGCCGGGCTTCACGAACGCGCGGAACACGACATCCAGCGCGGCTTCGCGCGCGATCTCGAGCGCGGGCTTGAGGAAACCCTCCTTCTCGCCGCGGTTGATGGCGAGCGTCTGGTGCCCCTGCAGCTTCGCGAGAGGCTGCGCGAAATCGTAATACAGGCGGTAGACCGAATCCTCTTCCTTCGCCGCCGCGACGCGCATGACGCCGTTCCTTTGGATCAGCTCGCGCAGCCTCTTTCTAACGGCCGCGTCGTCGCTGAGCGTCTCGGCGACGATGTCCGACGCGCCCGCGAGCGCGTCCGCGGCGCTCTCCACGCCCTTTTCCCGGTCGATATAAGCCTCGGCGAGCTTTTCGGGCGGCGGCATGCCGGGCTTTTGCTCCAGCAGCGCGAGCGCGAGCGGCTCGAGCCCTTTCTCCCTGGCGACGGAGGCGCGCGTGCGGCGCTTCTGCTTATACGGGCGGTAAAGGTCCTCGAGCTCGGCGAGCGTCGCCGCGGCGTCGATCTTCGCCGAGAGCTCTTCGGTGAGCTTATCCTGCGCGGCGACGGTTCTTTTGATTTCCTCGCGGCGCGCGGCGAGGTTTTGGAGATACGCGAGCCTGTCCGCGAGATTGCGCAGCGTCGTATCGTCCATGGAGCCGTGCAGCTCCTTGCGATAGCGCGCGATGAAGGGTATGGTGTTGCCCGCGGCGATGAGATCGACGACGTTTTTTACCTGCGTTTCGCCCTGGCTGAATTCGCGGGCGAGTATGCGGACGATGCTTTCCATTGAAACTCCTTTGCGAACGAGAGTTTATCCATTGTACCACATCCCGCGGCGCGCGCACAGCGCGGATTCGCCGCGCCTTTGGACGCGTTGCACGCAATTTGCCACCTCCGCCCAAAGGATTTCCCGCCGCGCCCGCGAATATATAAGAGGTCGAATGAAAAAGCCGCCGGAGAAGGATATGCGCTGCCGCACCCATGCGCTCAACGAGCTGAAAACCTACAAGTATGTCGTCGTTCTCTCTTTCTATCGCGGAAAGATACTGCTCAGCCGCCACAGGAACCGCGATACGTGGGAGACGCAGGGCGGCCACATCGAGCGGGGCGAAACCCCGCTCGACGCCGCGAAGCGCGAGCTCTATGAGGAAAGCGGCGCGACGCGCTTTACCATAGAGCCTGCGTTCGACTATTGGGCGGGAAACGGGACGGACGAGTCCAACGGCATGGTGTTTGTCGCCCGCGTCGAGAAACTCGCCGATCTGCCCGACAAAGAGATGCGCGAGGTCGGCCTTTTCGACGCGCTGCCGGACGCGCTGACCTATCCGGATATCACGCCGCGGCTGTTCGAGCGCTCGGGTATGCTTCCGGGGACGGGCGGCGGCGGGCGTGCGGATGCCGAGGAGGACGTATGAATCCCAAAACCTATGAATTTACGGCCGTGATCCGAAAGAATCCCGACATCGACGCCGCGTACGTCGAGGTTCCGTTCGACGTGAAAAAGGAATTCGGCAAAGGGCGGGTGCCCGTCCGCGCCACGTTCGACGGCGCGCCGTACGACGGGAGCGTCGTGAATATGGGCGTGAGGAACGCCGACGGCTCCGTCTGCCACATCATAGGGCTTCGCAAGGACATCCGCGCCCTAATAGGCAAGCATCCGGGCGAGAGCGTATGCGTCACGCTCAAAGAGCGCGAAAAATAGCCCGGCGCGGACGCGGGCCGCATCCATCGAGGCCGATCGCGCATACTGAAGAACGACGCCGTAACGAACCGCGCCGACAGGAGGACCATATGCCCAAAGCCCGCAGGATGCTCAGCGACTGGAACGCGCCGTATATACAGGCGCTCGCGCGGCTTATCGAAACGCAGAGCAAGGCGACGCTCGCGAACTGGGCGCTCGATTACGCGCAGAGCGCAGTGCTGCCGATGTGGAGCGCGCGCCGGCCGGACGATTCGCGCCCGCGGGATGCGCTCGCCGCCGCGCGGGCATGGCTCGCGGGGGAAATCAAGCTGCCGCGGGCGAAGAGCGCGATACTCGCGTGCCACGAAGCCGCGCGCGAAGCCGACGCCGACCCCGCGGCGCAGGCCGCCGCGCGGACGATCGGCCAGTGCGCGGCGACGATCCATTCGGCGCGGCATTGCATCGGGCTTGCGCTGTACGGCGCGCTCGCGGTCGCCTACGACGATCTCGGGACCAAAGCGCCGTGGGCGCAACTGGAGCAACGCGCCGCCGAGGAATGCGGCCGCATGCTTGCGGCGCTGCGCGCCGTGGCCGTGGAAGACGAACCGAATCCGGCGAAGATCAATTGGAACTGCTAAGAGGAACTGCTTGCGGCGCTTTCCGCGGAGAAGGCGACAAGTCGATGACCTCCGCCGCGCTCCGCCACGGTTTATTTCAATCCACGCCCTCCGCGGGGAGGGCGACCTGCGCCGCCTTGATCTTCTGCTGCATCTGCAACGATTTCAATCCGCGCCCTCCGCGGGGAGGGCGACTGTCCCGTTACCCAGGCGGTCAGGCGCTCCGGTAATTTCAATCCGCGCCCTCCGCGGGGAGGGCGACCTAATAATCCGAGCACTAGCGCGATGAAGTACAATTTCAATCCGCGCCCTCCGCGGGGGGGGCGACCATAAATCTGGGATAGATGCAATGCGGCGCAAACATTTCAATCCGCGCCCTCCGCGGGGAGGGCGACCCAGGCTGACGGCGTCACGTTCGCCGAGGTCAGCAAATTTCAATCCGCGCCCTCCGCGGGGAGGGCGACCTATCGCTTGCCGGCATGTACACGCCCTCTAAATCATTTCAATCCGCGCCCTCCGCGGGGAGGGCGACGTTTGCTTCGTGGTCGTGTTGGCTTTCACAGCGATTTCAATCCGCGCCCTCCGCGGGGAGGGCGACGAACCCGTGAATGATCTTACGCAAGACGACGCGGAATTTCAATCCGCGCCCTCCGCGGGGAGGGCGACTATTCGGCTTATGGGCAATAGCCACGATCATCACATTTCAATCCGCGCCCTCCGCGGGGAGGGCGACACCGCACGGCGAACCTGTTTTATGCGCAATGCACATTTCAATCCACGCCCTCCGCGAGGAGGGCGACGGTTGCCGATAATCTCGTTGATACTGCAGGAAAAATTTCAATCCACGCCCTCCGCGAGGAGGGCGACCGTGACGCACAGCAAAACGAAGCCACGCAGCAGACATTTCAATCCACGCCCTCCGCGAGGAGGGCGACCACGATGCCGTCCACGACGAGCCTCTTGGCCCGCTATTTCAATCCACGCCCTCCGCGAGGAGGGCGACTGCAAAGAATGTGCAGAAAAAGCCCTGAACACAAATTTCAATCCACGCCCTCCGCGAGGAGGGCGACTATGCCCTATGTTTGGGGCTAAATGGCTGCCACGATTTCAATCCACGCCCTCCGCGAGGAGGGCGACTGTAAAAACCCAGTAATAGTTTATCAGATCAGGAATTTCAATCCACGCCCTCCGCGAGGAGGGCGACCGGCCAGCGTCGCGCTGCCCGCCTGTACCGCATAATTTCAATCCACGCCCTCCGCGAGGAGGGCGACCACCATTCCATCAAGCGATTTGGTCATACCTTCCGATTTCAATCCACGCCCTCCGCGAGGAGGGCGACAAGCCGCATGCTGGCAAGTATAAGAGCCACGAAAGATTTCAATCCACGCCCTCCGCGAGGAGGGCGACCCCTTGCGAGTGACGATCCCGGAAGTGTAGATGTATTTCAATCCACGCCCTCCGCGAGGAGGGCGACGGGAAAGCGATCATCCACGCAAAAATGCGCTTGGATTTCAATCCACGCCCTCCGCGAGGAGGGCGACGCCGTTTGGGATGTGGTAGGCGGAGGCAAGCGGAATTTCAATCCACGCCCTCCGCGAGGAGGGCGACCCCGCATCCACGCCAACGGTATTTCAATCCACGCCCTCCGCGAGGAGGGCGACCTCGTCGCAGCGGTCGAGTATTTCAAGCCCCATTTATTTCAATCCACGCCCTCCGCGAGGAGGGCGACCACAGCCGCAAACAATCCTGACAACGGTAAACAATGATTTCAATCCACGCCCTCCGCGAGGAGGGCGACCTCGCCCCCTTTCTCAAAAATAATGCGCAGTTGATTTCAATCCACGCCCTCCGCGAGGAGGGCGACGAGATGTGCGGAGACTGGAAAGAGATTACCGAAATTTCAATCCACGCCCTCCGCGAGGAGGGCGACATGAGCAACAACTCTTTATATGATGAGTCAGAGCATTTCAATCCACGCCCTCCGCGAGGAGGGCGACCAGATCGGACAATCTTACTCTAGCAAAACATGCGGTATTTCAATCCACGCCCTCCGCGAGGAGGGCGACCTAGACAGTTTGATTATGTCAGCAGACAGCGGATATTTCAATCCACGCCCTCCGCGAGGAGGGCGACATGGATGGTCGATGATAAACAATATGTTTGTGACATTTCAATCCACGCCCTCCGCGAGGAGGGCGACCTCGGCGGCGAATGCGAACAACACGCTCGGCAACGATTTCAATCCACGCCCTCCGCGAGGAGGGCGACATACGGTGGATACTATCCGAACGCTTTACTTGAAACATTTCAATCCACGCCCTCCGCGAGGAGGGCGACTTGTAGGGGCAATAAGACACCTGAATATATCTGGGTTATTTCAATCCACGCCCTCCGCGAGGAGGGCGACACGGCATTTTCAAAAACGAGGATGGCTTTACCCAAAATTTCAATCCACGCCCTCCGCGAGGAGGGCGACAAGACCTGCCCGGATACGCTTGCCGCGCTGGCGAGATTTCAATCCACGCCCTCCGCGAGGAGGGCGACCCTCTGAGAGCCTCTAGGAGCCGCCGATATACTATTTCAATCCACGCCCTCCGCGAGGAGGGCGACTTCCTGGACTTCACGAGCCGATTATATCAATTCAATTTCAATCCACGCCCTCCGCGAGGAGGGCGACTAGCCTGCGATACGGTGGGCCAAGCACCACAAATATTTCAATCCACGCCCTCCGCGAGGAGGGCGACGCGCCGCCGCATGAATGGGTTATGGATTATTATCATTTCAATCCACGCCCTCCGCGAGGAGGGCGACCATTGAAGAACTCGCGAATGATATAAAGGAAAATATTTCAATCCACGCCCTCCGCGAGGAGGGCGACTCAGTACAGCGCACAGGTCAACACAAGCGTTGACATTTCAATCCACGCCCTCCGCGAGGAGGGCGACTGATGTGATTATCCAGCTGCGGGATCGTGAGACAATTTCAATCCACGCCCTCCGCGAGGAGGGCGACGCCAACGAACCTAGACAATTACATATCCGGGGAAATTTCAATCCACGCCCTCCGCGAGGAGGGCGACGTGTTTATGACACAACAAAAAATCATATAAGAGAGATTTCAATCCACGCCCTCCGCGAGGAGGGCGACCACTCACACCGTGAGTCGCGCATCGGATTGCATGATTTCAATCCACGCCCTCCGCGAGGAGGGCGACGATTCGCTGATATAAACATCCACATCTCCGCGCAAATTTCAATCCACGCCCTCCGCGAGGAGGGCGACGCTGATCGCACTGGCCGTGGTCATTGCAATTATTCTCATTTCAATCCACGCCCTCCGCGAGGAGGGCGACCACTGACGCGCTGCAGGCGCTGCTCTTGGCCGATGATTTCAATCCACGCCCTCCGCGAGGAGGGCGACCCCGCAGTCGGCGCAGGATTCGGCGTACTCGCTGATTTCAATCCACGCCCTCCGCGAGGAGGGCGACGCATACTGTACGAATTGTGGCGCGGAAACCGATTATTTCAATCCACGCCCTCCGCGAGGAGGGCGACGCGCTTTCTTATATCCATTGAGGATAAATAAAAAAATTTCAATCCACGCCCTCCGCGAGGAGGGCGACCGAAGCAGCGGGGGCTTACGCATATTCCCGGCAGGAATTTCAATCCACGCCCTCCGCGAGGAGGGCGACCGTCAGCGGCGAATCGCTTGCCAAGCTGGGCGAGCTATTTCAATCCACGCCCTCCGCGAGGAGGGCGACGATTACCCCGGAGGAAATCGCGTCCGGCAATATCCCATTTCAATCCACGCCCTCCGCGAGGAGGGCGACCGTGTCCCCCCCCCTCCCCGGCATCCCCGCAGTTATTTCAATCCACGCCCTCCGCGAGGAGGGCGACCCGCCACGCCGTTGCGGATAACGTCAACGCGGCGATTTCAATCCACGCCCTCCGCGAGGAGGGCGACGGATTTGCCCCGGTTTTCTTGTGACGGCTGCAAGCCATTTCAATCCACGCCCTAGGAGCCGCCGATATACTATTTCAATCCACGCCCTCCGCGAGGAGGGCGACTT
>ERZ795030.2821-NODE-2821-length-19733-cov-5.261053_pt1 | contig 19733 bp, 18 predicted proteins | sample MGYA00375122_ERZ795030 | MGnify/ENA primary metagenome ERZ795030 (study PRJEB30165, sample SAMN05720146) | activated sludge metagenome | isolation source: anaerobic digester from wastewater treatment plant | place: Japan | collected 2015-04-20 ... | reverse complement strand
CCCCCCGGATGTATCAGGAGATCAACACCAACTTCGACACCGCCCCGTGCGTCTACCAGCCCGCGCCCGCCGCCGGACCCTGGCGCGCCTCGGTCAAGGCCGGACCCACCGATCTGCGCGCGCACCAGGCATGGTCGGCCTATGGCCTGATGCTCTGGCAGGATCAGAATCACTGGATCCTGGTGCGCAATCAGGTCGATGACGGCCGGCGGCTGCGGAGCCAGGCGCTGCGCCACGAGGGTCGCCGCCTGTGGGTCGAAACGCGCGATTACCTCGCCGGCGAACTCCCCCCCTACTTGTGCATCGAGCGCTGGGGCGACGCCTATCGCTGCGGCACAAGCCAGGACGGCCGCAACTGGGAGTATCTCAACGACGCGGGCGAATTCGTGACCGAACGCCCGTTCGACAACGCTCAGCTCCAGCTTTTCGCCACCCGGCCGACCGAGGATGACGCCGGCGCCACGCTCACCGCCCGGTTCGACGCGTTCCACATCGAGCCCCTGGGCGAGCCCGCCGCCGGCGCGGAAGGCCTCTCTTCGCCGCATGCAGACTGACCGCCCACGCCCCGCCGCCGCCCCGCCGGCCCCGCCGCCCCGTGCCTTGCGCGCGTGGCTGCCGGCGCTCGCGGCGGTGCTGCTGTTCCTCCCGCCGCGCCCGGCCGCCGCGCACTCCTTCTCGGCCGACGATGTCCAACACCTCTGGACCGTCACCGTCAAGGAGGGCGTCATCGAGTTGGAACTGGATTGTCTCTTTCAGGGTGACCCCGCCGCCGCCCTGCGAACCGCGATCGACACCGACGGCGATGCCAACGGCCGGCTTTCGGCAGCCGAAGCGCGCCAGTATGCCCTGGCCCGCCATGATGAGTGGACGAGCGCCGTGGCCCTGCATCAGGAGACGCGGCCGCTCAAACTCACGCCGCTCTACCCGCCGCGGGTGGAGCTGCTCGATGCGGACCACACCGGCCCCGCGCCGCTGCGGCTGCGGCTGGCCTGGTTCACGCGCCACGACGAGCCGGCGCTGTATTACCTGGACGACCTGCTCTGGCTGGACCGCCCGGCGATGCTGAGCCTGGCGACGGCCGGCGATCCGCCGCCGCGCATCGTCCAGCCCGCCGGCGCGCACCAGCACGCGCGGCCGACCGAGCCGCGTTACCTGGCGTTTCAGATTGAACCGCCGCCCTGGGACCCCGACGCGCGCCAGAGCCGCTTCGACGCCCTGGGCGCCGCCGAGCTCATCGGCCGGCTCGTCTCGGATCAGGCCTACCACCTGCTCGCGCCCGGACATCAGGCCGAACTGGAGGAACTCAACCGCGAACTGCACGAGAGCATGGAACTGCGCACGCTGTATCACGTCAACCGGGGGACGTCGACCTTCCCCCCGGCGGCGCGCGAGCTGTGGGACAAGGTTCTGCGCCTGATCGAGCAATCCGGCCGCCTCATCGAGGCGCCGCTCGAACCGGGCCATCCTGCCCTGCCGCTGGCCGGCCCGTTCGAGCTGCCGGGCGACGTCGGCGCGCTCGTGATTCGCGCCCGCGCCGACGGGCTCGACGAGACCCGCTTCCAAATCCATGATTTCTCGTTCTCGGCCTACGACATCATGGAGCACGCGAAAATCGATCTGCCCGCCACTGGCACGACTTACATCCTGCTCAATCTGCGCGATGTCCCCGCCGGCGGCGTCCGCACCGTCTTCGAACTCTACACCAGCCGTCGCGCCATGCCGTGGAGCCTGCCGATCGAAGTCGTCCCCCCCGCCCCGGCCCGCCTCGCGCTGCGCGTCGACGACGACCGCGACCAGCCCGGGCCTTTCATGGTGCGGCTCAACTGGCTCCTCGACGGCAGCGACCGCAAGCCGCCCAACGTCGTCGAACTGGCCGACCAGTTCGAAGGCCAGGGCTACGCCACCAGCCTGCGCACCTCGCACATGCCCGGCGTGATGAATAAGTCCTACTGGTGCGTGCCGGGGCCGTTCGAGATGCCGATTCCGCCCGGCCGCTACGGCCTGTCGGTCCGCCGCGGCATCGAATACGTCCCCGTCACCCGGATCTTCAGCGCCGCCAGCGGCGAACGCCTCGAGCTGACCGTCAACCTCCGGCGCTGGACCGACATGCCCGCGCGCGGCTGGTGGTCGGGCGACGATCACGCCCACCTGCGCATCCAGACCGACGAGGACGCCGCGCGCGCGCTCCGCTGGGCCGAGGCCGAGGACGTCCACGTCGTCAACGTCCTGGAGATGTCGTCCATCGCCCGCCGCCATTTCGTCCAGCGCGGCTTCGGGCCTTCCTTTCGCGCGCGGACGGGCGATTATGCCCTCGTCCCCGGCCAGGAGACCCCCCGCACGCACAACGAACTGGGCCATGTCCTCGCCCTCAACATCCTCGACCTGATCCACTTCGCCGACCGCTACTTCCTCTACGATCTCGTGTTCGATGAGGCGCACCGGCAGGGGGGGCTGACCGGCTACGCGCACGTCGTGAACCTGCCGCGCTTCGAGGTTGATCGCGACATGAGCCTCAACATCCCCAAAGGCAAGGTCGACTTCCTTGAAGTCCTCCAGCGCGGCGAACTCGGCACGACCGTCAGCTACGACTTCCTCAATCTAGGCTTTAAACTGGTCTTCGCCGCCGGCAGCGACGTCCCCTACGGGGGCTCCCTCGGCGAAGTGCGGACCTACGTCCACACGGGCAACCGCAAGACTCTCGATGTCGACGCCTGGTTCGACGCCTTTCGCCAGGGCCGCACATTCGTCACCAACGGACCGATGCTTGAATTGGAAGTCGAGGGCGCCGGGCCCGGCGAGGAACTGCGCATCGAGGCCCCCCGGCCGCTATCGGTGAAGGCGCGCGCCTGGGGCCACGCCGGCTACACCGTCCCCGCCCGGCTGGAGATCGTCCGCCTCGGCGAGGTCGTGGCCGATATCCGCTCCGATGACGACCAGCGGGAGGAGTTGACGCTGCGCGCGCGGGTCGACTCCGGCGACGGCTGTTGGATCGCCGCCCGCGTCACTGGCCACGACGGCACGGTCGCGCATACGACCCCCGTCTGGGTCGTGCGCCCGCCGCTGCGGTTCTGGAAATACGAAGCCGCGCCGGGCCTGATCGCGCAGCGCCGCGCCCGTCTCGATGAGATCGAACAGCTCGTCCATCACGCGCGCCGGCTTGAAGCGGCGGGCGCGCTCCAAGGGTGGACGGCGCGCGGCTTCCCCTGGCTGATCGAGGAGGATATCCAGCGCGAGCTGGCCCGCCAGGGCGACGACCTGCTCGAACGGGTCGCCGCCGCCCGCGCGATTTATGATGAACTGCTGCGCGTCCACGCGCGCGAGGCTCCGCTGCGTGCCGGTTCCTCCGCCCGCTGACTCATCCCGCTACAGGTGACAGGTCGCCAGGCCGCGCTTTTCGAGGTAGCGCTGGTGATATTCCTCGGCGCGCCAGAACTCGGCCGCCGGTTCGATCGCGGTGACGATCGGCCGGCGATGCCGCCCGGATTCGGCCAGCGCCTGCTTCGACGCCTCGGCCGTCTGCTTCTGCTCGTTGGTGTGGTAGAAGATGACCGACCGATACTGTTTGCCGAAGTCCGGCCCCTGGCGGTTGAGCTGCGTCGGGTCGTGATTCTCCCAGAAAACGTTGAGCAGCTCGCCATACGAAATCTGATTGGGATCGAACTGCACCTGCACCACCTCGGCGTGGCCCGTTTGATCGGTGCAGACCTCTTCGTAGGTCGGGCTCTTCTTCCAGCCGCCCATATAGCCGACGGCGGTGGCCTTGACCCCCTTGGTCCGGCGGAAGGTCGCCTCGACACCCCAGAAACAGCCGGCGCCGAAAGTCGCGGTCTCCATGGTCGTCTCTCCTTGGGGAACTTCAGGTTGGACGGTTGCAACGGACGCGGCGCCGGTCGTGGGTTCATCGGCCGCCGCGGGGTCGGACCCCGCCGGTTCGGTTGCGGTCGCCGGTCCGTCGGCGAGGGCCGCCGGATTGGCGGGACATCCCGTCAGGGCGAGCGTTGCGGCAAGCAGCATGCCGACCAGCAAGACGGGGTTCATGGCTCCGGCCTCCTCCTGTTCAGTCTACCATGCCCGGCGCGGCGTGTCACCGCCCCGTGCGGATCAGTCGCGTTCTCAGCGTGAACATGACAGCGCGAATACCGATTTGATGGCGAGGGTCCCGGGGCGGGAATTATTCCGGATGCAGCAATGCGAGGGCCTGACCGACCGTCTCGCGCGCCACCCGCAAGGCGTCGACCGCCTGCAGGCGGCTCTCCTGGAGCCGTTCAATCAACGCCAGCAATTCCCACTGTGTCGATGGGGGGAGGGATCCCAGGCAGGCCAGATCGTTCCGCAGCCCGGCCAGTTGGGGCGCGGTCAATTCCGGCATCAGATCGTGCTCGATCAGCATCGGCAGGACCTCCGGCGGCAACCTGAACGTGGAACGCGAACCGGCTTGCCCATCCCGGCGGGCATCCGGCATCAACCAAACTGCAATGGCGCCATCGTGCCTCCGTTCTTCGGCCCGTGTCACGCAAAAATCACCGGCGCCGCGCACCCGACAACCCACACCATTCTCCGCCAGCGGGCACCCCGCGCCCCCGCCCGGCTTCCCTTCGCGCCGCTTTCATGCTTAACTAGCGACCATGCAACCCGACGCCGACCCGCAGACCCTCCGCAAGATCGCCCAGACGCTCGGCGCCGACCGCCTGCGGCGTCATATCTTCCTCTGCTGCGATCAGTCCAAACCGAAGTGCTGCAACAAGGAGGCGGGGCTGCGCAGCTGGGAGTTCCTGAAACGCCGTCTGGCGGAGCTCGGCCTCGATGGCGCGGGGGGCATTTACCGCTCGAAGGTCAACTGCCTGCGCATCTGCCAGGGTGGCCCCATCGCGCTCGTTTATCCCGAAGGGGCCTGGTATCACTCCTGCACGCCCGATGTCCTCGAGCGGATCATTCAGGAGCATCTGATCGGCGGCCGGGTGGTCGAGCAATACCTGATTTTGCGCCACGCGCCCGACGGTCGCGGCGCGACGGAGCGCGGACCCATCGGCGAAGCGAGCGAGGCCCCGCGATGAGCTGCTTCCGCGTCCTGCTGTGCGTGATCTTCCCCCCGCTGGCGGTCATCGACAAGGGGTGCGGGTCGTTTCTGATCGTCTGCCTGCTGACGGTCGTCGGCTGGGTGCCCGGCGTCCTGGGGGCGCTGATCATCTGCCGCGAGGCAGATTGAAGCGCCTCGCCCGCACGGGGACCCACGAAAAAAGGCCCCGCCGGGGCCTCTCTCGATTCTCTATTCTCTCGCGTGACTGATTTTATTGAGGATGGTGCCGGGAGGGGGACTTGAACCCCCACGGGTTGCCCCACAGGATCCTTAGTCCTGCGCGTCTGCCAATTCCGCCATCCCGGCACGGGGGGCGAAACCTAGATCATAGCAACGTCGGCCGCTGAGTCAACGGGTTATCACCGCGATCGCCGCCCTGGTGGGGCGACGCGCAACGGCGCTCCATCTTCCGTGGTCTCACGGCATCGCCAGTTTCTTCCGGCGATCGGGCATCGGCGGAAAATCGGGCGACTGCAACCCGCGGACGAGCGACGCAATCTCCACCGGCGCGCCAGTCTCCATCGACCGGTTGGCCGCGACGCCCGTCAGAATCGAATAGGCGCCCGAACGATGATCGGCGGCGCGCAGATACGGGTCGGCCGGCCGGACCGGCAGGAACAGATCCTCCAGCAGCGGTTTGTCGCCGCCGCCGTGCCCCCCCTCGGACTGCCAGATCGGCACTTCATACGCCGGCTTGCGCAGTGGAAAGATCCGGATGTATGTCCCGTCGCCAACGAGCGCGCCCGGCACCGTCCCGTCGCCGCTGACGTAGATGCTCTCCTCGCACTTGTGCTCCAGCCGGCCCTGTGTGCCGTTGAACGCCAGCGTGTAGCCCTCCCACGCCGCGTGGGCCACCAGCGAGTAGCTCATCGTCGCGTCGTTGGCGTAGCGCACCTGCACGTGCATCGTGTCCTCGATCGAAATCTCGGGGCGGAAGACGCAGCGATCGCGAAAATAGCCGTCGAACTCCTCGCAATCGAGGTAGAGCGCGCGGATCAGCGGATGCTGGCCCAGATCGAAGTAGAAGCCGCAGGCATCCTTCTCCGGGCAGGTGCGGCAGCGCTCATGATGGCTGCGCAGGCCCATCCGCCGCGCCGTCTCGGGCGTGTAGAACTGCCGCTTGCCGGTGGCGAACACCGAGACCGGCACCGACGAGAGCCACCAGTTGACCAGGTCGAAATGGTGCGTCGCCTTGTGCACCATCAGGCCGCCGGAGTTCTCCTTGTTGCTGTGCCAGCGGCGGAAGTAGTCGGCCCCATGATGCGTGTCAAGCATCCAGTGGAAATCGACCGACACGATGTCGCCGATGATCCCCGACATGAGCAGATCCTTGACCTGCACGCGCGGCGGCGAGTAGCGATAGTTGAACGTGACCCGGCAGCGCCGCCCCGTGCGCGCCTGCGTGTCGATGATCTTCTGGCACTTGTCGGCGTCCATCGTCATCGGCTTCTCGCTGATGGCGTCGCAGCCCAGTTCCATCGCGCGCACGATATATTGATGATGGAAGCGGTCGATCGTCGTGACGATCACCACGTCGGGCTGGGTTCGCCGGACCATTTCGTCGAAGCCGTCGGGGTTTGCGGCCAGGTCGAAGATCGGCACGACCCGGCCGGTCGCCTTGCGCGTCTCCTCCTGATAGCGCAGGAGCCGCCCGCGATTGACGTCGCAGAAGCCGACGATTTCGCCGTGGGCGGAGAAATCGGTGTTGAGGGCGTCGCGGAACATCTCGCAGCGCCCGCCCGTGCCGACGATGGCATAGCGCGTCTTGCGCGGTTGTGTTAGCGTTTCGGTCATGGATTTGGATCCTGGGGTGAGGTGGCGGCGCGCCCGGCGGCCATTGCCCCGGTCGGGGCGGAAGCAGGCGTGGGGCGGTCACGTAAGCGTTTACGTCTCCGCGCCCGCAGCCGCCTCCCCCCTCGCCTTACATCCTTTACCTCGCCCACGGCGGCCGTTGCGTGGATGCGTCAGGCTACCCCGTTTTCCCTCCCGCCTCAATCCCGTTCTACTTAAAGGAGATCCCTTCATGTCCCCCACTTCGCCAGGCTCCGGTCCGAGCTCGCCGGCCGACCCCGCCCGCTTCCGCACCTACCCCCGCCTGAGCCGCCTGTGGAAGCAGTCGACCCGCCGGCTGGGACTCGACGCGACGACGCGCGCGGAGCTGGCGGCGTGGCGCCGCCGCCTGCGCCGGCACCTGCGCCGCCTCACGGGGTATGACCGGCTCGCGCCCGCGCCGTTGGCGCCCCGCCTCACCGAGGAGGTCGCCTGCGACGGCTACCGCCGCCAGCGCGTGGAAATTCAGGTCGAGCCGGGCCTCTTCATGCCGCTCTACGTGCTCATTCCGGCCGGGTCGGCCGGGCCCTGGCCGCCGGTCATGGCGCTGCACGGCCACGGCAGCGGCGGCAAGTATGCGGTGGCCGGCCGCCGCGACCTGCCCGACCTGGACGAGACAATCCGCATCCACAACTATGATTACGGCGTGCAGTTGGTGCGCGAGGGGTTCATCGTCTTCTGCCCCGACGCGCGCGGCTTCGGCGAGCGCCAGGAGGCCCGCGTCGAGGGCGGCCTGCTGGTCTCCTCCTGCCTCGCGATCAACCAGATGGCGCTGCCGCTGGGCCGGACCGTAACCGGGATGTGGGCCTGGGACGTCCATCGACTGGTGGATTACATCCTGACCCGGGGGGACTGCCGCGCCGCTCCGCTGGGCTGCATGGGGCTCTCGGGCGGCGGCCTGCAGACGCTGTGGGCCGCCGCGCTGGACGACCGGATCGGCTACAGCGTCGTGAGCGGCTATTTCTACGGCTACCGCGAGGCGCTGTTCGACGTTTATGTCCACTGCTCGTGCAACTACGTGCCGGGGCTGTTCGAAGCGATCGATATGGGCGACCTCGGCGCGCTGATCGCGCCCCGGCCACTGTGCATCGAGACCGGCGCACGCGATCAGCTCAACGGGGCCGGCGGGTTGAAGAACGTCCGGTCGCAGGTCCGCATCGCCCGTCAGGCCTACCGCATGCTCGGGGCATCGCGGGCCTTGACGCACGCGGTCTTCGACGGCCCGCACCGCTGGGACGGGACTGAGGCGATCCCCTGGATGAAGCGCGTCGCCGGGCTGTGAGCCCCTCACCGGACGTGATCTTTCCTTCGGCGGCTGTTAACGTGAGGACACCGGGATTTCCCCACAGCCAACCGAAAGCAGCCCCATGCGCGCCTTCACCCTGATCGAACTGCTGATCGTCGTCGCGATCATCGCGATTCTGGCGGCGATCGCCGTGCCCAACTTCCTGGAGGCGCAGACCCGCTCCAAGGTCAGCCGGATGAAGGCCGACCTCCGCACGCTGGCGACGGCGGTCGAGGCCTACGCCGTCGACAACAACGCCTATCCGCCGCATCGCGCCGACGACGGCGGCGAGATCGGCTACCCCGAGCGCTACGTTCCGCTGACGACCCCGGTGGCCTACATCGCGTCGATCCCGGCGCGCGACGTCTTCCACCAGGAGGACGTGACCGGCCAGGGGGGCTCGCTGGAATGGGTCTCCTGGACGAACATCGATAATTTTCCGGCGACGCACGCGCTCGATCCGGCGCGCGATACGCACCGCTGGATGCTGCGCAGTCGCGGCCCCGACGGCCTGAGCGAAGCCAACGACGTGCGCAACGCGTTTCTGGTCTTCGGCCTGGCGCTGGGACCGTCGATGCTTTACGACCCGACCAATGGCACCGTCTCGCGCGGCGATATCGTCCGCACCGCGATCCTGTCGCCCTGACGGCAGGGTGGGAACATCACCCGGCCCGCAGCAGCAGCCCTTTTAAATACGACGCCTCGGGGAAGCTGAGCAGGACGGGGTGATCGGGCGCCTGCGTGAACCGCTCGACTATCTGCGCGTCGCGGCCGGCATCGAGCGCCGCGCTGAAGACGATCTTCTGAAACAATTCGGCTGAGATCTGGCCGGAGCACGAAAACGTCGCCAGCAACCCGCCCGGGCGCAGCAGCTTCAACGCGAGCATGCTCAGGTCCTTGTAGGCCCGCGCGGCGCGGTCGACGTGCGCGGCCGACTGCGCCAGCCGGGGCGGGTCGAGCACGATCAGATCGAATCGCCGCGCGCGATCGCGCAGGCCGCGCAGCGCCTCAAAAACGTTGGCGCAGTGGAAATCGTCGTCGTTCGGCGCGAAGCCGTTCAGTTCAAGATTGCGCCGCGCCGTCGCGAGCGCTTCGGCCGAGCTGTCGATGTTCAGCACACCGGCGGCGCCCGCCGCGAGCAGATGCAGCGCGAACGCGCCGGTGTAGGCGAAGGCATTGAGACATTGCGCCCCCGGGCCGAGCGCGGCGCACCAGCGGCCGACGCGTCGGCGGTTGATCGCCTGGTCCAGATACGCGCCGGTCTTGTGCCCGCGCCGCAAGTCGACGATCTGGCGCAGCGGACGGTCGTCGAACGCCGATTCAACAAACGTCAACTCAGCGGGCGGCTCCTCCCCCGCCAAGAGTCCCGTGGCGGGCGCCAGACCCTCCTTCTCCCGAACATCGACGTCGCTCCGCTCGAACACGCCGCGCGCGCCGGTCAGTTCCCGGGCGACCCGGGCAAGCTGCTGCTTGCGCGTCTCGATGCCGAGCGTCAGCGCCTGCACGACCAGCCAGTCGCCGTAGCGGTCGAGAATCAGACCAGGCAGCCCGTCGGATTCGGAGTAGACGAGACGACCGGCCCCATCGGGCGGGATCACGCGGCCGGCGCATGCGCGCGCGATCCGGCCGCGCCAGAACGCATCGTCGATGGCCTCGGCCGCGTCCCACGTCAGCAGCCGGATCATGATCTGCGAGCGGCGATTGAGGTAACCGCGCGCGAGAAACTCGCCGCCGGCGCTGAACAGATCGACCAGGCCGCCATCCTCGGCCGCGTCGTCGATCCGCGCCAGCGCGCCCGAGAACACCCACGGATGGCGCTGGCGGACCGGCTTGTCGCGGTCGGGGCGGAGTATGGCGCGGGGATGGAGCGGAGACGTCATCGGGGCCGGCGGACCGTCAGCGGAGTTTGGCCCACAGGATCGCCGGTTGCGGCCGCTGATGCAAAGGGAATCGCCGCCATGTCGTGCAGCGAGGCGACCCGCATCAGGATGCCATGCACGTTGGCCGGCACCGCGCGCGACGCGAATTCGCCACAAAAAGCCTCCGTCGAGAGTTGAAGGACGACCTGGGAGCGACCTTTGAAATGGATCGACCATGGATGGTGATCGGCGCGGAACCCCGCGTCCTCGAGCGCCCGGGTCGCGCACTCGACCGCATCGGTCGCGACGACAAAGTCCACGTCTTGCGTTAAGACCGTTCCTTCGCCCAAGGGTTGGCCGCAATTCCGCCGATCGCACACCACAGGATGTCGGCCCGCTCGCGGCAGTCCACGAGCCGCATGACATCGTCCGTTCCGCCGGCGGTCTGCCAGTCGCAGAATTGTTTGGCGTTCATCACCCGCACCTGTTCGCGAATAGCAGGATTGACGGGCCCCGGTGTCGATTGGGAAGCGGCGCGGGCGCCGACGTTCCGGTTTCTCCCTTGTTCCGCCCCGCCGCCGACCGTAAAATGTTGCCCGCGATGACTCGGACCTATCACATCACCACCTTCGGCTGCCAGATGAACGCCTATGACTCGGACGTCATGGAAGGGATCATGACGGCCAAGGGCTGGACGCGCGCCGACCGCGAGGAAGAGGCCGACGTCATCCTCTACAACACCTGCGTCGTGCGCGATCACGCCGAACAGCGCGCCCTCGCCCGGCTCGACCAACTGGCCCGGCTCAAGCGCGAGCGTCCCGACCGCATCATCGGCGTGACCGGCTGCATGGCGCAGAAGGAAGCCGAGGCGCTCCACGAACGGCTCCCCCATGTCGATCTGGTCCTCGGCACGCGCGCCATCGCGCGGCTGAGCCCGCTGCTCGACCGCGTGATCGCGACGGGGACCCCGCAGGCCTGCACCGAAATCCTCGACGACGGCTACCCGGCCGACGTGGTGCCGGTCCGCCAGCGCCCGCTCAAGGCGCTGGTCAACATCATCTTCGGCTGCAACAAGAACTGCTCCTACTGCATCGTGCCGCGCACGCGCGGGCGCGAGGTCAGCCGGCCGTGGCGCGACATCGTCGAGGAGGCGCGCCGGCTCCGCGCGCATCAGTATCGCGAGATCACGCTCGTCGGCCAGAACGTCAACAGCTACCGCCAGCCGGGCGAGGGAACGCGCAGTTTCGGCAACCTGCTGCGCCGCGTCGGCGAGGCCGCCGGCGGCGCCGATTCCGACGCCGCCTGGATTCGCTACATCACCTCGCACCCACGCGACTGCAACGCGGCGCACATCCGCGCCGTCGCCGAGACCCCCAACGTCTGCGAGAACTTTCATCTGCCGGTCCAGGCCGGCGCCAACCGCGTCCTGCGCCGCATGCGCCGCTCCTACACGCGCGAGCGGTATCTGGAATTGATCGACGAGGTGCGCGCCGCCGTCCCCGACGCGACGCTGACGACCGACATCATCGTCGGCTTCCCCGGCGAGACGCCGGATGAATTCGATCAGACGCTCGACCTCGTCCGCCGCGTCCGCTTCGACTCGGCCTATATGTATATGTATTCCACGCGGCCCGGCACGCCCGCCGCCGAGGAGTTCAAGGACCACATCCCGCTGGCGGAGAAGAAGGCGCGCCTCGCCGCCCTGATCGCGCTCCAGGAGCAGATCAGCCTGGAGCTCAACCGCGCGGCGATCGGCCGGCGCTTCGCCGTGCTGATCGAGGACGTCGCCCCGCGCACGCCGGGCGATCTGCTGGCGCGCACGCGCGGCGACAAGATGGTTATCCTGCCCGGCCCGCGCGAGTGGGTCGGCCGGTTCGCCGAAGTCGAAGTCCACGATGCCAACGGCCACACGCTCTTCGCCCGCCCGGTCGCCGTCGCGCGGGCCGCCGCCTGAGCGAGCCAGCCCAACCCGGCTTGCCTCGCCGCGCCGTCGCCGCCGCCCCGACCTCTGCCTCCCTCGTCACTCGTCCGCGTGATCGCCCCCAACGGCCCGCTCAAAGTTTCGGCTCTCGGCTCTCGGCTCTCGTCCCTCGTCCTCGGCTCTCGAAAACCTGCCTCTTGTCGCTTCGCTGCGAACCGCAGCTACATGAAGAACTCGTATTCGCCATCGAAATCCGTCCGGTCCGTCGGATCGGACCGACGACGTTCAACCACGAGGACGAGGACGAGAGACGACGCGGCCACTGGTCGTTGAATGGCTTACAAAGAAAAACCCGGCCTGACGCCGAAGCGTCATCCGGGTTTTCATGATCGGTTGCTCCACCGGGAGCGGCTCTGCGCCGCCGCTCGATCGGTCGGTCGGCCCGTTCGTTTCGCCCAGCGGTCACCCCACCGGGTGGGGTGTGGTCTGCAAGAAGGGCATGGGAAAAGCCATGCGACTGCTTGAAGGGGTGTGGCGAGGCGACCGCTGTGGGTCTCGTTGCGGGTCGATGCCGATCCAGAACCCGCGGAGCGGACGGTCTCGGCGGGCCGTCGGCTCCGGGGTTCAATCCGCCGGGCTACTTCTTGGCGGTCTTCTTGGCGGCCTTCTTCGTCGTCTTCTTGGCGGCCTTCTTCGGAGCAGCCTTCTTGGCCGCCTTCTTGGTCGCCTTCTTCGCCGCGGTCTTGCGCGCCGTCTTCTTCACGGCCTTCTTCGCCGTCTTCTTGGCCGCCTTCTTGACCGACTTCTTCGCGGTCTTCGTCGCCTTCTTTACCGGCCGCTTCGTCGCGGTCTTCTTCTTCGCCGCCGACTTCTTGGCCGGTGCTTTCTTCGCTGCTTTCTTTGCCATAAAGAAAGTCTCCTTTCCTGCAGTCAGGAGGTAGTGTTGAACCACACCCCGGGCGTCGTTTGCGGTTGGTTCGATTTCAGGAACAGGTTCGCTTGCGCGAAAGATGCCTGCCGAGAGGTCCTGTCATCGTCCCAAGTAGGTCTGCGGTTCGCAAACAACGCGGCGCGTGCTCCACCATGATGCACGCTTCAACCATGTTTTTTTCAAGAGTCGTGTTTCGTGTCAAGATGAAAAACTTCAATCGCGAAAATCTTTTGTCTCTCCATCGCGCGCAAACTTCCATTCGACCTTCGCTTCAACCGCCTGGCCTTGCTCGTCCACGATGCGGATCGTCTCTTCATCCTTCGCTTCAATCGCCGAAACCCCTTTAAAATCGGGGTTGATTCGCGCCACGCCCTGAATGAAGTTCACCGCCAGCGCTTCGTCGCGCTTCAACATCACGTGCGTCGCGATCCCCATCTCGCTCAAAAAATTTTTTTCAGCGCACGCGTGGATCCCCGCATGGAAGAAGCCGGTGATCTCCTCGATGCCGATGCAGTTGTGGTTGCGGCCGCTCCACGGCGCAACGTGCCGGCCGCCGTTGGAGAACCACAGCAACGTGGAAACGAGCACGCGTGGATCCTTCAGACTGAACCACACATAGCCGCGCGACGGGAGCGCCAGCGCGCTCCAGCCGAACGGTTCCCCCTTGCATCCGGCCAGAATCACGATGTCCTCGTAGCCGCGCCGCGCGGGGTAGCGCGTCAGATCGGTCGTCGTCCCGTCGCGCCGCGGGCAGCGGCGCAGATCCTCGATCGCCGTGTCCGGCTGCAGGATCGAATAGCCTCGATGCTCCGGCCGTTCGACCGGCTCCACGTAGGTATGTGCATGCGTGTACGGCGCGAACGAAAGATACGCCTGCCCCGCGTCGTCCGGGATGTAGTGGTTGGGATGGTGGCCGATCGGCATCGGCCCTTCCATGCCGGTCAGCACGTGGCGCGAGTAGACCGCCTGGTGCCCCTCGACCAGCAGCAGCGTTTTCTCGATCCGGCCGCCCGTGATCGTCTGCGCCTGCGACATCCGCAGGCGCGCCCCCGCGGCGCCGTGGCGGACCTCCTCCAGTTGCCACCGGGCATTGGCCGATTCCCCATGCGGCGGATAGTGCTTGCCGTCGCGCGGCTTCTCGTTGTTGCCAAACGGCGCGCAGAAAAAGTCGCCGCGCAGCACCGCCAGCAGCGACGGCAGCTCGGGATCGGTTCCCTCGTCCCACCACGGCGCGATGTAGTACGGCTCGATCGGCGCAGCGCTGTCCGCGAAAAACGTTACCGGCGCAACATGCCCGCCGACGCGGGTCACCGCCAGCCGCGTCGACCTGGTCGACAGGCACCACGACGGTTCATTGCGGACGATCTGCAGCAAGGCTTCGTTCATCATCGGGTCCCCCTTCCTTCGGGCGAGATCTCAATACGCACAAACGGTATCCCTCGCCAATCGCCCTCGCAACCCCCTTCACGCCCCTCACTCCAGAATCGTCCCTCGTCCTCGTCCTGGTCACCGCTCCTTCCCGCGTATCCCATCTTTTCGCTCTGCTTGCCATTCGCCCCCGCGCGAATTACAACGGATGCGGCGGTTCGCGCCCGATGCAACGATCTCCCGGCGATCCGCGCGATCCCAACATCCAGAATCGAGTCCGACGATGAGCCCCACGCCGCCGCTGCCCGAGCCCAACGCGTTCCTGGCGGAGATCAAGCCGTATGAGCCGGGCGAGCAGCCCCAGGCGCCGGGCTTCATCAAGCTCAACACGAACGAATTCCCCTACCCCGCCGCGCCGGAAGTCATCGAGGCGATCAAGCGCGAAGCCGCCGACACCGTCCGCGTCTACCCCGATCCCACGTGCCGCGCGCTGCGCGAGGCGCTCGCCGCCAAACACGGCCTTCATCCCGAGCAGATCATCGTCGGCAACGGTTCCGATGAGATCCTCCGCCTGCTGTTTCACGCCTATGTCGGCGCGGGCCGCAACCTCGGCATCGTTCAGCCCACCTATACGCTCTTCGAGGTGCTGGCGCGGCAGTTCGGCGCGCGCACGCTCGTCTTCCCGCTGGATGCCAGCGAGAAGCTCAGCGCCGGATTCCTCGCCGCGCCGTGGGACGCCGTCTTCCTCCCCGTCCCCAACCCGCCCATCGGCGGCGTCTTCCCCGAACGCGACCTGCGCAAGCTGGCCGAGCGCGGCAAGTTGCTCGTCCTCGACGGCGCCTATATCGACTTCGCCCAGGACCACGATCCCGCCAACCTGCTGGCCGAATTCCCCAATGTCGTCTTGACGCGTTCCTTCTCCAAGTCGCACGGCCTGGCCGGGATGCGGCTGGGCTACGCCATGGCGCACAGGGAGATCATCGCGAACCTGAACAAGCTGCGCGACTCCTACAACGTCGACCGCGTCACGCAGGCGGCCGGCCTGGCCGCGCTCGCGGCCGATCGCTACTATGCGAAGCGCTGCGCCGAAATCGTCGAATCCCGCCGGAAGCTGGCCGCCGATCTGACCAAGCGCGGATTCAAGGTGCCGGCGAGCCAGGCGAATTTCGTCTTTGCGCGCCACGCCCGCGCCCCCGAAATCTACGATGCCCTCAAGCAGCGCAAAATCCTGGTCCGCCATTTCAACCACAGCGGCCTGCAGGGCGGCGTCCGCATCACGATCGGCACCCCGGAAGAGAACAAGGCCCTGCTCTACGCCCTGGACGCCATCATGCCTGAAGGCAACTTCCGGCGCTGAGCGCCGACAACCGGCTCACCCGGCACGCTTCCTGCATTTCCCCTCCGTTATGTTCGGGTTTGGGATCGACTGGCCCACCCGATCCTTTCGTGTCGGAACAGACTGCCCGGGAGATTATCCGATCTCGGGTCGTCCTCCCGGGCCGGGAAAGAAGCGCAATGATGAGCTCGCCCAACGTCCAGACCGTTGAAATTCTGCTGGTTGAAGACAACCCCGGCGATGTCCGCCTCACCCTGGAAGCCTTCAAGGACATCACGATCGCGAACCGGCTGCATGTCGTCCCGGACGGCGAGGAAGCCATCAAGTTTCTCCGGCATCAGCACGGCTACGCCGACAGCCCGCGTCCGCACATGATTCTGCTCGACCTGAACCTGCCGCTGATGAACGGTATCGAGGTCTTGCGCGAAATCAAGAAGGATAACGAGCTGCGATCGATTCCGGTCGTCGTCCTGACGACCTCGCGCAACGAAGAGGACATCCTCAAGGCCTATAACTTGAACGCCAACTGCTACATCACCAAGCCGGTCGATATCAATCAGTTCATGCAGGTCGTGCGGACGATCGACAACTTCTGGTTCTCCATCGCCGCCTTGCCCGGCCGAACCCTGACCTGATCGCAGAGACACATCCGGCTTACGGGAGTGCGGTGGCAGAGCGTTGCACCGCAATGCGCCGAATTCGTTGCGGCATCCGGTCCCTCACTTTTTTTTGACCACCAAACAACCGCCAGTTAAAATCTCTCCCCCACGGCTTGTATTCCCCATCCGGCGGTGGCTCTTCGGATGCAAGACTATACCCTGCTCGTCAATCTCTCGCTCATGTTCGCGATCGGGCTGGGGCTTGGGCTGTTCACGCACCGGCTCGGCCTGTCGCCGATCGTCGGCTATCTGCTGACGGGCATCGCGCTGGGCCCTTCGACCCCCGGCTTCGTCGCCGACGCCCACATGGCGACGGAATTCGCCGAGATCGGCGTGATCCTGCTGATGTTCGGCGTCGGCCTGCACTTCCACATCGGCGATCTGATCAAGGTGCGCTCGGTCGCCCTCCCCGGCGCATTCGCCCAGGTCGTCGTCGCCACGTTCCTCGGCGTCCTTGTCTCGCTCATGTTCGGACGCACGATCACTGTCGGCGTCGTCCTCGGCCTCGCCGTCTCGGTCGCCAGCACGGTCGTCCTCATCCGCGTCCTGATGGACAACAACGTGCTGGAGACCGGCCATGGCCATCTGGCCGTCGGCTGGCTGCTCGTCGAGGATCTCTTCACCGTGCTGGCGCTGGTGATCCTGCCCGGCATGGCCGCGGTGCTGAGCGGCCGGGGCGACGCAGCCGGGGCCGATCCCTGGCTCTCGCTCGCCGGCGCCATGGGCCGCATCGTGTTGCTCGTCACGGCGGTGATGGTCCTCGGCAAACGGGCCGTCCCCTGGCTGCTGCGCCAGGTCGCGCGCTCACGGTCGCGCGAACTGTTCACGCTGACGGTGCTGGCGCTGGCGCTCGCCATCGCCACCGGTTCGGCCGTCGGCTTCGGCGTCTCGATGGCCCTGGGCGCCTTCCTCGCCGGCATGGTCGTCGGGCAATCCGAGGTGAGCCATCAGGCCGCCGCCGATGCGTTGCCGATGCGCGACGCCTTCGCCGTCCTCTTTTTCGTCTCGGTCGGCCTGCTCTTCGATCCCAAGGTGATCCTCGAAAATCCCGGCTTTCTGATCGGTCTGCTGATCGTCATCATGATCGCCAAACCGCTGACCGCGTTCATCATCTGCTGGCTCTTCGGCCGCTCGGTCCGGACCGGACTGACCGTCGGCCTCGCGTTGGCCCAGATCGGCGAGTTCTCGTTCATCCTGGGCAGCGCCGCGGTCCAGCTGGGGATGGTCTCGGCCGCCAGCCAGAGCCTGCTGGTCACCTGCGCCGTTATCACGATCGCGCTCAATCCGCCGCTTTTCCGCCTGATCGGGCCGGTCGAAAACTGGATTCGCCGCCGCCCGAAGTTGTGGCGCCTTCTCAATCGGCGCTCCGAGCTCCGCGGCGAGGAGCTCAACGCCAGCACCCGCGCCCGCTTGATGACGCAAGGCGACGTCCCGCGGACCTCTGCGCTCGTCGTCGGCTACGGCCCGGTCGGCCAGACCGTCGCCGAAATCCTCCGCCGGTTCCACATCCAACCGGTCATCATCGACATGAACCTCAATACGGTCGAGTCGCTCAGCGCCGCCGGCGTGATGGCAATCTACGGCGACGCCGCGCGCCGCGAGGTCCTCGAAAGCGCCGGCATTGCCCGGGCAAGTTACCTGATCGTCACCCCGCCCGAGCCGGCGATCCGCACTTCGATCATTATGGCGGCCCGTTCGGTCCATGCCGGGCTGAAGATCATCGTCCGCACGCGCTATTTGAGCGAACGCCAGTGGCAGGAGAGCCTGGGCGTCGCGGGGTTTGCCTGCGAGGAGGTCGAGGTCGCGATTGGCCTGGCCGCCGAACTGCTCGAGGACTTCGGCGTCGGCGACAGCCGTCTCCAGTCCGAGGTTCGCGAGATGCGCCACGCTCTGGAAGCCGGCCTCCTCGCCGACGCCCATCGCAACGGGGACCACGCACCGCAGACTTGATCGCCCCCGCACTTCTCCCTGTCGTCCCTCGTTCTCGTCGTCGGCTCTCGAAAACGACTCGCTTACGGATACAATCCGCGCTGCGTCTTCTCCTGGGCGATGCGCCCGACGCCCAGGCTCAGCGCCGCCGTCCGCATCGAGACGTTGTTGTCGCGCGCATAGCGGTGGACCTCCTCGAACCGGCTGATCATGATCTCGCGCAGCCGGCGCACCACTTCCTCCTCCGACCAGAAGAACATCTGGATATCCTGCACCCACTCAAAGTAGCTGACGACCACGCCCCCGGCATTGCACAGGATGTCCGGAATGAGGAACAGATCCTTGTTTTCGCCGAGGATCACGTCGGCGTCGTGCGAGACCGGACCGTTGGCCGCCTCGGCTAGGATCCGGCACTTGACCTTATCCGCGTTGGCCCGCGTGATCGCCCGCTCCATCGCCGCGGGCACCAGGATCTCGCACTCCAGTTCCATGATCTTCTCGCCGGCGATGGCGTCGGCTTCGGAAAAGCTGTTCAGCGGCCGGCCCGTCGCCACATGCCGTCCCAGATTTTCGATATTGATCCCGTTGGCGTTGTACAGGCCCCCCGTCACATCCGCGATGGCGATCACCTTCGCCCCCCGGTGCGCCAGCTCCTTGGCCACGACCGAGCCGACATTGCCGAACCCCTGAATCACGACGCGCGACTGCGTCAGATCCAGCGCCAGCAGCCTGGCCGCCTCCTCGATGCAGTAGACCACGCCGCGGCCGGTCGCCTCGCGCCGGCCCGCCGTGCCGCGCAGCGCGACGTTCTTCCCCGTCACGATCTGCGGCACGCTGTGTCCCATGTGCATGGAGTAGGTGTCGTAGATCCAAGCCATCACCTGCTCGTTCGTCCCCACGTCGGGCGCCATCACATCCACCATTGGCCCGATGAACGGGATCATCTCCAGCGTGAAGCGCCGCGTCAGCCGTTCCAGTTCTCCCGGGGTCAGCTTCAACGGATCGCAACTGACCCCTCCCTTGGCCCCGCCGAACGGGAGATTCATCAGACCGCATTTCCAGGACATCAGCACGGCCAGCGCCGACACTTCGCCCAGATTCACGTCGGGATGGTAGCGCAGACCCCCCTTGCCCGGACCGGAGGTCAGCGAGTGCTGCACCCGATAACCCATGAAGGTTTCGGTCCGCCCGTCGTCCATCTCGATCGGCACCGTCACCATCACCGAACGGCGGGGATACCGCAGCCGGGCCAGGCTGCTCGGATTGGCGTCGATCCGGTCGGCGACCGACTCCAACTGCTCCAGCGTCTGCTTGTAAAACGGGTTCTGGTAGGCGGGCTCGATATGCAACGCGGCGACTCCTTGCATGAATTTCCGGCTTCCGGCAGGCATCTTAGCCCTTTCCTCCCGGGTTCTCATTGTCTTTCTGTTCAAGGGTTTTCTCAGGCGCGGCCGAGGTTTTTCCCCACCCCGCCGCGTCCGATCCCCTTAATCCTTCATAACGGCTCAGAGGGTGGCGCATAAAAAAGAAGAACCATC